>Ga0081455_10001163_pt1 | contig 32908 bp, 30 predicted proteins | sample TabmetS3T2R1_FD_70207 | JGI IMG/M metagenome (GOLD analysis project Ga0081455, IMG submission 70207) | Tabebuia heterophylla rhizosphere microbial communities from the University of Puerto Rico - S3T2R1 | ecosystem: Host-associated > Plants > Roots > Rhizosphere ...
ATGCCCGGGATCATCACCGCGTTCCTGCAGGCTACCAGTGACCCACGCAAGGTAGTACCCAATACCGATGCCAGGTACTACGGCGCTCAGATCAGTAAAACCTCATTGGTGCCGGCCGGACAGGCGAGACTGGGAGCCATCAACTTTGAAAAATGGATGAGCACCCAGGTCCAGCATGCCTAGCGGCGATTGGTCTGCTGACTGTTGGAACGAAGATGACGGGTGACAGTTTGCCGAGGCGGTTGTAATGGGAGTGCACTTTCCACCTGTTCGTGCACCAGGATATCCCAACGCCGGCGTATGATCCTTACGAAAACCGGTCAACAACACGGCAAGTCGACAGGCAGCAGACCAATTTCACGCTTCATTCACCATTAAACTAAAACACCATGCAATTTTCCTTTTTACATCCATTTAAGATCAAGCTGGAGGAGGAACATCCCCAGGTGGCCATTCATGTGGCTCCGCATAGTACCAGTGAAGGCAGCGAGTTTCTCGACGATGCCCTCATAGAGCGCGGTGCGGGCATAGACGCCGTCCGTGCCCATCTTGTGGAACAGGATGTCGGCGAGATGATCCAGGGGATCGGCGTCCTGCGGCGCGAGGGCGGGCGATTCGGTTCGAACGGGGGCGTTCATTGCTGATCTTCCTGTTATCGTCTGAATTATTCTTCTTGGTTCAATCACGCAGCGAGGTCGGCACGCCGCTCATCAGGCTCGACGTGGCAACGTTGGCGAGGATGCGCTCGTTGTTGATCATCAGCGGCGAGGACAACACATCGCGCAGCAGCCGGCCGACCGAGAAGTCGCCGTCGTTGCGATAGCCGGAGAGGCCGCAGGCGCGCATCGCGCTCATGACCGTCTGCACCGCGAGCTCGGACGCCTCGACCTTCAGGAGGTTGATCGATGACTGGAAGTCGATCGCCGACAGCGCGCGCTCGTCATGCTCGCGCGCGGCATAATTGTCGAGATTGGCGGTGATGATCGCGCGCAGCTTTGCGAGCGACATTTTTGCGGCGGTGAAGTGCGCGGCTCCCGGGGGCATCTGGCCATTGGCGCTGCGCGCCGCCTTGCGGATGAAGCGCTGGGCGCGATCGACGGAGGCAGCGGCAATGCCGGCCCAGACCGAGGACCAGCACAGATGCGCGACCGGCGTCATGGTCTGCGCGTGGATGCGGTCATAGGGCTCGGGCAGAATCTGATCGGCGACGCCCCGCGCTTTCAGCAGAAATCCCGCGCTGCAGGTGCCGCGCATGCCCATGGTGTCCCACTCGAGCTGCTTCTCCAGCGTGTAATCGCTTTTGTTGAAGGCGATGAGAACCTGATCGGACGGCGCGGCGTCGGCGGCGCGGCGCGCGATGGTGACGACGCCGTCGGCTTGAGCGCCGTAGGAGATCACGGTGGCATTGCGCTCGAGCGTGATGGCGTTGCCGTCATATCCGACGGCGGCGGCGCTGGAGCGGACGTTGCCGCCATTGTTGCCCTCGGTGGTCGAGGACGCCAGCAGCAATTGCTTGTCGGCGATCTGCCGCATGAAGTTTTCGTGCCACGCGCTGCCGCGGCCGTGGCGGACGACGCAGGCCACTTTCGTGTAGTGCATCGCGACGATCATTGCAGCGGAGGCGCAGGCGCGGCCGAGCGTGTAGCATGTTTCGGCGAGGTCGAAGATCGAGGCGTCTTCGCCGCCAAATTCGCGCGGGACCGGGGCGCCGAGCAACCTGTTGGCTTTTGCCGCTGCGATCGCGGCGGCCGGAAAGCGCGCCTCGCTGTCGACGGCGAGAGCGTCGGCTGCAGCTATCGCGGCGGCGCGGGCGGCGCGCTGGCCGAGATCCTCTGCGACATGGTGTTTGGTGCGATCATCGATCGGGACAACATGCGCGTCCGCCGCACTTGCAATCGACATTGTTCGAGCTCCCGACCGAGGGCGTTAACCGCCGCTGATTTATCGGGCAGGCTAGGAATTTGATTCAAATTCGTCGAGCAGATTCAAAGTGAACAAATTGCATTTGCGAGCCGAGGGTTAATCGCCCGCCTCAGCATTGCCGCAAAATTTAACGATCGAGCTAAGCCTTTCGATACCTAGCTCTGCGTTAATGGCGCAGCGGCAAACTGTGATAAAGTAACTTATCATTATCTTCACCGCCGTTGGCTACGCGTGGATTGCGTCCGAGATTAGTACCGCCTATCTGAAGTCCCTGCACCCTTCGCCGCTAACCCATCTCAGGGACTTCAGATAGAAAGCGGTACTAGGTTCATAGACTTGCTAGTGCCCTTTGGTTTTCGACGTTCGTGTCGGTGGTCGCCGCGCTGGATCACGAACGTCGAAAACCGGGCACTAGCGCGGGCGCAATTGGAAGGAGCATCAGGAATGTCCGCGAATCCGAACGTGCAGGATCGTGTCATTGCGATGGTTGCCGGCATCCTGTCGAAGAATTCGATCACGGCCGACGTGTCGTCGAATTCGAGGCTCGCCGATATCGGCTTCACCTCGATGGACATGGTTAACCTGATGCTGGCCGTCGAGGCCGAGTTCGATCTGACGATTCCGCAGGACGACATCACGCCGGAAAATTTCCAGACCCCGCAATCGATCGAGCGCATGGTCGAGCGCAGGCTGCGCGAGGTCGCGGCGTAGCGCGGCGCGATTACGAGAGAAGCGCTCGCAATCTGCACTTTCAACGTTGCCAAAGTCCTGCCGCGCGCTTCCGCGAGAGGGGCGGTTCCGTGCCGCCGTGGCGTCATTGGCACCGCATCAGACAGTCTATATGATGCGGCGTTAACCAAGGCGGCTGCGTTGCGGCACCCGTCCAAAAAATGAAAGTCACCTCCCGCCATGAGCAGTCACCACCACCATCCGCACGTTCACGATCGAAATTCCGGCCCCGAACGCTGGAAGAATGACGGTGTGCGGGTGATACCCGGTGATCAGCTCGATCCGAATGTGCCGTCGACGGCGGGAATGGACCGCAAGGCGGCCATCAACTTCGCTCGCGTCGGCGCCCAAAAGTTATGGGCCGGCACCGTGACGATCCGGCCTGACGCCAAGACCGGCGCCCATCACCACGGTCATCTCGAAAGCATCATCTATGTCGTGAAGGGCAAAGCGCGGATGCGCTGGGGCGAGGCGCTGCAGTTCACGGCCGAGGCCGGGCCCGGCGACTTTATCTATGTGCCGCCTTACGTGCCGCATCAGGAAATCAACGCCAGTCCAAACGAAATTCTCGAATGCGTACTGGTTCGCAGCGACGGCGAGGCTGTCGCGATCAATCTCGACATCGAACCGGTCGAAAAGCCGGAGACCGTGCTCTGGGTCGATCCGATCCACCGCGGTTGATTTTTCCGGTGCAGCTCTGAGGCACCAAATGGGCCACATGGTCATCACTGACTTGCATTCCTATGAGCCCGTGCAGGGGCATGGGCTGAAACATGACCCTTTGAATGCCATCATCGCGCCGCGGCCGATCGGATGGATCTCCAGCCGCGGCAAGAGCGGCAGCGTCAATCTGGCGCCTTACAGCTTCTTCAACGCGTTCAACTACGTGCCTCCGATCATTGGCTTTTCGTCCATAGGCTGGAAAGACACCGCGCAGAACGTGCGCGAGACCGGCGAGTTCGTCTGGAATTTGGCCGACATGGCTTTGGCCGAAAAGATGAATGCGTCGTCCGCGTCTGTCCCGCAGGGCGTTGACGAGTTTGCTCTGGCGGGGCTGACACCGGTCGCATCGACCAAGGTCGGCCCGCCGCGGGTCGGCGAAAGCCGCGCGGCGATGGAATGCAAGGTCGTCGACATCGTCCAGTTGAAGACCAAGGAAGGCGCGCCAGTGCAGAGCTGGCTGACGCTCGGAGAAGTCGTCGCCGTGCACATCGACAAGACGCTGTTGACGGATGGCATCTACCAGACCGCGGCCGCCCACCCCATTACCCGCGGCGGCGGAGCCGGCGGCTATTTTGAGATCACGCCCGAGCGGCAGTTTGAAATGCCGCGGCCGCGCTAGCCGGCGGAGCCCAGGCTGCGCAACGACCGGGTGGCCTTTTTCGGCCTGTCTCGGCACCATTTCTGCAGGATAAGCGTTCAGTTTCCGGGGCTTCCGCCGCCCAGCCCGAGTTCCCCGACTCGTGATGACGTTGTAAGAGGTCCCTGCCAGATATAATCGGCCGGAGCCGTGGCTGATCGACTGACTGATCGGCTGACTTATCGGCTGACTTGGCCTGAAGGACTTGCGATGAGTTCATTTCCGCTGCGGCGCGATTTCTTGACACGGCCGATCTTTGCGTGGGCAAAGAAGGCGATGCCGGCGATGTCCGACACCGAGCGCGAGGCGCTCGAGGCCGGCGATGTCTGGTGGGACGCCGATCTGTTCACCGGCAATCCGGACTGGTCGAAGCTGCTGGCAACGGAGCCCGCCAAACTCACGGCCGAAGAAGAGGCGTTTCTCAACGGTCCCGTCGACGAACTCTGCGCGATGCTGGACGACTGGAAAATCAATTGGGAATGGCGCGATCTGCCGCCCGAGGCCTGGGCGTTTATCAAGAAGCATCGCTTCTTCGGCATGATCATTCCGAAGGAATTCGGCGGCCTCGGTTTTTCCCCCTATGCCCATTCCGAGGTGGTGCGGAAGATCTCGACCCGTTCGGTCGCGGGCGCGGTGACCGTGATGGTGCCGAACTCGCTCGGCCCCGGCGAATTGCTGATGCGGTTCGGCACACGGGAACAGCAGGAAACCTGGTTGCCACGGCTCGCCGACGGCCGCGAGATTCCCTGCTTTGGCCTGACCAGTCCGGACGCCGGCTCTGATGCCGCCTCGATGGTCGACACCGGAATCGTCTGCAAGGGCATGTTCGAAGGCCACGAGGTGTTGGGCCTGAGGCTGAACTGGCACAAGCGCTACATCACGCTGGGGCCGGTCGCGACCGTGCTGGGCCTGGCGTTCAAGGCCTATGATCCCGAGCGCCTGCTTGGAGGTGAAGATGACCTCGGCATCACGGTGGCGCTGATCCCGACCAACACACCCGGCGTCGAGATCGGTCATCGTCACCTGCCGTCGATGCAGGCCTTCCAGAACGGCCCGAACTGGGGCCGCGACGTCTTCATTCCGCTCGACTGGATCATCGGTGGCAAGGAGCGGATCGGCCAGGGCTGGAAGATGCTGATGACGGCGCTTGCCGCCGGTCGTGGCATCTCGCTGCCCTCGCTGTCGGCCGCCGGTGCCGCCTATATCGCCCGGACTGCCGGAGCCTATTCGCGCGTGCGCGAGCAATTCGGCATTCCGATCGGAAAATTCGAGGGCATCGAAGACCCGCTGGCGCGGATCGCCGGCACCGCCTATCTCGTCGACGGCGCGCGGCGGCTCACCTGTGCCGCGCTCAATCAAGGGCATCATCCGGCCGTCATCTCCGGCATCATGAAGCTGCATGCGACGGAGCGCATGCGCACCGTCGTCAACGATTCCATGGACATCCATGGCGGCAAGGCCGTCATCGACGGGCCGCAGAATTACATGGGAAACCTCTACCGCGCGGTGCCGATCGGCATCACCGTGGAGGGCGCCAATATCCTCACCCGCAATCTCATCGTGTTCGGGCAGGGCGCGATCCGCGCCCATCCCTATATGCTGGACGAGTTGACGGCGATCGGCGATCCCGATCCGGTGAAGGGGCTCGATAAATTCGACCGCACCTTCTGGAAGCATGTCGGCCACGCATTCAAGACGCTGTTTCGCACTTGGGGCCGTAGCTGGACTGCGGGATGGTTCGTGCCAGTGCCCGATGCCGGCCGGGCGAGCCCGTTCTATCGCCGGCTGTCGCGTTATTCGGCCGCGTTTGCGCTATGCTCCGATATGGCGCTGCTTACGCTGGGCGGCGCGCTGAAGCGCAAGGAGATGCTGTCGGCACGGTTCGGCGACATTCTGTCCGAACTCTACCTGCTATGCGGTGCACTGAAGCGCTGGGAGGATGAGGGGCGGCAGGACGCCGACTTTCCGCTGCTGCGCTGGTGCATGTCGAGCGGCTCCAAGATCATCGAGACCCGCTTCGCAGAAATTCTCGACAACCTGCCGAATCGGGCCGTGGCGATGGCACTCAAATTCATGATCCAGCCGCTCGGGCCGCGGGCGCACGGGCCCTCCGATCGGCTGGTTCATGAATGCGCGCAGATCGTTCTTGAACCTTCGGCTGCGCGCGATCGGCTGACGCCGAATCTCTATCGGTCGAACGATTCCAATGACGACCATCCGGTTGCCCGGCTCGAGACGGCGTTTCAGCTGGTCACCCGCAGCGCCGATATTACCCGAAGGATGCATGCGGCGCACCTGCGTGACTGGCGCGAGGCTGTGAAAAAAGGTGTTATCACCGCATCGGAAGGCGAGCAGGTCGCGGCGGCACATGCAGCCGTTGCCAAGGTCGTCGAGGTCGATGATTTTGACCCCGGCGCGCTGTCGAGCCTCTATCATCAGGCGGCTAACATGCCGGCAAGGGCGGTAAGCTGATGGCACGTCCCGTTTACATCGTCGATGGCGCTCGCACGCCGTTCCTGAAGGCGCGGAGCGGTCCGGGTCCGTTCACGCCGGTCGACCTCGCCGTGCAATGCGGCCGTCCGTTGCTGGCGCGGCAGCCTTTCGCGCCGGACGCGTTCGATCAGGTGATCCTCGGCTGCGTCAATGTGATCGCCGACGAGATGAATCCGGCCCGCGTGGCCGCGCTCCGGCTCGGCATGGGCGAGCGGATGGTCGCTTTCACCGAGCAGATCAATTGCGGCTCCGGCATGCAATCGATCGACACTGCGTTTCGCTACATCCGCGAAGGCCGCGCCGACATGATCCTGGCCGGTGGGGCGGAATCGCTGAGCCACGCGCCGCTGGTGTTTCCGCAGTCGGGCGTGCGGTGGTTTGCAAGCCTGAGCCTGGCGCGCGACACGATGAGCCGCATCGCGGCCCTGCTGAAGGTCCGGCCGAGCTTCTTCAAGCCGATCATCGGGCTCGAGCGCGGCCTGACCGATCCGATCGTCGACCTCAACATGGGGCAGACGGCGGAAGTCGTCGCGCACCTGTTCGGCATCACCCGCGAGCAATGCGATGCCTTCGCGGTCGAAAGCCACAAGCGGCTCGCCGCTGCCCAAAGCGCGGGTTACCTGAAAGGCGAGGTCGAGACCGCGTTTGCGCGCGACGGCCAGTTCTACGATCACGATGACGGCGTACGCCCGGATTCCTCGGTGGAGAAACTGTCGCAGCTCAAGCCGGTGTTCGAGCGGCCCTGGGGCAAAGTCACCGCCGGCAACTCCTCGCAGATCACCGACGGTGCCTCCTGGGTCATCGTCGCCTCCGAAGACGCCATGCAGAAACACGGCTTGGCGCCGAAGGCTCAGATCATCGACAGCCAATGGTCGGCGCTCGATCCCAGCATCATGGGGCTTGGCCCGGTGCTGGCCGTGACCGAATTGATGAAGCGCAATGCCCTGACGCTCGAGAGCCTCGACCTGCTGGAATTGAATGAGGCTTTCGCGGCGCAGGTGCTGGGCTGTCTCAAGGCCTGGGAGAGCGAGCAATTCTGCCGCGAGATTCTGGGTCTCGACGGCGCCGCCGGAACCTTCAACCGCGACAAGCTCAATGTCGACGGCGGCGCGATCGCGCTCGGTCATCCCGTGGGCGCCAGCGGCAACCGGATCACGCTGCATTTGATCAATGCGATGAAGCGGCTCGGCAAAAAGCGCGGCATCGCGACCCAATGCGTTGGCGGCGGCATCGGTGGTGCCGTCCTGATCGAGGCCATGTAGCATGGACAGCAGAATTCTTGATCTCATGAGCGACCGCCAGCTCGAGCTCGGGCCGCATGGCGAACCAGCGGCGACGGCTTCGATCCGCTCATGGAAGCACTTTCGTCTCGCGCGCGATGCTGACGGCGTCGCCTGGCTGTTGTTCGACCGCGCTGGCGCAAGCGCCAATACGCTCTCCGGCGAGGTACTGGACGAACTGGACAATGTCCTGAACGTGATCGAAGCGGACCGGCCGGCCGGCCTGGTGATCCGCTCGGCGAAGCCGAGCGGATTCATAGCCGGTGCCGATGTCAACGAGTTCCGCGGCGCCAGCGATCCCGCCTTGGTCGAGACGACGATGGCGCGCGCCCATGCGATCGTCGACAAGATCGAGGCCTTGAGCATTCCAACCGTTGCCGTGATCCACGGCTTCTGCCTCGGCGGCGGTCTCGAGATCGCTCTGCTGTGCAAATATCGCATCGCCATCGACAATGCACGGTTCGGTTTCCCCGAGGTGATGCTCGGCCTGCATCCGGGGTTGGGCGGTTCGCGATTGACGTTTCTGATCAGCCCGGCGCAGGCGATGACGCTGATGCTGACCGGACGAACCATCGACGCGCGCCGCGCCAAGGCGCTGGGCGTCGTCGATGCCGTCACGCAGGAGCGGCATGTCGCGGCGGCGGTGAAGGACGCGGTGCGCGGCAAGCTCACGCGCAGGCGAGGCGGCTTTTTCAATGAGGTGCAGCGGCTCGGTCCGGTCCGCAGCTTCCTGGCGTCGCGGATGCGTCGCGAAGCGGCCAAGACCGCGCCGGAGCAGCACTATCCGGCGCCCTACGCCCTGATCGATCTGTGGGAACGATACGGCAACGACCGCAGCGCGATGCTCGCGGCCGAGAAACGGTCCTTTGCCCGGTTGATGGTGACCGCCACGGCGCAAAACCTCATCCGGGTGTTTTTCCTGCGCGAGCAGATGAAGAAGCTCGGCGGCCACGACAACAGCATCAAACACGTCCATGTCATCGGCGCGGGGGCGATGGGTGGCGACATCGCGGCCTGGTGCGCCCATGAAGGGTTGCGGGCGACGCTCGGCGACATGAAGCCGGAGCCGATCGCAGGTGCAGTGAAGCGCGCCGCCGATCTGTTCGGCAAGATCATCCGAAAACCCGCCGAGCGGCGGGACGCGCTGGATCGGCTGATTCCCGATCTCGATGGTGAAGGCATCCGCAATGCCGACCTGATCATCGAGGCCGTTCCGGAAAAGCTCGAACTCAAGCAGAGGGTTTATGGCGGCGTCGAGCAGCGCATGAAACCGGGCGCGATCCTCGCCACCAACACGTCGAGCATTCCGCTTGAAGATCTCCGCACCAGTTTGAGCCAGCCGCAGCGGCTCGTCGGCATTCACTTCTTCAATCCGGTGTCGCGCATGCAACTCGTCGAGGTGGTGAGCCATGACGGCAATGACCCTGCGGTGCTTGCGGCGACGCGGGCCTTCGTAACCGCGATCGACCGGCTGCCGCTGCCGGTGAAGAGTGCGCCGGGCTTTCTCGTCAACCGGGCGCTGACGCCTTACATGCTCGAGGCGATGGTGATGCTCGACCAGAAGATTCCAAGGGAGCAGATCGATCGGGTTGCGGAAGACTTTGGCATGCCGATGGGACCGATCGAGCTCGCCGACACCGTCGGCCTCGATATTTGTCTTGCGGTCGGCGATTCCCTGCGCGCCAAGCTCGGCGACGCGTTGCCGGCGACGCCGGACTGGCTGCGCGAGATGGTCCATAAGGGCGATCTCGGCCGCAAGACCGGCAAGGGATTTTACACCTGGAAGGACGGCAAGGCCCAGAAGAGCAGCGTGGGTCCGGGTGCGTCGCAATCCAACATGGCGCCGGGCGCGGGCGGACCGATTCCCTCGCAGGCCGAATTGACCGACCGGCTGATCCTGCCGATGCTCAATGTCTGCGTCGCCTGCCTGCGGGAGGGCATCGTCGATAACACCGACGTCGTTGATGGCGCGATGATCTTCGGCACCGGTTTCGCCCCGTTCCGGGGCGGGCCGCTGAATTACGCGCGTGCGCGCGGCAAGGCCGACATCGTGACATCGCTGACCAATCTCACGGCGAAATTCGGCGACCGGTTCAAGCCGGATCCCGGCTGGGATACTTTTGTCTAAACTTGCGGAGTCCAATGACCGATCAAGCTACACCGACTCATTCCGAACCGGCGCCGACTGCGCCGCGCGGCGAATTATCGATCCGGACGCTCGCCATGCCGGCCGATACCAACGGCAATGGCGACATCTTCGGCGGCTGGCTGTTGAGCCAGATGGATATCGCCGGGAGCATCTATGCAACCAAGGTCATCCAGAACCGCAATGTCACGGTCGCGATCGAGGCGATGACGTTTCGTAAACCCGTCTATGTCGGCGATGTCGTCTCGGTTTATTCCGATACGATCCGCACTGGTCGCACCTCGATCACGGTCCATATCGAAGCCTGGGTGACCCGCCGCAACGAAGCCCAGACGATGCTCGTGACGGACGGCAATTTCGTCTATGTGGCGATCGACGAGCAGGGAAGGCCGAAGCCGATCAAGGACAATCCGTGACATCGGCCGCGGGCGGCGCGTACGACATCGCCATCATCGGCGGTGGCATCAATGGCTGCGGCATCGCCCGCGACGCCGCCGGACGCGGCCTCTCGGTGATGCTGTGCGAGATGAACGACCTCGCCAGCGGCACCTCGTCCTGGTCGACCAAGCTGATCCATGGCGGGCTTCGCTATCTCGAATATTACGAATTCCGTCTGGTGCGCGAAGCCCTGATGGAGCGGGAGGTGCTCTGGAGGATCGCGCCGCATGTCATCCATCCGCTGCGCTTCGTGCTGCCGCATCATCAGGGATTGCGTCCGGTCTGGCTGCTGCGGCTCGGCCTGTTTCTCTACGATCACCTCGGCGGGCGCAAAAAACTGCCGTCGACGCGGACGCTGGATTTGCGGCGTGATATCGCCGGCAAACCGCTGGTGGCCGGTCGCTATGTCAGGGGATTTGAATATTCGGATTGCGCCGTGGATGATGCGCGCCTCGTCGTGCTCAACGCCCGCGATGCCGCGGATCGCGGCGCCGATATCCGGGTGCGAACCCGCGTTGTCGAGGCCCGCCCAAGCGACGCCGGCTGGCAGGTCGGCCTGGAAGATCGTCGCACCGGCGAGCGCAGCGCGATTCAAGCGAAGGTGCTGGTCAACGCGGCCGGCCCCTGGGTTCACGGCGTGCTGGCCGATGAAATCGGCCTGAAGGCGCGCGCCGACGTGCGATTGGTGCAGGGCTCTCATATCGTTGTCCCGAAGCTCTACGAGCATGATCGCGCCTACATTTTCCAGAACGCGGACGGTCGCATCGTGTTCGCAATTCCCTATCAGGGTGATTTCACGCTGATCGGGACGACGGATCGCGACTATCGCGGCGATCCCGCCAAGGTGACGATCAGTCCGGAGGAGATCGACTATCTTTGCGCGGCGGTGAATGACTATTTCATCCGGCCGGTGAATCCCACCGATGTCGTCTGGGCCTATTCCGGCGTTCGTCCGCTGTATGATGACGGCGCGAGCGAGGCGAAAGCCGCCACGCGCGACTACGTTCTGGAGGTCGACACCTCCGGCAACGCGCCCGTGCTGTCTATCTTCGGCGGCAAGATCACGACCTACCGCAGGCTTGCCGAAGCGGCCCTGGCGCGGATCGCTGAGTATCTGCCGACTGCGACAGTCCGCGCGGGATGGACGGCCAAGGCGGCATTGCCGGGTGGCGAGTTCGCGGTCTCAGCCCTGGAGGAGCAGGTCGCGGCGCTGTTGCGCGATCATCCCTATCTGACGCGGCGGCACGCCGAACGGTTGGTTCATGCCTATGGCACGCGCGCAAGCCTCATGCTCGCAGGCGCGGCCGGCAAGAGCGATCTCGGTGCCGATTTCGGCGCGACCTTGTTCGAGCGCGAGGTGCGCTATCTGATCGAGCATGAGTGGGCCCGCACCGCCGACGACGTGGTGTGGCGGCGCTCCAAGCTTGGTCTCAAAATGTCGTCGGCCGAGATCGCAGCGCTCGATCGGTGGCTGCAAGCCCATGCGGCTACGCACGATCACCCCGCCAGCGCCGGATAATCCGTGTAGCCGCGCGCGTCGCCGCCATAGAGCGTCTCGCGATTGACCTCGTTCAATGCGGCGCCGCGCTTCAATCTCTCGACCAGGTCCGGATTGGCGACATAAGGCCTGCCGAAGCAGATCAGATCGGCGCGATCGTCGCGAAGCGCCGCATCAGCCGTCTCGAGCGTGTAGCCATTGTTGGCGATATAGGCGCCGCGGAAGCGTTGGCGCAGCGCCAGATAGTCGAACGGCAGATGGTCGCGCGCGCCACCGGTCGCGCCTTCGATGACATGGATGTAGGCGAGCTTCAGCGCATCAAGCCGTTCGACGATGTGGTTGAACAGCGATTGCGGATCGCTGTCGGCCATATCGTTGCTCGGTGTCACCGGCGACAGGCGAATGCCGGTGCGATCGTGACCCGCCTCGGCCGCCACCGCGGCGGCGACCTCGATCATCAGCCGTGCGCGGTTCTCGATCGGTCCGCCATAGGCGTCCGTGCGGGTGTTGGATTTGTCGCGCGCGAACTGGTCCAGCAGGTAACCGTTGGCGCCGTGGATTTCGACGCCATCGAAGCCTGCCGCCATGGCATTGGCGGTGCCTTTGCGGAAGCCTTCGACAATGCCGGGAATCTCATCCAATGACAGCGCGCGGGGTTCGCTGGTCTCGATCAAGCCGCCATTCAGGCGAGTCTTGGTGTTGGCGCGGATGGCGGATGGGGCGACCGGTTTCTGTCCGTTGGGTTGCAGTTCAACCCGAGACACCCGGCCGACATGCCACAATTGCAGGAAGATGCGGCCGCCTTTTTCATGCAGGCTATCGGTCACCTGCCGCCAGCCAGCAATCTGGTCCTTCGAATAGATGCCGGGGGTCTTCTCGTAGCCTTGACCCTCAGGCGCCACTTGAGATGCCTCCGAAATGATCAGTCCCGCCGAAGCTCGTTGCGCGTAATAGTCGATCGAGAGCGGGTTTGGCACATTACCCGGGTTGGCGCGATTGCGCGTCAGCGGCGCCATCACCAATCGGTTGGGAAGTTGCAGGGGACCGAGTTGGAATGGCTCGAACAGGGCTTTGGTGACGCTCATCGAAAATCCTCGGCGGGTTTGCTTGCCGGCATGAGATAAGGCTTCGCCGGCAATTCGCAACGCACAAAAGCGTTGGCTGCCGCGCGTGCGTCAGGCTTGACGCATCGAGCAGCGAATCATTCGCGATCAAGCGCCAGCAGAGGACAATCGTGCCCTCTGCTGTCGAATTTGAGATTTATCTTCCGGCGGTTCTAGGCGCCCAGGAAATCGCGCTTGCCGATCTCGAGGCCATTGTGCCGCAGGATGTCGTAGGCCGTTGCTGCGTGGAAGTAGAAGTTCGGAAAGACGCTGCTGACGAGCAGATCGTCTCCCTTGAATTCCATCGTGGTGCCGCGCATCGGCACGGCGATGACGCGGGTCTCGGCGCCTTCGAACCGCTCGGGCTTGACGCTTTTGATATAGTCGCTTGCCTTGGCGATGCGTTGCTTCAGTTCGGCAAACGAGGTCTCGGTGTCGGGGAAGGTCGGCACCTCGAGGCCGGCGAGCCGTGCCGTCGCCTTCGCCGCAGTGTCGCACGCAATCTGAATCTGCCGCGTGAAGGCGAACATGTCCGGATACAGCCGCGCGTTCAAAAGCACCGACGGATCGATCTTCTTGGCTTCCGCATGAGCGACCGCCTTGTCGATGATCTTCGATAGCGCGCCGAGAGTTTTCAGGAAGGCGGGGACGGAAACATTGTAAAGCGACATGTCGAACTCCTTTTGGTTTGTCTTGTTTGGTTATTGTCGTGTTGGTTCTTGTCTGGGCGTCGTGGCCGGTTGTTTACTGCGTTGAGCATTGACGGGCCGCGGTGCATTGGGAGCGACCGGGCTCGTTGTCGCCACCGCAGGCGTGCCGCGCATGCGCGCCAGCAAGTCTGCCGTCGGCCACGCATCGGCGGGCATGCCGAGTTTGACTTGCATCGCCTTCACGGCGGCACGGCTCTGCAATCCCATCACACCGTCCACCTTGCCGACAGTATAGCCCGCGCGCACCAGCAATTGCTGCAATTCGCGCAGCTCGTTGAAGGGCAGTTGCGGCACCGGAGTCGCGGGTTTTCGCATCGGCGGTGCGCCGGCGATGCGGCTGGCGAGGTAGCCGGCCGTGGTCGAATAGATCAGCGAATTGTTCCATTCGGTGTAGGCGGCGAAATTCGGATAGGCCAAGAAAGCCGGACCGAAGCGGCCCATCGGCAGCAGCACTGACGTCGGCAGTTCGTCATTGGCGAGGGCTCGCCCGTCCGGATAGGTCACGCCCCACTTCGCCCATTGCGAGCGCGGGTGCTGAATCGACAGGTCGGTCTGATCCCACGGCAGGTTTTGCGGCACGCGGATTTCTTCCAGCCACGGCTCGCCGCGTCGCCATTTCAGGCCGGTCGCGATGTAGTTCGCGGTTGAGCCGATCACATCGGGACCTGAGCGCAACAGGTTGCGCCTTCCGTCGCCATCATAGTCGACGGCGTAGGTGACATAATGCGCCGGCAGGAATTGCGTCTGGCCAAGTTCACCGGCCCAGGAGCCGATCATTTCGGCCGGCGTGAGATCGCCGCGGTCGATGATCTTCAACGCCGCGATGGTTTCGTTCTGAAACATCTCCGAGCGCCGGCAGTCATAGGCGAGCGACACCAGCGAGCGCAGCGTCGGCAGGTTGCCCATATTGGCGCCGAAGTCGCTCTCCAGTCCCCAGAACGCCGCGATCACGGCGGGCGGCACGCCGAATTCCTTCTCCGCGCGCGCAAAGGCCTGCGCATAGCGCTGGATGTATTGCCGGCCTTGGCTCATGCGGTAATCGGCCGCCATGCGGCCCGCGAACTCGGTGAAGATCTGGCCGAACACGCGCTGGCCGCGGTCGCGATTGACGATGCCTTGATCGAACACCAGGTAGGGCGCGGCTTGCGCGATCGCGTGCTGGCTCACGCCCGCCTTCACCGCATCCTGTTCGAGCTGGGCCAGGAATTGCGGAAAGCCGACGCCGCGCCGGCACGGACCAGGCGTCTGGGCGAGGGCGGGGGTTGCGAGCGAAAATACCAACAGGACGCCGATCGCAGCGGGTTTTCGGAACATCGGGCAGGCATCCGATCTTGTAAGACGTAAGACGGTAAGTTATCTTTGGAGGATGGGCAAGCAACAGGTCGACAGGAAGCGGGTCGGGACTTCGTTTTCAAAGGTTTCGACCAAAAGTCAAACCGTGATTCCAAACGAAATCCGCTCGCGGCTCGGGTTGAAGCCCGGCGACACGCTGCGATATCGGGTTACGGACGCCGGAATTTTGCTGGACAAGGCGTCGGAACTCGAGGGGGACGATCCGTTCGCGACATTCTCGGAATGGACGAGCGAGGCGGACGAAAAGGCGTATTCAGGATTGTGAGTCCAATCCGCGCTCGGATATCACATGACGATAGCGGCCGCACGCCGCGGAATGATCCCTATGATGTCATTGTGGTCCCCTTTCCCTATTCGGACCGGCTCGCCGAAAAGCGCCGACCGGCGATCGTGATATCGAGCAAGCGACTGAAGCCGCACCGCTTGGTCTGGATCGCCATGGTGACCAGCGCGTCCAACGAATCCTGGTCGTGCGACGTTGCGATCGCGGATTCGGCCAAAGCGGGATTGCCGGCGGCATCCGTGGTTCGGACCGCCAAGATCGCCTGTATCGATCCGGCGCGCATCCAGCGACGGCTCGGCCGCCTTGATCGGGAGGCGATACGGGCCGTTCAACAGAAACTGAAGGGCTTTCTCGCTTGAGGACGAATGCGAACTCGCGAAGCTCGCAATCCCGCGCAAATGCAGGCGTCCCAAGGCAGCCTTTCAACGAACCTCTTCAGCAAAGCGGCCCGTTTGAGGAAACCAAGGCAGCCAGACTAGCAACTATGGAAATATAGGCGAGATGCGTTTTCGATGTAATCTAGTATGCGGTTGCAGCACTAATCTCAAAGTCTGATCAAGATTTCGAGGGTGAGAAATGGCGATTCCGGATTATCAAACCCTTATGTTGCCGCTACTCATGAAAGCTGCAGAGAAGGAAATTCGGGTACCTGAAATTCGAGATGATATTGCAAATGAATTTGGTCTTACCGTTGAAGAAAAAGAGCAGTTGTTGAAAAGTGGTACGCAAAGGGTGCTCGATAACCGCCTGCATTGGGCGAAAATTTATTTAAGTAAAGCCGGACTGGTGGTTACTCCGACCCGTGGCAGGTTTGTAGCCACTAGTCAGGGCAGGGCTCTATTGGCTGAAAATCCAATTAGAATTGATAACGAATTGCTTTCCAGATATCCGTCATTCATGAGCTTCGTCTCCGGTCGCGCCTCGTCGGCAGGCGCCGTCGAGCTGACTTCGGAGGAAAAAACGAATATTTCTGAGACGAAAGCGACCCCCGAGGAGCAAATCGAGTCGGCGTTTCATGACTTGCAGACTTCGCTCCGTAGCGAGGTTATTCAAAGAATTCTTCAGAACTCATCCTCTTTTTTTGAACGGGTAATTATCGATCTTCTTGTGGCAATGGGATATGGCGGGACCCGAACGGATGCTGCGACTCATTTGGGCAGGTCGGGAGATGGCGGAATCGACGGCGTCATAAACGAAGATCCTCTCGGATTAGATCGCGTATACGTTCAAGCTAAGCGATATGCGGAAGGTACCAACGTTGGGCGACCTGAGGTCCAAGCTTTTGTTGGTAGCTTGGTTGGATTGGGAGCTTCAAAAGGCGTCTTTGTCACGACATCAGAGTTTTCGATTCACGCTAAAGATTTCGTCAAAAATCTTCCGCAGCGGGTCGTTTTGATCGACGGAAGGACGCTGGCCGAATTGATGATCGAACATCGCGTTGGCGTGCGCACGAGTCGATCTATTGAGTTCAAACGACTGGACGAGGATTTCTTTTTGGAAGAGGATTAAAGACTGTGGTTCATGTAACCCGCAAAGCGAACGGTTCTGGCGCCAATTCGAGAATTTCGGGGGCAAAGACGATAAGGGAGGCCAAAGTCAAGAATCGCGCTCTTGCCCGGGTTGTCCGATTGCAGCTCGTTGTGAAATCGCCCTGTCGATAAGTTTGCGGACAATGCTGTTGCCGCCAGCAATTGTAATTCGGCTCATAAACTGCAAAGGGCCGAGGTCGACAAAGAGCTTTCCGAATACTTCGTCAGCAAAACTACTGGAAACCAAGGGAACTTCAGACAAGTCTATTGTAACTTGAGCGCTAGTTGTTCGCACTAAATTTTCGATCTTTTGCCTCACCGGTTTGGCTGCCGGTCTCGAACCAAAAAAATGGCTCTCTTCCGCTAGAGCAATCGTAACCTTTTCATCATCGGAAATTTGCTCCGCAACGGAATATGGTGTGAACTTCTGCCCTCGGAAAGTTAGGGCTTCCGAAAGAAGTTCAACATTCGAAACTTCGATCGTGCAGACGACAAGAGAACCGGAAAATGGGATTGATTCTTGGAGAACGTGTAGCCCATTTTTGGGGGTGTAGTTCAACGACGCGTAACCCGAATAAATATGGAATGAGCCACCGGAAAGCTCTGCCAATCTATAACTCCCGAAGAGGCCGTTACCCATGTTCGTTTTGATATTGCGTGTCACTCCTTCGCGAATTGCGCGATCTAACGCTTCCAGATCGGTGGCTATCGAACGATGAGCTTCTCTTAGAGTTCTTGGGATACTTAAACCGGCATCACAAACGACATATTCAATCGTGTTTTTATCGGACCTAGCACTTACTTGGATTACTCCGCCGATCATACTATGGGCGTGATTTAAGACGTTATCTGCAATTTCATTTACTGACCATTCGATGCTCGCCAGCTGTTGACGATCTGTCAGATTTAGGTTTCTTAAGCTAAGATCGATCACCTTTTCTACAGCGTCAAACTGTTCATCAGGGTTGGTGTAAATAACCGCTGGCAGATGCTGAGGTGAATCAAATTGCGAACGATCGTGACTTCGCGGGTCTATCAAATAAGCCCAGTTGGAGTTCTCAAAAAGACGTCTGAGCTTTCCATCACTTGGTAGTTCAAGGAGTACCTCGAAACCGTTATGCAATAAACTTCGGCACTGCGTTGCAAGCGGAAGCATTTCGGGTGTGTAGGCTTTGGTCAGCTGGGTGAGATCCAAGTTCGCCGTCTTAAACCCGGTCTTTCGAAGATTGTGCAGTGCGGCCAGCAGCCGTCGAAGGTCGGATCGGTCGAAAGAACCTGCAAACGTAATGTTGTTCAAAGTGGAATGTAGCTGTCCCATAACATCGGTCGCTCGCGAAAAAGTAGAGAAACAACGTTATCACAATTCCCTCGCGTTGCTGAAGATGAAGGACGACGTCCGCCGCGTATTCTCGTCCAAAATCAGTGTCCGCGTCAGCGGCGGCTCGGCGCGTTGCGCGCAGTTCTCGCGCTCGCAGAGCCGGCAATTGACGCCGATCGGCGTGCCCTCGTCGCGCTCAAGGTCAAAGCCCGCCGCATAGACCAGCCGCGAGGCATGGCGGATGTCGCAGCCGAGACCGATGGCGAAGCGCGGCTGCGGCTGCGGGTGCGGCGCGACCGGCCGGCGCAGCATCTGCGCGATCGAGAAATAGCGGCTGCCGTCGGGCAGTTCGACGATCTGCCGCAGCAGCCGGTCGGGCGTATCGAAGGTCGAATGCACGTTCCAGAGCGGGCAGGTGCCGCCGAATTTCGAGAACGGGAAAGTGCCGGATGAAAAGCGCTTCGACACATTGCCGGCATTGTCGACCCGCAGCATGAACAACGGCAGGCCGCGCGCATTCGGCCGCTGCAGGGTCGTCAGGCGGTGGCAGACCTGCTCGAAACCGGCGTTGAAACGCTGGCTCAGCACATGGAGATCGTAGCCGAGCGACTCCGCCGCGGCATGAAAGGCCTGGTAGGGCATCATCACGGCGGCGGCGAAATAATTTGCGAGCGTGATGCGGTAGAGGCGGCGCGCGGTCTCGTCGAGCGCGCCGGTGCGGTTGACGATCGCCTCCATTGCGGGGCTGCATTCGGCAAGCCCGATCTGAAAGGCGAGCTGGAAGGTGCGTCCCGCGCCGTCGATCAGCTCCGAGATCAGGAGCTGGCGGCGATGGCGGTCCCAGCGCCGCAGGGTCTCGCGCATGACGTCGACCGGCATGATGCGCACAGTGGCCGAGTGACGCTTCAGGAAATGCTCGCTCAGCGCGGAGAACAGGTCCTGATTGAGCGGCGTCACCTGGTCGCGGAGCGCCTCCGCCGCCTGCTCCAGCTCAGGGAAATAATTGCGGTTCGCCTCGATCAGATCGCGGACGCGCTCGATCGGGTTGGCCTCGAATCGGAGGCCGGCCCCCTCGTCACGATCGGCGAATTGGGCGGCAACCAGTGTCTCGCCCCGCCGGGCCTCGGTGTAGGCGGCGTAGAGCCGCTGCAGGGCATGGGTGACCCCTGGCGCGAGTTCAGCCAGATCGCGCAATTCCTGCTTCGGCAGGTCGATCTGCCGGAACAGCGGGTCGGAAAAGATCTCGTTCAATTCGGCGAAGAAACGATCCTCGTCGGCGCTGGCGAGATCGCGCAAATCGAGGTCATAGGTCTCGGCGAGGCGCAGCAGCAGCTGCGCCGTTACCGGCCGCTGGTTGCGCTCGATCAGATTGATATAACTGGGAGAAATCCCAAGTCCCTCGGCAATCTGGGTCTGCGACAGCCCGAGCTGCTGGCGGATGCGCCGGAAACGGGGGCCGACGAACAGCTTTTTCCCTGAGGTGGCGGGGGCGGGGGCCTGAGCCATTGGCTAACCTCCAGGCGGGCGTTTGTGACAAATTTTACAAAATGACAGCTTCATCATGTGATATTTTTACATGACATCACTTATTTTGTACACAGTATCTATCGGTCCTTGAACGTTGTGGGTTATGTCCGTGTCACAATTAGCACGTGCAGTGTCACGACTGTGAAGGACTGATCATGAATATTCAGACGCGCATCACCGACTATGCGATCCAAGGGCCGTCCTCCTATCAGAGCGAGATCAAGGCCGCCGAGGCCCTGCTCAAGGAGAAATCCACCTGGAACGGTATCTCAGCCGAGGCCGTGGCCCGCATGCGCCTGCAGAACCGTTTCAAGACCGGCCTGGACATTGCGCGCTATACTGCCGCGCTGATGCGCAAGGATATGGCCGAGTACGACAAGGACCCGACCAAATACACCCAGTCGCTCGGCTGCTGGCATGGCTTCATCGCCCAGCAGAAGCTGATCTCGGTGAAGAAACATTTCGGCTCGACCGATCGCCGCTACATGTACCTGTCGGGCTGGATGATCGCGGCGCTGCGCTCCGAATTCGGCCCGCTTCCCGACCAGTCGATGCACGAGAAGACCTCGGTCCCGGCCCTGATCGAAGAACTCTACACCTTCCTGCGTCAGGCCGATTCGCGCGAACTCAACGACATCTTCCGCGCGCTCGACGCGGCCCGCAAGGCCGGCGACCAGGCCAAGGAAAAGGCGCTGATCGCGAAGATCGACAGCTTCCAGACCCATGTCGTTCCCGTGATCGCCGATATTGATGCGGGCTTCGGCAATGCCGAGGCGACCTACCTGCTCGCCAAGAAGATGATCGAGGCGGGCGCCTGCGCGCTGCAGATCGAAAACCAGGTTTCCGACGAGAAGCAGTGCGGTCACCAGGACGGCAAGGTGACGGTGCCGCACGAAGTCTTCCTGGCGAAGATCCGCGCCTGCCGCCACGCCTTCCTCGAACTCGGCGTGGAGGACGGCGTGATCGTGACCCGCACCGACTCGCTCGGCGCCGGCCTGACGCAGCAGATCGCCGTCAGCCACAAGCCGGGTGATGTCGGTGATCAGTACAACAGCTTCCTGGATTGCGAAGAGATCGACGCCTCCAAGATCGGCAATGGCGACGTCGTCATCACCCGCAATGGCAAGCTGTTGCGTCCGAAGCGGCTGCCGAGCAACCTGTACCAGTTCCGCGCCGGCACCGGCGAAGACCGCTGCGTGCTGGACTGCATCACCTCGCTGCAGAATGGCGCCGACCTGCTGTGGATCGAAACGGAAAAGCCGCATATCGAACAGATCGCGGGCATGGTCGATCGCATCCGCAAGGCCGTGCCGAATGCGAAGCTTGCCTACAACAACTCGCCGTCGTTCAACTGGACGCTGAACTTCCGCTGGCAGGTTTACGATGCCATGCAGAAGGCCGGTCAGGACGTCAGCAAGTACAACCGCGCCGAACTGATGAAGGCGGAATATGACAACACGCCGCTGGCGATCGAGGCCGATGAGCGGATCCGCACCTTCCAGGCGGATGCCTCCAAGCGTGCCGGCATCTTCCACCACCTGATCACGCTGCCGACCTATCACACGGCCGCGCTGTCGACCGACAATCTGGCGAAGGAATATTTCGGCGACCAGGGTATGCTCGGCTACGTGAAGAACGTGCAGCGTCAGGAGATTCGCCAGGGCATCGCCTGTGTCCGCCACCAGAACATGGCCGGCTCCGACATCGGCGACGACCACAAGGAATACTTCGCCGGCGAGGCGGCCCTGAAGGCGGGCGGCGCGCACAACACGATGAACCAGTTCTCATGACGCGGGGCATCGAGTTCAAGCGAAGGAATGGAGGCTGACATGGCTGACGTGGAGGTCGGATCACTTTTCTGGGTGATCGGAGGCGAGTTCGGATCGATGAACTTCCATAAGCTGGTCGAGGGCTCGGCCCAGGTGCAGGGGCCGTTCAAGACCCGCAAGGACGCCGAAGAGGCCTGGAAGAAGGTTTCGGAAGAAAACCGCCATCGCGGCAGCGTCCGCTTCTCGATCGTGGAAGAGCCGCGCCGCTAATTGCGGGTGGTCTTCGCGAGCTCACGAATCGGCCCCGTCCGGTGCGCCCGGGCGGGGCCGTTCCCTTTTGGGATCGCCTAAACCCTTGTTTCCGGGATGGTTATTGGTAGGTTAACACCACTTGGGAACTCTGGGATTGCGGACATGGCCGCTGGCGAAAACACCAATCCGAACTCAGCCGCCGGCGACGGCGGCGTCCGCCCGCGACGGCTGCGTGACGCGCTGCGCCAGGCTCGCATCGAGGCCGCCGACCGCACCGGGGTCGTGGTTGATCTGCGCGATGCCGAGGTCGCGCGGCTCGAGATCCTGAACGAAGCGCTCGATCCGTTGTTTTCAGAAATTCCGGATGGCGTCGACCTGTTTGACCGTGGCATCAGCCAGGGCGATCAGCCGCGGCTGTGGGTCGATGTCGTCGCCCACGTCATGATGGGACGCGACAAGCGGACCTATCGCTTTGTCCAGGACACACGCTACGGCCGTATCGTGCTGTCGGAGTCGCTCGACATTCCCGCGACTGTGGAAGCCATTACCGACTATATCGCCCGGCGGATCGTCGAGCGCGAGCAGGCCATTGCCGTGCCGCCACCCGCGGTGTTTGCGCCGCCCGCGCGGCGCCGGTGGGGGAGCTGGAGCTTCGTGGTCGGTTTCGTGCTCGGCGCGGCGGCGCTGTTTGCGCTCGCGTTGATCTCGGCCCTCAGCCACTGATCATTGGCCACTGATCATTTCAGGCGTTGACGCTGCAGTTCGGCAATCGCCGGGCGATCGCGCCGCAGTCCGCGCACCGTCAGTTCGCACTGCCAATTGCCGTCGGCGCGGTTGACCCGGATCAGATTGTAGGATGCCGGCTCGCCATGGCCGTGCGCAACGGCCGAGGCCGATGGCACGCCAAGCGACGCAATCCGGCCCGACGGTCCCTCGATCCAGCTGAGCGAATGGCGGTGGTCATGTCCGTGCAGGATCAGGTCGACGCCATGGGTGCGGATGATATCGAGCACGGTCTTGGCGTCGGTCAGGCGCTTGTAGCGTGCGGGGCGCGAGGAGACCGGCGGATGATGGATCAGCAGCACACGGAAGCGGTCCTCGCCCGCAAGGCTCGCCAGCGCGCTACTTAAGGCCTCGGCCTGCGATCGGCCGAGCCTGCCGGTCGCCATCAGCGGCGCGGTTGGCACAGCCGTCGACAGGCCGATCAGGGCGAGCGGGCCGCGCCGGCGCACGAAGGGGAAGGTGACCGTGGTGCTGCCGTCGCCATGCAGATAGTCGGCCCAGGCGCGCAGGAAAAAATGCTGTGTCGCGGCCACGTAGCAGTCGTGATTGCCGGGAACGAGCGTGACGTCGCCGGGCGAACCGACCGAGTTCAGCCAGCGCCGCGCCAGCGCGAATTCGTCAGGCAGCCCGATATTGACGAGATCGCCTGTGATCGCGATGTGATCGGGCTTCTGAGCCTTGATATCGGCAACGAGCGTTTCAACGACGTGCGGCGCGTGGTGGGCGGCGCGGTTGCGCGCCCAATTCAGATAGCCAAACGCACGTTTGCCGACGAGTTCTCCGACCCTCGGCTTCGGTATCGGCCCGAGATGCGGGTCCGACAGGTGAGCAAGCACGAATTCGGTCATCGGCTTTCAATCCAGGAAGGCCAGTTGGAAGCGGCCGCGAGGCGGTCGGTGTTTTGACAAGCCGGCAGCTTCCGTGCAAGCGAGAACACTGCCGTTGCCCGTGAACCAGGGGCCATGCCGGACGTGTCTAGTTTTTATCGTAATTTTCAACTTGCCCGCCGCCAGGCGTTTCACCTCTACTGGCGGTTCGCGCGCGGCATGACACTTGGCGTACGGGGCATTGTTTTCGACGCAAAAGGCCAGGTCTTCCTGATCAGGCACACTTACGTCCCCGGCTGGCAATTTCCCGGCGGCGGTGTCGAAATCGGCGAGACGGCACTTGACGCCTTGCGCCGTGAGTTGAAGGAAGAAGGCAATATCACGTTCGACGGAACACCGCGGCTCCATGGCGTCTTCTTCAACCGGCACGTCTCGCGCCGCGATCATGTCGTGGTGTATGTCATCTCTGATTTCCGACAGGACAATCCGCCGCGGCCGAACCGCGAGATTGCCGAAGGCGGGTTCTTCAGCGTCGACGGTCTGCCCGATGACACCACAGCCGGAACCCGCCTGCGTTTGGCCGAAGTGCTCGGCACGCGTCCTGTGATCACGAGTTGGAGCTGACGGTTGAATATCTCGGCGAGGCTGATGAAAGGATTGGGCACGGCGCCAGCCGGCATATCGCGCGATGCTGCGTCGTGGCCGATGACGCTTGCAAAAATCATCTGGAGTCTCGCGTGCCTTTTGCTGCTCGCAAGCCACCTCTGGTCGATGTCCGGCTGGCACGAGCACCGCGGCATCTATGACGACATCTGTTATTTGCGGCAGGCGCATCTGTTCCAGCGCTTCGGTTGGATCAGTGGTCTCGATACCGATATCGTACGCGATGATGATCGCTACTTCGCTGGCAAGCTGAAGGAAGTCGAGCTTCCACAGGCCGACGATCCCTCGTCCGCGCCCTGCCACTCCGTTATGCCCGCGACCGGCCGGCGCGTGATGCAATACCCGCCTGGCACCGGCTTTGTGCTGTCATTGTTCCCGGCCGGCCACCAGGTCATTCCAATGTTCATGCTGTCGACGCTGGTGGTGTGTCTGGTCGCGCTGCTCACCATCGGCATGGCCGGGACGCTTGCGGCTGTGGTGACCTCAGGCGTCTGTGGTGTCGCCGCAATCTATGTCATGATCAATCCGGTCAAGGCGAGCTATTCGGCGGCGCCGACCATGGCGGTCTGCACGCTGGCGGGATTGGTGTCGGCTTGGCTGTTTGCGACGCGGCGACCTGGCCTCCGCGTTGCATTGTCCATCGCGGTTGGCTGTCTGATCGGGTTGTCGGTGAATTTCCGGCTGGGCAATCTGTTTCTGTCTGCGGGTTACTTCATCGCATTCGGCGTCGCTGTTCTGCGAACACGCCGGTTGAGCTCTCTCATCGAGGGCATCGCCTTCGGCTTGGCGTTCATCGCAGGCCTCGCGCCCACGCTCGCCGCCAATGCCATCAACGCCGGCTCGCCTTTGACCACGACCTATAGCAGCGGAGATGCCGTGCCGCCTGACCTGACGGTGATCTTCAGTCAGCTCGCGCTGTATCTCTCCGATACGCAGGGCATCATGCTGTTGATCGCTTGTGGAATTACGCTGTCCGTCTGGTTGATTCCGGCCTTGGCCACTTTGCGGTCGCTTGCGGCCATGAACGCGGTGAATATCGCGGTCAACATGGCCTACTTCCTCACCCATCCGATCGCCACGCCGTATTACATCATGCCGATCGCCATGCTCGCCTTGTGGACTGCGCTGTTTGGATGTGTGCTCCACACCAGTGTCCCGATTCCGACGTTCGCAAAACGCAGCGGCGCCCTATGATGCGAACGTCGGAATCGAAGGGACACTGGCAGATTTATAATGCTGGTGTGGTTTTGGTTCAGACCTTCTCTTGAAGGACTCGCGGAAACGATGAAGAGAACGTCTGAACCAAAACCACACCAGATTGTCCGATTCGGCCACGCCTCATGACATCTCCTTCGGTTCGGACCGCCGTCCTGATCCCGTGCTATAACGAAGAAATCGCGATCGGCCGGGTGGTCGCCGATTTCCGCGCTGCGCTGCCAGATGCGGCGATCTATGTCTATGACAACAATTCCAGCGATCGGACCGTTGCCGTGGCCAGCGCTGCCGGCGCGGTGGTGCGCAGTGAATCTCACCAGGGCAAGGGCCATGTCGTCCGGCGCATGTTCGCCGACATCGAGGCCGACATTTACGTGCTGGTCGATGGCGACGCGACCTATCATGCGCCGAGTGCGCCCGCGATGGTTGCGCGGGCGATTGCCGAGCGGCTGGACATGGTGGTCGGTCGTCGCGTCGAGCAGTCGACCGGCGCCTATCGCCTCGGCCATCGTTTCGGCAACAGGGTGTTGACCGGGTTTCTCGCCAAAGTGTTCGGGAGTTCCTTCTCCGATATTCTGTCGGGTTACCGGGTTTTCTCCCGTCGCTTCGTCAAATCCTTCCCCGTGCTGTCGGACGGTTTCGAGATTGAAACCGAGCTGACGGTTCACGCGCTCGAACTGGCGCTGCCTGTCGCGGAAATTGACACGCCGTATTTCGAGCGGCCGGAGGGCTCGGTGTCGAAGCTCAACACCTGGCGCGACGGGTTGCGCATCTTGAGCATGATGCTGAAGCTGTACCGCTCGGAGCGTCCGCTACGCTTCTTCAGCGCGGTCGGCGTGTTCCTCGCTTTGGCGGCGGTCGGTCTTGCGATTCCGATCGTCATCACCTTCCTGCAGGAGGGGATCGTACCGCGGTTGCCAACCGCCGTGCTGTCGACGGGTTTGATGATCCTGTCCGTGCTGTCGATCAGTTCCGGCCTGGTGCTTGATACCGTGACACGGGGGCGGCGTGAGACCAAGCTCTTGGCCTATCTTGCGCAGCGCGGCTTCGATTGAGCAGATCGGCGGTTGGCGACCGATGGCGGTCCCGGTAGACCGCGCATCCACGAGGTGATAAGCGCGCTGCATGAGCAATCCCGCGACCATCATCGCACCGGAACGCCCGAACGACGCCCAGGCGATCGAGCGCCTGCATGAGCGCACCTTCGGTCCGGGTCGTTTCGCGTTGACGGCCTATCGCCTGCGGGAGCACGTCGATCATCGGCTGGACCTGTCCTTCACCGCGCGGATCGGGACCTTGCTGGTGGGGTCGGTGCGCCAGCTGCCGATCTGTATCGGGGATACGCCTGCGTTGCTGCTCGGTCCGTTGACCGTCGAGCCGCCATTCCGCAGCCATGGCATCGGCCGTGCGCTGATTGAAAAGGCATTGGAGGCGGCCAAAGCCAAGGGGGTTCGGCTCGTCCTCCTGGTCGGCGACGAACCCTATTATGGTCGGCTCGGTTTCAAAGGCATCCCGCGGGGGCGGGCGACCATGCCGGGGCCCGTGGATGCCCGACGGCTGCTCGTCGCCGAACTGGCCGAGGGAGCGTTCGAGGGCGTGTCCGGCGCGATCCGGCCGGATTGGCACGCAAAATAGCGGAATCCTGCGCCCCGGCTGGAGGTGCCCTGCAAAACAGACTATATTGCTTCAGGTGATCGTTGCGGACCAGCTATCATGACCACGCATGAGAGGGTCGAGATCGACCCAGCTATTATGGGCGGAAAGCCTGTGATCAAAGGCACGCGTGTGCCGGTCGAGACAATTCTACGCAAACTTGGTGCTGGTCTCTCTGCCGATGAGATTATCGCAGACCATCCCCGTCTGACGACCGAAGACATCAAGGCCTCACAGGCTTTTGCCGCGGATTACCTCGCTGATGAAGCCGTAATCTATGGCTGATAGCCATGCGCTGGTTGATTGATGAGTGCGTCGATGCGCAACTGGTGATCGTCTTGCGCCAGATCGGACATGATGTCGTGTATTTGTCGGAAGGCGAATTGCGCCTGCCGGATATCGACGTCATGGCGTTAGCTTTCGACGAGAATCGGTTGCTCCTTACTGAAGATAAGGATTTTGGTGACTTGATTTTCAAGCAGCGAGGGCGAGTGCCGGGACTGCTGTTGCTGAGAATCGATGTCACGCGTCGGGCACTCAAAGCTGCGAGACTACTTGCGGCGATCGAGCAGTTCGGCGAGCGGCTCTTCGGCTACTACACCGTCGTCGAAGACGCCCGATTTCGTTCGCGTCTGCTTCATTCGCTCTGAGGGTTCTTACCGTCCCTCGCGCAGCCAGGTGGCGGCAAAGGCGCCCACCAGCAGCAACAGGCTGACGATGCCGGCAAAGATTGGCAGCACGCCGACGCCGCGCACGACACTCGCCTCGCGCATCTTCAGACCGAGCCAGCCGGAGCCATGAAAGACGTTCGTCGCGCGTACCGGCAGGATCCGCGGCATGTCCATGCCCGAAACGCTCGCCAGCCGCCGGGATTCGCCGCCGGTGGCCTGGGTGATGGCCGCCAGCGGTTCGGTCGACGACGTCACTTCCGAGAATTCCTTCGGATTGGCTGGGCCGACGCTGATCAGCGCCCGCAGCGTGCCGTCGGTCGCCTGCCAGAGTCCCAGTTCGTCCGCGGCCGTCACGCCGCGCCAAAGCCCCGGCTCGCCGGCCGACAGGGTGAGCGTGCGCGTCTGGCCGGACGGTGATGTCACCGTGACCGGCGCGACGGTGTCGGCCATGGTCTGCCGCTGCACCACCAGATCGTGTCCCTGCGTCGACAGGCGAAGCGCCTCTTCGTCGAGCTCCGGCTGTTTCATCAGCCAATGCGACATCCGGCGCAGCAGGTCGAGGTGAGGGCCACCGCCCTCGAAGCCGCGCGCCCACAACCAGATATGATCGGACAACAGCAGCGCGACGCGTCCTTCGCCCTGGCGCGACAGCACCAGGATCGGCTTGCCGTCGGCGCCGTTCATGACCTGCGAACCCCGCACATTCTGGGTGTCGACCTGCCGGAAGAAGTGGCTCCAATGCGGCGGGTCGCTGGCCGAGCCTTCCAGTCCGCGCGTCACCGGATGGCGCTTGCCGGCGTCCGTCAGCGTCGCAACGAACGCTTTTTCGGTCACGCCGATCGGCTCCGCCGGCAGGATGTTGTCCAGCGGCGTCCGCCAGATGCTCGTATTGCTCGCGTAATCGGGGCCGGCGGCGATCAGCACGGCGCCGCCGTTTCGGACATAGCGCGCGATGTTCTCGAAATAGTTCATCTGCAGCACGCCGAGCTGGGCGTAGCGGTCGAAGATGATGAGCTGAAACTCGTTGATCCTCTGCAGGAACAGTTCGCGGGTCGGAAACGCGATCAGCGACAGCTCGTTGATCGGGGTGCCGTCCTGTTTTTCCGGCGGCCGCAGAATCGTGAAATGCACGAGGTCGACGCTGGCGTCGGATTTCAACAGGTTGCGCCAGGTGCGTTCGCCGGCATGGGGTTCGCCGGAGACGAGCAGCACCCGCAGCCGGTCGCGCACCCCTTCGATCGAAACCACCGCACGGTTGTTCACCGGCGTCAGCTCGTTCTCCAGCGGCGAGGCTTCGATCTCGATGATGTTGGCGCCGGCGTGCGGGACGTCGATGTCGACCGTCACGGTCTGGCCGCTTGCGACGGTGCGCTGATTCAAGGTCTCGCCGTCGCGCCGCAGCGTCACGGTGGCGCGCTGACCGCTGACACCCTGATCGTCGAGGCGGTAGGTGATTTTTTGCGGCTGGCCGACGATGCCGAACCGCGGCGCCGCGATAATCGCAATCCGCCGGTCGCGCTCGTTCGCGGTGCCCGTGATCAGCGCATGCACCGGCGCGTTGAATCCGAGCGCTGCCGCGTTCGGCGGAATGTCGTGCACCCGGCCGTCCGTGATCATGAAGGCGCCGGCCACCCGGTCGGTCGGCACATCCGACAGCGTCGAGGTCAGCGCGGAAAACAGCTTGGTGCCGTCGGTCTCACCGTCAGCCTGGCCGGCCTCGACCACGCGCACGTCCAGACCCTTGATCTGCTTCAGCCGGTCGACCAGCGCGTCACGCGCCTCATCAGTCTGTTTGATTCGTTCGCCGAAATTCTGGCTCGGACTGCGGTCGACGACCACGGCTGCGACCGAGGAGAGCGGCTCGCGTTCCTCGCGCGTGAAGGATGGATTGGTGAGCGCGAGCAGCACGAGGCCCAGGGCCGCCGCGCGCAGGGCGGCGCCACGGGACCTTGCGAAAGCCAAAACGGCGGCGATCACCGCAATGGCCGCGAGGCCGCTCCACAGCACCCAGACGGGCACCAGCGGCGCGAAGGCAATGCCATATTGCAGGTTGGTCGGCATCGTCGAACCGCAGCTCCTATTGTCCGAGACGCTCGAGCAGCGCAGGCATATGCACCAGGTCGGCCTTGTAGTTGCCGGTCAGCGCGTACATCACGATGTTGACGCCGGCGCGGAAGGCGAATTCCCGCTGCCGCGGGTCGCCGGGCGTCAATGGCAGCATCGGCTGGCCGTCGGGACGCATCGCCCAGGCGCCGGCGAGGTCGTTCGAGGTAATGATGATGGGCGACACGCCGTCGCCGCCGCGCGCCGGCCGCGCCGTCGTCTCGTCGGCGTCGTCGCGCGGCAGGGCTTCGACCCAGGTTTGCCCTGAGGTGAAGCGGCCGGGAAAATCGCGCAGCAGATAGAACGTCTTGGTCAGCACGTGTTCGCGCGGCACCGGCTCGAGTTCGGGGACATCGAGCGAGGACAGGATGTTGCGCAGCGTCAGCATGCCCGGCGTTTCCGAGGCCCCGTTCGGCGTGGGCGGCGCCTCGAGCGCATCGCGGGTGTCGAACAGCACCGTGCCGCCTTGCTTCATGTAGGCATCGAGCTTGTCGAGCGCCGCTTGCGGCGGCTTCGGCGCGCCCGGCACCACAGGCCAGTAGATCAGGGGATAGAACGCAAGTTCATCGCGTGCCGGATCGACGCCGATCGGGTCGCCGGCCTCCAGCGCAGTGCGTTGCGCCAGGAACAAGGTCAGTCCGGCAAGCCCGCTTTTGACGATGGTGTCGATGTCCTCATTGCCGGTCACGACATAGGCGAGGTGGGTCTGCGACACCGCCTTGATCGCCGTGCGCGGATCCTCCTGCGCATGGGTGGGCGCGGGCAGCGCTGCGATCGTCGCAGCTGCAACGGCGATGATGAGGCCGGCAGCGGCCGCGCGACGGTGCCAGAGCCGCGTCAGGCCGCCGCCCATCACGGCGACGATCAGCGCATCGATCAGGAACAATGCGAGCGCCATCGACAGCAGCAAGCCCCTGACGTCGCGCGGCTCGCTCGCCTGATAGGTGGCGTGGCGCGCCCGCAGCGACGAGGTATCGAGCGGCGCAATCCGGTCCGACGCCGCCAGCGTGTTGACGGCAAGCGGGCTGTCGGCGGGTCCGTAGAAGCCGGGCGGGTGCTCGGCGGTGGCGCGTTCGTTGGAGTCGGCGCGCAGCGGTTTGGCGGCGGATGGCGGCGGCCCGAAGGCGCCAAAGCCGTCAAGCGTGCGGAGCGGCGCCACGGTCTCGGCCGCAGCCTCGGCGGCAGGGCCCGCGCCGACTTTCGCCGTATAGCCCGACAGGTCGACCAGACGTTTCAACATTTCGACGAAGCTACCCGAGAGCGGCAGGTCAGACCATCGCGTGTCGGCGGTGACGTGGAACAGCGCCAGAATGCCTTTGCCGCGCCGCTCCCCCGTCACGAGCGGGGTGCCGTCGCCGAGCGTGGCCCAGCTGCGCGCGTTCGATATCGCGTCGGGCTCGGCCAGCACCTGGCGGGTGACGGTGACGTCCGGCGGCACGGCGAGACCGGCAAACGGCCCTTCTGCCGAGAAAGCCGCGAGGTTTTGCGGCTTCTCCCAGGTCAGGCTGCCACCGAGGCTGCGGCCGCCGCGACGCAGCCGCACCGGCACCATCGCGTCGTCGCTTGCGGCCATCCGCGGGCCGGCGAAGCGCAACAGCACGCCGCCCTGGTCGATCCAGGCGTTGAGTCGCTCCTGAATCTCCGGCGTCAGCGTGCCGACATCGGCCAGCACGATCATCGGCAGTTTCTGGTCAAGCAGCTGCGAGATCACCACCGATGGCGCGCTCCGATCGCCGAGCCTGACGTCGGCGAAAGGCGAGAGCGCGCGCGACAAATAGAATGTCGAGGCGAGCAGCGGCTGCGCGGTGTCCGTGGTGGCGCCGCTGACGAGGCCGACCGCGCGCCGCCGCCAGCGCTTGTCGAGCAATTGCACCGCGCCCGCCGACCGCTCACTCGAGATCTCGAGCCGCGTCACGTCGTTGCGCAATTCGACGGGAAGGTCGAACGTGGCATCGGTCTCGCGGCTGCCGGCATTGAAGGTGAACTGCGCATCGGCGATCGGCGAGCCGCGCTGGTCCAATGCGCGGACCACCCCGGCTTCCGGCAGGATGTCGCCGCCCCGCAGCACCTTCACGACCATGCGGGCCGCCGCATTCTCGGCCGCCGCCAACGCATGCGCCGGGGGCGCGCCATTGTCATAGATCGTCAAGGATCTGTTGCCGATCGTCTGCGCCAGTTTCTCGATGAATTCGCTGCCGCGACCGGTATCGATGCCATCCGAGATCCAGACGATGTCGGCGTCGCTCGTTGCCAGGAAGCGGCCGATTGCGGCCAGCGTCTCCACCCGCTCGACGGCGTAGGGTTTCGGCGCGAGCTGGCGCAGCGCGACCCGCGCATTGCCGGCCGGCAGCAGCGAGATGTCGCGGGCGGGCTCCGACAACGGCACCAGCGCCACCGGCCGCCGCGCGCTCTCGGCTGCCGCGATCAGGTCGTCGGCCGTCTTCATGCGCGTGTCCCAGGCCGCCGCGGCGCTCCAACCATCGTCGATCATCAGCAGCAGCGGGCCGCTCGCCGGCCCGTCCGCAGCCTGCGGGTTGATGATCGGTCCCGCCGCCGCGATGATCACGAGCGCGGCCGCGAGCAGCCGCAACAGCGTCAGCCACCATGGCGTGCGGGCCGGGGTTTCTTCCTTCGGCGCGATATCGAACAACAGCCGCGTCGGCGGGAAATGCAGGCGGCGCGGCCGCGGCGGCATCAGCCGCAGCAGCCACCACAGCGCCGGCAACGCGATCAGTCCGGTCAGCAGCAGCGGTTCGGCGAAGGACAGCGGCAGTCCCATCATGCGCGGCGTCCCGCCTGATCGGTCGATGCGCGCGGCGCGATCTTGTTGACGAGCATGCCGCCATGCAGGAACAGCAAGAGTTCGGCGGCCGAGCGGTCCGTCGTGTGCACCGAGAACAGCCAGTCGAGCCGGCGTGCTTCGCCGCGCAACTCCTCGCGGTGCCGCTCGATCCGGCCGGCATAGTCCTTGGTCCACAGTTCGGCGCGCCCGGCGGTGATCGCCGCGCCGCCTTCCGGATCGATGAACTCGACGCGGCCGCGATAGGGCAGGGATTCCTCCGCCGGATCGACCACCTGGACCAGCGTGCCGTGCGCGCCCGACGAGGAGAGGCCGGCGAGCGTCTTGTTGACCTCCGGGATCGGCGACCAGAAATCCGACAGCAGCACGATCTCCGCCATGGCGGACGGCACGAACGTCGCCGGCAGGCTGCTGCGGGGCGTGGTGTCGTGCAGGATCGCCTGCGCCATTTTGTCGATGATGTTACGGTTGGCGGTCGGGTT
>Ga0081455_10001164_pt1 | contig 32871 bp, 26 predicted proteins | sample TabmetS3T2R1_FD_70207 | JGI IMG/M metagenome (GOLD analysis project Ga0081455, IMG submission 70207) | Tabebuia heterophylla rhizosphere microbial communities from the University of Puerto Rico - S3T2R1 | ecosystem: Host-associated > Plants > Roots > Rhizosphere ...
CGCGAATGCGAACAACACGATTCCGACGATCATCGGAAAGTGCAGGTACGTGTACGCGTCACGGGCAAGAGCCACGCGCTCCGGGCCCTGGGCGTCTCCGAGCATTCGCTCGCCGCGGATGGAAAAGAAGTCGAAGTACGCGAGCCAGAACGAGGTGGCGACCAGGAGCCCGAGGATCGCCGCCACGACCTCGCCCAGCCCGATGCCGGTCCCCGTCGCGCCGATCCCGATGGAGATGAACGCCTCGCCGAGCGCGATGATGAGCACCAGGCCGTGGCGCTCCGAGAAGTGCGACGGGTGCACGCGCCAGCCCGTCGATCCGCTCAGCACGGCGCCGGCGTAGGTGCACGCGAGCGCGGCAACCCAGAGCCATGTGCGCGCGCCCTCCGCGAAGCCCGCGACGAGGATCATGATCGCGCCGAGTAGGGTCCACGGTGCCAGGCGGAGCACCGCGCCGAGCAGGTCGCGGTTCCCGCGGCCCGCGAGCGCGTACAGCGACGCGTGCATCACGCAAACCACGAGAAACGCCGCGCCGAAGAGCACGCCCTCGTCGCCGAACACGCCCGGCACCACGAGCGCCGCAATGAACATCGCGATCAGCGCGACGAGCAGCGCGGCACCGACGAAGCCCTCCTCGGGATCGACGATGTTCGTCAGCCAGGCGTTTGCCCAGATCTACCATGTCAAGGAGATGAACACGGAGCAGATCAAGGCGCTCGATCGCGAGAAAACCGTTGTTCTTCTCCCCGTAGGCATTCTCGAAGAGCATGGCCCCTACCTGCCGTCGGGGAGCGATATATATATCACGGAACGGCGGACAACCGACCTTGCCAACGCGCTTGTGGAAAGGCCCGGCTGGAAGGTGCTGATTTTTCCTCTCATTCCCTTGGGCACCGGTCCAGCCAATATCGTTGGCCGCAAGTACGTGTTCCCCGGTTCCTACACCGTTCGCCCTGCGACTTTGAGAACAATATTTATGGATCTTGGCACAGACTTAGGCGAACAAGGATTTCGCTGGATCTTTATTGTGAATGCCCATCTTGGCCTCAGTCACAACCGCATCCTCAATCAAGCCGGCGATTACTTTCGCGACACGTACGGCGGCCATATGGTTAATCTGGCGGCGCTGATCTATCAACCGCCTGGCCAATCTCAGACACGAAGCGACGAAGAACAGCGCGAGGATGCTGGATCGCAACATGCCGGCGCGAGTGAGACAAGCTTGCTCCTTTACTTCCGGCCTGAATTGGTGAATCCCGGTTACAAAAATGCGCGGCCGCTCCCATATCGCGATCAGAAACAGCGCATCGAGATCGCAAGAGCAGCTGACTGGCCTGGCTATTGGGGTTCGCCTCGTCTCGCGACCGCAGCGGCTGCCGCTGCTCGTTGGAAAGGGAATTCCTCAAGGTTGACAGCGCTTGCTCACAAAATCTTGGATGGTTTTGATTACAGCCAGATGAAGCGCCTTGGTGACGAGATTGTTTCGACCGAGCCCAATGCCGGGCCAACGTTCACACAGCACAATCAGGAAATTGAAAAGAGGCAGCAGGAATGGCTGAAGCAGAAAGGGTTGGAATAGACCGGCAATTCAGGTGTCAGATGTTTCTCTAAGGCAATCCTTCGTTTGCCCGATCTCGGTCTTACTGGTCTTAGCAGCCGCTTCAAGCCGATCACTTAAAAGAGCCGGATCAGTTCCTCGCTCGTCAACGGAGCCGAAACTCACGCCGCAGAATTCCGAAACACCCGCCTCGACAATCCTTTTTGAACTCCCATTATAGGACGGCTCGATTGACAAAATTGGGGGCTTTGGATAAATCTTTTTGCATAAACTTTTTCATAATTTACGGGGGGAATAGATGCCCAAAAGCCTTAGAACCTTTCTCGAAGATTGCCAACGCGAACTGCCCGGCGAAGTGATTCACGTCACCAAGGAGGTCAATCCGGCGAATTACGACGTCACTGCGATCATTAAGCATCTTGGCGCGCAAAAGAAATTTCCCATCATTATCTTCGACAAGCCATTGAATCTTAACGGCAAAGTCGGGCCGATCAAGCTGGCGATGAACTGTGAAATCTCGCAAGGAAAGGCGCAAATCGCGCTGGGAATGCCGAGGACATCAAGTCGTCCCGAGATGGCAGAAAAATGCCTGGAAATGGAAGAGCATCGTATTCCTCCTACGATCGTCGATAAGAAAAACGCTCCGGTCAAGGAAAACGTTATGACAGGGAAAGACGTGGATCTCTATGAGATTCCCATTATGCGCCACCACGAGATGGACGGCGGGCCCTACATCGTCTTATCCACAGTAACCAAAGACAAGAAGAGCGGGATCTACAATTGTTCGTACCATCGCATGGAGGTGAAGTCGAAGAACACCACCGCGCTTTATGCTTCGCCGCGTCATCTCTGGAAGATCTATCGTGACTATGAGTCGCGGAACCAGGAAATGCCTGTTGCGACCGTGCTCGGCCACCATCCGGCGTTTCACATGGGCGCTTGCTACAGCGGGCCATTCGAAGTCAGCGAGTATGACGTCATCGGCGGCTACCTGGGTGAGCCGCTTCGTTTAACACCGTCGGAAACCTTCGGTGAAGATCTTTTGATTCCGGCGGACGCCGAGGTTGTCATCGAAGGAGTGTTGATACCGAACAAGCGTGTTGTCGAGGGCCCGTTCGGTGAGGCACCGGGTTATCTGGGACCCCAGCGCTATACCACTTGCGCCGAATACCAGGTCAGAGCAATCAATTATCGCAACGGCGCCATGTATCAATCGGTAATTACACCGGAAGGTGATAAGCCGTGGATGGATCTGCCGCGCGAAGGAGCTTACCTTCGCCGCTGCCGCGAAGCGGTTCCCGGTGTCACGGCGGTTTGCAAGCAGGGCCGCCACGCGCACTACAATGTTTTCATCTCGATGAAGAAGATGTCGGAAGGGGATCCTGGTCGCGCCGCCGCTGCCGCTCTGACTTTCGATCACACCAAGAACGTGTTCGTTTTCGACGATGATATCGACGTGTTTAATCCGACGGATATTCTCTGGGCGATTGCCACGCGCGTGCAACCTCACCGGCAGGTGTCCATCTTGCAGCCGCTGTTCCGTGGCAATTTTCTCGATCCGTCGTTGGTGGATGAGATCAAGACCTCCGGCATGATCGTCGACGCAACCAGGCCGCTGGATCGGCCGTTCTCTCCGGTGTCGAAGTGTCCGGATGATGCAATGGCGCGAATCAAGCTGGAGGAGTATGTGCCAGGTGAGGTTTTGCAACATATTCCAACCGATCGCACCACTTACTGGGCGTAGAGCTATGCGTTTTGAAGGTGGCTACCTCGCCCCCTACTTTGTAACTGATCCTGAGCGAATGGAGTGCGTGTACGAGGACGTTTATATTCTGATACATGAAAAGAAAATCGCCGGCATGAGATGCCTTCTTCCTGTGCTGGAAAACGTAGCTAAGGCCGGAAAGCCTCTATTGATTCTGGCTGAAGAAGTGGAAGGAGAGGCATTGGCCTGCCTGATAACGAACAAGATCCGCGGCACGGTTAAGTGCGTTGCCGTGAGGACGCCGGAGTTTGGTGATCGGCGCAGAGCATTACTGGAGGAGATCGCCATTTTGGCTGGCGGCTGTATAATAACGCCGGATTCGGAAATCCGACTGGAAAGTGTGACGCTACACGATCTCGGCCATGCCAAACGCGTCATCGTGGAAAAGGAGAACACCACGATCGAATTTTCGCTAGCATCAAGAAACTAAGACAAAATTCCATAATCTAAGCGTAGTTTGAGGTAAACCATGGGTCAGGCTGTCGAAGTTACATGTCCAACGTGCAAGAAAATTTTTGTCGTCAATCCGCATATGTTGGGTTCCGGAATGGATTTTCATTGTCCGTTCTGCAATCTGTATTTTCCCGAAAAAGACAGTCCGAAAATTCGGAAGTAGCGCCATCAGCCACGCCACCAAGGCGTCACGGCGCTCCTCTTTGCGCTTCCAGTGAATGAAAACAACGCAGAGTTATAACGTTGCCGGGAAAAATGTGCACCGGGTCGACGGTATGGAAAAGGTCACCGGTAAGGCGGTTTACACCGGTGACATTCAACTTCCAGGGATGGCGCATGCCAAAATCCTCCGCAGCCCGATTCCCCACGCCCGCCTGATTAAAGTCGATGCGTCGAAGGCGAAGGAGCTGACCGGCGTCATCGCCACGCTCACCCGCGACGATATCAAGGAGTTTGCTTACAAGTACGGCGCCACATACAAAGATCAATCCATCGTCGCCGTGGAGAAAGTGAGATATGTCGGCGACCCCGTCGCAGCAGTGCTTGCGGAAGACCCCGCGGTAGCGGAGCAAGCTTTGGAGCTCATCGAAGTCGAGTACGAAGAGTTGCCCAAGGTTACAAATATTGAAGAGGCGACGGCGCCCGGTGCTATCCAGGTTCACGAGGGTGACGTCGCACGCGCAGAATTGCGCGGCTCGGTTTATGGCGCGCCCGAAAGATTCAAGGGAACTAACATTTGTTATTACTTGGGTTTCGGTCGCGGCGACATCGCTAAAGGCTTCGCGGAATCGGATTTCGTTTTCGAAGATACTTTTCGCTTTCAAAAAGTCCAACACTTTTCGCTCGAAGCGCACATCAACATCGCCTATTACGATGGCGATAAACTCACGATGTGGTCTTCGTGCCAGGATCCTTTTACATTACGCGATCACCTGTCAGGAATTTTCCGCCTGCCGCTTAGCCGAGTGCGGGTGATCGTTCCTTACGTTGGGGGCGGTTATGGGGGAAAACTTTACGTTAAAGGCGAGCCTATTGCGGCCGCCCTGTCTTGGAAAACGCGCCGACCGGTAAAGCTCTCGTTTTCTGTCAATGAAAGCTTCAAAACGGTGACTCGCCACCCTGCGCGAGTGATGGTTAAGACCGGCGTCAAAAAAGACGGTTCATTGGTAGCGAGAGAATGTCAAATCTACCTCGACACTGGAGCCTACGCCGATGCCGGACCCCGCGTCACGCAAAAAGCTGGGTATCGTTCATTGGGACCGTACAAAATTCCCTACGCCAAAGTGGAAGCCCATGGTGTTTACACCAATACCGTTCCAGCAGGCGCCTTCCGCGGGTTTGGCGCCCTGCAGGTGACCTGGGCCTATGAATCTCAAATGGATATGATCGCCGACCGGCTCGGCATTGATCCATTGGATATGCGCTTGAAGAATTTGCTCAAGAAGGGCGATCTCTACACCGACGGGGATACACCGGTCGATTGCGACCTCCAGGAAGGCCTGCTGAAAGTCGCCGACGCCATTCAATGGAAGAACAAGACCACCGAACCGAACCGGGCCAAAGGTCTCAGCTGTTGCATGAAGGATGCCGGCGGCACCTATAAAGTTGCCGGCGCGACAGTGAAGATGTCCTCCGACGGCAGTGTGGTTCTTTTGACTGGCACGGTGGAAATCGGTCAGGGACCGCGGACGGCGTTGAGTCAGGTGGTGGCGGAAGAGCTAGCGATGAGCCTGGATCAGATCAACGTGGCGCAGCTCGATACCGATGTAACGCCCTACGATATTTCCACCAGTGCGAGCAGCTCGATGGTGGTCATGGGAACGGCGGTGCAAAGAGCAGCACAGGATGCCAAGAAGCAATTGTTGCAGTGTGCTGCCAAAGTGCTGAAACAAAAAGTTGATCACCTCGTGCTTCATGGAGGCAAAGTTCATGTAGGCGAGGGCGAAGGCATTCCTTATGGTAAAGTAATTGTGGATTTCTTTGGCAGTAAGGCCGGAGAAATTATCGGGAAAGGACTTTATAAGGATAAGCGGAGCAAAAAGGCAATCCTGGGGTCGACCACCACTTTTTGGGAGGTGGGTTGGGGCGCGGTGGAGGTCGAAGTCGATCCTGAAACGGGAGTGATTCGGTTGCTAAACTACATTTCCGCTGCGGATGCTGGGAAGGCAATCAATCCAGAACAATGTGTCGGCCAAGATGAAGGCGCGCTGATGTTTGGCATCGGCCATACCCTGATGGAAGAAATGGTCTACGAAGAGGGCCAACTGTTAAATCCTAATCTGGTTGATTACCGGGTGCCTACGTTCCAAGACCTACCGCAACACTTGCACACTATAATGATCGAAAATGGCAACGGCCCGGGTCCGTTCGGTTCGAAAGGGCTCGGCGAAGGCGGGTTGCTTGCGGTGGCGTCAGCCGTGGCTAATGCCGTATCGAGAGCGGTTGGGGTGAGAATTCAGACGTTGCCGTTGACGCCGCCGAATGTTTGGCGGGCTTTGAAGGAGAAACAACATACCCCGTAGTCCCTATTTAATTATCCTCTCCCTCCGTGCGGAGCGAGAGGATAAAGGTGAGGGTGGCGAGATTTGACCCTCACCCTCGCCCTCTCCCATCGAATGGGAGAGGGGATAGTTCACAACTCCAAAACAGCACCGCAGCGACTACAAGTGGCGAGCTTGGGGTCGGCCCTCATCGCAGACGTCGCTTTGGCGACGGCATCTGATGGATCGTTGAAGTGAACAACGGTCTCGTGCAAAGTATTGCCGCATTCTTCACAAAGCCAGATGAAACGGTCCTGTTCATTGGGTTGGCGTGTTCTCTCGACAACGAAAGTCCACGATCCATCGGCTCGCCGCGGCGAATGGGGAACGTTGGCGGGTAAGAGAAACAAGTCCCCAGCCTTCAGAAGAGCAAGTTCAGCTTTGCCATCTTTCCCCCGATAGTGGAGATTGAGTTCCCCCTCTATTTGGTAGAAGATCTCATCACCGGGGTTGATGTGAAAATCCTTGCGTCGGTTAGGACCGCGGGTAACAAAAGCGATGAAGTCCGAATCCTCCCAGATGACTCTGCGCTGGCCCCAGTTGCCACGATTTTCATCGATCCACTGCTGAAGATTGAAACCTTTGAGGTGAGGAAACATAGACCCTCCTTGCTGGTTGAAGCCAGTATAGGGTCATAGGAAAAGTCAAATCAAGGCAATAATTCGCAAGATGCCTCGTGCACGTTCTGAAAGGACATCCGATATCCACGTGATCGGTCTTATTTCCGATACCCATGGCTTAATTCGACCTGAAGCCCTTGAGGCACTCAAGGGCGTGGAACTCATCATTCACGCCGGCGACATCGGCAAGCCGGAAGTCATTGCTGCCTTGAAGGCTATCGCTCCCGTCCTGGCTATCAAAGGTAATAACGACGTCGGAAACTGGGCCAGGCCTTTGCCGGATACCAAGTTGGTGAAGTCTGGTGATGCGCAGCTATATGTCATTCACAATGTCAAGGACTTGGATCGTGATCCCGTGGCGCGAGGCTATCAGGGTGTCGTCAGTGGCCATTCCCACAAACCTTCTGCAATGACGCGTGATGGAGTTCTTTTCGTAAATCCCGGAAGTGCCGGCCCAAGACGATTCAAATTGCCCATCGCGGTTGGCAAGCTTTTCATTCAAAACAGCCAGCTCACCGCTGAGATTATCGAATTGCCGGTGTAATCTCGATTGACTTTCAACCGTGGCCACGCTACAAAATAGTATTCCTTTTAACTCGGTCCTGTGAGATCGGAAAAGGTTGCATGACGAAAGCAATTTTAACACACGCTATTCGACTAGACTCTCTCGGAACTCCGAGGGGGTCTTTTTTTTGGCCATGAGCCAAGAGAAGCGAATCCTGTTGGAGCAAGGGGAACTGGGTAGAACCTTGAGCCGCATGGCCCATGAGGTTGTCGAGAAGACGCCGAACCCCAACGAGTTGGTGCTTATCGGCATTCGGTCCCGCGGCGTGCATCTGGCTCGGCGCATGGCTCGCAAGGTCGAGGCGGTTACGAAGATGAACCCTTCGGTCGGCGTCATCGACATTAGCCAATATCGAGATGACCGAGCACATGACCCGAGCCTCGTGGCTACCGTTCCTTTCGAAGTTCCGGTCTCTGTCGACGATAAGACCGTCGTGTTGGTCGACGATGTCATCTTTCGTGGTCGCACGATCCGCGCAGCGATGGAAGCTGTTGGACGGCTTGGACAGCCGAAGCGGATCTTGGTCGCCGTTCTGATAGACCGCGGCGCCCGGGAACTGCCCATCCGGGCGGATGTCGTCGGCAAGAACGTCGAAGCAGGGGAAGGTGAAAGAATTAATGTGATGCTTGAAGAATCCGATGGGATCGACCAAGTTGCTTTAGTTCCATGGCAACCAAAGTCCCCCGCGTGAAGTGATCGCAAACATGCCTGGACGCAACCTGATATCGATTGCTGACCTGAGTAATGACGAGATCGAGCAGCTCTTCGATTTGGCCGATGACGCGCACAAGCTAAGGAGTGACAGGTTGGCCAATGGGCGGATTATGGCTACCCTGTTTTACGAGCCCAGCACCCGAACACGCCTTTCCTTCGAGTCGGCCATGCAACGTCTGGGTGGCTCGGTCATCAGCTGTTCGGATATGAAAACGTCGTCGACCGCCAAGGGTGAAACAGTTGCCGACACTGCTAGGGTCGTTGCCAGTTACGCTGACGTGCTAGTGGTGCGTCATTATTGGGACGGCGCGGTGCAGGCGATGGCCGACTATGCCGATGTTCCCGTGATCAACGCCGGCGACGGCGCTCACGAGCATCCCACCCAGACCCTCTGTGACCTGTACACTTTGAAAAAAGAAAAGGGCGAATTGAAGGGTCTGACGGTCGTCATCTGCGGGGATCTTAAAAATGGCAGAACGATTCATTCGCTGGTCTGTGCGCTCGCTCGCTTCGAAGCGAATATAGTGACGCTTGCCGCCAACGGCATGGAGCTGCCGCAATACGTGCTCGAACGCTTGGAAAGGGAATACGGGTACTCATTGGCGCCAGTCGCCTCGGACGACCTGAGCGCCGTTGTCACGGAGACCGACGCGCTCTATTTGACGCCCAAGCAGCCTCATCAGTTAGCTCTTTTCACCGAAGTCGATTTGGCCATCCAAAGCCGCTTGAATTCAATGGTCTCGGGTCTGCGCTACGACGCATTTTATATGACGCGCAAGCAAAAGGAGCGCATGAAGGAAGGGACAACCGGCGGTAGCTACCCGACCATCGGCGCCGGGTTTCTTCGGGAACAGCGCTTCAAGGATACGGTTGTTATGCATCCGCTGCCGCGCGTCGATGAGCTTTCTCCCGAGGTCGATAAAGATCGCCGAGGAATCTACTTTAAACAGGCGGCCTACGGTGTCCCGGTACGAATGGCTCTGCTGAAATTTCTTTTTGATCAAGGTGAAAGGAAAACTCTATCTGGCAAAAGAAGCAAGCCTCGGTATGAGAGTCCTGAACGTTTGGGCCCTCAATGCATGAATTTAAACTGCATCACGGTCACTGAGCCCAGCTCCACACGGAGAAGATTCGATATCCTTTTCTCCGGGGCTGGCGGGGCCCTGATCCTGCGTTGCATCTACTGCGATCATCGCTTCAGGGTGCAACTCGTCGGTCATTTGAAATCCCAGCGCTATTGCGCTTATGACGCGGGGTTGGCCGACACGATCAAGGAATGGTTAAAGAAAAGAGAGCTGGCCATCTTCAATTCCATCAAGGAAGCAGAGGAATTGGGTTACGAACCCTATAAGAGCGGTCCGCAGAGAACCGTCATGGATGAGGACGAAATTCAGTCAGCGGTGGAGGAAATGAGCCGGCAGATTGCGCGGGATCACAACGATCTCAGCCGCCTGCTCATACTCGGGATTCGTACCAAGGGCTCCTTGCTTGCCCAAAGGATTGCCGCGGCGTTGGAACACCAGCAGAAACGCAAACCGGAGGTCGGTGAGATCGAAATCTACGGTTCCGGAGACGAGCTTCGAAGGCTCTCGCCCGACGATTCCGAAGCTGGTCCGATCAACCTCAGGGATCGCACGATCATTTTGGTTGACGATGTTATCTATACGGGAAGAACCGTCAAAAGCGCGCTGACGATCATTTTCAGATCAGGCCGACCGCAATCGGTGCGCCTGGCTGTATTGATCGACCGCGGCCACCGGGAGGTGCCGGTGCGACCGAATTACGTCGGCAAAAACATCCCAAGCTCGGAGCGAGAGCGAGTTCGCGTGAAATTGCGCGAAGTGGAGCAGGATGAAAAAGATCAGGTCGTGATTTACGCAATTATCAATCCGACTGAGGCGGTGGAAAAAACCCGATGACGAGAAAATCCGCGATACTTGCACTGGCCGATGGTCGGTATTACGCGGGCGTTTCTTTTGGCACCGAGGGCGAGGCAGTGGGTGAGGTCGTGTTTAACACCAGCATGACCGGCTACCAGGAAATCCTCACGGACCCGTCGTACGAAGGGCAGCTAGTTGCGATGACGTATCCGCAGATCGGCAACGTCGGGGTAAATGCTGAGGACGTCGAATCTCGGCAACCCTTCGTGAAAGGATTTATCGTCAAAGAATACACGCCTCAACCGAGCAACTGGCGGGCCACTGAGACCCTCGACGAATACATGAAACGTTATGGAATCGTAGGGATCGAAGGCATTGACACTCGCTCCTTGGTGCGACTTCTGCGCGATCACGGCTCACAGGAGGCGATCATTTCCACACTGGATAGTGATCCGAGTGAGCTTGTCGCCAAGGCAAAGGCTTCGCCCGGGCTTATCGGACGCGATCTGGTGCGCAATGTGACCTGCGCGGAACCCTACGATTGGAACCAAGGGATGTGGGATCTCGGAGAAGGTTACAAAAGACGCGAGATAACTGCAGGTCCAAAAAAAGGCGGGCGAAAAAAAACCGGTTCGTTTCGCGCTCCCGTTTTTTCGGTTGTGGCCTACGATTACGGGATCAAGTTCAACATTCTGCGCAACTTGGCCGAAGCGGGGTGTCGCGTGAAAGTAGTGCCGGCAGCGACCTCTGCCGAAGACGTATTGGCTCTGAATCCCGACGGCATCTTTCTGTCTAACGGCCCAGGCGATCCCGATGCGGTTCCCTATGCCAAGGAGAACGTCCAGAAGTTGATCGGCAAGAAACCGATTTTCGGTATATGCCTCGGTCACCAGATCATGGGGCTCGCCCTGGGCGGGAAGACTTATAAACTCAAGTTCGGTCATCATGGCGGGAATCAGCCCGTGATGGACTTGACGACACGAAAAGTAGAGATCACGGCACAGAACCACGGCTTCGCAGTGGACGCCGATTCTCTCAAGGGCGCAGCGGAGGTGACCCACCTCAATCTCAACGACAATACGGTGGAGGGCTTAGCTCACCGCGAGCTGCCGATTTTTTCCGTACAGTATCATCCCGAATCTTCGCCGGGTCCACATGACGCGAATTATCTGTTTCGTCGCTTCATGGATTTGATGGCTAGTCATCGGGGCTAACACGAGTCCATGCCCAAACGCACCGATATCAACTCCATTCTGCTCATCGGTTCCGGGCCAATCATTATCGGTCAGGCCTGCGAATTTGATTATTCAGGTACGCAAGCCTTAAAAGCGCTCAAAGAAGAGGGCTACCGAGTCATTCTGGTCAATTCCAATCCGGCAACTATCATGACCGATCCCGGTTTCGCCGATCGGACGTACATCGAACCGATTACCACCGATATTGTTGAAAAGATCATCCAGAAGGAACGTCCCGATGTGCTGCTGCCGACTCTTGGCGGACAGACGGCGCTCAACCTTGCCATTGATCTGGCGGAGCGTGGAATCCTCGATCGCTACGACGTCGAGATGATCGGCGCCAAACTGGAGTCGATCAAGAAGGCGGAAGATCGAAACCTTTTTAAAGAGGCAATGCGCAAAGCCGGCTTGGATCTTCCTCGCAGCGGATACGCGCGCAACATGCGCGACGCCATGCGGATCCAGAAGCGGCTTAATTTTCCCGTGATCATCCGGGCATCCCGCACTCTTGGGGGCAGCGGGGGCAATTTCGCCTTTGGGCCGGACGACTTCAAGGACGTCGTCCAGGCGGGACTCAGCATCTCACCGGTGCACGAAGTCTTGATCGAAGAATCTGTACTCGGCTGGAAGGAGTTCGAGCTAGAGGTGATGCGCGATCACAAGGACAACGTGGTGATCATCTGCTCCATTGAAAATTTTGACCCCATGGGGGTGCACACCGGCGACTCTATTACGGTTGCGCCGGCGCAAACCCTTACCGACAAAGAGTACCAGATCATGCGTGATGCCGCTCTGCGGGTGATCCGTGAAATCGGTGTCGATACCGGTGGGTCCAACATTCAATTTGCGGTCAACCCGAAGGATGGTCGGATGGTGGTCATCGAGATGAACCCCCGTGTCTCGCGCAGCTCAGCGCTGGCAAGCAAAGCGACCGGCTTCCCGATCGCCAAGATCGCTGCGAAGCTAGCGGTGGGGTACACCTTGGATGAAATCCCCAATGACATTACTCGCGAGACACCCGCTTGCTTTGAGCCGACCATCGATTACGTAGTCGTCAAAGTTCCACGGTTTACTTTTGAAAAATTCCCCCAGGCCAAGGATCTGTTAACTCCTCAGATGAAATCCGTCGGGGAGGCCATGGCTATCGGCAGGACATTCAAAGAGTCATTGCAAAAGGCGATGCGTTCCCTTGAGACCAGTTCCTATGGTTTCGAGGCGAAATTGAATCTTTCATTAGACCGCCGAGAAGAGGCACTGACCACCGTCCGTGGAAAATTAGAGCATCCCAATGCTGAACGCCTTTGGTATATCGGTGATGCCTTTCGCTTGGGCATGAACACCGAGGAGATTTATCAACTGTCGGGCATCGATCCTTGGTTCCTGGAAAAGATCCGTGAGATCATTGTAACGCAGAGTGAAATTCAAGCTTGGCGGGGCAAGGTAGGGGAGGTCAGTGGTGAAACTTTACGATCCTGGAAGCAGATGGGTTTTGCCGACGCTCATCTCGCTGCGCTTACGGACAGCACTGAAGGAGAGATCCGAAAACTGCGCAAGCAAAAAGGTGTCAAGGCGGTGTTCTGCTCCGTGGATACCTGTGGAGCTGAGTTTGCAGCCTTCACGCCTTATCTCTATTCGACCTACGAAGGGGAAGACGAATCCAACCCGACTCAGCGAAAAAAGATCATGATCCTGGGCGGCGGCCCCAATCGCATCGGTCAGGGCATCGAGTTCGACTACTGCTGCGTGCATGCGGCCTTCGCCCTGAGGGAAGAAGGTTATGAAACCATCATGGTCAACTGCAATCCTGAAACCGTCAGCACAGATTACGATACGTCGGACAAGCTTTATTTCGAACCGTTGACCCTTGAAGAGGTCCTGAACATTGTGGAGCGGGAAAATCCCGACGGCGTAATCGTTCAGTTCGGCGGCCAAACCCCTTTGAAGCTCGCACTGCCTTTGGAACGGGCTGGGGTGAAGATCATCGGCACCTCGCCCGACAGCATCGATTTGGCCGAGGACCGAGAAAGGTTCGCACAACTCCTCAACCAACTCGGCATCAGGCAGCCAGAGAACGGCATCGCCCGATCCTACGAAGAGGCTTTCAAGATCGCCGAGCGCTTGGGTTATCCAATCCTCGTTCGGCCATCCTATGTGCTCGGCGGGCGAGCCATGGAAATCGTCTACGACCGCGATGCCCTCAGGCACTACATGACTCACGCTGTTTCGGCTTCGCCCGAGCATCCGGTCCTGATCGACAAATTCCTTGACGACGCTATAGAACTGGATGTTGACGCGCTGGGCGATGGGGAAGAGGTCGTGATCGGCGGCGTCATGGAGCATATCGAACGCGCCGGCGTTCATTCTGGGGACAGCGCCTGCAGCCTGCCGGCAAAATCGATCGGCAAGGAAGTCCAGGACGAAATTCGCCGTCACACGATAGCACTGGCCAAGGCACTGAATGTTTGCGGCCTGATGAATGTTCAATTTGCCGTGCAGGGCACGAACGTCTTCGTTCTGGAAGTCAACCCACGAGCTTCGCGCACGGTTCCGTTTGTCAGCAAAGCGATTGGCGTCCCGCTGGCCAAGCTCGCCGCTCGCGTGATGGTCGGTCGAAAACTTAGCGATCTCGGCTTCGGGGCTGAGGTGCTCCCGAAGCATATGTCGGTTAAGGAAGCGGTTTTCCCTTTCAACAAATTTCCCGGGGTTGATACACTGCTGGGCCCGGAGATGAAATCAACGGGAGAAGTCATGGGCATTGATGTCTCTTTTGGCTTGGCGTTTGCGAAAGCGCAACTGAGCGGCGGTATGCGCCTGCCGACCAGCGGCAAGGTTTTTATCAGCGTAAGAAACGAAGATAAGGCACTCGTAACGGGGGCTGCAGCGAAACTTCACCGGGCAGGGTTTCAAATCGTGGCGACCCGAGGAACGGCTGCCCATTTTGCTGCGCGGGGGATTCCTGCGGAGATCGTCAACAAAGTCCAAGAAGGCAGTCCGCACATAGCAGATAAGATCAAGGACGGCGAGATTGCCATGGTGATCAACACTCCCACGGACGCTTATTCGCAAGCGGATTCTTACTACCTTCGTCGCTGCGCCTTGGATTACCAGGTCCCTTATTTCACTACCGTCGCAGGCGCGGAGGCAGCTGCCGAAGGGATCGACTTTCTTAGGCAGAACGAATTCGATGTGCGAGCCCTGCAAGACTATAGTACTCCACCCTAGCCGTAGCGGATATGAATCCGTCAAACCAGAGTCTGTCGAACCGACCCGTACCTGACGCAAACAAAAGACCTTCCATCAGAGAATCCCTTCGCGTCTTGCAAACGCCGCTTCGATTCCTCAAGGGGGTTGGACCCAAACGCGCCGAGGAAATAGAAAAATTTGGCCTGAAATCGATTGAAGATCTTCTTTATCATTTGCCCTTCCGTTACGAAGACCGGCGGCAGATAAAAACGATTTCTCAGGCCACGATCGGACGAGATGAGAGTTTCATCGGGTACATTCGAGCGCTCCAAAAAAAATACAATCCCCGCCGGCGCGCACAGCTTCTCGTCGCTTCTCTGGTAGACGATACCGGGAGCTTGGGATTGCTGTGGTATCGGGCGCCGGTCTACCTGACTAATAGTCTAGTGCAGGGACAACGGCTGCTTGTGCACGGCAAAGTGGAATCGGGGCTCAACGGGCAAAAACGGATCGTCCATCCCGAGTTCGAGGTCCTAGAGGGCGACGGCAAAGATTCATTGCAGAAGATATTGCCAGTCTACGTTCACCCCACCGCAATATCATTGTCTTTGCTTCGAAATTGGCTAAACCAAGCACTGTCCCAATATGCAGATTTTCTGCCGAGTTATTTGCCAGCGCCGACCAAACAGCGCCAAGGTCTTATGCCTTTGGCCGAGGCATTCGCTCAACTGCACCAGCCGAGCACGACAGCCGATCTCACCGCGTTGAACAGTTTTTCTTCTCCTGCGCATCGTTCGGTAGTCTTCGACGAGCTTTTTTATCTACAGCTCGGTTTGGGTTTGCGGAAGCAAAAGAGGAAGAGGGAAGAGAGCGTACCTTTCGGGTCTGCGCGCCAAAGGCTGTCGGCCCGGATGAGAGAGTTATTGCCGTTTAAATTAACCACTGCGCAGGAGCGAGTGCTGCGTGAGATCGATCAAAATATGAAGTCAACGCAGGCGATGCAGCGGCTCGTCCAGGGCGATGTCGGTTCAGGCAAAACGGTGGTGGCATGGTTGGCTTCCTTGCGGGTCATTGAGAACGGTTACCAGGCGGTCTGGATGGCGCCTACGGAGCTATTGGCTGAGCAGCATTTCCGCAATGTAAGCGGGTACGCCAACGCATTGGGCATCAAATCGGCACTTCTGACCGGATCGCAAGCCGTCAAGGACAGGAAGGCTACGTTAGAGGATGTTGCTGACGGTGAAATTCAGTTTGTCGTCGGCACCCATGCTCTTATTCAGGAGGGAGTTTCGGTTCCAAAACTTGGGCTGGGAGTTATCGACGAACAGCACCGCTTCGGAGTGATGCAGCGATTATCCCTGCAGCAGTTGTTTGCCACAGACTCGGGCTTGGCTCCCAATACGAGACAGCCGCACATGCTGCTCATGAGTGCGACGCCAATTCCCCGCAGTCTAGCAATGGTTCTCTATGGCGATATGGACGTATCCTTTCTAGATGAAATGCCACCGGGACGCTTGCCGGTCCAAACTAGAGTCTATTACGAGCAAGGCCGTCGATCGGTCTACCAATTGGTCATGAAAGAACTGCGCGCAGGGCATCAAGCGTTTATCGTCTATCCCTTGGTTGAGGCCTCCGAGGATCTCGCGCAAGTCCGAGATGCGACGCAAATGACGGAAAAGATGCGGCAAGGCGTCTTCAAAGAGTTCGGCGTTGGCCTGGTTCACGGCAAAATGTCTACGGCGGAGCGGGACGAGGTCATGCGCACTTTTAGGGACGGTGGCATTGGCGTGCTCGTGGCCACCACTGTGATCGAAGTCGGCATCGATATTCCTAATGCCACGGTGATGGTCATAGAGCACGCCGAGCGCTTCGGTCTCTCACAGTTACATCAGCTACGGGGGCGAGTGGGTCGAGGGAGTGCGGCAGGATACTGTTTGCTGATCAATCGCGCGCCGCGCAATCCGCTTGCTGAGCATAGACTGCGTGTTATGGAACGGGAGCACGACGGTTTCAAGATCGCTGAAGCTGATCTTGCCATGCGCGGACCGGGTGAATTCTTGGGTACTCGCCAATCCGGTTTAGGAGATTTCCGCCTGGCTAATCTCGTCCGCGACGCGAAGATTTTGCTGGAAGCCCGCCAGGAAGCCCAAGCCTGGCTCGAGAAAGATCCCGACCTCAGCAGCTCAGAGTCTTCGGAACTACGACAGGTTTTGCTACATCGTTGGGGACAGCGCTTACAACTGGGGGCGGTAGTCTAGCCCGAACTCGTCGTTGGCGATCAAGGAACGAGCTTTCTGGATCGAAGGCAATGGGCCTCTACCTTGAGGTAATCTGCAAACGAAAGATCTGGAGCAGATACCTGATGAATAACTCGAGCGAATAGCCAAGCATCATCAACGTCATTGCGGCTGCTCCTCCCTGTGCCTTCGCTCCTCCAAGCTCATCCCTTGATCGAGGTTGTGTCGCCGTTTTCATCGGAGAATGGTCCGGGCTTTGGGGGGTTGACCGGATTTTCTCGAGTTGCGCCCCTTCGCTACCATCGCTTATAAAATTAGTTTACAATGCAAAGCTTAAAGAGCACGAGGTAGAATTTCGTGGAATTTCAACGAATCAAACGGCTGCCGCCCTATGTTTTCAGCATCATCGACGGTATGAAAATGGAGGCACGTCGTCGGGGCGAAGACATCGTCGATTTCGGGATGGGTAATCCAGATCTGCCAACGCCCACCCACGTTGTCGCCAAGCTGGTCGAAGCGGCAAGCAAACCGCAAAATCATCGCTACTCCGTCTCAAGAGGCATTTACAAGCTACGTGTCGCGATCTGCGATTGGTACAAACGGCGCTATCAGGTGGTCCTCGATCCCGATAGTGAGGCGATCGTCACTATCGGTGCCAAGGAGGGGTTGTCGCACTTGGCGTGGGCGATTGTGGACCCCGGAGACGTCGTGTTGTGCCCCAGTCCGACCTATCCGATCCATCAATTTGCCATGATTCTGGCGGGCGGTGATCTTCGTTGCATTCCGCTTACTAGCAGCGACGGGTTTTTGGGCCACCTGGAAGAAGCTGTGAAGCAGACGTGGCCGAAGCCGAAACTGCTTATCATCAGTTTTCCCCATAACCCGACCACGGAAGTCGTGGAGCTCGATTTCTTCGAGCGCATCGTCAAATTTGCACGGGAAAATGAGCTGATCGTCATTCACGATCTGGCGTATGCAGATTTGACCTTCGACGGCTACCAGGCACCGAGCCTGCTTCAGGTTGCAGGTGCCAAAGAGATCGGCGTCGAATTTTTTTCGCTGTCGAAAAGTTACAACATGCCGGGCTGGCGTGTAGGGTTTGCGGTGGGTAATCGGGATATTATCCATGCTCTGGCGCGAATCAAGAGTTACCTTGACTACGGGATTTTTCAGCCGATCCAGATCGCCGCGATTCACGCCTTGAATGGTCCTCAAGACTGCGTCGAGGGGATCCGGCTTATGTATCAAAAGCGCAGGGACTCATTGGTTGATAGCCTCGATCGGGTAGGCTGGAAAATAGCGAAACCCAAGGGCACGATGTTTGTGTGGGCGGAGATCCCAGGGCCGGCGAAGAAGATGGGCTCTGTAGAATTTTCCAAGTTTTTGCTTCAGGAAGCCAAGGTAGCGGTATCTCCCGGTATTGGATTTGGCCAATACGGTGACGATCACGTACGCTTTGCTCTAATCGAAAACGAACATCGCACCAAACAGGCCGTACGCAATATCCGGCGAGCGTTGGGCAAGCTGCTCGACTGAACCTCACTCGAGTCTATTTCGATTTCGCTTACATCGGCCATGCTCGCCGATTTCATGGTTCCTTAGGTCTCAAAATAGCTTCAAGGTTTGGTCAGATAAGATCATGGCATCTGCAAAGGCACGGCATAAGGTCGGTCTAGGTCTCCTCGGTTCCGGAGTGGTTGGCGAGGCGATTCAAGACATCATCTTTAATGACCTTAAGGGGCACGTGGGAAACGATCTACAATTAGAGATTCGCAAGATCTACACCCGGAGACCGAAGGAAAAGAAGTGGTTTTCCAGCCGTTCTTCCCTATTCACAACGAAAGCAGAAGAGGTCATCGATGATCAGGGAGTGGACATCGTTCTTGAGGTCCTTGGATTTCAGCATGAGGGGGAGCTGCCTACGTTTCGGGACTACATTCTGCAAGCCTTCGAGAAGGGAAAGTCGGTGGTCACCTCCGACAAAGCGGTGCTGGCCCGGTTCGGCAAAGAGTTGTGGGCGGCAGCGAAAAAGCATGGCCGGCAACTGCGCTTCGAGGCATGCGTCGGCGGTGGCATCCCGGTCATACGCTCGCTCACCGAGAGCTTCGCGGTCGAAGAACCCGAAGCCATTTTTGGTATCGTCAACGGCACCTGCAACTACATCCTTTCGCAAATGGAAAAAAGCGGCAAGCCCTATGCTGATGCGCTCAAAGAAGCGCAACAGAAAGGCTATGCCGAAACGAATCCGACGGCGGACGTGAGCGGCAGCGATGCAGAAGCCAAATTGTTGCTTTTGAGCGCAGTCGGCTTTGGCCTACAGCTTCAGCCCGGCACAACCTGGCGCAAGGGCATAGGGGATATCCAGGCGGTGGATTTTCGTTATGCCGGCAGGACCGGTTCGAGCACCATCAAACACCTCGCCGTGGCCAAACGGATCGGTCAGGCTGTGGAGGTCTTCGTGTCCCCCGCATTGATTGCGCGCGAGAATTTTCTTGCCGGCATTGATGGCGCCACCAATGCCATCTGCTTCAAAGCGAAAAAAAGCGGCGGTTCGCGAGTCGAGCGCGATTGCGACTATGTTCTGGTCGGCCCCGGTGCGGGTGGCGGCCCCACCGCTGTCGCTGTACTGGGAGACGTCTGCGAGCTGGCGCGCGGAGAGGGCCGATTCGCCGGTCTACCAAGCTTAGTGCCGGAAGGGGCTCTGAAACTTCAAACGGCGGAAGAAATCACGGGCTCTTTTTACGTGCGTTTTATTGTGAAAGATCGTGCGGGGATCGTCGGCGACATCGGCCAGACTTTCGGGCACTTGGCGGTTAACATTGCCGAGATCTGGCAGCTCCGACATAGCGGCGAAGAGTTGCGAGCTTTGGCAGAGAGCTATAATCTCAAAGAAAACCCAAACGAGATTTTGCCTTTTGTTATCACCTTGGAACGCGCGACTCTGCGTCAGGTACTTGAGGCTCTGGATTCTATTCGTCATCGGGATTATATCGTGGTCGATCCCGTTTGGTTTCCGATCTGGGGAACGAAGTGAGGCGCGGAGGCGCGCAGCGCCGCCACGCTGTTCAAAGTTCCGAGTTTTGGGTTCAACGTTGAATTTTGAACCTGGAACCTTTGAACCGAGAGGGAGACAGGAAAAAATTTTCTAGGGCGAGTTTACACCCGTGAAATACATCATTCTTCAGGGCGACGGCATGGCCGATTATCCGTTGGACGTTTTAGGCAGGAAAACTCCGCTGGAGGCCGCCAAGACGCCGAACATGGATTGGCTTGCTGCGCGCGGTGTGTTTGGCTTGGCGCACGTGATACCCAAGGGATTCCCGCCCGGGAGCGACGTCGGCAACATGAGCATCATGGGCTATGATCCGGCGGTCTACCATACCGGTCGCTCTCCGCTCGAAGCGGCAAGCATGGGAGTCTCCCTCGGCCCCCAGGATATCGCCTTTCGCTGTAATCTGGTGACTCTGGGAGGGGACGGAAACGATGCGTTTATGGAGGATTTCACCTCCGGGCATATATCTACAGAAGAGGCTGCTGCGATCATCCATGACATCGCTAGAGAACTGGCTAGGAATGACATCGAGTTCTTCCCTGGTGTTAGCTATCGCCACTTGATGGTGTGGCGGGACGGCAAAGAGAAAATGGCAACTACTCCGCCTCACGACATTACCGATCAAAAGATTGCAGCTTACTTGCCGACCGGCGAAGGCGCCGAAGTGCTTCGCAAACTCATGGAAGCCTCAAGGCCTATACTGTCTGATCATTCTGTCAACAGAAAACGGCTGTCAGAAGGACACCGACCCGCGACTTCCATCTGGCTTTGGGGGCAGGGGAGGGCACCGGCGCTGCCCCCGTTAACAAAGAGGTTCGGGATTCGCGGCGGAGTTATTTCAGCGGTTGATATTATCCATGGACTGGGTGTTTACGCTGGCCTCGAACGCATTTTTGTTCCGGGAGTCACGGGTTTCTTAGACACCAACTATAAAGGCAAGGGTGAGTACGGAGTAAACTCTCTCGAGAAGAATGATTTTGTCTTCATCCACGTCGAAGCCATTGACGAAGCCGGCCACATGGGCGATGTTGAGAAGAAGATTCAGGCCATCGAGGACTTCGACGAAAAGGTCGTCGGCACCGTGCTTACGAGAATGGCTCATCGAAAAGACTGGCGTCTTTTGTTGATGCCGGATCACCCCACCTCTATCGCGCTGAAAACCCATGTCTCGGATCCAGTGCCCTTTGTGCTTTTTTCCGCGGAACAACCGCGCGATAATGGCAATATAGGCTACAGTGAAAAGGATGCTGCCAAAACCGGCATAGTCGCAAAGCAAGCCTTTAAATTGATGGAGTCACTGATTGAAGGGAGGCCAACGTGGACCGAAATTTAGCCTTGGAAGCTGTTCGCGTTACTGAGGCAGCGGCACTGAGCAGCGCGCGCCTCGCGGGACGAGGAGACGAAACGGCTGCGGACCAGGCGGCAGTGGACGCAATGCGCCGTGCTTTCAATGCCCTTACTATTGATGGCACCATCGTCATCGGCGAAGGCGAGCGAGATGAAGCACCGATGCTCTACATCGGTGAAAAAGTTGGTGCCGGGGGACCGGAGGTGGATATCGCTCTGGATCCACTCGAGGGAACGACGATCTGCGCTAATGGCGCTCCCAACGCCCTGGCTGTTATCGCCATGGCCGAGCATGGAAACTTTCTTCACAGTCCGGACACCTATATGGACAAAATTGCCGTCGGCCCGGATGGAAAAGGCGTCATTGATCTCGACAAGACACCGACACAGAACCTCAACGCGCTCGCCGAAGCGAAGAAGTGCAAGGTCGAGGATCTGACGGTGATCATTCTTTATCGTCCGCGTCACGAAGCGCTCATCAAAGAAGTCCGCGAAGCCGGCGCGCGCATCCGCTTGATCGGCGACGGTGACGTGTCTGCCGCCATCGCTACCACGAAGCCGGAGACCGGTATCGATCTCTTGATGGGCATCGGCGGAGCCCCGGAAGGAGTTTTGGCGGCTGCTGCACTGCGCTGTGTCGGGGGTGATATGCAGGGCCGTCTTAAGCCGAGAAACGACGGAGAAATTGAGCGGGCAAAAAAAATGGGTATCAAAGATATCAACAAGAAGTTTTCCATCGAAGACCTGGCAGCGGGCGATGTGATGTTTGCGGCGACGGGAGTCACCGACGGCGACTACCTGCAAGGGGTTCATTTTTTTCCCGGCGGCGCGACCACCCAGTCGGTGGTCATGCGCTCGAGCACCCGAACCATTCGCATCATTAACGCCACTCACTACTTCGAACACAAACCCAATTACTGATACGGCGACAGAGCATTCTCCTCTCCACGGTATCGCTTTAATCTTTATCTCTAACCCTCTCCCGTCGCGGGAGAGGGAAGGGTGAGGGCAAAAATTAGCAAAGACGCTGAGTATCATTCACCGCAAATCGTCGACCGCAGTGGCTAAAAGGAAAAAAAGAAAAATAGGCTGGCTCAGCAAGTTACTTTTCTGTATTTGCACCCCGCTTATTATCTGGTTTCTAGCCTTTCTCATCTGGTTTTACTGGTACAACCTCTTTGGACAGGCCAACGAGACTCCACCTGCAAAAGCCGGCAAAGAAATCGAGCGGTCCACCCAATCATCCGATAAATCGACTCAAGAACGAATCGGCGAAGAAGACCGGCGAAAACTGGAGGAGATTTTAAAGAACAAGAGGTAAGTTACAGGGACTAAACCAGCCGGAAGATATTCGCTTCGAGCGTGAGGCCAAGAAGCGGCGCGCAGCAAGAAGAGCGTAGCGACGGTCCGAGCACGGAGCCGAGCGTCTGTGCTCGGACGAATGAGCTAATTTTTATTTCAGATGCTTGGCGAAGAACTCGGTGGTGCGATCCCACGCGAGCTTGGCGCACTGGGCATTATAGTTTCCCCCTGTTTCGTTGCCGAAGGCATGGCCGGCGTCATACCAATACGATTCAAAAGGCACTTTGCCTTCCTTCAACTTAGCTTCCAGGGCGCGCGCTGCGTCGGGACTAAAAGAAGCGTCCTTCTCCGCTAAATGAAGCTGCAGTGGCACAGTGATGGTTTTGACGTCGCCTGCTTGTTCCGGTGGAAAGCCGTACCAGGAAGAGCAAGCATTGGCTTCCTTGACGTAGAGCGCTGCGAGCACGGTTAGCGCGCCGCCCATGCAAAAACCAACGACCCCAACTTTGGCGCTGGATTGTTTGAGATACTGGGCCCCGCCGCGAACATCCTGAGTCGCCGCGTCGCCGAAATTGAGGCTGGTCATAAGATGTTTGGCTTCGGCGGCGTCGAGGGTGACCTTGCCCTTGTAGAGGTCGGGAACCAACGCGCGGTAGCCCAGGGCTGCGAGCCGTTCCGCCACGCCTTTGATCTGATCGTTCAGGCCCCACCATTCTTGGATGACGACGACACCAGGGGCTTTGTCACCGCCCGCCGGACTGGCGAGGTAACCGTTAGTGTCTTTTCCATCGGGCCGCTTGAAAGTCACCATCTGTCCCATGATTATCCTCCACTGATAGAATAGGCTGACACTGGTTACCTATGCAAAGGCGAATGCGAAGTCAATATTCGGAGACGTATTTTCTTGGCGATTGCCTAATGCTCTGACGACGTTGAGTTAACATAAACTTAATCCGTTCTTATCAAGGGTAGTATCCCCAATGCCTAGTTTGATCCCGAGAGCGAGCGCAGGCATGGCAACTCGATCATTGTACTCCGCATCGAATTTCGCAAAGCTACCTCATAGAATTAGTGTCGCCGCCAGTATAAAATCAAAATGCTATGCAGCCGGTTTATGTCAGTGGAATTGGTATGACCAGGTTCGGCAAAGATCCCAGACCCATCGTCGAGATTTTTTGCCAGGCAGGTCTGGAAGCACTTGCTGCCTTCGAGGACGAGCGAGTGGAGGCTATTTATATCGGATCGATGAACCCGGAAGAATTTACCGGCGAAAGCAACATCGCCTCACAAATCGCCGAAGCGCTGGGTTTGACCGGTATTCCAGCCCTGCGAATCGAGACCGCCTCTTCAGCTGGCGCCGCGGCTCTTCAGGCCGGCTTTCAAGCCATTGCTTCCGGATACTATCGCCGGGTCTTGGTCTTGGGCGGAGAGAAGATGACGCATCTCAGCACCAGCGCCACCACACGCATCCTCGCCGAGGTCATAGACAAGCAGGAACGCCAGTGTGGCGCGACCATGCCGGCGCTGGCGGCGATGATTACCGAGAAGTACCGGCAGAAATTTCGCCTGTCTCAGTCACGCTTGGAAAATATGCTTTGCAGCGTGGCCTTGAAAAATCATCTCAACGGCTCACGCAATGCTTTGGCCCAGTTTCAAAAAGCGATCACACGGGAAGTGTATCTGGCGAGCAAGTTTATCGCCACACCGCTTCGCCTCTACGATTGTGCCCCGATCACTGATGGGGCCGCAGCTTTGGTGCTCACGAGCGAGAAAACCGATGTCCGCTTATCGGGAATAGGGCAGGGGACAGGACCCTTGAGCCTGCGGGAAAGAGACATCTTCACCTCTTTTCCGGCCACTCGGATCGCGGCAGCCCGGGCTTATCAGATGGCGGAGACCTCGCCTCAGGGAATTGACTTTGCCGAGGTTCACGACGCCTTCACTCCTTTTGAGATTATTACTACCGAAGATCTGGGATTCTTTCCTCCAGGCAAGGGGGGCGAAGCTGCGGTGGACGGAAAAACCGCTCTCGACGGGCCACTGCCGATCAACCCTTCGGGCGGCTTGAAAGCCCGCGGACATCCGGTAGGCGCGAGCGGATTGGCACAGGTGGTGGAAGTAACAAAGAGACTCCGAGGACAAACGCGAGGCAAACGCGAGTTCAAGCGCGGCCTTGCCCAGAGCACCGGCGGTCTGGGGACCAATAATTTTGTCACCATCCTGGAACGTACGGACTCACGCCCGGTCAAAAGTCCGGCGCTGCCTTTATTGCCGTCAGCCCCCGTAGCGGCTCAGAAAAAAACAGCTTCGGCAGCGGCCGCGAGCGATGAAGGTGAGATTGAGACGTTTACGATTCTCTACGTGACACCGGACGGTTTTCTTCCGCCCGTTGCCTTGGCCCTAATCCGGGATCGCCACGGCCGCCTCCTAATGGCGCAGGGAGAAGACAATGTGCAGCTAAAAATCGGCCGCGAGGTTTATTTCAGGCGGATGGACGACGTATATCTTTTTACAGTCAAGAGCCAACTCCAAAAGGTACAGGAATCGTTAAAAAGGCTCTTGCGACGCGGAACCTCGTCGCAAGCTAAAGAGGAGAGTCCTGCGGAGAAGTAGTTATGATCGGTGGTGGTGGCCCGCGCCGAGCGGAAAAAAAATTCAAGTCCCTGACCAAACTCCTGACCGAGAAGCTCAGGGAAGCGATCGTCAGCGGCAAATTTGCTCCAGGCGAGAGACTCGCGGAAGAAACATTAAGTACCTCGCTGCATGTCAGTCGGGTAGCGCTGCGAGAGGCGCTGCGTTTGCTAGAAACAGAAGGGTACGTGACGTTCTTGCCCAATAATGAAGTGGCAGTTAGCAAACCCACACGTGAGGAAGTTCAGGACTACTACATGATTGCGAGCGCGTTGGAGGGCTTGGCGGCACGCCTAGCGGTCGAGAACGCGCAACCCGAAGAGATCGCCCATTTGCGAGAACTACACCAGCTTCTCAAAGAAGCCTGCCAAAAACGGGACCTGACGCGCTACTTCGACGCCAACAGCAGCTTTCACCGCTTCATCGCTGAAATAGCCCGCAACGAGCGTCTTTACCGGCTGATCGACCAGTTGCGCCAGGAGATTCAAAAGACGCGCATTCTCTCGCTCCACTTGCCGCAACGGCTCGACTATTCCATGCGCGAGCATGACCAGATCATGGACGCCTTCCTCAAGAAAAACTCGCAGCTGGCCGAGAGCACAATGGTCCGTCATTTAAACAATCAAATGGAAATGTTGCGCAAAGCGCTCGACCAAAAGGGTTAAACGCGCCTCTCACTCAACTTGCGGTGCCTTACTGGATACCGTGGAGAGCCGTGGACGGTATTCCTTGAGAACGCTCTCCAGGGAGTCGAAGTCAGCCAGGGTTCGCAGCGAAGCAAAGGTTGGAAATATCATCGGCAGTTGATCTTTGACGAAAAGTTCCAGGGCACGATCAGGGGTAAGCCAAAGGCTATGGGAGACTTCAAGCGATGTTGGCAGGGGAGTCTGCCCCTTGGGTAAGGCTGCCAGAAAGAAGCGCGTATCGAAGCGAATGGCAACTTCTTCCGGCGTTTGCCAGTGAGAAAAGTAAGTCACGCGGGAAGCGTCACACAGGAGTTCTTCGCTTTCGAGCAGGGATCGGAAAGTCAACGTCTGCTTGACCAGAGCAGCGTGCTTGTCAGCCAAATTGTGCTGTTCTGCAGCCCAGGGCCGGCCGAAATTATCAACCGCGAGTAATATTCCTGCCTCTTCGAAAAGCTCTCGAATACCGGCAATCCATAGGCCCAGGGCGTCTGGCGGTGAAAATTGAGCCCCAACGATTTTCCGTGCATCGGCGGGTGATAAACCGTGGCAGAGTCGCAACATCGCCGTCGAACAATCGTCTGCTCGTCGGACCCCACCCGGGAAGCAATACATGCCGCCGAGAAATGCCATTCCGTGGGGCCGGCGGGTCAGAAATACTTCAAAGCCGTTCGGCTCAGCGGCGCGGAGCAGAATAACGGTCGCCGCCTGTCTCGTTTTATGTTGCTCACTCATCCGATATGGAGCACGAGGGCTTCGGTGAAAGATGTCCGGCAGGGAGGCCCGGGGCAATTAAAGGAATAAAAGCGCTGTTCAGGTTGGTCGAGAAAGATAATCGTAGAGGAAACCGTGCCGGCTAGGTCTCCATGAACACAAATGGCGTCCCGCGCATCATTGGAACCGTTACCCAGTGTGTGATCGCCGAGCACCTTGCGCAAAGAACGTACCCATAACGATTTATCGCTGCAATTCGATCGCGCCTCTTCTTGGACTCGAGCGAACTGTACGTGGGCTCGATCGACTTTCTCAGTTCGTACGGCAAACTCGGCTGCGTTACTGTAGACGTGCAATCCTTGATTAAGTTTATGGGTCTTGATCTGTCGTCCGACATTGTATGCGATCCATGCCTCGCTCGGATCGACAAAAACAACGGTGAACGGTTGATATGGTTCTTGGTGCCGGTCTACGAAAGCATGGGCGTCCGCGGCGGATTTAAGGCTCAGGAGATCCAGACAGAGGAGACCACGAGAGCGCGTCTGATTGAGCGGATCCGGACCGCCACTGGACCGGCGATTGAGAATACCTACTAACAGTCCGTGCTTATTGACGCCAAGCCACGTACCGCCCGCCAAAAGATCCTTCCCGGCCAGAATTTTAGGTTCCGTAGACCATAGGCCTGGGGCCGCCGTCGGGCGGTCAAAATGTTCATCCCGGTTCGCTGCGACAATCAACGGGTAGCGATCAACCATGCAAAAGTACAGCGCTAACGTGCACACACTTTACCATTTACAGAAAGCGTGAAGGTTCTGCAAACATGCTTCCCGAAGGCTGATTGTCGTCAAAGCGTGTTTGTGTTAGCTTCGAATTCTTGGAGAGGGGAACTATGTTTCAGTCAGTGGATGATGTTGTCGCGGGCTTGAGCAACCAAAGTTACATTTGCAATAAGAATGTTGCTACGGTGGTCTATCTCGGAACCCAATTGCAAAAGCCGATTCTGGTTGAGGGGCCGGCCGGCGTAGGCAAAACCGAGCTGGGTAAGGTGTTGGCAGGTGCGCTGGGAATGGAGCTGATTAGGCTCCAGTGCTATGAAGGGCTCGATGAAGCCAAGTCGCTCTACGAGTGGGAGTACGCCAAACAGCTTCTCTACACACAGATCCTCAAGGATAAAATCGGCGAAGTCCTTCAGGGTACCCAAACCTTACAAGAAGCTGTCGAATGCATAGCCAAGCAAGATGGGGTCTTTTTCTCTGATCGCTTTCTGTTGCCGCGGCCGTTGTTGAAGGCACTCCTCGCCGAACAGCCGGCGGTTTTGCTGATTGACGAGGTGGACAAGGCCGACGCCGAATTCGAGGCCTTTCTGTTGGAGGTGCTGAGCGACTTTCAGATCACGGTCCCTGAAATCGGAACATTGAAAGCGAAGCATATCCCGCTGGTCGTGTTGACCAGCAATAACAGCCGCGAAATGTCGGATGCCTTAAAACGGCGCTGCCTTCATCTCTACCTGGATTTCCCCGACTCCGAGAGAGAGATGGAAATCATCAAGTTGAAAGTTCCAGGCGTCGGTGATCAGCTCGCTCGAGAAGTGGTTCAGCTCCTGCATCGAGTGCGCAAGTTGGACTTGAAGAAAACGCCCAGTATCAGCGAGGCCCTCGATTGGGTAAAAGCGCTGACCTTGCTCAACATCAAACAGTTGGATAGCGAACTCGCCGAGCAAACTCTTTCGACCTTGATGAAGTACGAAGCCGATATTCGCAAGGCGCACCAGGAACTCAAAGCCTATCTTGCGGAACGGAAAGCTCGCCTGGGACCGAGCGCGGGCCACAGCGACAAGGATCACCTGCATTAGGGCTCGGAATCCGCGGTTTCACACAATGGAAGACCGTATTGTCGAATTCGCGAACGTACTCCGGCGCAACGGCGTTCGTGTGTCGCTGTCCGAAAATATGGATGCTTTTCGGGCACTCGGGCTTGTTGGCATCCAGGACCCGCACTTGTTTCGCCACGCTTTGCGTACGACTTTGGTCAAGCGTGCGAGCGATGTTAAGCCCTTCGAGGAGCTGTTTGACTTTTTCTTCCTGGGTATAGGTGAGGCCATCGACGCTCTGGATAGACGGATCATGGAAGAGCTGGGGCTCACTCCGGAACAGTTTCAACGCATGCTCGAGAAGATTCATCGGTTATTGAAGGAGATGGAAGGGGATCTGTCTCCGTTAACTCGAGCGCTGCTCACCGGCAACCGCGGCGAATTGGAACGTCTGCTCCGAGAAGCGGCAAGTCAGGAAGCTGAAAGCGGCTCTCTCGACAGTTTCCGGCTAACGCCTTACACAAGGATGGCGGGTCGGCTGCAGTTGGATCGCGTCCGCACCGATGTAGAGGGCTTCAAAGCCATGCTCCAAATGCTGGCTGAGGGCGGGGAAGATTTACAAACCGTGATGCGCTACCTGGATGAACGGATGCGGGATCTGAACCGTCTACTGCGCGAAATTATTCAACAAGAGCAGAGAAAGCGCGCCGTTGAACCATCCGATTACGCACAGCGCAGCTCTTTCGCCGACAAGAGTTTCTCCTTTTACACCGAAGATGACATAAGGCGTATGAACGAAGCGGTGGCGCGCCTGGCGCAGCGGCTAAAAAATCGCCTGTCCGTGCGACGTAAAAAAGCTGCCCGCGGTCGGTTCAACGTCAAGGCTACGCTCCGACGAAATTTGCAGTACGGTGGCGTGCCATTTCACATCGAGCTGGACCGGCGCCGAAAAACCAAGCCGCAAGTCATAATCTTGTGCGACATCTCGGACTCCGTGTTGAATGCCTCTCGCTTCATGCTGCAGTTCGTTTACTCGGTGCAGGATCTCTACGCCAAGGTTCGAAGTTTTGTGTTTGTCAGCGACATCGGCGAGGTCACGAAACTTTTCGAGGAGCACGAGATTCACCGAGCTGTGGAAACAGCGCTCAAGGGCGGGGTGATCGACGTCTTTTCCCACTCCAATTTCGGCCGTGCGTTCGAATTGTTTTACAAAAACTATTTTCCTGCCGTCACCAGCAAGACCACTATGTTGATCATCGGCGATGGGCGAAACAACTACAATCGCCCCAACGAGTGGGTCTTGAGGGAGATACAGCAGAAGGCCAAACAGCTCATTTGGCTTAACCCCGAGAGCCGCATGACATGGGGTGTCGGCGACAGCGAAATGCCGCGCTATGTTCCTCATTGTGATGTGGCCGAGGAATGCCGTAACATTAACCAACTCTATAAAGTCGTCGATCTGATCGTGCCATGAAGAAGCTTTACCTGCACACCTATGGTTGTCAGATGAACCAGTACGATTCGGAGCGCATTGCGCTGCTCATGGGCCGTATGGACTACGAAACCACAGACCAGATCGAGACCGCCGATTTACTTATCCTAAACACCTGCAGCGTGCGCGATAGAGCCGAGCAAAAAGTCTACAGCGCGCTGGGAAGGTGGAAGGAATTAAAAGAACAACGGGCAGGCGTCATTATCGGCGTCAGTGGTTGCGTTGCGCAGCAAGAGGGCGCAACTCTATTAAAACGCTTGCCTTACGTCGATCTCGTTTTCGGCACCCACAATATCCACAAACTGCCGCAGATGATCGAACAGGTTCAGGCAGCGCGAGCGCGCCCGGTGGAGACTGCTTTTTATCGCGAGCCATCCTACATGGAAGATCCGCATGGACGAACGGAAGTGAAGGGCGCCAAAGCTTTCGTTACGATCATGCAGGGGTGCAATAAAGTCTGTAGCTTCTGCATCGTGCCTCACGTTCGTGGCCGCGAAGTCAGCCGACCCAGCACCAGGATCCTTAACGAGATAGAATCATTGGTTCGCCACGGCGTAAAGGAAGTCATGCTGTTGGGGCAAAACGTCAATTCCTATGGCAAGACATCACCCGGCGAGATAAGCTTCGCAGAGCTTTTGGCTTGTGTTAATAGAGTTGACGGTCTGCGGCGTATCCGCTTTACGACGTCTCATCCTCAGGATCTCTCGCCAGAGCTGATCGAAGCCTTCGCCACCCTGGACAAACTCTGCGAGCATCTGCACTTGCCGGTACAATCCGGTGCGGATTCGGTCTTGGCGCGAATGCGTCGTGGTTACACACGTGATGAGTATCTATCGAGGATTGATCGGCTGCGAAGACGCTGTCCAAACGTCGCGCTCAGCACAGACGTTATCGTTGGTTTTCCCGGCGAAACCGATGCGGAATTTGCCGATACTCTAGAAATGCTCCGACAAGTGGAGTATGATGAAATCTTCTCGTTCGTGTACTCGCCGCGACCGCAAACGGTGTCGGCAAAAATATATGACGATGATGTTGCTGAAGAGTTCAAGAAAACGCGCCTGCAACAAGTGCAAAGCTTGCAACGGGAAATATCGTTGCGAAAAAACCGGCAGACCATTGGCAACGTTGACGAAATTTTGGTAGAGGGAAAATCGCGGCTCAAGAACGGCCAAATGATGGGCCGTACGCGAGCTAACCGAATTGTAAATTTAACGGGGGAGGAGACTCTGGTCGGATCTTTGTTACCCGTTCGGATTACTGGAGCGACTGCCAATTCGCTAATCGGGGAAGAGCTGACATCAGAACATGTTTCTGACTTCCGGTCAGAAGGAGAAATGGCATGACCAAACGGGAAGATACTATTCAGATGTCCGTCGGTGGCTTGACCTTGGACCCGGTGACAAAGACGCCTATCGTCATTCTCAAAGACACGGACAATAAGCTCAACTTGCCAATTTGGATAGGCCTTCTGGAGGCCACGGCCATGGCGACCGAAATTGAAGGTATCAAGATGGCCCGACCCATGACTCACGATCTGCTCAAGAATATTCTCGGCGAGGTAGGCTGCTCCGTTGACTCGGTGGAGATTACCGAACTAAAGGAAAACACCTACTACGCTCTGGTTCACATCAACGTTGGCGGACGAGAACTGGTCGTCGATTCGCGCCCCAGCGATGCGATCGCGCTGGCTTTGCGCACCAAGAGCCCGATCTATGTTGCCAAGGCGGTTTTGGAAGCTTCCAGTGTCCTGCAGCAAAGCGAAGAAGCCAAAGAAGCCGCCGTCGAGAATGTCTCCAACGTTTCCAAAGAAAAGTGGGCTGAGATTCTTGAAAAAATGGGCCCAGAAGACTTCAAGTATAAGCAATAGTTTCTCGCCACGCGACAGCTTTTCGGGCTGTTTCTTGACCCGTTCCCCAGCAAAAAATAATGGCGTCGACCAGCAAGCGACTGACTCGCAAGGAACTCCGGCAACCCGATTGGTTTCAAACCGCCACCGAAAACGTCTTTGAATCCTATCAGAGGCACCGCGTTGTAGTTTACATTGGCATTGCGGGCGCCATCTTGTTGCTTATCAGCATGTGGGGCTGGCGAGTTTTCAAAGAGCGCCAAGACTCGCTGGCGGCGCAGGAGTTTAGCCAAGCGATGACTCAATTCCAAGCAAAGAAATATCGCGAAGCGATTGCGAGTTTGGAAAAAGTCCAGACCCATCGATGGTCGCGGTACGCCGTTGTGGCTTATCTCTACGAAGCGAATAGCTACCTTGAGCTAGGCGATCTCGCCAAAGCAACGACTGCGGCGCAGCGCTTTATCATAGCAACGGATCCAAACTCCTTGTTGCGCCAGATCGGTTTGTTAACTCTAGCGACTGCCGAAGAGCGCAAGTCGCAGTGCCAAGAAGCGATCAAAAACTACACCGAAGCCGGAAAGATAAAGGCTGCCTTTACTGAGAGTGCTTTTCTCGGTGAGGCCCGCTGTGCGATTCAATTGGGCGACCTTAAAGGCGCCATCGCCGCTTATCGACAAGTACTCAAGGACCAACCCGAATCCCCAATAGCGAGTTATGTCCGATTTCAAGTCGACGAGCTGGAATCGAGGCTCAGCATGCAACCGGCGGCAAAATAAAGGGCCACAAGCCCAACGTCTGATAAGATATAGTCACGCTTAGAAGTGTTCTTTCCCATAACCCGAGCAATACCAAGCCATAAAAATCTTGTCAAATTCCGCATAATTAGCGAGTCAGCAACAGAGGTGCCAGTCATAGGCACTTTGTGTAAGTTTACATAAGCACCAGATGAACGGTCCTTGGATCGTCCCGCGATGCGACGATCTATGCCGAGATGAGTTGCAAGCTCTTTCTGCGTGACGTTCGCACCGATGTGCAATTTCGTAAAGCTCTTCCGCCTTCATTTTCACTGTTAAGTAAATGATTAAGAATCATGATTCAAGGTGCAAAATGTCCCATTAAAACTTGTAGACGTACCCCCCTGACATGGACTGTGGGTAGTTGGATCAAGCAATCGCTCCTGCGTCGCCAGAAAGGCCAGAGCGACAACAGGTGGGAGGTAAAAACAGCGCCGAAATCCAAAAACC
>Ga0081455_10001165_pt1 | contig 32867 bp, 24 predicted proteins | sample TabmetS3T2R1_FD_70207 | JGI IMG/M metagenome (GOLD analysis project Ga0081455, IMG submission 70207) | Tabebuia heterophylla rhizosphere microbial communities from the University of Puerto Rico - S3T2R1 | ecosystem: Host-associated > Plants > Roots > Rhizosphere ...
CCCGTCCCTCCATGCGTGAGGCTCGGCTCGGCCCGTCCGAGCAACCCTCGATCTTCGCATGATTGGTGACGGGCCACCGGGCTTCACACCCGGGACATAACGTCTAGTTGGCCTTCGTCGGTGTTCGCCGCGCCAGGGCGTCCTGCAATGCGCTGAAGACGTCCTTGGTCGCCTCGCCGGTCTCGCGCAGGCCTGCGTTCTTCTCGAAGGCTTTGATGGCGGCGCGTGTCATGGGACCCATCACGCCATCGGGCTTGGCGCGCAGCAGGTCCAGGTCGACCAGCGCCTGCTGGACAGCCCGGACTTGATCTGCAGCAGCGCCGGGCCAGCTCGAAGGTTCGGCTTTGGCCGGCGTGGAAGGGGCGGGATCCGGCAGAGCGGCGGTCGGCTTGCTGGGCTGCAAAGCCTCGACGATCTGCTTGAACTCGGCATCGCCGATCCGTTGCGCGCGATCGAGATCATCCAGAGGCAGGCTGCGCCGCAACGCATCCGCCCGTTGCAGAGCGGCTTTGGCGAGCGTGCTCTCGCTGCCTGGGTGGGTCTGCCGCTCGAATTCGGCCGTGATTGCAAACCACGCGAGCGCACTGACAGGGTCCTTGATGCCTGGTTCGCCTCGCTCATAGAGATCGCCCAACGCGAACATGGAAGCTGCCATTCCCTGTCGCGTCGCGGCGCGCAGCAACTCGATGGCTTCCTTGGTATTGCGCGGTGCGCCTTTGCCGTCGCGCAACATCAGGGCGAGGTTGTGCTTGGCCATCGGCATATTGGCCTGGGTGGCCTTGCGATACCATTCGACGGCTCGCGTCGCGTCGCGTTCGACGACGAAGCCGCGATCGTACATCACGCCGACATTGAAGGCGGCTTGCGCGGAACCCCGCTCGGCGGCACGCAACAACCATCCGGCACCCGCCTCCTGATCCTTCGCAACGCCGACGCCCTGCAGGAGACGGCGCGCCAGCTCCTCCATGGCCGGAGTCTCGTTCGCATTGGCGCGCGTGCGCAGCTCCTCGATCGCCAGATTGCTCAAATCTCCGGGCGCAGCGGTGGCGGAAGGTTGAGCGGGTTTCGCAAAATCGTCGCTGGTCGGTGCAGGTGGCGCTTCTGCAAGAGGCACCACCGGTGGCGGCGCCGGCGCAGCCTCGCTCGCGGTTGCTCCCGCCACCGCCAGCGCTGCAAGACCGACCAGCAGGGCGGGTCGCTTCAGCCTCATCCGGCTACGATAGCTGAAAGCGGACGCGCGGGAGAAGGCACTGCGCGGTGCCGGACAATGATCAACGTGGTCAGCAGCAGCACGGCGCCCGCCTGGTGGGCGGTGGCGATGGCGACATTGACGCCGGTCAGGATCGTGGCGATTCCAAGGCTCAGCTGGATCAATGCCATGACGGCGGCGAGAAGAGTCTCGGGCCGCCGCACGCGCCATGCCATCACGAGCACACCCAGCACCAGCAGCTTGGCAAGCCAGCGATGGATGAACTGGATCGTCGTGCCGTTCTCGAAGACGTTGATCCACCCTGGCGAAAGCTCGAGCAAGCCCGGCGGAATCCAGTAGCCCGACATGGTCGGGAAGGTGTTGTGCGCCGACCCGGCGCGCATCCCGGCCATGAGCGCGCCCCACGTCAGCACGACGAACAGGAACGCGATCAGCGCCGTTGCCTTGCGCTGCGTGCCGGGATCGACAACATGCGCCGCAGTCTCGCCGAGCTCGAGGATCAGCCATACCGTATAAGCATAGAGGGCCACGGCGAGCAGGAGGTGAGCGGCCAGGCGGTAGTGGCTCACCGAAGGGCGATCGATCAGGCCCGATGCGACCATCGCCCAGCCCAGCGCGCCCTGCAGGCCGCCGAGCACCAGCAACGCCAGCAGCCGTGGCTTGAGCGCCGGCGTTAATTTGCCACGCAGCCAGAACCAGGCCAGCGGCACGGCGAACACCACGCCGATGAGCCGGCCCCACAGGCGATGAATGAACTCCAGCCAAAAGATCTGCTTGAACTCATCGACGCCGAAACCACGGTTGATCAACCGGCCCTGCGGTGAGGAAAGATATTTTTGCAGCTCGGCCTGCCAGGCCGCGTCGGACATCGGCGGCAGCCAGCCCGTGACCGGTCGCCACTCGACCATGGACAGCCCCGATTCGGTGAGCCGCGTGAGCGCGCCCAATACGATCATGAAAAAAATCATTGCGGCAACGACGATCAGCCAGTTGCGCACGGAGGCGGAGGTTTGCATGGATGGCCGACCATGCGCGAAGGCGACGGCGCCGTCATCTGGCAACAATGTCGCTCGTCGGGCTCTTGCCTTGCGCAGCCGGGCTACCTTGTTTAATCGGTTCGCACGCGAACGAATTCCCCCTCCGACGACCCGGATATTTCAGCAATGACTGCGCCTCAGCTGGCCCACGGGCTCAGCTTCACCGATCTCTACGACCGCGAGGGTCTGATCCGACTGGATGCCGCTTTTGTCGACTGGCTGAAAGGCGTCGATGTCGAGGCTCATGCGCGCCTCATGGCAGCGCGCGCCACGACCGATCAACTGCCGGCAAAGGACGAATCGAATCTGTTGATCGAGATCGCCCGGCCGCTCGAAGATTTCGTGGGCGCGCTGTTCGGCGTTGCGAAGGAGGTCGCCGCACTTCGGGCGCGCCACCAAGTATGGGCGCCGCTCTACGACTGCAAGCGCCTGTTCGTGCAGCGCTATGTCACGCGCGCCATCAAGCCCGACGCTGCCGCCGCCCTCGACGGGGCGAAGGTGACCGCGGAAATCGCGCTGCCGGCTCGTCTGGAAGATGGGCTTGAGGCGTGGGAGCTCGCCTTTGCCCTCGCGGTGCGCGAGCGGCTGGGCGCGGAGTTCAAGGTCGAGACGCCGACGCCGGAGGTCGAGGCGTTGGCGCGCTATGCGGCATGGGCGTTGCATGCCCCGGAGGGCAAGCGGCGTCATCGTGACGGGCCGTTGTTCAAGGTGCCGCACAAGCTCGACTTCCAGCATCTCGTGCCGATCGACACCGAGGTCGTCGACGGCGTCACGCGCATGCGCTTGCCGCGGCCCATGCTGCGCCACCGCGAAGGCTTCGGCTTGACCGACGACGGCTTCGATGTGGCCAAGGCGCTCGACCAGAGCAACTACTGCATCTGGTGCCACAACCAGGGCAAGGACAGCTGTTCGCGCGGGCTCAAGGACCGCAAGACGGGGGCCTTCCAGAAGTCGCCGTTCGGCGTCACGCTGGCGGGCTGTCCGCTCGAGGAAAAGATCTCGGAGATGAACCTGCTGAAGAGCGAGGGCTTCTCCGTCGGCGCGTTGGCGATCGCCGCGGTTGACAATCCGCTGGTCGCGGCGACCGGCCATCGCATCTGCAACGACTGCATGAAGGCCTGCATCTATCAGCGGCAGGAGCCGGTCGACATCCCACAGATCGAGACGCGCACGCTGAAGGACGTGCTCGGCCTGCCCTGGGGCTTCGAGATCTACTCGCTGCTGACGCGCTGGAATCCGTTGAACCTGCGCCGGCCCATTCCGCGCGCCGCGACGGGCCGCACCGTGCTGGTGGTCGGACTGGGGCCGGCGGGTTTCAACCTCGCGCACCATCTGATGAACGATGGCCATGCCGTCGTCGGCATCGACGGGCTGAAGATCGAGCCGCTGCCGATCGCGCAGTCGGGCGTCGCGGCCGATGGCGCGCGTCGGCCGTTCGATGCGGTGCGTGACGTCGCAAGCCTGCGGGAGGACCTCGGCGAGCGCGCCATGGCGGGCTTCGGCGGTGTTGCCGAGTACGGCATCACCGTTCGGTGGGACAAAAACTTCCTGAAGATCGTGCGCCTGCTGCTCGAGCGTCGCGCCCAGTTCTCGATGTTCGGCGGCGTGCGCTTCGGCGGCACGGTGACGGTCGAAGGTGCCTTCGAGATGGGCTTCGATCACATCGCCCTGTGCGCCGGCGCCGGCAAGCCGACCGTCCTCGATCTGCCCAACGGCCTGGCGCGTGGCGTGCGCGCGGCGTCGGACTTCCTGATGGCGCTGCAGCTCACCGGCGCCGCCAAGAAGGACTCCATCGCCAACCTGCAGATCCGCCTGCCGGTGGTCGTGATCGGCGGCGGTCTCACCGCCATCGACACCGCGACGGAGTCGCTCGCCTACTATCCGCTGCAGGTCGAGAAGTTCCTCTCGCGGCACGAGATCCTGGCGGCCGAGCGTGGCGAGGCGGACGTGTTCGCCGCCATGAATCCGGAAGAACGCGGGATCGCGGCGGAGTTCATCGCGCACGCCAAGGCCATCCGAGCCGAGCGCGCGGCAGCGGCGAAGGAAGGCCGCACGCCCGACATTGCCGGCCTCGTCAACAAGTGGGGGGGCGTCACGATCGCTTATCGCCGCCGCCTGATCGACTCGCCGTCGTACACGCTGAATCACGAGGAAGTGCTGAAGGCGCTCGAAGAGGACATCCGCTTCGCCGAGGGCCTTTCGCCGGTCGCGGTCGACGTCGATGCCAACGGCCATGCTTGCGCGCTGAAGGTGGCCGGCGAGCAGAACGGCGAGAAGGTCGAGGCGACGTTGCCGGCGCGCACCATCCTGGTGGCCGCCGGCACGCAGCCCAACACGGTGCTGGCGCGGGAAGACGCCACGCACGCTTTCATCGACGGCAAGTATTTCCGCGCGCTCGTCGAGGAGGGCAATCCGGCGACGCCGGAGCGTGTCGCCAAGCCGGCCGAGGTGCGCGTGCTGATGCATCGCGCGCCCGACGGCCGCTTCATGTCCTTCTTCGGCGATCTGCATCCGTCGTTTGCCGGCAATGTCGTCAAGGCGATGGGCGGCACCAAGCAGGGCTATCCTGTGCTGACGCGCGCGATGGCGGCCTTGCCGCCGGCGGAACGCTCGCCGTCGGACGTTCTTGCGGAAGCCAACGCGCACTGGCGGGCGAAGGTGGTGCGTGTCGAGCGCCTGACGCCGACCATCGTAGAGGTCGTCGTGGAAGCGCCGGCCGCGGCGCGCCGATTCGAGCCTGGTCAGTTCTATCGCCTGCAGAACTACGAAGCGCGCTCCAAGAGAGTCGACGGCACGCTGCTCACCATGGAAGGCCTCGCGCTGACCGGCGCCTGGGTCGACAAGGAGAAGGGGCTGCTGTCGCTGATCACGTTGGAGATGGGCGGATCGTCCGATCTCTGTGCGCTGCTGGAGCCCGGCGAGCCGGTCATCGTCATGGGCCCGACCGGCACGCCGACCGAGATCGAGCCGGGCGAGACGGTGGTGCTGGCCGGCGGCGGGCTCGGCAACGCGGTGCTGTTCTCGATCGGGCAGGCCTTCCGCAAGGCCGGCAGCAAGGTGCTGTACTTCGCCGGCTACAAGAAACCGTCAGACCGCTACAAGGTCGAGGAGATCGAGGCGGCGGCCGATGTCGTCGTGTGGGCGTGCGACGAAGCGCCGGGCTTCACGCCCGACCGTCCGCAGGACAAGGCCGTTGTGGCGAACATCGTCGAGACCATGCGCCTCTACGCGGCGGGCGAGCTCGGCGAGCAACCGATTCCCTTCAGCGACGCCGATCGTATCGTCGCCATCGGCTCGGACGGCATGATGAACGCGGTGCGGCTCGCCCGCTACGGGGTGCTGAAGCCCTATCTCAGGCCCGAGCACAAGGCCCTTGGCTCGATCAACTCCCCCATGCAATGCATGATGAAGGAGATCTGCGCCCAGTGCCTGCAGCTCCACAAGGATCCGCTGACGGGCAAGGAATCGGTGGTGTTCTCCTGCTTCAACCAGGACCAGCCGCTGGACAAGGTCGACTTCGGCTGCCTGCGCCAGCGCCTGCGCCAGAACGGCGTGCAGGAGAAGATCGCGGCGCTGTGGATCGACCGCTCGCTCAAGAGGCTCGGCGCCCGAACCAGCTGATCTGAGCAGCTAGCCGGCTTGCCGGCTTCGCGACGGCGCTGCAGACTTGCGGCGCAAAGGAGGTCGGACCCATGGCATCTCTTCAGGCCGCGAAAGTCCGTAAGCTTGCCGACGCGACCCGCGTCGAGTTCGGGCCGCTTGCCTTCTACCATCCGCTGATTGCCGACGGCGACACGCCGGTACGCACCGGCATCCAGACCTCGGCGCCTGGCTATGTCGCGCCGATGCACTGGCATCCGTACGTCGAGCTGCTGTTCATCATCGAAGGCGAAGCCGAGGTCTGGCTGCAAGGCGGCGAGGCGGAGCCGCTGCACATGGACGCCGGCGACTGTGTGGCGTTGCCGGCCGACATCCCACACAGCTTCCGCACGGTCGGCGATCGCCCCATGCGCCTGCTCGGCATTCACGCAAACCCCGACCGCGTCGTGAGCTACCTCGACCGCAAGAGCGATGCGTCAGGCTATCCCGTGCTCGACCGCGACCTGAATCCAGCCGACACAAATGGCGCGGGTGTTCGACCCGAAACGTGAGGTCATCGTTCGTCAGGAAAGAACCGCGACAGATCGCGAGCGTGATGCAAGATATGGATGACCTCGAGCCTGTCGTCTCCGATTCTGTAGAACACGGTATAACGCGGCCTGATGAAGTAGCTCCGTAGACCGGCGGCAAGCTCTTCTCGCGGCCGACCGGTAAGCGGGAATTCGCTTAGCCGCTTCAAACCTTCGACAACGCGTTCTATTGCGATCTGCTGCTTTCTCGTCGTTCGACTGCGATGTAGCTCCATAGTTCCGCGAGTTCGCCAATCCCGGCCTTGATCCGGGCGCGCAACTCGCCCAATGGCGGTTCGAGGAGCACGAATTCACGGACGGCTTCTTCCACGGCAGCATCCAGCGATTGAAATTCACTTGCCTCGACACGAGCCCGGAGTCGGGCTTCGAGGGTCGGATCGAGAGTGACTGTGATTGACATCTCCGCAGCCTTTCTGCTGCAGGGGCACACTTAGGGTGTCCGCACGAACCTGAACAGCACCTTGTCCTGGCTGTAGTAGCGCAGCTGGTCGACGACCTTGGGAAAATAAACGCTGCCGATCGTCACCGGCATGAAGGCGTCGAGATCGAGCGGGCGCACCGACAAGGTGAAGCCCGCCTCTGAAAATGCCTGGGCGACTGACTCCAGCGAATGATCGTAGATCGGGATCGACGATGTCTCGGCGATGAGCTTGCGCCAGCGTGGCCAGACCGCGCTGTCGGTGTGACAGCCCATGGCGGCGACATAGGCGCCGCCCGGCCGCAGTATGGCCTTGATATCTGCGGCATGCGCCGCGAGGTCGTACAGCAGGTAGAGGACCTCATGGCTGAACGCGTAGTCGAAGGTGCGGGCCAGCGAGGCGGCACTGTCCGCCACCTTGTATTCGATGGGTCGATGGCCTTTCAGCAGCTCGGCGCGCGCTACTGATTCGCGGGCGATATCGATGCCGACCGCCCGTCTGAACGGATGACGATCGTACAGCATGCGCAAGAAGCCACCCTGGTTGCAGCCATAGTCGAGAACCGTGGAGTCATGCAGGTCATGCGGCACGGAGACATCGATCATGCGCCGCCAGATGGGCGCGTGCGCTGCGCCCATCGTTTCTTCGTCAGCGGGGTTGCGGTTCCAGGTTGCGATCGTCGAGGAGCGGGTCATCGCTTTCTCCAGTTACGGAAGAAAGCTTAACACGTCGCGGTGCTGCTTTGGGGCCCCAAGGCTTGAAGAGCAGGGGGCCTGCGATCAGGCTGCCGAAGGCGATCATGCCGACCGCGATGGCAATGAAGACGCCCGGCAATCCCCAGCCGAGGATCTCGACGGCGAACCAGCCGCCGGTCGTTGCGATGACAAGGCGCGCGAGGCCGGCGACGAAGGGCGCCTTCATGCGGCCCGCGCCCTGGCTCGCGAAGGAGAGCGTCATGCCGAGCGCGAACAGAAAATAGAACGGCGCCACGCGTGTGATATAGCCGACGGTGGCGGCGACGACCTGCGGATCGCCGGTGAACAGGCGCGCCCAGCCTTCCGGGACCAGCGCCACGATCCAACCGAAAGCGCCGATCGCGCCGGACGATACCAGACCGCCGATCCAGGCGGCACGCACGGCACGCTTCCAGTGCTGCGCGCCGACGGCAACGCCAACCAGGGTCGTGAGCCCCGAGCCGATACCGAAGGCGAGCGGGACCAGCATGAATTCCAGCCGCACGCCGATGCCGTAGCCGGCCAGCGCCGTGATACCGAAGCGGCCGACCAGGCCGGTCACCAGCATGGCGGTGAGGTTGGCGGTGAAAGCCGAGAAGGAGGCGATCAGTCCGACCCGCAGGATCTCCCAGAACAGGCGGCTCTGCAGCGAGAGCCCGCGCACCGCCGGCACGAAGCCGAGCTTTCCTCTCCACAAGGCGCGTGTCTGCAGGAGCGCCGATACGGCCGACGTGACGAGCGACGAGATGGCAGGTCCCGCCATGCCGAGGCCCGGCCAGTCGCCGACACCCAACGCCAGGACGTACGACAGCGGTACCTGCGCCAGGGAGCCCATCAGCATGTAGCGGCCCGGCGTCGCTGCGTCGCCGCCGCCGCGCAGCAGCGCCGACAGGAAGAAGTTGGCCCAGATCAGCAACGAGCCCGTGAACAGCACGTGCGAGTAGGTGAGGGCATTCGCCAGCGCGCGGCCCTCGCCGCCCAGCAATCGGTAGAGCGCAGGCAGCACGGTCCAGGCCAGCAGGGTGAACAGCAGTGCGAGCCCGGCGCCCAGCGCCAGTGCGTGCAGAACAAGGGCGCGTGCATCGGCGATGCGCCCGCCGCCGACCGTGCGCGCCATGGCAGCAGCCACGCCGCCGCCCATGCCGCCGGCCGCCATCATGGTCATCATCATCATGAACGGGAAAACCAGCGCGAAGCCGGCGAGCGCCTCGGTTCCCAGGCGGCCGAAGATGAAGGTTTCGGCGATGGCGACGAAGGTCTGGGCGACCATCACGGCCGTCGTCGGGCCAGCCAGCCTGAGAAGGCTCGCCCCTATGGGCGCAGTAAGCAGCGGATGGGACACGGACGCTCCCTGATATTGTGCATATACACGTAATCAGGGAGTGCGGCTCTGTCACCTGACAAACGCTTGGCTTCCCATTAGCTTTTCACCATGAGCGACAAGCAAGCGCCTTTGGCGAAGCCTACCGTGCAGGTCGAGAACGACCGCGTCATCGTCACCGAGTGGCGGTTCCCGCCCGGAGGCCATACCGGCTGGCACCGCCACAACCATGACTATGTCGTGGTGCCGGTGACGACCGGCGAATTGCACATCTTTGACGGGCAGAAGACAGTGCCTGCGCCGCTCCGGGCCGGCGTCTCCTATGCTCGCCAAACAGGCGTCGAGCACGATGTCATCAATCCGAACAATTTCGAGTTCGTGTTTGTGGAAATCGAGCTGAAGTCCTGAGCTTTTTGCGTGGTCCGCGACCGCACCGCGCAGGGGGCCTGCATTGACTTGAGGCGATCCAAGCCTCATATGAGGGCCGCCAGCGGTCCGGCTCAATCTCTGACGCCTTACGGGACCGCTCCAAAGTCCAGCGGAAAAATGGACTAAGTTACGGAATCTAAATGAGTTTTGAGAGTTTGGGGCTGAGCGCCCCGGTACTTCAGGCAGTCGCAGACAAGGGCTATACCCAGCCCACCCCGATCCAGGAAAAAGCCATTCCCATCGTCCTGATGGGTCGCGACGTGCTCGGTTGTGCCCAGACGGGCACCGGAAAGACGGCTTCCTTCGTGCTGCCGATGATCGACATCCTGGCCCAGGGCCGCGCGAAGATGCGTATGCCGCGCTCGCTGATCCTGGAGCCGACGCGTGAGCTCGCGGCCCAGGTGGCCGAGAACTTTGAGATCTACGGCAAGAACAACAAGCTCAGCATGGCACTACTGATCGGCGGCGTGAGCTTCGAGGACCAGGAACGCGCCCTCGAGCGCGGTGTCGACGTGCTGATTGCGACGCCTGGCCGCCTGCTCGATCACTTCGAGCGTGGCAAGGTGCTGTTGAACGACGTCAAGGTGCTGGTGATCGACGAAGCCGATCGCATGCTCGACATGGGCTTCATCCCCGACGTCGAGCGCATCGTCGGCCTGCTGCCGCCGCTGCGCCAGACACTGTTCTTCTCGGCGACGATGCCGCCCGAGATCAAGGGCCTGGCGGACCGCTTCCTGACGAACCCGAAGGAAGTGACGGTGGCGCCGCCCGCCTCGGCCGCCAAGAACATCGTGCAGGGCCTCACGGTCGTCCCCGAGGTCGACAAGCGCGAGGCGCTGCGCCAGCTGATCAGGAGCCAGGACGTCAAGAACGCCATCGTCTTCTGCAATCGCAAGCGCGATGTCGCCATCCTGCAGGGGTCGCTGAAGAAGCATGGCTTCAATGCCGGCGCCCTGCACGGCGACATGAGCCAGCCGGCGCGCATGGAGACCCTGGACCGTTTCCGGCAAGGCGAAATCCAGATCCTGGTGGCCTCCGATGTCGCCGCCCGTGGCCTCGACATCGTCGACATGAGCCACGTCTTCAACTTCGACGTGCCGTTCTCGCCCGAGGACTACGTGCATCGCATCGGCCGCACCGGCCGTGCCGGCAAGACCGGCCACTCATTCACACTGGCCACGCCTTTCGAAGGCGATCTCGTCGAGGCCATCGAGAAGCTGATCGGCACGGGCATCCCGCGGGTCGAGATCCCCGGTTTCGATGCCCTGGGCTTCGAGGCGCCCGAGAAGCGCCGTCGCGGCCGCGGTCGCGGTCGTGTCAACGGCGGCGAGAAGCCCGCACGGACGGCGAAGCCGCACCGTGAGCCGCGCCCTGAGCGCGAGACCCGTCCCGAGCGCGAGACCCGTCCTGAGCGTGAGCCCCGCCCTGAGGGTGACCCTCGTCCTGAGCGCGCGGCGCGTCCGGCCCGTGAGCCGCGCGCCGAAGCTCGGTCGCAGCGCGTCGAGCGCCCCCACCGTGACAACACGCACCGTGACAGCCCCCATCGCGAGCGCCCGCACGCGCAGCGCGAGCGCCCCCGTCAGGAACGCCCCCATCATGAACGCCCCCATCATGAACGGAGGCATGAGCGCGACGAGCGCGCGCCGATGGGGCTGGGCGATCATGTCCCGGCTTTCCTCGCCCGTTCGGCTCGCTAAAGTGGTCCCCTGGAGAAGGGGACCATGCAGACAATCTTCATTATGGTGAAATGCGACCTCGGTAAGGCCTACGACGTGGCCGACGATGCGTGCGCTGTCGAGCAGGTGTCGGAGGTCTATTCGACCTCCGGCCAATACGACCTCCTGATGAAGTGCTATCTCGACGACAAGACCGACATCGGCCATTTCGTCACCAGCAAGATCCAGACGCTGCCGGGCGTGAAGGACACGTTCACCCTCATCACCTTCAAGGCGTTCAGCTAGCCATGGCCGACGATCGGACCGTTGACGACCAGACCGTCACCCGGCGCCTGGAGCTCGGCACCGAGCGCCTGATCATGGCCAGCCGCTGGCTGCAGGCACCGCTCTATGTCGGCCTCATGCTGGTGCTGGGCGTCGTGGTGGTGAAGTTCCCGTTCAAGATCTGGGACCTGATGGTCAAGGCCTTGACCGTCGAGGAAGCCGACCTCGTCCTCGCCGTGCTGTCCCTGGTCGACCTGATCATGGTGGCCAACCTCGTCGTGATGGTGATCATCTCCGGCTACGAGAACTTCGTCAGCCACATCGAGACCGCGGGCCAGACCGACCGGCTCTCCTGGTTCGGCAAGCTCGATGCCGGCTCGCTCAAGATCAAGCTCGCCAGCTCGATCGTGGCGATCTCGTCCATCCACCTGCTGCAGCGCTTCCTCGAGGCGGCCGACTACGACAACGCCAAGCTCTACGTGCTGGTGGTCATGCACCTGACCTTCGTCGTGTCGGCGCTGATGCTCACCTACATCGACCGTCTCGCCTTCGCCAAGAAGGCCGATGGCGGCCATTGAGTAGCAGTGGCGAGTGCGCAATATTATCGCAATGGAACGCATTGTCCGCCTGCACATAGAGAAGCTCCCGGAGGGGGTATATCTCGCCACCAGCGACGATGTGCCTGGCCTTGTGGCGCAAGGCAGAACAGTTACCGAGACGCTCGAGATTGCCCGCGACGTTGCCCGTAAGCTGATTGAAGAGCAGGGCGCAGACTCAGGCTCTGGATCCTTACCCTCGCCTGGTGACACTTTCGACTATCCGCTCGTCATCGCTGCCTGAGCAGCGATGGGACGGCTTTCTGGCTTTCGCTATCGCGAGATAGCCTCCCGCCTGCGCAAGCTTGGATTCGAGTTCAAACGCCAAGCCGCCGGCAGCCACGAGATTTGGTTCCACCCTGGAACGCGTAAGTTCACGACGATCCCAAACCATCCTGGTGACATGCCAGAGGGAACGCTTCGCGCCATTCTGCGACAAGCCGGCATCGATCCCGAAGCGTTCCTGCGCCTATGACATCTGCCGCCCTGATCCTGTGGGTCGATATCGACCCGGCCGACGACGAGGCGTTCGAGCGGTGGCATAGCCTCGAGCACGTGCAGGAACGGGTGAGCTGTCCGGGCTGGCTGCGGGGCAGCCGCTTCAAAGGTGTCGATCGTCCGGAACGCTATCTCCTGTTCTATGAAGCTGAAGCGACCGATGCCTTCGAGAGCGACGTCTACTATGCGCGCCTGCGCAATCCGAGCGCGCTGAGCCACGCCATCTTTCCCAGGTTCCGCAACACCTGGCGCACGGTGTGCACCGTCGAGCGGCGCCACGGCGAAGGCATTGCTGCGGCGGCGCTCACCCTTCGCCTTCCGGCACCCGATGCCGCCTGCATCGAAGCCTTGATCGGGTCAAACGCCGCGCGTGTCGAGCTGCTGCGGGGCCATGCCGATATCGGCCAGGCCCACACGGCGGAGAAGGATCTGCGCAACGCGCAGGATCGTACGGTTGAGCATGCGCTGGTGGCGTTCTTCTGGTCCGTCGACGCGGCACGGTTGGCCCGTGCCGCGCACGCCCCCGACGGTGAGGTCTTCGCCCTCCGGCACAGCGTGTCGAAGGGCGACCTCGGTCAGTTGATCAAGCCGTAGAACTTGCCGGCGTTGGTGCAGGTGATCATCTTGGTCACCTCCGGTGGCACCTCGGCGAACTGCTCCTTGATGTACTGATCGGAGTTCGGCCACACGCCGTCGCCGTGCGGATAGTCGGAGCCCCACATCAGGCTTTCGGCGCCCATGTCGTCGATCAGCTTGGCGCCGATCCGGTCGAACTGGAACGTCGCCTTGCATTGGCGGCGCCAATAGTCGGAGGGCTTCATCTTGAGCCCGAGATCGGTGAAGCGGTCCTCCCATTCGAAGTCCATGCGATCGAGCGCATAGGGGATCCAGCCGCAGCCTGATTCGCCGAAGGCGATGCGGATGTTCGGATAGCGCTCCAGCACGTTGGCCGAGATGATCGCCGCCAGGATGTTGACCAGGTTCATCTGGAAACCCGACACCACGGTGAAGAACACCGAGCGGCCGACGCGGCCGGGATGCTTCTGGATGAGATCGGGCGGCACGGCGGGGAAGGTGTGGAAGTGCAGCGGCAGCTGCACGTCGTTCACGGCCTTCCAGAGCGGCTCCCACATCGGATGCCACATCGGCTCCATGTCCCACGAGCAGCTGAGCTCGAGGCCTTTGATGCCGAGCTTGGCGACACGGTAGATCTCCTTCACCGCCGCGTCGATGTCGCCGTAGGGCAGGCAGGCGAGGCCGATGTGGCGGTCGGGATAATGGCTGCAGAAATCCTTCAGCCAATCGTTGTAGATGCGCAGCATCTCGTTGGACGCATCCTTGTCGTTCAGACGCCCGGCGGCGCCCAGGATGCCGTAGATGACCTCGGCGTCGACACCGTCACGATCGAGATCCTTGATGCGCAGATGAGGATCGGAAACGCGACGGATATCCTTGGCGCCGTCGGTATAAAGTCCGGTTTCCGCCATGACATCCACGCGATGGTGCTTGCCCGGCACGTACTTGCTGCCGGCCGGCCCGACGCCGTTCTTGTAGCCGAAGCTTGCACCGTTCTTGGCCGTCCATTTCGGCCCGTCCTCGGTTTCCACCACATAAGGCATTCGGTCCTTCATCTCGCGCGACGCCATGGACGTGAACAGGTCCGGCGGCATCCAGGGCATATCGAGATGGCAGTCGGCTGAAATGCGCTTGTACTGCATGCGAGGCTCCCTTAATGCGCGAATTGTGCGCAGCCGCGCCCCGGCCGGGCAAGAGCCCGATTTCGACAGTCAAGAGGAGGCAGCCATGTCAAAGATGACGGGTCGGGTCGCGATCGTCACTGGCGCCAGCCGCGGCATCGGCCAGGCCATCGCCAAGGAACTGGCGGCAGAAGGGGCCAAGGTCGTGTGCGTCGCCCGCACGTTCAACGAAGGCGACCATCCGCTGGAGGGCTCGCTCGCCAGCACCGTGGCCGAGATCGAAGCGGCGGGTGGCAAGGCCGTTGCCGTCGCCGCGGACATCTCCTCTGAAGCCGAGTGCCTGCGGCTGGTCGAGGAGGCGCGCGCCGCCTGCGGCCGGGTCGACACCTTGGTGAACAACGCCGCCCTCAACTACTACATTCCCACCGTCGATTATCCGACGAGCCGCTGGATCAAGGCATTCGCTGTCAACGTCCACGCGCCGTTCATCCTGGCCAAGGCGGTGCTGCCCGACATGATCGCCGCCGGCCGCGGTGCGATCGTCAACATCAGCTCGGGCTCGGCCATTGGACCCGGCCGCGGCCCCTATGCCGACAAGACCGTGCGCGGCGGCGTGATGTACGGGGCCAGCAAGGCCGCCCTCGAGCGCTTCACGCAAGGACTCGCCCAGGAGGTCGCCCGGCATGGCGGCATCGCGGTCAGCTGCGTGTCGCCGTCGAAGGTCGTGCCCACGCCGGGCACGGTATACCACAAGCTCGTCAACGGGCTGGACGATCCGCGCGGCGAGCCACCCTCGATGATGGCCCGCGCCGTCCTCCTGCTGGCGAGCGAGCCGGCGGAGAAGGTGAACGGCCGCGTCACCTACAGCCAGCAGATCCTCAAGGAGCTCGGCTGGATCGAAGCTGGCGTCGGTCGCGGCGTCGACACGATCGGCAGCGGTTACTCGCAGATCTGATGGAGGAGAAGATGATGAAGGGAAGCTGCCTCTGCGGCGCCGTCGCCTTCGCGGCCGAAACGCCGCCGTCGGGCCTGCGCATCGGCTTCTGCTCCTGCCCGTCCTGCCGCAAGGCCCACGCCGCGCCGTTCAACGCCTACGCCTCGGTGCCGCGCGCCGGCTTCCGTTGGCTGCGCGGCCTCGAGCAGATCCGCAGCTACGCCTCGTCGCCCGGCAAGCAGCGCCATTTCTGCGGCCAGTGCGGCTCGCAGCTCGTCTCCGAGCGCGCCGGCACGGACTTCGTCCTGCTGCGCGTCGCCCTGCTCGATGAGGATCCCGGCGTGGCCCCGGTCGAGCACATCTTCCGCCAGTACGAGGTCCCGTGGTGCGATTGGGACGCGCCGAGCATTGTTCACTACGAGGGAGAGCCTTCACCATGAAGGATCGATGTGGAGACTATACGATGAGGTTGAGGCCGATCCGTTCAGAAGCGGACTACGATGCGGCGTTGAAGGCGATCGAACGGTCATCAAGTATCGGATGAAGACTCACGGTTACACTCAGACAGACCTGGCGCGCGTCCTGGGATCTCGCGGCAGGGCATCGGAAGTCTTGAGCGGCAAGCGGCCGCTGTCGCTGCCGATGATCCGTCGCTTGGCAGCCGCATGGGACGTCCCCGCCGACGCGCTGGTTGGGCCGCTTGACCGGGTAGCTGTCTGAAGCGCACACAAGCTTATGAAGAACGGCAGTCTCGCAGCGAGTTGGAACGCACAATGAAGGCGGACGATGTCACCCGTCTCGAAGGCGACTTCGACTATATCGTCGTCGGCGCCGGCTCGGCTGGCTGCGTCCTTGCCAACCGCTTGTCGGCCGATGGGCGCTCGCGCGTGCTGTTGCTGGAAGCGGGCGGCCGCGACAACTGGATCTGGTATCACATCCCGGTCGGCTATCTCTTCGCCATCGGCAATCCGCGTTCCGATTGGATGTTCGAGACCGAGCCGGAGCCGGGGCTGAACGGCCGCAGCCTGAAGTATCCGCGTGGCAAGGTGATCGGCGGCTGCTCGGCCATCAACGGCATGATCTCGATGCGCGGCCAGGCACAGGATTATGACCACTGGCGCCAGCTCGGCCTCACCGGCTGGGGCTGGGACGACGTGCGGCCCGTCTTCAAGCGTCTCGACAATCACTTTCTGGGCGATACCGAGCATCACGGCGCGTCGGGCGAATGGCGTGTCGACCGGCTGCGCGTGCGTTGGGACATCCTCGACGCCGTCGCCAAGGCCGCGACCGAGATGGGCATTCCCGCCACGCAGGACTTCAATACCGGCGACAACGAAGGCGTGAGCTACTTCCACGTCAACCAGAAGCGCGGGCTGCGTTGGTCGGCGGCACACGCCTTCCTGAAGCCGGTGCTCGAGCGCACCAACTTGCGGCTGGAAACCGGCGTCCTGGTCGAGAAGCTGAGGTTCGAGGGCAAGCGTGCGGTCGGGGTGCTGTTCCGGCAGAACGGCCGTGTCCTCGAGGCGCGTGCCAAGGGTGAGATCATCCTGTCAGCGGGGGCCATCGGCTCGCCCAAGATCCTGCAGCTGTCCGGCGTCGGGCCCGCCGACTGGCTCACCGAGCTCGGCATTGCCGTGGTGCAGGACAAGCCCGGCGTGGGACGCAACCTGCAGGACCATCTCCAGCAGCGCGCGATCTTCAAGGTCCACGATGTCAAGACTCTCAACGAGACCTACCATTCGCTGATCGGCCGCGCCCTGATGGGTAGCGAATACATGCTGTTCCAGAGCGGCCCGATGGCCATGGCGCCGTCCCAGCTCGGCATCTTCACCAGGTCCTCGCCCGAGCACGAACGGGCCAACATCCAGTTCCATGTCCAGCCGCTGTCGCTCGACCGGTTCGGCGAGCCGTTGCATCGCTTCCCGGCGATCACGGCGAGCGCCTGCAACCTGCGCCCGACCTCGCGCGGAACCGTCCGCCTGCGCTCACCCGATCCCGCCGACAAGCCGGTGATCGCGCCCAACTATCTCGCGACCTACGAAGACCGAAAGGTGGCCGCCGACGCGATCCGGGTGACGCGCCGCTTGATGCGCCAGCCGGCCATGCAGCCCTATCGCCCGGCGGAGTTCCTGCCGGGTCCTGCTGTCGGCGATGACGATGCGTCTCTTGCCAAGGCCGCCGGCGACATCGGGACCACGATCTTCCATCCCGTCAGCACGGCGAAGATGGGTCTGCCGTCGGACGTGACGGCGGTCGTCGATGCCCGGCTGCGCGTCATGGGCGTCGAGGGGCTGCGCGTGATCGACGCGTCGGTGATGCCGACCATCACCTCTGGCAACACCAACACGCCCACGATCATGATTGCCGAGAAGGGCGCTCAGATGGTGATCGAGGATAGCCGCGCTTCAAACGGAGCAGCGATCTTGAGGGCCGAGAGATCGCCGGCCTTGTAGCAGTCGCTCGCTTCGATGCAGGAAGATGGCACCTGACTTGTAGTGTTGACGCTCGACGTACACCGTATCTTCGGTAAATTGTGGCCGTGATACGTGGCTACCGGGACCGGCGCACGCAGCAGTTTGCGGAAGGTCAATTCGTCCGCCAGTTCCAGGCGTTCAGTCGCCAGGCCTATAAGCAGTTGGACGTTCTGAATGCTGCGACATCATTGGCCGATCTGGCGGGCCTCCCTAGCAATCGATTGGAGGCGCTCAGAGGCGACAGGGCAGGGCAGTGGTCCATTCGCATAAATCAGCAATGGCGCATCTGCTTCGAGTGGCCGAGCGGCAGCCCAGGACCATCGAACGTTGAGATCGTGGACTATCATTGAGCGGAGAACATGACCAGACCTGCCATCCATCCCGGCGAGATTCTCGCCGACGAGCTGGAGGAGATCGGCATCTCGCCCACCGAGTTGTCGCGACAGATCGACGTGCCGGCGAACCGGATCTCCCAGATTATCCAGGGCAAGCGCGCTATCACTGGCGACACGGCCCTGCGCCTGGGACATTGGTTCAAGACCAGTCCTGAGTTCTGGTTGAACCTCCAGACGGCCTACGAGCTGCGGATCGCGGCCCGCAAGATCGGCGGTGCTATCAATGACTTGCCGACCAGGCCCCGTAGCAGCCGTCGGTCGCCGACTGGACGGGCGTCGGCGGCCTAAGGTCCAGCCTCTGTCGTCATTTTGTCTAGATCGGCACGCGGCGGACATGACCCCGCGCCTACGGGCTGTTCCTCGTTAGAGGCCTGTTCGAGCGGCGGTGCGCTGAATTATGAAAGCAAGTGCACCTAGGGCTGCCGTCCCTAAGCCTGGAAGCGCGCAAAAGAATCCGAAGCGCCAGCTTGTAAAGGTTCGGGTCGTCCCGTCCAACCCGTATCGTATTTCGCCAGCCCATTGCTGTGCGTTCTCGCCAAGCAGCTTGGTATCCGGGGCGGCTGCACACTTCCTCCGCAGGAACATCGACGCGCCGCGGGCAATCCGCGATGACAGCCCCAAGTGACGCGCGGGCGCGTCAGTTCCTCGCCTTGAAATGGAACTCCGCACCGGCGCGGATGCCGGTCGGCCAGCGCGCCGTCACTGTCTTCAGCTTGGTGTAGAAGCGCACGCCTTCCATGCCGTAGATGCCATGGTCGCCGAAGATCGAGGCTTTCCAGCCGCCGAAGCTGTGATAGGCCACCGGGACGGGGATCGGCACGTTGATACCGACCATGCCGATCTTGACGTTGTTGGCGAAGGCGCGGGCAGCGTCGCCGTCACGGGTGAAGATCGCCGTGCCGTTGCCGTAGGCGTGGTCGTTCACCAGCCCGATCGCCGCGTCGAAGCTCTGGGAGCGCACGACCGACAGCACCGGTCCGAAGATCTCGTCCTTGTAGATCGTCATGTCGGGTGTCACCTCGTCGAACAGGCAGCCGCCCATGAAGTTGCCGTTCTCGTAGCCCTGCAGCTTGAGCCCGCGGCCGTCGACCACCAGCTTGGCGCCTTCCTTCACGCCCTGCTCGACATAGCCCAGCACCTTGTCGCGGTGCTGGCGCGTCACCAGCGGACCCATCTCCGACTGCGGGTCGAGGCCGGGTCCGACCTTGAGCGCGCGCACCCGCGGCACGAGCTTGTCCAGCAGCTTGTCGCCGACATCGCCGACCGCGACAGCCACCGAGATCGCCATGCAGCGCTCGCCCGCCGCACCGTAGCCTGCGCCGATCAGCGCATCGGTCGCCTGGTCGAGATCGGCATCGGGCATGATCACCATGTGGTTCTTGGCGCCGCACAACGCCTGCACGCGTTTGTTGCGCCCGGTGCCCTGATGATAGACGTACTCGCCGATCGCGGTGGAGCCGACGAACGAGATCGCCGGCACATCGGGGTGTTTCAACAGCGCATCGACCGCGACCTTGTCGCCGTTCAGCACCTGGAAGATGCCGGGTGGCAGGCCCGCCTCGGCGAACAGCTCGGCCAGCAGCATGGGTGCGCTCGGATCCTTCTCCGAAGGCTTCAGCACGAAGGCATTGCCGCAGGCCACCGCCATGGCGCCCATCCAGCACGGGATCATGATCGGGAAGTTGAACGGCGTGATGCCTGCCACGACGCCGACCGGCTGGCGGATCGACCAGGTATCCATGTCGGTGGCGACCTGCTCGGTGAAGTCGCCCTTCATGTGGTGGGCGATGCCGCAGGCGAACTCCACGACCTCGAGCCCGCGCCCGACCTCACCCTTGGCGTCGTCGAAGGTCTTGCCGTGCTCGAGCGACATCAGGCGCGCGAGATCGTCGCCGCGCTTCTCCATCAGGCTCTTGAGGTTGAACATGACGCGCTGGCGGCGCAGCGGCGGCGTCGCAGCCCACGCTGTCTGCGCCTTCTTGGCGATCTGCACCGCTTGATCGATTTCCGCCTCGGTGGCGAAGGCGACCCTGGCCGTCACCTCGCCGGTCGCCGGATTGGTGACGTCGCCGAAGCGTCCGCTCTGACCTCCGATGCGCTTGCCGTTGATGTAGTGGCCGATCTCGGTCGCCATCGTCTCCTCCCACCTCGAACTGAGGCGGGTTCTACCACGCCGGACATGAAGTCTATACTGCCGACCGAAGAGGAACATCATGAGCGAGTTGCGTGGCGTTGGGTTGTTCCTGTTGCTGGCTGTCGGGCTCATCAGTCTCTTCGCGCCGGCCGATGCGCAGACCGTCGATGGCATCGAGCAGGCCTGGCGGGCCTGGATGGCCAGATACGACAAGACGGGCGGCCTGGTCGTGCTGCATGGCGGCCAGCCGGTTCGCGAAGCGGCGATCGGCCTGGAGGTCGGTACCTCGGTGCCGTTCGCCAGCCTGTCCAAGGCGGTGACCGCGGTCTGCATCGCCGGCCTGATCGAACGCGGCACGCTTTCCTTCGAGACGCCGCTCTCGAAGGCGCTCGCGCGGACCCTGGCCCGCGTCGGCCAGCCTGCCGACCCGCGCCTCGCCGATGCGACGATCAGCGAGCTGCTCGCCCACCGCGCCGGCTTTGCCGCCCAGGAGGATGTGGCGAACGCGCCGCTTGCCGACTACCTGCGCCACGACACCGCGCGGCGGACTGCTTTCGACGCCCAGCTGAAATGGATCCTGCGGACCCGGCTCGCCTACGAGCCGGGTACGCGCTACGCCTATTCGAATGCAGGCTATCTGATCCTGGGTGCGATCATCGAGGAAGCGAGCGGACGGGACTACGAGAGCTACTGCCGGGAGACCGCCCTGACGCCGCTGGGCGCACGCAACGCAGTGCTGGATCCGGCATGGCGCATCATGTCGAGCTATGGGGGCTGGCGCATGCCGCTTGCCGACTACGGTCGCTTCTATCAGGCCTATGCGCTCGGCACTTCGGCGATCGGTCCGCAGGCACGCGCCTGGATGATGTCGCCCCGGGGGAAGCAGGTCGGCGGCGGCGCCCACTATGGCCTCGGTACCTTCGTGCGTCCGACCCGATCGGGCGGCGGCAACTTCTGGCACTGGGGCGGCTGGGTCTACACCCTGCTCGACGCCCAGGACGGCCCGCTGAACGCGTCCTATTCGACCTTTGCCGTTCGGCTGGGCGAGAGCGACGTCAACATGGTGGTCTACCTGCAGCCCAATGTGCAGCAGGATCGAGCCCAGGGTGAGCTCGACCGGACCTTGGGCGAGGCGGCCCGCACCGTTACACGCTGGCCATGAGGCCTGTCCGCAGAGTCGATCGCCGACCGCCTCGTTGGCGTCGCCCGGTTCAGCGGCTCATGCGTGCGCCATCGTCAGCATCGTTGCGGCAGCCGGATCGGCGGTCGCTGTGCCGGTGACCATGGTTCCACCGTGCCCGTCGCTCGAAAAGGCGAAGTCGGCGGCCGTGTACTGGCCCAGCAGCTGGATCTTGGCGGTGTGCGTGCCGTCGCTGACGGTGAGGATCCGGGTGCTCGCGTCGAAGGAATCCCGTGCCGCATCGAACGCCACGTCCTTGACGTCGATCCTGTCGCCCGCCGCGAAGCCCGCGACCGTCCCGGCGAAGTGGTTGGAGTTGTTCAGCAGGAGCTGCCCCAGCCCCTCCTTGCCGAACAACGCGCCCATTGTCGTGTCGGCGGACGCGCTGCCTTCGAGGTCGATGACCGAGCCGTCGCCAAGGATGCGGGCGGTGCCGCCGGTCGCTGCGCCCGTCACCTGGACAATGCCGCCGTCCTGCGCCACGAGCTGGCCGCCGGGTCCGTTGGTGACGCCGTTGCCGAACACCACCGTGCCATCGTCGTCCGCCTTGATCTGCCCGATATTGGCGACGGCCGCGCCGGACCCATTGCCGAGCGTCAGCGTGCTGCCGGCCCCGGTTGCGGTCGCCTTGCCGCTATTGGTCGTGCTGGCTGCCGCCAGCGTGCCGCCATCGTTTGCGAGCACCTGGCCGGAATTGAACAGCGTGCCCTGGATCTCGATGTGACCGTGCGCCTCGGCCGCGACCACGCCGGAATTGCTGACCTGGAGGATGGTTACCGTCCCCGCGCCGGAGCTGAGCTTGCCGGTGCTGCGGTTATCGACCTCGCTGGCGATCGACATCTTCGAGCCGATGAGCGACGCAGCCATGGTCCCGTCGTTGAGGATCGGGTGGCCGCCAGTGTCGATTGCGAGCTCGCCGTAGGCGACGATGATGCCTTCGTTGGACAGCCTCAGGTTCTCGTCACCGATCGTCCCTCTCGTTCCGCCGATGAACCCGGCGTTGGTCAGGGTTGCAAGCGCATTGTTGCTGACGATCCTGCTGCCGTCCTGAAGGTCGATCGAGGCTGACGTCGCCACCATGCTGTCGCCGTCAACCCGCAGCGCGGCGCCGTCGAAGAAGGCGTATTGGCCGCTGTCCTGCGCGCGATCGCCGTTCAGCGTGGCCTTGTCGAGCGCGAGAATGGCGCTCTGCCCGATGATGGCGGCCTCGCCGAGGTTGTTGACCACGGTGTCGACCAGGCTGAGGGTCGTGTCACGGACGATCAGGTTGCTGGCGTCGTCGATCGACACCATCGCATGAGCCAGTGTGACCAGACCGCCGTGACTCGCGTTCAGGATGGCATCGTCGGTGATGCCGACCAGGCCGCCGGTCACGCTCGAGCCGGCGTAGAGGTCGATTCTGGCTGAGAGGCCCGAGGCGAGAAGCCTGCCGTCGTCCGGGTCGGTGCCGTCGCCTTCCTGGGTGATCGCGCTGCGCACGTCGATGCGGGCGTTGCCGTCGATGGCTCTCACGACGCCCGAGTTCACGAGGCCGCCGTTGAAGTCAAAGCCCGAGCCGACACCTTTGGCCTGCATGAGCCCATCGTTGGTGACGGCGTCGCCGAACTCTGCCGTGCCGCCCTCCGCGAAGAATTTGCCGTTGTTGCTGAGCGCGCTGGAGAGCTCGACCGAGCCGCCGACCGAGGCGCGGATGGTGCCGTCGTTGACGACAGTGTTGCCGCCGGTGGCGATCGTGATCTCGCCGCCGGCCCCGGTGTCGATCTTGCCCGATGCTGCGTTGACCAGCGTCAGGCCGTCGTCGCCGATCGTGCCGGTGCCGCTGAGGGCCCCGCCGTTCCCGAAGATCGCCGGTGAACCGTTGCTCGCAATACGGCCCTCGAGCAGATGGATGGCGCCGGGCACCGTTGCGGCGCCGACGATCTCGAGCGTCCCGGCCAGCTCGATCTTCTCGTGGATGGCGCTGCTCGAGAGCGCCAGCGTCGCGCCCTTGCTGACCTCGATCGAGCCCAGTCCTTTCACCGAGCTTCCGGTCAGGCTGAGCTTCGTCTGGTTGGTGACGTCGATCGTGCCCTGATTGATGACATCCACACCCGCCAGCGCAGCAAAGCCGTTGGACGCCTTCAGCACCGCGCCTTTGGCGATGTCGATATCGCCGCCGGTGATCGTGCCTCCGTTGGCGATGTCCACGGTCGCGCCCTCGCCGCCGGCCACCAGTCTTCCGGTGGAAGCCTGCGCAAAGGTGCCGCCAGTGACGAAGGTCGCACTGGGCTCGACCCTCACTGTGCCGGTATTGGGTGCGCTCGCCGTGCCCTTGGTGGTCGTGAAGGTTCCGCCTCGGATGAGCAGCACCGCGCCGTCGCCCGTCGCCACGCTCTTGACCGTCGTGTCCTGCTCATTGATGACGAAATAGTGGTGCCCGGCCGCGGCGGCGGCGTTGATCAGCGCATCGTCCGTAGCCCCCGGTACGAACAGGCCGGTGGGGCCCCAGTGGGTGGCCGTCTGCCAATTGCCGGTGACGGGCTTCTCCCACTTCAGCGCCCCGACAAAGTCCACCGCGACGTGATTGCCGTCCGGCATCGGCACGGTGCTCGCCGCGAAGTCGGCGCTGGTGTAGCGGCCGGCCAGCTGCAGGGTCGCATAGGTCTGGCCGCGCGCGCCCTTGATCGTGAGCGTGCCGCCGGGATTATTGGGGTCGTCGTTCTGCTGCCAGACGGCGCTGAGCGGTCCGCCGATGGTTGTCGGCTTGCCGAAGATATAGGTGTCGCCGGTGGCGAAGCCGGAGATCGTGCCGGCTGGCACGAGGTCGGCGCCCAGGATGGTGCCGCGGCCGTAGTAGTGCAGGTTGCCCAGATATTGACGCGCATCGGACAGGTCGACCGTGCCGTCATTGGTGACCAGCACCTCGCCGCCGCCCGCGATGGTGCCGGCGGTGATGATCTTCAGCGTCGCCCCGTCGGCTTCCAGAACGCCATCGTTCTCGAAGCGGCGGTCGACCTCGATGATCAGGTCGTTCTCACCGTTGGCCTCGATGATGCCGCCGGCCTCGTTGTCCAGCAGCGTGGCCACCTTGATCTCGCCGGCGCCGGAGATCGTGCCGTCGACATTGGTGAATGTCGTGTCGAGATTCAGCAGGTTGCTCGCGGAGTCCAAGAGGATGATCTCGCCTTTGCCCTGCAGGACGAAGGACGAGCTCGTGAAATCCAGCTGCGTCGTCTCCCGGATGCCGGCCAGCGAGATCGACACGTTGTCGAGCGCCATCGGAGGGCCGTTGGTGTTGTCCAATCTCAAATAGGCGCCGTTGCCGATCACGAATTCCGTTCCGGCCCCGATCTTGGCCACGTCGAGGATGGTCACGGCATCCTTGCGGTCCTGTATGTCGATCGAGCCGCCGTTGCTGCTGGAGATGGTCCCGCCGACGACGGTCGTTCCGTCGAACACGAGCGGCCCGACGCCGTCCGCCTGCATCAATCCCAGGTTGGCCACGGTGGTTTGCCCGAAGGACGAGGCGTTGATGACACCGGTCTTCTGGTTGATCACCCCTGCCACGCCTGGTGAGGTCGTCACCTGGAAGCTGACGCCCGATATCGCGCCCGAGTTGGTCACCTTGGCGGCCTTGACGGTGGCATTGCTTATCGTGCCGGCGTTGGACAGGTCGCCGGCGATATCGAGCTTGAGGCCTCCCTCGATACGGCCGGCCGCCTGGTTCGACAGGCCGCCGACGCGGATGGTCCCGCTTCCGGAGATCACGTCGTTGATATTGGTCAGCGTCGTGCCCGTGCCGGACAAGGTGCCGGCGATGGAGGCGGCGGCGCCACCTTTAAAGGTGAGCGCGGTGTCGAACGACAGCGTCCCCGCGGCGGTGAGCGCGCCACCGATGCCGAAAGTGCCGCCGCTCACCTTCAGGGTCGCACCATTGGCCACGCTCAGGCTGCCGATGTTGAAGTCGGTCCCCGTCACGCTGCTCGAGCCGGTTGCGAGCACGGTGCCGGCAGCGTCGCTGCTGAAGGTGCCGCCGGTGATCCTGGTGTCCCGCAGCTCGATCGTGGTCCCCCCGTGGGCCTCAAAGCGTCCGGTGTTCGTTACCTGGGCGTGGTCCAGCACCACCTTCGAATCGTAGCCGGCGATGGCGCCGGAGTTCTCGACCCTGACCGTCGCGCCAGTGTGCCCGGCGTCGCGGATCAGTAGACCGGCCTTGCCCGTGGCTTCGATCACCCCGCCGTTCCGCAGCACGCCGCCTGAAGTGATGTCGAGAATCAGCTGGTTGTGGGTCCCGGCAGCCCTGATGAGGCCGGCGGAGTGATCGTCGGTATGACGTCCGTCGCCCACCTTCGCCTCGTTGGCGATGACATGGGCGGCGATGGTCCCGGCTCCGGTGATCGTGTTGTTGACGTTGGTGATCGAGCCGGTTGCGGACGGCGTCGTGACCAGGTTCTGCGCCGAATCGGACAGGCTGAGCTGGCCACCGGAGTACTTGTAGTCGGAGCTCCAGACCCTCAGGTCCGTCGTCAGCGACCCCGCGAAGGTCAGTTTCGAGAGGTGGCCGGTCGAGGACAGCTGGATCACGCCGGTGTTCTGGATCTCTCCCGAGGTGAGTTCGAGCGTCGCGTTGTCGGCGATGGCCAAAGTGCCCCCCGACTTGTTGGTGTGGTAGCCGGTGAGGTTCAACGACGCGCCGCTCGCGACATCCACCGAACCGCCCCTGCTGAAGACCTTCGAGGTCCGGTTCGAACCGGCCTTGGCCTGGAGAGTGGAGCCCGCTTCGAGGAAGATCTGTTGGGTAAACAGGCTGGCATTGGTCATCGTCAGCCTGTCCAGATCACCGATGGTGACCGAACGCGCATCGCCGCGGCCTACCAGGTCTATGGTGCATGGCTTGACGGTGATGGAGACATCGTCGTTGGGACCCGGCACGATGCCCTGCTGCCAGACTTCCTTGTTGTTCCAGGGTCCGCTATTACCCTTGTTTACAATATTCATGACGAAGCCTCCTTATGATTAGGGGCGGCGGCCTGTGGACCGCGTCGCGAGCGGTCCTAGCCAACAGGGGCCTTCGCCCGCATGCATGGCGGGATCAACGTCGCGTCAAACTTTGATCAAACGAGAGGGCTGGGATGCTGCACGGGACCATGCGTCCGCCTCGCCGAAGCGGCAGCAAGAGATGCAGGAATTCGGGGATGCGGACAGCGCCGGCGAAGGTGGCGCGAAGGCAAGGCTGGAGGTGAGGCAAGCGACAACTTGGCGTAGCCGTCGGCGACACCATTCGCGGCTTGACTGTAAGTTGCAGCCACGCCGAAGATGGCACGACCGTAGCAACGTCCGGCCCTCGCCGGCATGCATCCCGGGATCAAGAAAATGTCAAAGTTCAGATGAAAGTCGTCAGAGGGAAGCATGCCGGCGTATGAATTTGGCCCCTTCGTTCTTGATACGACCGAACGGCGGCTCATGCGCGGAGGCGAGCGCGTTTCGGTCACGCCGAAGGCATGGCAGATCCTCGAGATGCTGGTGGAGGCCGGCGGCCGCCTGGTCAGGCGCGAGACCTTCTATGAGCGGTTGTGGCCGAACGTCACTGTAGAAGAGCGCAATCTAACGGTTCACATGTCCACGCTGCGTGGGCTGCTCGAGGCGGCGCCGTCTGCGGCCGGCTTCATCGAGACCGTGACCGGCGTCGGCTATCGGCTCCTTGCCGAGGTAAGAGTGCTGCCGGAAGGAAACAGGCGGAGGTCGTCCGGGCGTCCGCCGCGTCCGGTCGGCGTGCTGCCCTTCGCGACGGACGGCCTCGACGAGGCCGAGGCGCACCTGGGGATTGGCTTCGCCAAGGCGGTCGCCAGTCAGCTCGGCGACCTGCCCGTGATGTCATCCCGGCAATCGGCCGCCGACCACGGCGGCATTGCCTATGTGCTGGAAGGGGCGGTCCGGCGCGATGCCGGGCGGCTCAGCGTCTCCACGCAGCTCCTCGACGTAAAGAACGGCACGACCCAATGGCGTGAGACGTTTGCCCAACCGGCGACCAGCGCCGCCACCCTGCAGGACGCTGTTGCGCGGCGTGTCTCGAGATGGATCAACCCGAAGGCTCCGACCGACGAGCGCGCGGCGCTCGCGAGCTATCGGCCGCGCGTCGCCGAGGCCTATTTCCTGCAGCTCCAGGCCCGGGCCCTGCTCAACATCGCCGAGCGCAAGCCCGCGCTCAAGGCGCTCGAGCTCTTCCAGCAGGCGGTGGTGCTCGATCCCGACTACGCCCTGGCCCATGCCGGGCTGTCGTCGACCTACCTGCTGATGGCCTCGAGCTCGCATCTGCGGGCGATGCCGCTCGGGCAGTCCTTGATGCACGCGCGCCGGGCTGCGCAACGGGCGATCGCCCTCGACGAGACCATCGGAGAGGCCTGGGCGACGCTCGGCAAGATCAAGATGCACTACGAATGGGACTGGCCGGGTGCCGAGGCCGATCTCGAGCATGCCGCGGCGCTCAGCCCGATGTCGGTCGAAGCGCTGCTGGCCTATGGCCGTTTCCTCATGGCCACCGGCGAGCACGATGCGGCGATCGAGGCCGTGGAGCGGGCGCGTCGCGTGGACGCGCAACGCCGTGAGACGCTGGAGCTGTTGGGCGAGGTCTGCTGGTTTGCCGGGCAGATCGAGCGGTCGCTCGAGGCGCTCGCTGAAGCCATTGCCTTACCGCCGCCGGAGAAGCGGCCGCACTTCCGCCGCATGGTGATATTCGATCAGCTCGGCCGGCACGATCAGGCGATGGCCGACCGATACACTTGGCTCTTCATTTGCGGCGATCTGCCGACCGCCGATCGGCTGCAGGAGATCGAGCGCAGCCGCAGCTGGAAGGCCGCCATGGCGGAGTGGATCGTTGCCATCGTCGAGGCGGCCGGCCTGTGGCCGCAGGCGGCCGAGCAATGGGTCGCTGCGGGCGAAGTTGGCCGCGCGCTCGACGCCCTGGAGCGCGGCCTTGCAGACCGGTCGACCCCCATGCCGTTCATCATGCAGGATCCGGCGTTGCGCCCGTTGCACGGCGAGCCGCGCTTCCGCCGCATCGCCCAGGCGCTCGGCCTGACCGGCAATTAGCCTCGCTACGCGGAGAGAGAGAGCTTGGCTTCGACCGTTCAGAACGGCGTGCCGTCCTTGCGCGTGAAGGCATAGCGCCCGTCGGCGCCGGCCTTGCCTTGCATGTCGATCTCCGGATAGGCGATCTCGTCGAACGGCGTTCGGTCGCCGACCACCAGGATGGTCGCGTCCTGCTGCGACTCGTTGACGAAGCGATGGGCGTTGCCGCAGCCGGCGGCGAAGCCCGCGCACATGCCGGGGCGCAGGAGCTGGCGGCCCTCATTCGTCTCCATCACGATCTCGCCGGAGACCACCCAGATGAACTCGTCCTGCCGGGAATGGGCGTGCCGGGCCGACGATTGCGCCCCCGGCACGATGCGCACCAGGTTCACCCCGAAATTCTTGAGCCCGACATGGTCGCCCAGCCGGCGGACCCAGCGCCGGCTGTTGTCGGGGCGGAACGGTTCGGGATAGGAGGTCGCGTTGCTTTCCGGCAGCTCGGCCGGGTCAAACGCGGGCATGTGGGGCTTTGACATGCGGGAAGCATAGTCCAGCCTTCGGCTCGCCGCGAGCAAGCGTCTCTCATGCCGGCATGAAAGCGATGCCGCTCTTGCAACCAAAAGTTAAAGGTGTCAAAATCGGCTACAACCAAAAGTGTGGCGACCGACGGGGGCGAAGGTGGCAGCACGCGACTACAAGATCATTCCTCAATATCGGCCTGAGACCAGGACCACGCGATCCAGCCAGGCCGCCCACGTCTTCGACAAGGACGACGCCGAGCCGCTCGGCTTGCGGCGCGTCTTCACCCAGGTCGCCAAGGACCTCTACGGCACCAAGGATGTGCAGGACGCCATCACGGCGAGCTACGTCTGGATGGCCGACCAGATCGGCCACATCACGCTCGGCCTGCTGCCGACCCTGCTGCTGGGCTGGATCTGGGGGATGGTCGGTCGCTCGCTCGGCGTGAACGACACCTGGTACGCGGTCGGCTGCGTCGTCGCGGCGTTCGCGGTCTTCGCCTACTGGATCAAGAAGGAGCGGCAGGACTACATCGACACCAAGAACCGTGCCGTCAAACGCTTCCCCTTCAACTCGTCGGACATAATGTGGAACGTCAAGACGGCGCTGCTCTATTTCGGCATCGGCGGTGTGCTGGCGCTGGCCGCGCTGATCCACTGGAAATGGCTGCTCGTGGCGCTGGCGTTGGTCCTGTGGCCGGCGCTGCGCGTCGCCTTCTGGTGGCTGCGCCGCAAGCTCGCCTTCCAGCAGGCCGGGCTGCCCTATCTCTACCGGTTGACCAACTTCTCCGGCGTCATCGACGACGACGAGCTTGCCGCCGTGACCGGCATCAGCAATCTCAAGGATCGGCCGACCAACCTTCTGAAGGTCCTGTTCAGACGCGATTTGATCGAGAGGGCAGGGCCCGTCACCTTTCGCCATCTCCTGATCACCGGCCCGTTGCGATCGGGCAAGACCAGCTTGGCGGTCGGCATCGGCACCGAGTTTGCCTTTGCCCTCGGCATCGGCCGCTATCTGTCCGCGGCCAAGCTGATGGAGCTGATGACCGGCGAGCCGGATGCCAACAAGAAGGACGAGCGGCACATGGAGTATGACGACGGCCGCGTGCTGTGGCCGATCGGCCAGTGCGATCTCGTGATCGTCGATGATGTCGACGACGGCCTGCCGCCCGGCACGGCCAAGGGCGTTTCGGCCGTCCGTCCGCTGGAGTTCGCGGCCGCTCTCAAGGAAAGCGATGGCCCGGCGCCACTCGGCCAGCTGGCCGACAAGCACTCCGTATGGGTGCTGGGCAATGCGACCAAGGCGGCCGAATGGAAGGCCGTGATCGCCGGCCTTCTGGGCATCGAGGAGACCGCGATCCTGGTCATCGAGCTGGAGGCGGCGCCACCTTCTGCGCCGGAGATCCCGGCGGTGAAAGGCCTGGTCGCCGCCTGACTACGGATCAGAAGGTTAGGCGGCGAAGTTCGCCTCGGTTCCTCGGTCGGCCATTTGGCGGTTGTGACGGTCAAGATTGGAAACGTCGGCGTAAACGCGGACACTGCCATTAGAGATCCGCGTATATTGCCTCGATCCGCGCGGCCTCATCATCTGTAAGCGCTGCGAACTCCTTTTCGCGCGCTCGCTTCGACAGGAATGGCAGCTTCGGGCAGTGGACGCCCGTGAAAAACGCTTACAGCCTCTGGAAATGGCTTCCACTGCCAAAGTTCCATGAATTTCGACACCGATTTATGAAAAATGATTCTGGTTAGATTTTTCACTCGGTGCGGTGCGCCATTTTACGATTCTGTACGACAAGGCAGCCGCGGCTGCGCACGGGGCACCTATCGCTGCGAGCCACGGATGAACACGGATCCCTCGAACTCAAAGCGAGCGTCTTCATCCGTGTTCGCCGGCACATGCCTCTTGGGTCTGGGGCGCAGCCTCGTTAGCCCTTGCCTGCGAGCTTGTCCTGCGTGCGCAGCTCGAAGTCGCTGGCGTCGTGCCGTTCATGCAGCTGCTGGGCGGGATCGCCCTGCAGGCGGTTGACGATGCGCCCGCGCTTCACGGCCGGACGTTCGGCGATGGCATCGGCCCAGCGTTGCACGTTCTTGTAGTCGGCCACCGACAGGAACTCGCCCGCGCCGTACAGCAGCCCCTTGGCGAGCCCGCCATACCACGGCCACACGGCGATGTCGGCGATGGTGTAGTCATTGCCGGCAAGGTACTTGCTTTCCGACAGCCGTCGGTCGAGCACATCGAGCTGGCGCTTGGTCTCCATCGCGAAGCGGTCGATGGCGTATTCGATCTTCGATGGCGCATAGGCGTAGAAGTGTCCGAAGCCACCGCCCAGGTAGGGCGCGCTGCCCATCTGCCAGAACAGCCACGACAGGCATTCGGCGTGGTCGGCAGTGCCCGGTTTCGGCAGGAAGGCGCCGAACTTCTCGGCCAGGTACACGAGGATCGCGCCGGACTCGAAGATGCGGATCGGCTTGGGCCCGCTGCGATCGAGCAGGGCCGGAATCTTGGAGTTGGGGTTTATGGCGACGAAGCCGCTGCCGAACTGATCGCCTTCGCCGATGCGGATCGGCCAGGCATCGTATTCCGCCCCCTTGTGGCCGAGCGCCAGCAGCTCCTCGAGCAGGATGGTGACCTTCTGGCCGTTCGGCGTGCCCAGCGAGTAGAGCTGGAACGGGTGGCGGCCCACCGGCAGCTCCTTGTCATGGGTGGGGCCGGCGATCGGCCGGTTGATGTTGGCGAAGCGGCCTCCGTTCTCCTTGTTCCAGGCCCAGACCTTCGGCGGTGTGTAGTCGGCTGTGCTGCTCATGCTCAAGAATCCTCTGCGGGTGGCTTTCTTTGATGCCGCCATTCTATCTAGACTTCGGCAACGAAGAAGGACGGAGGATCATGCGCTCATGAGGCCAAATGGGACCGCAGAGCGGCATCGTCGTTTCGGTGATCTTGCCGACGATATTGCAGCCCGCCTGCCGGACCGCGAGGGGCTGGTATTCGGCCAATCGCGCTACACCTTTCGCCAGATCGCCCAGCGCATCGACGCGGCGGCGCGGCGCCTGATCGCGGCCGGCGTTGGGCACGGCGAGCACGTCGCCCTGTGGCTCAACAACAGCGACGACTGGATCTTCATCTCCTTTGCCGTCCAGAAGATCGGCGCGGTGCTGGTGCCGATCAACACGCGCTTCCGCTCGCGCGACCTGGCCTACGTGCTGGCGCAGTCCGACAGCGCCTTCCTGATCACCCACGATCGTTCAGGCCCGGTCGACTATGCCGGCATGGTGCGTGAGGCCGTGGCCCTTCCAGCGACCGGCGCTGAGGTGAAGGATGCGCGCTACCCGCTGCTGCGGGGCGTGATCCTGGTCGGCGAGGCGCCGCAGCCCGGCACGGTCGACTGGGCCGCGCTCACCGAGCTAGCCAGCCACATCTCGGCCGATCATCTGGCCGCGCGAGCCCGCGGCGTCGATCCCGCGGCGACGGCCTTCATCATGTACACCTCGGGCACGACGGGGTTCCCCAAGGGCGTGGTGCGCACCCACGAGCTGATCCGCAACGTCGAGGAGCGCGCCTACCGCATGGCCATCACGTCCAACGACACGATCCTGAACTACCTGCCGCTCTTCCACGCCTTCGGCCTGTCGGAGGGAGCGTGGATGTCGCTGATCACGGGGGCCCGGCAGATCGTGACGCGCGGCTTCGATGCCGAGGAGAGCCTCGACCTGATCGAGAAGGAGCGCGTCACCATCGTCCACGGCTTCGAGGCGCACATGAAGGGCCTCGCCGAGGCGCAGGAGGCACGGCCGCGCGATCTTAAAAGCCTGCGCACGGGGATCTTCGCCGCCGGCATGCTGAGCGCTACGCCGGTCGTGCGTCGCGGCATGCGCGCGCTGGCGCCGCTCAAGAACCTCTCGGGCTTTGGCATGACCGAGACGTGGCTCGGCGTGTCGTTGTCCTCGCTCGACGATGACGAGGTGCATCGCAGCGAGGCGTCGGGCTGGCCGGGGCAGGGCTTCGAGTTGCGCATTGTCGACGACGGCAGCGGCGCGGTGCTGGGACCGGGCGCTGCGGGCGAGCTGCAGGTGCGCGGCAGCACGGTGCTGAAGGAGTACTACCGCAAGCCGGCCG
>Ga0081455_10001166_pt1 | contig 32865 bp, 28 predicted proteins | sample TabmetS3T2R1_FD_70207 | JGI IMG/M metagenome (GOLD analysis project Ga0081455, IMG submission 70207) | Tabebuia heterophylla rhizosphere microbial communities from the University of Puerto Rico - S3T2R1 | ecosystem: Host-associated > Plants > Roots > Rhizosphere ...
GCTCCAGCGCTTCCTTGGTCTCGTTGAACAGCCGCACGTTCTCGATCGCGATGACCGCTTGATCGGCAAAGGTCTGCAGCAACTCGACGTGATGGGCGGCAAACGCGCCGGCGGTCTGCCGGGTAACCGTGATCACACCAATAGAAACACCGGAGCTCCTCAGCGGCACATACACGATACCGCGAAAACCGCGGATACGAGCTGCTTGCTTCAACCGCGGACTCGGCTGGTCTTCGGTATCTGCGATCTCCGCGACCTCGCCGGCCTGCGCCCTCCTGAAATGGTCGTCGCCGATCGGGCGCGGGAATTGGGCTCGCACCGCCTCGTCCCCTGCCGGACTCACCGACGTGATTGCCGCAAGGTGAACGAAATCATCGACAAACCGATACACGCCAGCGGAAAAGGCACCGATCAACCGGGCGGCATTGGACACGATAGCCTCGAACACCGGCTGCACGTCGTCGGGCGAACTCGCAATCACCTTCAGGATGTCGGCCGTCGCGGTCTGCCGCTCCAGCGCTTCCTTGGTCTCGTTAAACAGACGCACGTTCTCGATCGCGATCACCGCTTGGTCGGCGAAGGTCTGCAGCAACTGCACATGGTGGTCGGCGAACGGGCCTGGTTCGGCCCGCGTCACGCTGATCATGCCAATGGACTTTTGATCGCGCAGCAGCGGAACCAGCAAGGCGCTGCGCCAGCCGCGCAACCGCGCCAGTTCGCGTCCGCTGGACGGCACGCCAGCATCGTCTTCGGAGTCAGCAATACAGTAAACCTTGCCATTGCGGATCGCTTCACCCCAGCCTACCGCCGAAAGCGCTTGGGGATAGAAAGTCGTGAGGGCAGCATCGGCCTCCGCGCTCACGCGCGTGTATGCCATCAGGTGCAGAGCGTCGTCGATCAGGCTGAGCACCGATGTCGAGAGTCCGTCGATTAACTCTTTCGACCGCTCGGCGATGGCATCGAACACCGGTTGCACGTCGTCAGGAGAACTGGCGATGACCTTGAGGATTTCGGCCGTCGCGGTCTGCCGCTCCAGCGCCTCCTTGGTTTCGTTGAACAGCCGCGCGTTCTCGACGGCAATCACCGCCTGGGCTGCGAAGGTCTGCACCAGTTCGATCTGGCGCTCGGTGAAGGGGCGGACCTGCCGCCGCGTCAGCACAAACACACCGATCGGAGTGCCGTCGCGCAACAGCGGCACGCCCAGCCTGGTGCGGGCGGGGTCGGGTTCTCCCCTTGTATTGAAGCCGGGCTCTTCCAGCACGTCATGAATGTGAACGACGTTACCTCCGGTCAAGACCCTGCTCGTCAAGGTGTTGTCGCCCGGCCGGAAAGTGGTTTTCTGGATGAATTCCTTCTTGCCTGATGCCAGTCCCCAATCTGCAGCGAAGGCAAAGCCGTCGCCCTTCGGCTGAAGAATGATTCCGTCGTCCGCCTCGCACAGCTGCGAGGCCGACTCGACCAGCGTGTCGAGCACAGCCTGCAGATCGAAGGCCGAGCGGCTGATGACCTTGAGCACGTCCGCGGTGGCGGTCTGCTGCTGCAGGGATTCGCTCAAGTCGTCGGTGCGCTCGCGCAATTCGCGCAGCAGTCGCGTGTTCTCGATGGCGATCACGGCCTGCTTGCTGAAATTTTCGACCAGCGCGATTTGCTTCTCGGTGAAGGGACGAACCTCCTGCCGAAAGATCGTAAACACGCCGACGAGCTCGCCCTCCTTCAACATGGGCACGGTCATCAGCGTTCGGGCACCCGCGACATCGGCCATCCCGACCACCACGGGGACGCCCGCCAGATAGGCCGCAGTTTCCCTCAAGTCGCGTGTCTGGGTGACCTGATGCGTTCTGACGACTTCGGCGAGCGTGGTGCCCGTGTGCGGAGGAAGCGGCGTACGTTGACGGTAAGCCACGAAGGCCGACGGAATGTTGTAATCGGCGACCATCGCGAATTTCTCGCCGTCATACAGGTTCAATATCCCGAAGTTCGCCTCGCAAACGCGCGTGGCGTTCTCCAGCATTTTGGCGAACACGGGTTGCAGTTCGCCTGGCGAAGAGCTGATGACCTCCAGCACTTCGGAAGTCGCCGTCTGCTGCTCCAACGCCTCTCGCGTGTCGTTGAACAGCCGTGCGTTCTGGATGGCGATGACGGCCTGGTCGGCAAAGGTGCGCAGCAGCGCCAGTTCCTTTTCGCTGAAGGTCGCGTTCGGCGCCCGCGCGACCGAGATCATGCCGATGCCCTGGCTCTCCCAAATCATCGGCGTCATCACAACAGAGTAATCGCCCATCACCTCCGCCACCCGGCGCATCAGCGGCGATCCCTCCGGCGCATGCGCGCTGGAAACGTAGGTTTGCTGCCCCGTCCGAATCACCTCGCCACCCGTGGTCTTCGCAATCGGCGCCGGGAACAGCCGGTCCGTGGCTTCGATGTCGATGCCGCGGCGGGCCACCAGATGCAGCATTCCGTCTCGGGCGAGGATGATCGAGCACTGCCTGAGGTCGAAAAGCCGCTCCACACTGTCGAGAATGCGCTCGAACACCGGCTGCGTGTCGGCCATCGAGTTGCCGATCGCCTGCAGCACCTCCGACGTGGCGGTCTGATGCGCCAGCGCCTCGTTGGTCTCGTTGAACAGCCGCGCGTTCTCGATCGCAATGACCGCCTGGTCGGCAAACGTCTTCAGGAGAGCGATCGTCTTGTCGTCGAACGATCCGGCCTCGCGGCGCGTGATGCCGATGGTGCCGATCGCAATGCCGTTGCGCAGCATCGGCACGACCAGCATGCTGCGCCAGCCGATCGCGCGCGCGAACTCCTTGATGTTCCCGGGAAGATTGGAATTGGGGGCATCGATATTGAATGCAAGCTGTCCGGTCCGCGCCACCCTCGCATGAATCCGATCGGACGAAACCGGATAAGGCAGCAGGCCCTGCGCGGCATGCGTCGCTGCCTCGTTTTCGGCGGTGCCGGCGGCAAAATGGACGACGCCGTCGATGACGCGCGTGACCACCGCGGTGTGGCTGCCCAGCAGGCGCTTGGCGCTTTCAGCGACCGCGTCGAACACCGGCTGCACGTCCGCGGGCGACGCAGCCATCACCTTGAGAATGTCGGCCGTCGCGGTCTGCCGCTCCAGCGCCTCCCGGGTCTCGTTGAACAGCCGCGCGTTCTCGATGGCGATCAACGCCTTGTCGCGGAAGGATTCGGCGAGCGCGATATCGCTGTCGTCGAAATTATTGACGCGCTTGCTGGCGATGGCGAGAAGGCCGATGCATTCTTCCCCACGTAGCAGCGGCAGCAGCAGCGACGAGTTGATACCGCGCAGATTGGCTGCGCTCCGCTCGAACGCGGGCAAGTCAATCTTCGACAAGTCGGGCAAATAGAGGTCCTTCCGCGCGAGGATGGCGCGCGACGGCAAATTGGCATTCGGATCGATTGGTACGGGCGCAATGGTCGTGGCCTCGCGCAGGGCGCCCGGCCCTGCCACGGCGACGGGAAAAAAGGTCGTGGCGTCACAGCGCAGAAAGTGTGCCCTGTCGCAGCCAAGCAGCCGCACGGCAGCCAGCACAATCGCTTCGAATACCGGCTGCACGTCGCCTGTCGATTGGCTGATGATATGAAGGATTTCCGACGTCGCGGCCTGCCGAGCCCGCGCCTCGTTCAGCTCGCTTGCGAGCTTCGCTGCCTCCAGCTTGGGGTCAGCTTTTGCGGAGGCGCGACGGCGCGCTGGCTTGGCCGCGCTCTTGGTCACGCTTTTGGCCGCCCGCTTCTGCGCGGTACGGCGCCTGGCAGGCGCTTTCCTGGCGCTCGGCTTCTTCTTGTTCGGCGAGCTGCCTTTTGCAGAGCCTCGCCCCATGTCCGCTCCTTACGCTGCACCGGAGGCCAACAGTACCGGCTTTGCCGCACTGCCTGTAGGGGCGGAACAACAAAATCTGGGGCGGTCCGGTGAAGGCCCTGAAGCCGGCGTTAACTATTGACTGGTGCAAAATCCTGATTCCACAGCCCTTTTTGCACGAAATTCTTCCGCTTTCCGGTAATTGATGGGTTTGTGGGCGCTTAAGCTTGTGTTAAGCAAATGGAACCTTGCAAATCAGCTCCCGGTCCGCAGTCCCATGCGCGAACTCGCCCCCCGGTATTATCCCAGCGGCAGTCCAGTCACCCCCACTTCCAGCTTCGGCGGACAGCCGATTGTCATCGGCCTCGCCGCGCTGATGGCCATTGTGCTCGGCATCGGCGCGATCGCCGCCTGGCGCGCCTATACCGGCACCGCGCCGGAGACCGATCGCGTCGTCGCCACGCGCCAGATGCAGGCCCGCGCCACGCAGGCCTCCGAGCAGCTGGTTGAAAAGACCAAGGGCCTGGAAGTCACCCAGCAGGAATCGATCGACCAGCTGCAGGTGGTGCAGGACCAGCTGCAGATGGTGCGCCGCCTGCTCGCCGCCCAGCAGGCCGACACGCGAAAACTGTCCGAACAGCTCGCCACCCTGACCGAGTCGGTTGACGGCCTGCGGCAGTCCTTTGCCAGCACCCGGGCCGACGACGCCACGCCCTCCGTGCGGAAATACAGCCGCAAGAAGGTCTATCGCAGCGCCGTCCGCAAGCGCGGCAAGTCGCAGGGCTGACGGGCCCGGCTGCTATCCCCTTAACTGGCTATCCCCTTAAAAAGTCAGATCTTTGAGTGGACTACCGCGGCCCTACGGGTCCGGATCATGCCCTCGGCCCGGCCTATTATGCCCGCCAAAGATTCCCCGGCCTGTGTGAACTAGTTCACATACGTGCGTAGAATTCCGGGGCAAGCTGTAGTTCACCGGATGGCGTACGCCAGTTGGTGGCTCTAGCCGATTTCAATATCCGGGGCTGGCAAGGTCGTTGGCGTCATACTGCGTCAACGGCCTTGTTTTTTACGTCTTGTGCATCCAACCTCCCCTATGTGACCCAGCGCACAGAGCTTTCAGCCACATTCTTGTTACCGATCGAACCGAGGCTGAATGGCCTCGCTATCGCATTTGGCATCCAGCTGGGGCGGCTACGATGTGCAAATTGACTTCGGTCCTGCTTTCCTCCGCGGTTCTGCTGGCGCTGGTATCGGGCACCGGACCCGCACAGGCAGCCAGCGGCTCGGACTGGCGCGACTGCAACGGCCGCGACGTCGATGCGCGGATTTCGGCCTGCAGCCGCATCATCGACCAGGGCGGCCGGCAAAATTCCACGATGCGCGCCGGCGCCTTCAACAACCGCGGCATCGCCTATTTCAGCAAGGGCGAGTTCGATCGCGCGATCCGCGATTTCGACGAGGCGATCGCCGGCAAGCCGAACAATCCCGTGCTCTACCACAACCGCGGCATGGCTCTCTATAACAAGGGTGACAACGAGGCTGCGATCCGCTCCTACGAGGAGGCGATCAGCATCCATCCGAAATACGCCATCGCCTATAACGACCGCGCCAATGTCTATTTCCGCATCAAGGAGTACGACAAGGCGATCTCAGGCTATGACGACGCAATCCGGCTGCAGCCTCGCGACGGCGTGCTCTACGCCAACCGCGGCAACACCTACCGCATGAAGGGCGACTACGACCGTGCGTTGCGCGATTTCGACGATGCGATCCGGCTCAATCCGCGCGAGGCCGGCTCGATCTACGGCCGCAGCCAGGTCTATGCCGACAAGGGTGACGCCAGCCACGCCATCGCCGATCTCGACGAGGCGATCCGGCTCCGCTCCGACAATGGCGACTACTTCAATTCGCGCGGCTTCCTCTACAAACAGCAAGGCGACTACGACCGCGCCATCCGCGATCTCGACGAGGCCATCAAGCTGAAGCCGAAGCTCGCGGTCGCCTTCGGTAACCGGGGCGATGCCTGGCGGCTGCGCGGCGACATCGAGCGCGCCATCATGGATCTGTCCGAGGCGATCCGGCTCGATCCGGCCACGACGCCGGCCTATGTCAACCGCGGCCTCGCCTTCGAGACCAAGGGCGACATCGAGCAGGCCAAGTTCGATTTCTCCACCGCGCTGACGCGCACGCCGGGCAATTTCGCGACCGCCAGGGACGCGGTGGCCAAGGACGCGATGACCAAGGCGCGCGAGCGGCTCGACGTGCTGGAAGGCGCCGCCGGCGCGACCGGCGGGCCGCTGCCGGCGATCACACCGGCGCCGCGCAGCGAGCCCCGCCTCAACGTCCCCTCGCGTGCGAGCGACAGTTCCGAGCGTGGTCCGCGCGTTGCGCTCGTGATCGGCAATGCCGCCTATGCCAACATTCCTTCGCTCACCAATCCCGTCAACGATGCACGCGAGATGTCGGGCGCACTGCGCGAGCTCGGCTTCAAGGTGATCGAGGGCTACAACCTCACCAGTTCGACGATGCGCAGCAAGATTGCCGAGTTCGGCGCGGCGCTGCCCGGCGCCGGGGTCTCGCTGTTCTACTACGCCGGCCACGGCATGCAGGTGTCGGGCAAGAATTATCTGGTGCCGGTCGATGCCAGGGTCGAGCGCCCGTCCGCGCTTGGGACCGAGGCGATCGAGGTCAATACCGTCATATCAGACATGGAAGCCGAGAAGCGGATCAACCTCGTTTTCCTGGATGCCTGCCGCGACAATCCGCTGTCGCGCAACCTCGCCCGCTCGATGGGCGCCGGCTCGCGCTCGTCTACCGTCGGCCAGGGGCTGGCGCAGGTCAATGCCGGCATCGGCACGCTGATCACGTTTGCAACGAGCCCCGACACGATTGCGCTCGACGGATCGGGCCGCAACAGCCCCTTCACGCAGGCGATGCTGAAATACATCCGCACGCCGGGGCTGGAGGTCCGCTCGATGCTGACGCGCGTGCGCGCCGACGTGATCAGGGCGACCAACGAGCAGCAGGTGCCGTGGGATCACTCCTCGCTGACCGGCGATTTCTATTTCAAGCCGGGCTCGTGAGATGCGCAACACAGAGATTAGGATCAGCCAGTGCGCAAACTGATCGAATTCGACGATGACACTTTTGCGAAACTGAAGCAGCTCGCACGCGACCGCATGGCGACGTTTCAGGAACTGGCGGACGAGGCCTTCACAGACCTGATGAAGAAACACGGCATTCCCATTGACCTCAGGGATGCCTTGAAGAAAAGCGCGAAAGAAGCCGGAAACGAAACCAAAATCCGAAGCAAGGCCGGAAAAAAGAAATAGCCGGCAAGCCTTAGCCGATCTTCTTCAGCCCGTTCTTGAATCGCGGACCATTGCGCTGGTAGGACAGCGCGGGGCGCGCCATTGCGGCGGCCTGCTCCGGCGTCAGCGTGCGAATGACGCGCGCGGGCGAGCCGATGATCAGCGAATATTCAGGAAACTGCTTGCCCTCGGTGATGACGGAGCCGGCGCCGACGACAGCGCCGCGGCCGATCTTCGCACCGTTCATCACGATCGAGCCCATGCCGACCAAAGAGTCGTCTTCCAGCGTGCAGCCGTGCAGGATCACGTTGTGACCGACGGTGACGTTCTTGCCGATGGTGAGCGGATAGCCGGGATCGGTGTGACAGGTCGAATTGTCCTGGACGTTGGAGCCCTCGCCGACCTCGATCCATTCATTGTCGCCGCGCAGTACCGCGCCGAACCAGACGGACGCCGATTTCAACAGGCGTACCTTGCCGATCACGACAGCGGTATCGGCAATGAAATAGCTTCCGTCCTGGGGAAGGTCGGGCCCCTGCCCGTCGAGCTCGTAGATCGCCATAAAAGTCTCCCGTTCGCGGGAGACATAAGCACGAAAGCGTTTTCAAGCGAAGCCTGTCCCGCACGCGATGCGGGATGGGGGCACCGGTTCGCGTGAAGAAGACGCGTCCAAATGAAAAGAATGCCGGTCAGGCCAGCAGCCCTGCGGCGCGCAGCGTCATCAGGAAAAATGTTCCAGACATCAGGCTCCAGAAGCCGGCAATGATGGTCGCCATCATCACGAATTCGAAGCGCCGGCGCTCCACCCTGGCGCCAGCAAGCGTGTTGCGCATGATGATGAAGGGCGCGGCGAACACCAGGAACGGCACGGCCGCAAAGGCCTTCGGCGCCACGCCCTCGTTGAGAAGACCGAAACCCGCGGGCCGCCGCGCGAACGCCTGGTAACCGCTGGCGAACGCGCCAGCCAAGGCGAACCCGATGCAGAGCGTGAAAAGGGAATTCAACGCTTCAGGCGACATTGACGCAACTCACTGCTTTACGAGAAAACGCGCGCTTGATGTCGCAAAATCCGCCGGGTAGCGCCACACTATCCTTAAGGAAAGGTTAACAACGACGCGACCGGCGCATGGCTGTCGGCGCTGCGGCGCCAGCGAAACCATGCGGAATCGCCGCCGCGCATGGCATATTCGTCAGGTGATTCGATCCTTTCCGGCGATGCCCTGCGCATGACACTGCTCTCGACGGCCCAGCACCTCGCCCGTTTCTCGCGAAGCAATCCGCGCGCGCATCTCGTTCCGATCGCCGTCGCGAGCGTGCTTTCCGCCGGCGCGGTCGCGCTGGTCGCCTACCTGCTGTGGCCGACCTGGGGCACCGATCCCGCGCGCGGACCGGGGCGGCTCCCGGTGCAGGTCGGCGGTACGGTGTTCAACGTGCCGACCGCGGCGATCCGGCGAAAAATCCAGCGTCACTCGGGGCCGCAGGAGCGCGTCGATCTCTCCTTCACCTTCCCTTCGCTCGAGCCGCCGGAAGCGCCGAAGCACGTCAGCGCCGATACGGTGGAAGAGCATCCGCAGCCGATCGATCGCATCTTTGTCTCGATTGCGGCGCATCGCGACTCGCTCGCGCCCGACATGCGCGTGCGCACGATCTATCCGCGCTACATGGAACAGGCCTCGACTGCGGTCGACGACGGACTGACCATGCGTTCTTTCAAGGACGGCTCGCCCTACGGCAATGAGGACATGTTTCTAGCGACCAGCCCCGCGCTGTCGGCGCGCTGCGCCCGAGATGCGGCCACGCCCGGCATGTGCCTGAGCGAGCGACGCATCGAGGGCGCCGACCTCACCTTCCGCTTTCCCCGCAGCTGGCTGGCGCAATGGCGCGACGTCGCGAACGCGATGGAGCGGCTGACGCTGCAGATGTATGGGCGGAAGTAGCTATTGTCGTCCCGGCGAACGCCGGGACCCAGAACCACGACTGTCAGCGATTAGACAACGATGTAGCCCCAGCCTTTTCCACCAATCGACGTTGGTGGTTATGGGTCCCGGCGTTCGCCGGGACGACAGTAGGGCTACTCCACCAGATCCTCTTCCAGGATCGCCATCTGGAACTGGAAGGAGCGGTCGTCGTCCTCGTCATCTACGAACAGCACCCCGATGAACTCCTCGCCGATATAGACCTCGGCGGAGTCATCTTTCTTCGGCCGCGGCACGACACGGATCTTGGGATTGCCGAACACACGCTTGAGATAGGCGTCGAGCTTCCTGACTTCCTGAACGTCCACGGCAGTTCTCCAATCGGATCTTTGTTTTTCCGAGCGAGGTTTTAGGACGAGACGACGCGAACCGCCAGCCGTTTTGAGGCAAAAAACAACGGTTCAAAACGTGTGGAAAATCAAAGCCCGATCGCGTTGATCATCTGGTCCATGGTGCGCGAAGGCTCGGCGCAGCCGGCCTCGCCCACGATTTTCGCAGGAACACCCGCAACCGTGACATTGTGCGGTACCGCCTTCACGACGACGGAGCCGGCAGCGATGCGCGCGCAGTGGCCGACCTCGATATTGCCGAGAATTTTTGCGCCCGCCCCGATCATCACGCCGTGGCGAATCTTCGGATGACGGTCCTCGTTCTCCTTGCCGGTGCCGCCGAGGGTGACGCCGTGCAGAATCGAGACGTCGTCCTCGATGACGGCCGTCTCGCCGCAGACGAAGCCGGTGGCATGGTCGAGGAAGATGCCGCGGCCGATGCGGGCGGCCGGGTTGATGTCGGTCTGGAACACCGCCGAGGAACGGCTCTGCAGGTAATAGGCAAAATCCTTGCGGCCGTTCTTGTAGAGCCAGTGCGCCAGGCGGTGGGTCTGTAGCGCGTGGAAACCCTTGAAATAGAGCAAGGGATCGATGAAGCGCGAAGTCGCGGGGTCGCGGTCGTAGACGGCGACGAGGTCGGCGCGGAAAGCGTTGCCGATATCGGGATCCTCGCGCAGCGCCTCGTCATAGGTCTGGCGGATCAGGTCGCCCGACAGCGCGGCATGGTCGAGCCGGTCGGCAAGGCGATGCACCACCGAATGTTCGAGCCGGTCGTGATGCAGCACGGTCGAGAAAATGAAAGTGGCGAGCTCGGGCTCGCGGCGGACGATGTCCTCTGCCTCGCCGCGGATGCGCTCCCAGATCGGATCGAGCGTGGTGAGCTTGCCGCCCTGCGGACTGACGTGATGCACGGCCATTTCAGTATCCCCGGATCGTTCTCGCTGGTCTGATGAACTTTATAACACGGCAGGCGTTCCGCTGTCCCGGACCGGCTTTACCACAGTAAACCATTCCAAAAGGCCGATCCGGCGGGCGGTTTATGGCAAGTGGTCGGCTATTTCAGGAATTCAAGCGGGGCAAACCCGACTATTGGCGGATTTTGGAGCCGGCCGCGTTCCGGGCTAAGCTCGCCTGAAACGGGGGACTCCACATCACTACGCATATTATGCGCGCCCGCATGGCCGAATCCGGCCTGGTTTGGGCTGCCGCCATCGCCATTCCAATTTTGCTGGTCGCTCCTGCGATCTGGAATGGCTATCCGCTGCTCCAATACGATACCGGCGGCTATCTGGCGCGCTGGTATGAAGGCTATCTGGTGCCGAGCCGCTCCACCGTGTTCGGGCTGTACCTGCATTTCGGCGAGGGTTCTTCCTTCTGGATCAATCTCGGCATCCAGGCGCTGGCGACCTTCTGGATATTGCAGCTGACGCTACGCGTGCTCGGCATGGCCGAGCCGTTGCGGCTGCTCGGGATCGGCCTTGTGCTGGTGTTGACCACGACCCTGCCCTGGCTCGCCAGCATGTTGCTCACCGACATCTACGCGGGACTGTCAGTGCTGGCGCTGTATGTCATGGTCCTGCATGGCGGGCGGATTTCCGGGATCGAGAAATGCGCGCTGTTCGCTTTTGTCGCGTTCTGTGCCTCCACCCACAGTGCGACGCTGGCGGTGCTGCTCGGGCTGTGCGGCCTCGGCCTGATCGCGCGGCTACTGTTGCGTGGGCGTATCCCGGTAGCAGGATTGCTGCAGGGATGGCTCTCGCTCGCCGCAGGCGCCGGCATGCTGCTGTCGGCGAACTTTGCGCTGTCCGGAGAATTGGCCTGGACGCCCGGCGGCTATGGCGTCGCCTTCGGGCGCATGCTGCAGGATGGCATCGTCGCGCAATATCTGCGCGATCATTGCCCGCGCGAGAAGCTCAAGCTCTGTCCCTACCGCAACGAGCTGCCGGCGACCGCCGACCAGTTTTTGTGGGGTAAGAGCATGTTCAACACGCTCGGCCGCTTCAAGGGATTGAACGACGAGATGAAGCACATCGTGCAGCGCTCGCTGGCCGAATATCCGGTCTGGCAGGCGCAGGCTGCACTGGCAGCGACGGCCAAGCAACTGACGATGGCCGCGACCGGCGAAGGCACCAATGCCTGGATCGGGCACACCTACGGGATCATCGAGCGCTACATCCCCTCCCAGCTCAAACCGATGCGGGCTGCAAACCAGCAGCGCTGGCGGCTCGATTTTACCGAGATCAACTACCTTCACGTCCCGGTGGCGCTGGCCTCGATGCTGCTGCTGGCCGCGATCTTTGCCTGGCGCTGGTGGTGGCTCGGCTTTGACGATCTGACCTGGCTCGCTGCGACTGTCAGCCTTGCGGTGCTCGGTAACGCTTTCCTGTGCGCCGTCGTATCAGGGCCGCACGATCGCTATGGCGCGCGGCTGGCGTGGGTTGCGACTTTTGTGGTGTTGATCGCGGCAATCCGAAGCTTCTCCGGCGACGACGAGCGGCTCTCACCCGCGGCTTGAGAGGAATTCGGCGACGCCTGCCTTGTAGACCTTGTCGCCGACCGCACGCATGTGATCGCGGTTCGGGATATCCAGCACCTGCGAGCCCGGAATGACTTCGCCGAGCGCGTGCGCCGAGCCCGCGATCTCGTCCTTGCTGCCGACCGCAATCAGCGTCGGCACGGAGATGGCGGCCGCCTCCTCGCGGGTCATCAGCCGCCGCGAGCCGCGCAGGCAGGCGGCGAGCGCGCGGCGGTCGGAACGGGTCTGATCCGCAAAGGCGCGAAAGGTGCGGCCGACCGGATCGGTGACGTCGTCGAGCGATGGGGCCTCCAGCGCCTCCGCCACGTTCTCGCCGGGACCGCCGCCATTGACCAGGCCGATGCCGATGCCGCCGAGGATGATCGAACCCAGCCGCTGCGGCTGCGTGAGCGCCAGCACCGCGGTCATGCGCGAGCCCAACGAATAGCCCATGATATCGGCGCTGATAATGTCGAGATGATCCATCAGCGCGATGACGTCGCTCGCCATGATGGCGATTTCATATTGCGCGGAATCGTAGAGCTTGGCGGATTCGCCGTGGCCGCGATTGTCGAGCGCAATGACGCGGCGGTTCAGGCGCCGCAGTTCGGAGACCCAGCCGGGATAGGCCCAGTTGACGTTCTTGGTGGAGGCAAAGCCGTGCACCAGCAGGATCGGATCGCCCTCGCCCTCGTCGAGATAGGCGATTTCGACATCGCCGTGATGAAAGCTCGGCATCAGGAATTCCGTGCGTGTTGGGAAGGATCAGCTGCGGACCATGTCCGCCAAGCCTAACCGGCGGCGGGGGCGGCCGCCAGCGGGGCCTGTTGCGCGGCCATCAATCGCTGCGCCCGCCGCGCCTTCTTGCGGCGTAGCCAGGCATAGGTCAACCGCTCCGTGGTCGCCTTGATCGAAGACAGGAAGCCGAACAGCGTCAGTGCGAGACCGAACAGCCATAGCGTGAGATTGAAGGCGCCAGTGGCAAGCAGCAGCGCGCCGCGGCCGAGCGTCTTCAGGATCGCGCGGGTCTGTCCGCCCTTCTTTTCGGCGAGCCGCGCGGCGCGCGCGACTTCCTTCGGGCTCTCGGCGATCTTGAGCGTATCCTGCGCCGCCTTGATGCCGGCCTTCTCGCCGATCCGCCCGACATCCTTGGCAAGCCGTACCAGCGCGCCGGCCTTCTCGGCGCGGAACGCCGCCTTCAGGGCGCCGATGGTCTCGCCCGGACGCAACACCGAGCCGGAGGCGACCGCCTTCTGCAGCACCGGCGCATCGACGACTTCGCGTGCGGAGCGTCCGGCGAATTGCACGAGGCCCTCGCTGAGACGGCCGACTTTTCGCGTGTCCTTGACCAGCGTGAGGCCGGCGCGCAGCGGAACAGCGCCGCCGACAGACACGTAGGTCGCGGCAGTCACCACAAGGCCCACGGTGGCAAGTCCGAGGATGAGATGATCGGTCTCCTCGCCCATCGCGAGATGCTTGCCCTCCCGCACGACGTCCCTGATGTCGCCGAACACGAAGAGATCGCCGGCGACCGTGCCGGAGAGGCTCGCGATGTCGTCGGCATTGCCGGTGACCAGACCCATGGCAAAGCGTTTGGCGAACTGCGCGGTGGAATTGTCTTCCACCACGGCATCGCTCACCCGCTTCGAGAGCTCGTCACCGAGCGCGACGTTGTTGTCCCGCGCGAGTTCCGCAAAGCTGCCGGCAAGGTCGGCATCGCCGGCGGCGAGCGCGGCCTCGATATTGTCGTTGATCAGACCAGGATTGTTTCGCAGGGCAGAATTGACTTGCAGGCTGGAAAGTTCAGCCGGGTCGTCCTGCGCGGTCAGCACCGCCCAGGCGCCGCTGGCATGCGGCCACAGCACGGCCGCCATGACGGCGCTTACCGTCATGGCTGCAATCGCCAAACTCAGCCCTGCCCGCTTCATTCTGAAGAACCTGGTCCTTTTGCTGCCTTCAAGATGGGATGCCAATTTCCTGACACAACTGCCCCGACGAAAGAAGGGCTTTCCGGGGACGACAAGATTGTGTCGAATTTGCATGAGCAAATGAGCCGTTGGGGCATCTAGGAATCATCGGTTCCCCTCAGTATGGTGCGCAGCAACATTGGGGTTGCTGCCACGCTTTGATTGCGTAAGCGTCAAATTGCTACCTCGGGGTGAACAAGTTATGGCCGACCACGTCGTTCCGCACTTCCACAACGATGCCGGCGTTCCGGTGATCGAGATCGGATCGCAGGAATTCATGTGCGTCGGCGCCAACCCGCCGTTCGACCATCCGCATGTGTTTCTCGATCTCGGCAACGACAACGAGATAATCTGCCCCTATTGCTCGACGCTGTACCGCTTTGCCGCCGACCTCAAGGCCGGCGAGGCCCGGCCGCCGGAATGCGTGCTGAAGGACAAGGTCGCCTGATTCGTCCGTGGCGGTATCGCGCACCATCTTCGTGGCTGGTGCCGGCATCGGGGGCCTGACGGCCTCGCTGGCGCTTGCCAAGAAGGGCTTTCGCGCCGTCGTGCTGGAGAAGGCAGAGAAGCTGGAGGAAACCGGCGCCGGCCTGCAGCTTTCCCCCAATGCCAGCCGCATCCTGGTCGAGCTCGGGCTCGAGCCGCGGCTTGCCGGCCGCGTCGTGGCGCCGGAATCCATCAACATCATGAGCGCGCGCGCCGGCGGCGAGATCTGCCGCCTGCCGCTCGGCCAGGCCGCGACGTTCCGCTCCGGTGCGCCCTACTGGGTGGTGCATCGCGCCGACCTGCAGGCGGCGCTGTTGGCGCAGGTCGAAGTGAATCCGGATGTGGAACTCAGACTCGGCTGCCAGTTTGAGGACGTGGCAAAACATGCGCGCGGGCTCACCATCGTGCAGCGCCAGGGCCTGACGCGGCATCAGGACGTTGCCAGCGCCCTGATCGGCGCTGACGGCATCTGGTCGTCGGTGCGCCACCATCTGTTTCCGGAGGTGCAGCCGCAATTTTCCGGGCTGATCGCCTGGCGCGGGACGCTGGCGGCAACGGCCTTGCCGCGCGAATACACCTCGCCCCGCGTGCAGCTCTGGATGGGGCCGAATGCCCATCTCGTCGCCTACCCCATCTCGGGCGGCCGGCAGATCAATGTGGTGGCGATCGTTGCCGGCACCTGGAACCGCCCGGGCTGGACCGCGCCGGGCGAGACCAATGAGATCAAGCAGGCCTTTGCATCGGCGCGCTGGCCGGCGACTGCGCGCATGCTGGCGAGCGCAGTGGACGAATGGAAGCGCTGGGCGCTGTTCACCGTGCCTGAGGATAGCGAATGGTATGAGGGGCAGATCGCACTGCTCGGCGATGCCGCACATGCCATGCTGCCCTTTGCCGCGCAGGGCGCCGGCATGGCGATCGAGGACGCCGCGGTGCTGGCGAAATCCTTAAGCGAAGGCGGAAGCGATCCGGCCGGCATCGCGACGGCGTTGCGGAAATATGCGCGCCAACGCCGCGGCCGTGTCGCGAAAATGCAGCGGCTGGCGCGTCGCCAGGGCCGCATCTATCACATGAGCGGACCGATGGCAGCCGCGCGCGATTTCGTCATCCGCGCACTCGGGGGAAAACGCATGCTGTCGTGGCAAGACTGGATCTACGACTGGCGGATTCAGTTATAGGCCTGATCCGGACCCGGAGCGCCGCGCGAGCGCAAAGTGGGAACCGGTTTTCCGACAAGATCATGCGCTCGCTAAAGGCTCCTCAGTACACAGAACGGCCCGCGCGCGACGGCGGCGTGGGCGGCGCGGCAGGCGGCGCCACCGGCATCGCCGCGCCCGGCATGGTCTCGCGGCAGCGGTTCTTCTGCCAGGCTTCTTCCGCAAGCTTCACCTGGCCGCGCACGGCGATATATTCGTTGCGGTAGGCGACCTCCGCCACCACGGCGCCACCGACGCCGGTCTCCGCCTTCGCCATCAGCCCCTGCAGCTCGGCGGAGCGAGCGGCCAGCTTCTTGCGCTCGGGCTCGAGCTGCTTGCAGTCGTAGAGGTCGTATTTGGCGGGATCGGCAAAAGCGAGACTCACGCTGTCGCTCATCTCGGCACAGCCCGGCAGCGACAGCGCAAACGCCAGCACCGCGGCGGCGCGAACGCGCGGTGGCGGCAGGCGGGCGGGGAGCGAAAAGAGCATCTGACCTTGGTAGAGCGAGGACGTTGAGATTGCCTAAAGCAGCCACCCGTGTCGGCAATGAGGCCTTTTTCGAGCACCGATATCCCCATTCCGGTGCAATTCCCATAGCCCCAAAAACGCGGTAAGTGTCTGATCCGACTACTGATGCGGGCATGGCGGAATTGGTAGACGCAAGGGACTTAAGCCATTGAGTGCCCTTGGGGAAACCCAAGGTGCAGAACTGCTCAAACTCGGGGAAACCTTCGCTGGCAATCCCGAGCCAAGCGCCCCAGCCGAACGGCTGGTGCGAAGGTGTAGAGACTAGACGGGCAGCATCTAAAGGCGCGAATGCGTCCAGGATGAAGGTATAGTCCAGACCACAAACGCGCCTAGCGCAGATGCGCGACGGCGAGGCGGCGAAAGCCGTAGCTGGTAAGAAAATCCCTCGGCGAGAAATCGCTGTGCCGGTTCGAGTCCGGCTGCCCGCACCACGCTTCGCCGGCGACTACGCGTGAAGCCGCTACACAGAAGACGACCGGGGTAGCTTGAGCGAAGCGAAAGCCGGGCTGATGCGATGCTCGCCTCGCCTCACTTCTTGATCCGCATCCTTCCCATGTAATCGCGCTTGCCGATCGGGACACCGCGCGAGCGCAGGATGTCGTAGGCGGTGGTGGCGTGGAAGTGGAAGTTCGGCAGCGAGAATGACAGCACGAAAGTTTCGGCAGTAAACGGAATCTTCGTCTCGCCGAACTGGAAGAAGACATCCTTGCCTTCGAGCGCGTTCACCTCGTCCGGCTTCAGCGCTTCCAGCTTTCCCTTTGCCTCCGTCACCAGACTTTGCAGGGCGGGATAGTCGAGCGGGCCGGCTTTTCCTGGCGGATTGAACACGCCTGATTTGAGCGCCTCCATCGCACCGGCTGAATGATGCGCCACCGAGCGGATCTGGAAGCTGAACGGCGCCATGTCGTGGAATAGCCGATGCTCGACCACCTCGCCGGGCTGGGCGTTGCATTCGCGGCAATGGGCAAGGCCCTTTTCGAGAAAACCCGATACGGCGCCGAGCGTCTGCAGATATGTCGGCACGCTCATCTCGTACAACGAAATGGCCATGGCAAGATTCCCCCTGGATTTCCCGCAGCGCGGGTTGTTGTTGGTTATGATGACGATCGGCCCGATGGTATCCGAACGGCCCCCGATATCAACTTGTGCGGCGGCTTGCCCGGCCGCTCCGCTTCCGCGATGCTAGAGGGTCCAGGGGATTGTTGCGAGGACTCCCATGAATCGGCCCGCTCCCAGCATTCGCGCAGGCGCCCCACCGCACGGCAAAGCCGCCCCGCTCCGGGTCGCCATCGCGGGCCTTGGCGCCATCGGCCTGAAGGTCGCCGAAGCGCTCGATCGCGGCATCCCCGGCTGTGCGCTCGCGGCGGTGTCCGCCAACGATCTTGGAAAGGCGGCCGCGCGGCTGGCGCATCTCAATCGTCCGCCGGCCGTCGTACCGATCGCCGAACTGGAACCGCTGGCCGACCTTGTGATCGAATGCGCGCCGGCGAGCCTGTTGCCTGCCATTGCCGAGCCATTCCTGCGCGCGGGCAAGTCCGTGCTGGTGCTGAGCGTCGGCGCCATTCTCGTCAACGAGCACCTGATCGAGCTTGCACGCCAGCATGGCGGCCAGATCGTGGTGCCGACCGGGGCGCTACTCGGCCTCGATGCGGTCGCAGCCGCCGCGGAAGGCAAGATCCACTCCGTGCGCATGGTGACGCGCAAGCCGGTGCGAGGACTAGACGGCGCGCCCTATCTTGCCGAGCACAAAATTCGCATCTTGGACATCACAAAGCCGCTGTGCATCTTCAAGGGCACGCCGCGTGAGGCGGCGATCGGCTTTCCCGCCAATCTCAATGTCGCGGTCGCGCTGTCGCTCGCCGGCATCGGGCCGGACAAGACCACGCTGGAAATCTGGGCCGACCCGGCACTGGATCGCAATGTTCACCGCATCGAGGTGGTCGCGGACTCCGCGAGCTTCTCCATGCAGATCGAGAACGTGCCGTCGGAAAATCCGCGCACCGGGCGCATCACGGCTCTCTCAGTGATCTCCTATTTGCGCAAGCTCGGCGCGCCGTTGCGCGTGGGTTCCTGACCGGCGACCTGAGAGCGGCATCATGACGACGATCCCGTTGACGATTTCGATCTCCCCCGATCTCGCCTTCGACGCCATCGCTTCAGGCCGACCCGGCGCGCCGCTGGTGCTGCTGCTGCACGGCTTTGCGGAGTCGATGCGTTGCTGGGAGGCGCAGGTGCAGGCGCTGGGCGACGCCGGGTACCGCGCCATTGCGCCAAGCCAGCGCGGCTATTCGCCGGCGGCGCGGCCGGATCCGCGCGAGGTGTCGAATTATCACATCGATCGGCTGATGGATGATGCGATGACGATCGTCGCCGCGTCGGGCTATCGCGAAGCGCGTTTTCATCTCGCGGGACATGACTGGGGCGGCAGCATCGCCTGGGCGCTGGCCGACCGCTATCCGGAGCGCATCGCGTCGTTGACGATCCTGTCGCGGCCGCATCCCAATGCCTTCAATCGCGCGCTGCAGGCGCCTGATGGCGATCAGGCGCATCGCTCGCGGCATCATCGCGCCTTCCTCGAAACGGGCGCCGAAGACGTCGTTCTCGCCGACGGCGCCAAATGGCTGCGCGAGCGGTGGATCTCAGCCGGCGTTCCCCAGGCGGCAATCGAAAAGCATCTCGCCGTGCTCGGCAACAGGGACGCGATGGAAGCGGCGCTCGCCTGGTATCGCGCCCGCGGCGCCATTCGCTCGCCGCTCGGCCCGATCCTCGTGCCGACGCTCTATATTTGGGGCGATGCCGACGACACGGTGGGCCGGCCCGCCGCCGAAGGCACGGTCGATTTTGTCGCCGCTCCCTATCGTTTCGAGGTGCTGCCCGGTGGCGGGCATTTTGTCGCCGACCAGATGCCGGATCGCGTCAGCATGCTGATGCTGGAACACATCGCCGCGCATCCGCTCTAGGGAACTTGGCGGCGGCAAAATTGTTGTCATGCAGCAAATGGAGCATGACAACATGACCGACGAAAAAACCTCGCCTCGGCGCGAGAAGAAGGACCGCAAGCCGCCGCGGGATTCCCGCAGCGACACAGAGAATCAAGAGGTCCCGGAACAGATATCCCCGCCCCTTCTAAATGAAGGGCCGGAATTGGTCCGCGATACTCACACCTGACGCGGGCAGACTTCAATCAAAAGTGATGGCGGCGCCGAACAGGGGCGCCGCTTTTTCTGTTTGCCGCTTTCACGCTCCCGCAGCGGCGCCCGCAAAAAACTCGCGGTGCCGGCCGGGCGCCGCCTCGAACAGCGCCCTGGTGTATTCATGCCGGGGCGCGGCAAACACCTCAGACGTGGTGCCCTGCTCGACGATGACGCCGCGCTGCATCACCGCGATGCGATCGCAGACCTGGGCGGCGACCCTTAAGTCATGGGTGATGAAGAGAACCGCGAGGTTGAACTTGCGGCGCACCTCGTCGAGCAGCTTCAGCACCTGGGCCTGCACCGAGACGTCCAGCGCCGAGACCGGCTCGTCGCCGATCAGGAGCTCAGGCTCCATGGCCAGCGCCCGCGCAATGCAGATGCGCTGGCGCTGCCCGCCGGAGAACTGGTGCGGGTAGCGATCGACCGCGTCGGGTGAGAGGTGCACCACCGTCATCAGGTCGCGCGCACGCTGCAGTGCCTGCTGGCGCGGCAGGCCGAAATTCATCGGCCCTTCAATGATGGCCTCGCCGACCGTGCGGCGCGGATTGAGCGAACGGTACGGGTCCTGGAACACGAACTGCACCCGCCGCCGCATCGGGCGGAATTTCGCTTCCTTCATCGCTGCGATATCGGAGTTGTCGATCCGGATTGCGCCGCTGGTGGGCGCGACCAGCCGCGCCACGCAGCGCGCCACCGTCGACTTGCCGGAGCCGGACTCGCCGACGATGCCGAGCGTCTCGCCGCGGCGCACCTCGAGCGAAACGTCCTTTACGGCGTTGACGATGCGCGCCTTTGGCTGCAACAGCGAGCGCCGGCCATAGGTCTTGAACAATCTTTCGGTCTGCAGCACCACCGGTCCGCTCACCGGCACGCGCTTCGGCGGCGTCATGCTCGGCACCGAGGCCAGCAGCATCTTGGTGTAGTCCTCGCGCGGGTTGCGCAGCACTTCCTCGGTGGCGCCCTGCTCCACAATGCGGCCGAGCTGCATCACGACGACGCGGTGGGCGATCTCGGAAACGACGCCAAAATCATGGGTGATGAACAGCACGCCGGTTTTCTTGCGGACCTGCATTTCCCGCACGAGTTTCAGGATCTGCGCCTGTGTGGTGACGTCGAGCGCCGTGGTCGGCTCGTCCGCGATCAAAAGCGCGGGATCGAGCACAAGCGCGGCCGCGATCATGATGCGCTGGCGCTGTCCGCCGGAGAGCTGGTGCGGATAGGCGTCGATCATCTGCTCGGGATCGGGCAGATGCACCGCGCGCATGATATCAAGCACGCGCTTGCGGCGCTCCTTCGGGTCGAGATCGGTGTGAACTTCCAGCACCTCGCCGATCTGGTCGCCGACGCGTTCCACCGGATTGAGCGCAGTCATCGGCTCCTGGAACACCATGGCCATGCGCGTGCCGCGGATGGCGCGCAGATCGGCGTCGGACTTGGTGGTGAGCTCCTCGCCCTCCAGCCGGATCGACCCGCTCTCGACGGCCATCGCATTCTTCGGCAGCAGCCCCATCACCGCCTGCGCTGTGACGGACTTTCCGGAGCCGGACTCGCCGACGACGCAGACGATCTCGTTGGCGCCGACGGAAAGGTTGATGCCGCGCACGGCGTGCGGCCGGTCGCCGCTGCCCTTGATGGCGACGGAGAGATTGCCGATCTCGAGGACTGGAGCGCTCATGTCAGACCCGCTTTGCCATTCTGGGATCCAGCGTGTCGCGCAAGCCGTCGCCCAGTATGTTGACGGCCAGAATTGTCATCGCCAGGAATATGCCGGGATAGATGATGTTGTGCGGGAACAGGCTGAACACCTGACGGCCCTCGGCCATGATGTTGCCCCAGGTCGGCACCTCCGGCGGCACGCCGATGCCGAGGAACGACAGGATGGCTTCGATCAGGATGGCGGAAGCGCAGATGAACGTGCCCTGCACGATCATGGGCGCAATAGTATTGGGCAGCACATGCCGCCACAGCAGCTTTGGCGTCGAGGTGCCGAGCGTCACCGCCGCCTCGACATAAGGCTCCTCGCGCACGCTGAGCACGATCGAGCGCACCAGCCGCACAACGCCGGGGACTTGCGGGACGGTGATGGCAACGATCACGGTCCATACGCTGGAACGGAACAGCGACACCATGGCGATTGCCAGCAGGATGGCCGGGATCGCCATCAAGCCGTCCATGATGCGCATGATGATGGCGTCGAGGATGCGGAAGAAACCCGCGAGCAGGCCGATGACGAGACCGCAGGCGACGCTGATCAGCGCCACCGAGACGCCGACCAGCAGCGAGATGCGCGCGCCATAGACCACGCGGCTGTAGACGTCGCGCCCCAAGCCGTCCGTTCCGAACAGGGCGATCATCTTGATGCGCTCGCCGGTGTCGGTGCGCAGGAAAAACTCCGCGCCGGGGACCTTGTTGCGCGCAATCGGATTGATCGCCGTGGGATCAATGGTACCGAGCCACGGCGCGAGCAGCCCCATCAGCACCACGATCGCGATGACGGCGCCGCCGAACACCACGCCCGGATTGTGCAACATCTTGCGAACCGCCGCGGCCGGCTTGACCGGTGCCGCCGCGATCGGGGTGTCAAGGCTCAGGTCGGCCATCAGTAGCGAATCCTTGGGTCGAGTACCGTGTAGAGCATGTCGACCGCCAGGTTGATCATGACGTAGACAAACGAGAACAGGAGGATCACGGCCTGGATGGTCGGATAGTCGCGGGCGAGCACCGCATCGACCGTGAGCCGGCCGAGTCCTGGTATCGTGAACACGCTTTCGGTGACGACGACGCCGCCGATCAGAAGCGCGATGCCGAGGCCGATGACGGTGACGATGGGGACGGCCGCATTGCGCAACGCATGGCGGAACAGCACCTTGCGTTCGATCTGTCCCTTGGCCCTGGCGGTGCGGATGTAGTCTTCCGACAGCACTTCAAGCACGCTGGTGCGGGTCATGCGCGCGATCAGGGCGATGTAAATCACTGACAACGTCACTGAAGGCAGGATCAGACGTTGCACCCAGCCGCCGACGCCCTCGGCAATGCGCTGATAGCCCTGCACCGGCAGCCAGTTCAAATAGACCGCAAACAGATAGATCAGGAGATAGCCGATCACGAATACCGGCACGGAGAAGCCGAGCACCGAAAAGCCCATCACGATGCGGTCGATCCACGAACCGTGCCGGTGTGCCGCCAGCACACCGAGCGGAACCGCGACCAGCACCGCGATCAGAATCGTGAAGAACGCCAGCGACAGCGTGGGCTCGATACGCTCGCCAATCAGCTGGGCGACGGTCTTCTTGAAGAAGAAGCTTTCGCCGAAATCGCCCGTCAGCACCCTGCCCGACCAGATGAAGAACTGCTCGATCATGGGACGGTCGAGGCCGAGCTGGCCGCGGATCTTCGCCACCTGTTCGGTGGTGGCATTGTCGCCGGCGATGATCGCCGCCGGATCCGAAGGGGTCAGGCGCAGCATCAGGAAGATGAAGACCGCAACGACAAGCATCACCGGGATCGTGCCGAGCAGTCGCCGGAACAGGTAGCCATACATCGAACGATCGATCCTCGAGTTGCGGGCGGCGGAAAACCGCCGCCCGCGGTCGTCACATCACTTCGTAATTTCCATATTCCACATCACCGGCACCGGTGAGATCAGGAAACCCTTGACGTTCTTGCGCATGGCAACCGGCGCAACGTACTCGCCGACCGGAATCTCCGGCGTGAATTCGATGACGCGCAGCTGCACGGCTTCCGCAATCGCCTTCTGCTTGCCAGGGTCGGTCTCGCGGGCGAAGTCGTCACGCAGCTTCTCGAGCTGCGCATCGCAGGGCCAGCCGAACGACGCCTTCTCGCACGCCGCGTTCACATAGGCGGTCGAGACCGGGTTCATCACGTCGGCGGTCACCCAGGCCGTGAGGAAGGCATTCCAGCCACCTGCTTCCGGCGGATCCTTCTTGGAGCGCCGCGCGACCAGCGTCTGCCAGTCCATCGACTGCATGTCGACCTTGAAGCCGGCCTTCTCCATCAGCGACTTCGCGACCGGCGCCAGGTTGGTCAGGGCCTTGAGGTCGGTAGAGTGCATCAGCAGCACGGGCGTGCCGTCATAGCCCGCTTCCTTCAAGAGCTCCTGCGCCTTCTTGGCGTTGGAAGTCAGAAGGCCATCCATGCCCTTTGTGGTGGCGAACGGCGTGTCACAAATGAAAAGCGCCTTGCACGGCTTGATGTAGTTCTCGTCACCGACAGTCGCCATCAGGAAATCTTCCTGATTGAACGCGTACCACAGCGCATGGCGAACCTTCGGGTTGTCGAACGGCTTGTGCAGCGTGTTGGGACGGAAGACGTATTGCGCCTTCAGCATCGGCGAGACCACGATATTGACGTTCGGATCCTTCTTCAGGGTGCCGAGCAGGTCGTGGCTCGGCTGCTCGACAAAGTCGATCTCGCCCTTCGACAGCGCATTGAGCGCCTGCTGCGCGTCGGAGATGGCGCGCCACTCGACGCGGTCCACCTTGGCGACCTTGCCGCCCGCCAGACCCGACGCCGGCTCGGCGCGCGGCTTGTACTTGTCGAACTTGACATAGACGGTCTTGTCACCGGGCTTCCACTCATCCCTCACGAAGACGAAGGGACCGGAGCCGGTGAAATCCTCGATCTGCTTGTTGGGATCCGTCTCGGCGACGCGCTTGGGCATCATGAACGGCACGTTGGACGAGGGCTTTGACAGGCCGAGCAGCACCAGGCCAGTCGGTTCCTTGAGCTTGATGGTGAAGGTTTTGGCATCGACCGCGTCGATGGACTCGACGAAGGTCATCATCTTCTGGCCGACGGAGTCCTTGACCGCCCAGCGCTTGATCGAGGCGATGCAGTCTTCCGAGGTCACCGGCTTGCCGTCGTGCCACAACAGGCCTTCGCGCAGCGTAAAGGTGTAGCTCTTGTTGTCGGGTGCCGCCTCATACTTCTCGACCATCTGCGGCTGGACGGCGCCCTTCTCGTCCTGTGCGAGCAGCGTGTCGTAGATCATGTAGCCGTGGTTGCGGACGATGTAGGCGGTCGTCCAGATCGGATCGAGGATCTTCAGGTCCGAATGCATTACCGCGCGCAAGGTCGTCTGGGCAAAACCGGGCGTCGCCGCGACGGCAAGAGCGGCGCCGCATGCGGCAGCAAGAATGGCTTTTCTGAGCACGTGCATTTTCTTCATCTCCATTGTCGTCTCCAGGTCCCGGGATTCCCGGCGCGGGACCTCGATCCAATTGCCCATTCCACCCGGGGGATCGATATCCTGCTCCCTCGGCCCGGTCAGGCTGCCAGGCCAATGATCGGGCGAGATTGGCACAGGACCTCCGACCGGCCAAGTCCGCCGGCGTCGGGCCGCGGGCGGCACCCCGCGGCATAATCACCAAGCCAAAAGCGTGCCAGAAAATCGGTGATTGCATATCGGAACGCTAGACCTGCGCCACGCGCATGCGGCGGCCGGCGGGATTACTCTTTGGTCTATCGTTGGTCTTTGTCCCCGCAGGAGCAGCACACGCGCGTAGCCTCGATCGGCAAGGCGCGAGCTTTGCCGGCAGAGGCATCACTTGCGGCGCATTTTCGCTTTACAATTGCAGCGCCCTTCCGTCTCGTAAGGATGGTTGCGAAGAACACGCCATCAAGAACACTCAAGAACCGGGAGCACCGCCAGATGAACCCAGCCAATCTTCCCTTCGATTCCGAAGCCATGCTGCAGGGCTTGCGCGGCTGGGTGGAATGCGAAAGCCCGACCTGGGATGCATCGGCGGTCGAGCGCATGCTCGATCTTGCAGCGCGGGAGATGGCGATCATGGGTGCGACCATCGAGCATATCGCCGGACGGCAAGGATTTGCCGGCTGCGTGCGGGCGCGCTTTCCGCATCCGAAACAGGGCGAGCCGGGCATTTTGATTGCCGGCCATCTCGACACCGTGCATCCCGTCGGCACCATCGAGAAGCTGCAATGGCGGCGCGAGGGCAACAAGTGTTTCGGCCCGGGCATCTTCGACATGAAGGGCGGCAATTACCTCACCCTTGAGGCCATTCGCCAGCTGGCGCGCGCCTCCTTCACCACGCCGCTGCCGATTACCGTGCTGTTCACGCCCGACGAAGAGGTCGGCACCCCCTCCACCCGCGACATCATCGAGGCGGAAGCCGCGCGCAACAAATATGTGCTGGTCCCAGAGCCCGGCCGCGAGAACAATGGCGTGGTCACCGGGCGCTATGCGATCGCACGCTTCAACCTGGAAGCCACAGGGCGGCCCAGCCATGCCGGCGCCACCCTCTCCTCCGGCCGCTCGGCGATCCGGGAGATGGCGCGCCAGATCGTTGCGATTGACGGCATGACCACATCGGACTGCACCTTCTCCGTCGGCATCGTGCATGGCGGGCAATGGGTCAACTGCGTTGCCACGACCTGCACCGGCGAGGCGCTCAGCATGGCCAAGCGCCAGGCCGACCTCGACAAGGGCGTGGAACAGATGCTGGCGCTGTCGGGCACCAATAATGACGTCACCTTCAAGGTGACGCGCGGCGTCACCCGCCCGGTCTGGGAGCCGGACGCCGGCACCATGGCGCTCTATGAAAAAGCCAAGGGAATTGCCAAGAGCCTTGGCCAGGAATTGCCGCATGGCAGCGCCGGCGGCGGGTCCGACGGCAATTTTACCGGCGCGATGGGCATCCCGACGCTGGACGGGCTTGGCGTGCGCGGCGCCGATGCGCATACGCTCAACGAACACATTGTAGTGGACAGCCTCGCCGAGCGAGGCCGGCTGATGGCGGGGTTGCTCGCGACACTGGAATAGAGTGAGCGCATGATTTCGTTCAAGACCATTCGCGCGCGCGCCGAAAAACGCAAGGGCGGACCGAAAGCGCTGGAAAGACTCCTGCCCGAGAAGCCCGATGCAAAGGCGCTCGCCAAACTGCCTGACGACCGCATCCTCGCCGAAATGACCAGACGGGTGTTTTCGGCCGGTTTCGCATGGAGCGTGATCGAGCAGAAATGGCCGGGTTTTGAGAAGGCCTTTCTCAGCTTCAAGCCGGCCAAGCTCGCCTTCCAGCCCGACGAATTCTGGCACGCGCTGGTTGAGGACACGCGCATCGTCCGCAATGGCGCAAAAATCATGTCGGTGCGCGACAACGCTCAATTCGTCCAGGCGATTGCCAGGGAACATGGCAGCTTCGGCAAATTCTTGAGCAACTGGCCGGCGTCCGACCAGATCGGCCTGCTCAATCTGCTCACCAAGCAAGGCAGCCGGCTCGGCGGCAATACCGGGCAGATGTTCCTGCGCTTTATCGGCTGGGACGGCTTTGTCACTTCAAAGGACGTGGTGGCGTGCCTGCGCGATGCCGGCATCGATATCGCGGAAGAAGTGAAGTCCAAGGGCGATCTCGCCAAGGTGCAGGCCGCGTTCAACGCCTGGGCCGAAGAGACCAAGTTGCCCTACGCCCATCTTTCGCGCATCTGTGCCCTTTCGGTCGGCGAGAATTATCAGCCGTAGATATTGCGTCGCGACCACGGTCGGTCCATTCGCCCATGCGGCATGCAAATCCGGAATTGCTCCGCGGCTTGCGCCGGCCAGCGCGACGAGTCTAACGTTCGCGGCAAACAAGACGAAACGAGCCCTGAATGACCCGCATCGCCGTTGGCGGCTTCCTGCACGAAACCAACACCTTCGCGCCGACCAAAGCCACCTATGATGCCTTTGTGCATGGCGGCGGCTGGCCGCGGATGGAGATCGGCCCCAACGTGTTGAAGACGTTGCGCCGCATCAATGTCGGGCTCGCGGGTTTCATCGAAGCGGCCGAGGCCGAGCGATGGGAGCTTGTGCCGACCATTTTCACGGCTGCCACGCCGTGCGCTCATGTCACGGAAGACGCATTCGAGCGGATCACGAAGGTCATTGTCGACGGCATCGCTTCGGCAGGCAAGCTCGACGGTATCTATCTCGACCTGCACGGCGCGATGGTGACCGAGCATCTCGACGATGGCGAGGGCGAAGTGCTGGCGCGCGTGCGCAAGGTGATCGGCAAGGAACTGCCGCTGGTCGTCAGCCTCGACCTGCACGCCAATGTCACGCCCGAGATGGTCGAGCATGCCGATGCGCTGATCGCCTACCGCACCTATCCGCATGTCGACATGGCGGAGACCGGACGCGCCTGCGCAAGACATCTCAAGCTGCTGCTCGAGACCAGGCAGCGTTTTGCAAAGGCCTTCCGGCAATTGCCGTTCCTGATTCCGATCAGCTGGCAATGCACCAAAGACGAGCCCGCCAGGGGCATCTATGACAAGCTCGCGGCGCTCGAGAGCAGCGCGGTGCCGACACTGTCCTTTGCGCCGGGCTTTCCCGCTGCCGATTTTGTTCATTGCTGCCCCAGCGTCTTTGCCTATGGCGGCACCCAGGCTGCGGCGGATGCCGCCGCCGATGCCATCGCCGCCCTCATCGAGAGCCATGAGGACGATTTCGACGGCAAGATCTTTTCACCCGATGAGGGCGTCCGCCATGCCATGGAACTTGCGAAGACCGCAACGAGGCCGGTCGTCATCGCCGACACCCAGGATAATCCCGGCGCGGGCGGCGATTCCGACACCACCGGCATGCTGCGCGCGCTGGTCCGCAACAACGCGCAGCGCGCCGCCACCGGCGTGATCTACGATCCGGAATCGGCCAGGGCCGCGCATGCGGCCGGCGTTGGCAGCACGGTGACGCTGGCGCTCGGCGGCAAGTCCGGTATATCAGGCGATGCGCCCTATAAAGAGACGTTCGTCGTCGAAAAGCTCTCCGACGGAAACTTTGTCGCGCCCGGTCCGTATTTTGGCGGCCGCGTCATGGATATGGGCCCCTCCGCGTGTCTGCGCATCGGCGATGTCCGCGCGGTGGTCGCCTCGAACAAGGCGCAGCTCGCGGATCAAGCCATGTACCGCTATGTCGGCATCGAGCCAACGCAACAGGCCATTCTGGTCAACAAAAGTTCGGTGCACTTCCGCGCCGATTTCGAGCCGATTGCCGAGACGTTGCTGATCTGTGCCGCTCCCGGCGCGATGCCGGCCGATACCGCCGATTTGCCCTGGACGCGACTGCGGCCCGGCATCCGCGTCAAGCCGAACGGCGTTCCCTTCAACCCCACGACAAGATCACGCTCAACGGGATAACAAAAAATGCCCACCATCGAACGCATCGACGGCTACGCCGATGAACTCACCGCCATCCGCCGGGATCTGCACGCCCATCCCGAGATCGGCTTCGAGGAGGTGCGCACGTCGGGCATCGTCGCGGAGAAGCTGAAGGGCTGGGGCATCGAGGTGCATCGGGGCTTGGGCGGCACCGGCGTTATCGGCGTGCTCAAGGGCAAGGGCAACGGGTCAAAGCGCATCGGGCTACGCGCCGACATGGACGCGCTGCCGATGGAAGAGAACACCAACTTGCGCTGGCGCTCGACCATTCCCGGCCGCTTCCATGGCTGCGGCCATGACGGCCACACCACCATGCTGCTCGGCACCGCGCGCTATCTGGCGGAGACCCGCAATTTCGACGGCACCGTGCATTTCATCTTCCAGCCGGCCGAGGAAGGCCTCGGCGGCGCGCGGGCCATGATCAACGACGGCCTGTTCGAAAAATTTCCCTGCGACGAGCTCTATGGCCTGCACAACGCGCCGGATCTGAATCACGGCGAGATCGCCATCCTCCCCGGCCCTGCGATGGCCGGCGCCGATTTCTTTGACATCGTCATTCAGGGTTATGGCGCCCATGGCGCAATGCCGGAGCAGTCCAAGGACGCCGTCGTCATCGCCATGACGCTCGGCCAGGCGCTGCAGACCATTGTCAGCCGCAACGTCGATCCGTTGCAGGCGGCCGTGATGTCGATCACGCAGATCCACTCCGGCTCGGCCTATAACGTGATTCCCGGCGAGGCCAAGCTCTGCGGCACGGTGCGCGCCTTCTCCGACGAAGTCCGCGCGCTGGTGCGCGAGCGCATGCGCGCGATCTGCGCCGGCATGGCTGCCGCCTTTAAGGTTGAGATCAATGTCGACATCCGCGACATCTTCAGCGTGCTGGTGAACCAGGAAGAGCAGTCCAAGGTGGTCGAGGAAGTCGCGCGCACCGTGGTCGATCCGGCAAAGGTGTTCACGCGCTCGCAGCCCAAGATGGGCAGCGAGGATTTCGCCGACATGCTGCAGAACATTCCCGGCGCCTATTTCTGGGTCGGCCATGACGGCTCGGTGCCGTTGCACAATCCAGGTTACATGCTGGATGACAAGATCCTGCCGATCGGCGCCAGCATGTTCGCCCGTATCATTGAAACCCGTCTCCCGGCAGGTGCCCATGCATAAGACAGCGCAACAACAAGAAGAAGTCACTTCGCTGCACGATCTGTCCGCCGTCGACCTGATCGCCGGCTACAAGACAAAGCAGTTCTCGCCCTCCGAAGTGCTGGAGGACGTGATCGCGCACGTCGCGCGGTGGGAACCGCATCTCAAGGCGCTCTACGCCTTCGACCCCGATGGCGCACGCAGGATAGCGAAGGCTTCGACCGAGCGCTGGAACAATAGCGAGCCCAGCGGCGTGCTCGACGGCGTGCCCGTCACCATCAAGGACAATATCGCCACCAAAGGCCAGCCGGTGCCGCTGGGCGCGGCGAGCGTGCCGCTGGTAGCCGCCGAGCGCGACGCGCCGCCGGTGGCGCGACTGCGCGAAGCGGGCGCGGTGATCTTCTCCAAGACCACCATGCCGGATTACGGCATGCTGTCGTCGGGGCTTTCCAGCTTTCATCCCCTCACCCGCAATCCCTGGGACCTCAGCAAGAATCCCGGCGGCTCCTCTGCAGGCGCGGGCGCCGCTGCCGCTGCCGGCTACGGTCCCCTGCATCTCGGCACCGATATCGGAGGCTCGGTTCGCCTGCCCGCAACCTGGTGCGGCCTCGTCGCCTTGAAGCCGAGCCTCGGCCGCGTGCCGATCGATCCGCCCTATGTCGGCCGCGTCGCAGGTCCGATGACGCGCACCGTGGACGACGCCGCGCTGATGATGAGCGTACTGGCAAAGCCTGACCGCCGCGACGGCATGAGCCTTCCGGCACATGACATCCACTGGAAGGCGCTGGACAAGTCGCCGCGCAAGCTGCGCCTCGGCCTGATGCTCGATGCTGCCGGGCAGGCGCTGGAGAAGCCGGTGCGCGACGTCGTCGTAAAGGCCGCCAAGGCATTTGAAGCTGCCGGCGCCGTGGTCACCGAGGTCGATGCCATTTTGACGCGCGAGATGCTCGATGGCGTCGATAATTTCTTCCGCGCGCGCTTGTGGGCCGATCTGGCAAAGCTGCCCGAGAAGGAGCGTGCCAGGGCGCTGCCCTACATCCTGCAATGGGCCGAGCGAGGTGCAAAACTCTCCGGCGTCGATGTCATCAACGGCTTCAACCAGACCATGGCGATCCGGGCCGCGGCAGCAAAGCTGTTTTGCGAACTCGACTATCTGATCTCGCCGGTCTCGCCGGTGGTGAATTTCCCGGCGGAGTTCGCAGCGCCGCTGAACGATCCGGAAAAGCCGTTCGAGCACATCGGCTACACCATGCCATGGAACATGTCGGAGAACCCGGCTGTCTCCGTCAATGGCGGCTATGACAGGCATGGCTTCCCGATCGGCGTGCAGATCGTCGGCCGCCGTTTCGATGACATCGGCGTGCTCGGCATGGCCAAGGCCTTCGAGGGCCTGCGCGGCGCGCAGAAGCCGTGGCCATCGCCGCCGAAGAGATAGCGTCTAGGCACAAGTCATCATCATAAGTCGTCATGCGCGGGCTCGACCCGCGCATCCATCTTCTTCATAAGAAGGGGATGGATTGCCGGGTCGAGCCCGGCAATGACGCGCAAAAAAAGCAGGAGGGAATCCCCATGGCGTATGAGACAATCAAATACGAGGTCTCGGAGCAGATCCTCACCATCACCCTGAACCGGCCGGAAAAACTCAACGCCTTCACCGGGCAGATGCAGCAGGAGCTGATCGCCGCTTTCGATGCCGCAGACCAGGACGACAATGTCAGAGCCATCATCGTGACAGGCGAAGGCCGCGCCTTCTGCGCCGGCGCCGACCTCTCTTCCGGCGCCAACACGTTTGACCGCGACGCGCGGCGCGGGCCGGTCAAGAAACTCGCCAGCGGCGCGGTCGACTACAGCGACCCGCAGGTGCGCGATGGCGGCGGCCAGGTGACGCTGCGCATCTTCAAATGCCTGAAGCCCGTGATCGCCGCGGTCAACGGCTCGGCGGTCGGCATCGGCGTCACCATGCAGCTTGCAATGGACATCCGCATCGCGAGCGAGGCCGCGCGGTTCGGCTTCGTGTTCTCCCAGCGCGGCATCGTGCCGGAGGCGGCCTCGAGCTGGTTCCTGCCACGCATCGTCGGCATCGCCCAGGCACTGGAGTGGTGCTACACCGGCCGCGTCTTCCCGGCGCAGGAGGCGCTCGCCGGCCGCCTCGTCAGCAAGGTGGTGTCACCCGACGAGCTTCTGCCGACCGCGCGTGCGCTGGCGAAAGAGATCGCCGCCAAGACCGCGCCGGTATCGGTGGCGCTGATCCGCCAGATGATGTGGCGCATGCTGGGCGCCGACGATCCGATGGAAGCGCACAAGGTCGACAGCCGCGGCATCTACGCGCGCGGCCGTTCCGATGATGTGAAGGAAGGCGTGGTGTCGTTCCTGGAGAAACGCCCGGCGCAATTCAAGAACAAGGTGTCGAGCGACATGCCCGATTATTTCCCGTGGTGGGACGAGCGGGATTACAAGTGACTGCGCAGCAGTCATTCCGGGGCGATGCGAAGCATCGAACCCGGAATCTCGAGGTTCCGGGTCTGGTGCTTACGCACCATCCCGGAACGACGGTGCCGAACTTCACATCACCAGCGCCACCCGCCCGATCGCCTTGCGCTCGATCAATAGCCGCATCGCCTTGGCATAGTCCTCCAGCGGCAGCCGGTGCGAAACATTCGGACGCAGTTTCCCTTCTTCCGCCCACTGCAGCAGCGCCTTCAAGCGTACTTCGCCGAGCGCCGGATCCTTCCGCACCGCCTCGCCCGCGCGCACGCCGAGCACGCTGGCGCCCTTGATCATCAGCAGATTGGTTTTGGCCAGCCCAATGCCGCCGGTAAAACCGATGACGAGCAGCCGTGCGCCCCAGTTGATGCAGCGCATCGAGTTCTCGAACACCTCGCCGCCGACGGGATCGAACACCACGTCGGCGCCGCGGCCGTCGGTGATGCGCTTGACGGCATCGCGGAACGGCTCGCGGTCGTAGCGCACCAGATGATCGGCGCCGCGCGATCTGGCGATCTCGAGCTTCTCGTCGCTCGAAGCGGTCGCAATCACGGTCGCGCCCAGCATCTTGCCCATTTCGACTGCCGCCAAGCCCACGCCACCGCCGGCGCCATGTACCAGCAGCACTTCACCGGGTTTGACCTGGCCCCGGTCGATCAGGGCGTGATAGGCGGTGCCGTGGCCGGCGAGAAAGGTTGCTGCCTCGGCATAGTCGAAGGTCGATGGCATCGGCGTCAGCTGCGCCGGCGTCACCAC
>Ga0081455_10001167_pt1 | contig 32856 bp, 31 predicted proteins | sample TabmetS3T2R1_FD_70207 | JGI IMG/M metagenome (GOLD analysis project Ga0081455, IMG submission 70207) | Tabebuia heterophylla rhizosphere microbial communities from the University of Puerto Rico - S3T2R1 | ecosystem: Host-associated > Plants > Roots > Rhizosphere ...
GAGAGTTGCCGCGCCTTCACGCCCTGCTCCTCGGCAGCCACGATATAGAGCGCGAGCACCGGCAGCACGGCGCCGTTCATGGTCATCGATACCGATATCTGGTCGAGCGGGATCCCGGCGAACAGGGTACGCATGTCGTAGATGGAATCGATCGCGACACCCGCCATGCCGACGTCGCCCGTGACTCGGGGATGATCGCTGTCGTAGCCGCGGTGGGTGGCGAGATCGAAGGCGACCGAAAGACCCTTCTGCCCGGCTGCGAGATTGCGGCGATAGAAGGCGTTCGAGTCCTCGGCAGTGGAGAAGCCGGCATATTGCCGGATGGTCCAGGGCTGGGTGACGTACATGGTCGGATAGGGACCACGCAGGTAGGGCGCGATGCCGGGCAACGTGTCGAGGAAGTCGAGATCGCCAACGTCGTCGGGCCGGTAGACCGGCTTCACCGCGATGCCCTCCGGCGTGACCCAGGCGGCGCTGGATGGCGGCGGCTTCGGGGTCGCCGCGGCAAAATCGACGCTGGCGAAATTCGGAATGCGGGCCATGATGCCGATATATCGCCTCGATCTCAGCCTCGCCAGCCCTGTGAATCTCCCCCGAAGCTGCTGGGCGACTTTGGGATCACCCGGTCATGAGATCGTAGGCTCCTCGCAGCGCCGCCAGCGCGTCGCAGCCGGCGAAGATCAAGCCGCAAACGCCCGCCTGCGTGAGCTCTCGCTCCAGCGCGGTCGGCCGGCCGGCGAGCCAGACCGAAGCGCCCGCATGGCGCAAGGCTTGCGCCGCGGCGGCCGCCTCACGCGCATAAACCTCGTCCGACGAGCACAGGCATGCGAGTTTGGCGCCCGAGGCTTTGAATGCCGCGATCATCTCCTCGCGGCTGGCAAAGCCATCATTGCCTGCAGTCTCGACGCCGCCGGCCGCGAAAAAGTTCTTGGCGAAGATCGCCCGCGCCGCGAAATCGGCCGGCGTGCCAAGGTTTGCGACGAAGACTTTCGGCCGCGCCCCTGTGCGCGCGAGCATCTGATCGGATAACTCGCGCAGCTGTTCGAACGGTTCGGCAAGCCGAATGCACGGCAACGGCTCGAATGGCCATGCCGAACCAGGCGGCAGCACGGGCGGTGGGACGTCGAGCACCGAGACCGGCGCTTCCGCTAGATCGGGGAAGTCGCTAGTGCCGGTGATTGCCTCCTTGCGCCGGGCCACCGCGGCCTCGCGCTCCGCGCGCACGGCCGCGACTTTGCTCTGGATCATACCTTGCTCGAGTGCTGCCCACGCGCCGCCTGTCCGCTCGATCTCTTGGAATTGGCTCCAGGCCGCGCGGCAGAGTTGTTCGGTCAAATCTTCAACGCTGCCGGCGCCGACTGCGGGATCCGTCACCTTGGCGATGTGCGATTCTTCGAGGAGGATGAGTTGGGTGTTGCGTGCAATCCTTCGGGCGAACCGGTCGGGCAGGCCGATCGCGAGGGTGAACGGCAGCACGGTGATGGCGTTGGCGCCGCCGAACCCTGCCGCCACCACAGCAATGGTGGCGCGCAGCATGTTCGCGTAGGGGTCGCGCCTGGTCATCATCCGCCAGGCGGTCTCGCCTGCGACAAGGGGCGGCACGGGCGTGAGTCCGCACGCCTCTTCGACGCGCGCCCATAGCATTCGCAAGGCGCGGAACTTGGCCATGGTCAAGAATTGATCCGCGTCGGCGGCGAGACGGAAATAAATCATGCTGCGGGCAGCATCGAGCGTGATAGCGCCGGCTTCGAGCGCGCGCAGATACTCGAGCGCCACTGCCAGCACGTAAGCGAGCTCCTGCGCCTCCGAGCCGCCGGCGTTGTGGATCACGCGCCCGTCCGCCGCCGCAAACGGCCCGCAAAACCCTTGCGCCCCTAATTCGGAAATGGCGGCGGTGGCGACACGGTCGCCTCTCGGCACCGGATTTCCGCTGCCGATCGCTGCGGCACCAAGCGGGTCAAAACCGAAGCGGATATTCGTGGCGGCGGGCGCGACGCCTCGGCGTCTAACCAGCGCCGCAAGCAGACGCCCTACGTCTTTCGCTTGTGGGCCCGAGTCAAGATCGAGCGCGATGCCGGCGTCGAGGTGAACGCCCTCGAGCGCGCGCGCGATTGCCTGCTCGGTCGCAGGCAAACCGTAGCGGTAAGCCCCGACGGCGCCGGCGAAAACAATGGAGAGCCCGGTCGCACCGTTTTCGAGGTCATGCAGCGCCTCGGCATTTGCTGCAGCCGCATCGGGATGATCGAGGCGTTGCATGATCGACCATGGGGCAGCTGGGACGCGCGAGGCAATGGGCTGCGCCGTAGCCCTTCGGCCGTAAAGCGGCTCGATGCCGAGCGCATCATAGGTCTTGGCGACGAGGCGGGTTTCGAACGGCGCGCCTTTGAGCACGTCCTCCACCAGCTTACGCCACTGCTCGCGCGTGGCGGGGGGGAACTCGGCAGCGAGCGGCAGGTCGTCGGTATCCGGCATCACCACAAAATGCCACGATGCGAGTGGCCGGCCAACCGCGCTCGCCTCAAGCCTAGAATGCGGCCGGCGATCATATGCGCGCCGGCAGCTTCTCGACACCGCTTGTGTCCAACTGCGCTAGCGCATCGCGCACCCGCCGACCCGCAATCAGCCGCTCCGGCGCGATCTCCGCGAGCGGTACGAGCACGAAGGCGCGCGCGAACAGCCGCGGATGCGGTAGCGTCAGTTCCGGCTCGTCGATCGCGACGTCGTCATAGGCGATGAGATCGATGTCGACCGGCCGCGGGCCCCAGCGTCGTTCCTTGGAACGCTCGCGCCCGAGTGTGCGTTCGACCGCCTGCGCGCGAGAGAGCAGCGCCCGCGGCTGAAGCTCCGTTTCAACCGCGATGCACAGATTGACGAACGCTGGCTGGTCTTCGACCCCCCAAGCTCGGGTGCGATAATCCGAGGAGCGAGCGAGCAGGCGCACGCTTTCGCCGTCGCAGAAGCCGGCGATCGCGCGCTCGAGCGTGTCGCGCACGTCGCCGACATTGCCACCAAGCGCGACGAGCGCTTCAGCCACGGTCTTGGCGGCCGCGCGCGATCGTGACTCCGACGTCGGCAAAGGCGGCTGCGATGGGCGCATGCGGCTTGTGTACGGTGACTTGCACGCGCGACACCTGCGGGAACCGGCTGAGCACGGCCTCGGCCACTTCGCCAGCCGCCGCCTCGACCAGCCGATGGCGACGGGTGCAGAACGCGAGACTCGCGACGTTGACGATCTGGTCGTAGCCCACCGTGTGGGCGAGCTTGTCGGAACGCGACGCCGCGCTCAGGTCCACGTCAAGCACGAGATCGAGCTTGAACGTCTGGCCGACCGTGCCCTCGTGCTCCATGACGCCATGATAAGCGTGCACGGCGAGGCCGGTGACGAATACGGTATCGGTCATCGGGCGCTCCTGATCGCCGCCGCCACGCGCAGCGCTTGCACGGTCTCGGCGACATCGTGGGTGCGGATGATCGCCGCCCCTCCCAACAGGGCGAGGACGTGGGCAGCGATCGATCCGCCCAGCCGTTGATCGGGCGGCGCGGGCGAAACCTTGTCGATGAAGCGCTTGCGGGAAGCGCCAACGAGGAGCGGGAGCCCGAACGATTTGAATTCGCCGATGCGTGCGATCGCGGTGAGACTTTGCTCCGCTGTCTTGCCGAAGCCGATGCCGGGATCGAGCACGATCTTCTCCCGTGCGATCCCGGCGCGGCGGGCGATCTCGAGCGAGCGGGAAAAGAACGCGGCGACGTCTGCCACGATGTCTATCGCGGGATCGGCGGCGTCGCGATTGTGCATGATGATGACCGGTAGCCCGCGTTCGGCGACGACTTGGGCCAGCGCACTGTCGCGCTGCAGGCCCCACACGTCGTTGACGATCGCCGCGCCGGCTGCAACTGCCCATTCCGCGACCCTGGCCTTCATGGTGTCGATGGAGACGGGAACACCCAGTGCCACTGCGGCAGGCAGGACAGGGGTAAGGCGCCGTATTTCCTCCTCGCTCGGCACCGCCACGGCACCGCCGTAAGGGCGGGTCGATTCGGCACCGATGTCCAAAATGTCGGCTCCTTCCGCGACCATCCGGCTCGCCTGCTCGAGCGCCGCAGCTGGGTCGAGAAAGCGTCCGCCGTCGGAGAAGGAGTCGGGGGTGACGTTGAGCACGCCCATCACGAGCGGCCGCCCAAGCGCCAGCAACCGTGCGAGCCAATCCGGCGATTCTTTCTGCTCGCGGACGGAACCCCTGACTGGGCGTACCAGCGTCATACCTGTCGCTTTGCGCCGGACCCATGAGCGGTGTCAAGCGCCCGCACCGTTTCGCGGTTTAACGGTAGGTGATTTTCTGAGGGAGTTTTCTGGCGTGCTCGACCCAGCGCATCACGAGCTTTTCGGAGGGAAGAAACCGAACCAGCTTTCGCTTCCTGTTGGCGTCGGCCATGGCTTTGGCGAGCCGTGCGGGGTTGCGATACTTCAGCTCCTTGACAGTATCGACGCCCACTTCGCGCAAAAGTCCGGCATATTCCATCCCCATGCCTTTGATGCGCAGCTTGTCGGCGATATTGGCCCAGCGCAGGAGCTTCTTTTCATCAAGTTCGGTTCTGGCGGCGAGGTATTTGCGTCCTTTCGGATTCTTCGCAGCTTCCAGCAGCTTCTCCGTCGTTCTAATCCCAGCCGCTTTGAGCGCCTTAGCCTCATCGGGATCGATATCTTCGATGGCGCTGATCGAATAGGACATGGAATTTTCCTTGCTCCTGGCCAGCGGCGTCATCAAACGTCTGACGAACTGGCCAAGGCCGGGGATGGCGCCCACGATCTCGCCGATTGCGGAATGATGCCAACGGTCTTAACCGCGACCGTGCGGTCGGCGTCAGGTACGACGCCGAGACATCCGGTGAAATCGTCCATGTAGCCCCTCAACCAGCCCCGCACTCGCGGCAGGTTGACACATATTAGTCTCGCAAAACTTCAGAACACAAGGACTGACGAAAAAAGTCGAACGTGTTGTTGCATTCATGCATCAGGGGAATCACGTATTCCATTCGCGCGCGACGAGTGCGTGTTCGTGCATCTGGATGGGTTCGCGGTGATCAATCGATAGAATGTGACAAACCCGGTGATCACAGCCGGTCGATTATTGTCAGGCCGAGTTTGTTTTATGCCGCAACCTGCAGCGGTTGACCGCGCACACGGGAGGGCGAGAATGTCCGCAAGTCATCTGGAAGGAATGGTGCCATGGCGAACCTCGACAAGGACGGCACGATCTTCGTTGGGAAAGGTTCCAAGCCGGAAGTTTTGACGCTCGCGTTCGCGAACCGCCATGGGCTGATCACCGGAGCTACCGGCACGGGGAAGACCGTGACATTGCAGGTGCTGGCGGAGGGTCTTTCCCGGGCCGGCGTCTCGGTTTTTGCGGCCGACATCAAGGGTGATCTCTCGGGTATTGCCGAGATCGGCGAAGCCAAAGAACCCCTTGTCGCCCGAGCCAAAAGTCTTGGTTTCAAATATGAGCCCGACCAGTTTCCGGTGGTGTTCTGGGACTTGTTTGGGGAGGAGGGACACCCCGTCCGCGCGACGATTTCCGAAGTAGGACCGCTCTTGCTGTCGCGGCTCATGGATCTCAATGACGTTCAGGAAGGCGTGCTCAACGTTTGCTTCCGCGTGGCCGATGAGCAGGGCCTGGCGATCCTCGATCTCAAGGATCTCCGTGCCATGCTCACCCACATCTCGGATCATGCCGACGAACTCACGGTCCATTACGGCAATGTGTCGAAGGCGACCATCGGAACGATACAGCGCAAGTTGCTGGTCCTGGACAATCAGGGTGGGAGCAAATTCTTCGGCGAGCCGGCACTGACGCTCAAGGATTTCATTCGCACCGACCGCGATGGCCGAGGCTTCATCAACATTCTGGCTGCCGACAAGCTGATGGCGAATCCGCGGCTCTACGCAACATTTCTGTTATGGCTGCTCTCCGAACTATTCGAACAGCTGCCGGAGGTCGGCGACCAGCCCAAGCCCAAGCTGTGTTTCTTCTTCGACGAGGCGCATCTTCTGTTCACCGATGCTCCGAAGCCGCTTCTGGATAAGATCGAGCAAGTGGTGCGTCTGATCCGCTCGAAGGGAATCGGGGTCTATTTCGTGACGCAGAACCCGCTCGACGTGCCGGACAAGGTGCTTACGCAGCTCGGCAATCGCGTGCAGCACGCGCTGCGGGCATTCACTCCCCGCGATCAGAAGGCGGTGAAGGCGGCTGCGGAAACGTTTCGCCCCAATCCCAAGCTCAATACTGCCAAGGTGATCATGGAGCTCGGCAAGGGTGAGGCGTTGGTCTCCTTCCTGGAGGGCAACGGTACGCCTTCCATGGTGGACCGCTGCATGGTGCGTCCGCCCGCGGCCCGGCTCGGCCCGATTACGCCGGAGGAGCGCAGGGCGCTGATGGCTGAGAGCCCGATCAAGGGCAAGTATGACCAGGCGATCGATGCCGAATCTGCCTACGAGGTCTTGCAGAAACGTCTACAATCCGGCGCTGCGGGCGGTCCGATCGCTGCACCGCATTCCCCGGGCGGCGCAGGGGAGCCCCAGCCTTCCGGCCTTGCCGCGGTCCTGAGCGGCATCGGCAGCGCGCTCGGGAGCATATTTGGCACCAGTCGCGCACGCGGCACGCGGCTTTCGACCGGGCAAGTGATCGCGCGGGAAGTGGCGCGTTCGGTCAGCAACCGCGTGGCGGGCCAGATTGCCGGCGACATCGGCAAGTCTATCGGCGGCAAGATGGGCAGCTCCGTCGGCCGCGCCATCGTGCGGGGCACCATGGGGGGCATCTTGAGGCGGTGACGTGCTTCCCAGTCGCCCGCCGCCGGATGCATCACTAAAGTACTCTCGCAAACCCAGGCTTGACCCAGAGCTTGCTCCCCGCTTTTTGCAGTGAGCACGTTCGCAGCGACGACAGCCCGTAAAGCCAACGCAGAGCATCATGATATGACCCCTGCCCAAGCGCTTCCTGCGGTATTGGACAAAATCGACGCCGATCTTGATCGAAGCCTCGGTCGTCTGTTCGAATTCCTGCGTATCCAGTCGATTTCGACCGATCCAGCCTACAAGGACCAGTGTCGATCGGCCGCCGAACACGTAGCCAAGGATCTATCCAACATCGGTTTTGACACGAGCATCCGGCCGACTGGAGGCCATCCGATCGTCGTGGGCAAGGGCGGTCCTCGGGCTAAGGCCCCGCGCGTCCTATTCTACGGTCATTACGACGTGCAGCCGGTCGATCCGCTCGATCTTTGGGAGGCTCCGCCGTTTGCGCCGCGCATCACGACCCTGCCGGACGGCCGCAAGATCATCGTGGCGCGAGGAGCCTGCGATGACAAAGGTCAGGTTATGACCTTCGTTGAGGCATGTCGGGCGTTTGCCGCCGTCACCGGCCAATTACCACTCCCCATCACCATGATGATCGAGGGCGAGGAGGAGTGCGGCTCGAAGCACCTATTCGGCTTCGTCAAAGATAATGCCGACGAATTCAAGCTCGATCTGGCCTTGGTTTGCGACACCAGTATGTGGGATCCGACCACGCCGATGGTGACCACGTCGCTGCGCGGGCTCGTGTACGAGGAGGTGAGCCTCAGCTGCGCCGACCGTGATCTCCATTCCGGCTTATTCGGTGGCGCGGCGCAGAATCCGCTGCGCGTGCTTGCGCGGATCCTCGCTGCCATGCACGACGACGACGGCCGCGTCACCATTCCCGGATTTTACGACGGGGTGAAGGAATTGCCGCCCGACATCAGGGCGGATCTCAAGGGGCTCGACCTTACGGCCGAGAATTTTCTCGCCGAGGTCGGCCTAAAGGAGCCCGCCGGTGAAAGAGACCGCATGCTGATCGAACAGATCGCCACGCGCCCGACCGCTGAAATTAACGGGGTGATCGGCGGCTACACCGGGGAAGGGGCGAAAACGGTGATCCCGGCCCAGGCCACGGCGAAGGTTTCCTTCCGCCTGGTAGGAGCCCAGGACCCGCAGAAGATTCGCGCCGCCTTCCACAGCTTCGTGCGGGAGCGTCTTCCTCCCGACGCGAAGGTCGAGTTCAAGAGCTTCGCAGCCGCGTCGGCCATCGAGCTTGCTTTCGACAATCCGGCGCTCGCCAGAACGCGCGCGGCGCTCGCCGCGGAGTGGGGCAAGAAGGCGCTCGCGATCGGCGAGGGCGGCTCGATCCCCATTGTCGGCGACTTCAAGCGCGTCCTCGGTTTGGACACCATCATGGTCGGCTTCGCGCTCGACGATGATCGCGTGCATGCGCCGAACGAAAAATTCGATCTGACGTCATTTCACAAAGGCACGCGCAGCTGGGCGCGGATTTTAGCTGCGCTGGCTGAGTGAAGCCGGCGGGAACCGCGCGGGATTGTGCGAGGAACCACCAACCATTGCTACGAGTTATCTTGCAAAGAAATGGAGGACCACATGGTCGCACCGACGATGATCAAGGAACATATGGAAGTCCTCGGTTCGGACGGCGTTCACGTCGGCACTGTGGACGGTCTGGAAGGTCGGGATCAGGTCAAGCTGACCAAGGATGATCCCGACGCCGGCGGTGAGCACCATTTCATTCCGCTTGCTTGGGTCGATCACGTGGACAAGAGCGTCCATCTCAAACAGTCCGGCGCCGAGGCGAGGGCCCGCTGGAAGACCCATTAACGCCATCTCGAGCAGCCGGTCAGTCGCCCCGTGGCCATTCTCGGCGCGGGGCGATTTTTTGCCCGTCCATAGTCGCCGTCGCTGCTAGATCACCTTGTACAGCCGCTCGTCATAGAGCGCGCCGCTCATGGGCGTGAGTTGATCGCGAAATTTTTTGGTCGGTTCTGCGGTGATGTGTGCTTCGTACGCGCTCTGGTTTTTCCAAATTTCAACGACCGAGAAATGATTTGGCCGGTTGCCCTGTTGAAACACGTCGAAGCGCACGGAGCCGGCTTCCTTGCGGCTGTCCGCCACCAATGTCTTGAGCGCCGCGATGCATTCATCCTTCTTCGGCGGCGGAACGTCCACATGCGTGACCACGACGAGAGCGCCGCGCCCATTTTTTCCGGCAGGCGTCGCTGCGATCTCCATCCCCGTGTGGACCCGATCGTCGATCACGCTGATGAGTTGGGGCTTGATCTTCTCGCGAAATTCCTTGGTGTGGGCGGCGGAGAGGTGCGCGTCGTAGGCCTTTTGGTCCTTCCAGACTGCCACGATTGCGAACTGGTTCGACGGGGCCGTGCGCTGCAGGATATCGAAGCGCATGTTGCCCTCGTCCTTGCGGCTCGCATTCGAAAGCTGTCGCAATAGGTTCGTGGCGACGCTGCGCGCCGCCGGCGCGACGTCGATGTAGCTGACCACATAGACGGCATTGTCCTGCGCGTGTGCAGTTTGCATGGACCCGATCGGCATCACGGCGATGGCGAGCAAAAGCAAAAAGCCAGCGCGCATTTTTCATCCTCCCAGCGTATCGATTTTTGCTCGATAGTACCGATCTCGCCAAGCCATCGTCAACGCGGCGGGTCTGTGCGCGCCGATCATGAGCCGGTTGAGTATGGTGCGCGTGCGCACGGCGGCCCGTTCAAGTCGCCGGTGCGCAGCCACCACGGAGAGCGCGATCAAAGTCCCGGCCGGGTCAGCAGGGTCGGGATGGACCGTCCGCGGATGTCGTAGACGCGGGCATAAGCGACGCCATCACGCACGACCTCGAACAGCAGCGGAGCGTCGAACCTCGCGCAGTAGAATTCTCCAAGCATTATCGCGAAGTCGGCGCCCGACGGGTCCCACGTGGTTTCGAAATCGGGACCGAGTTCCACCTGCGGCGAGCGATGCGGTCCGCACACCGCAATCTTCCAGCGGCGACCGCCGGGCTTCGTCTCGTGGCGCTCGGCCAAGCTCGCCAACAGCGCGTGCGAGGCTTGCTTCAATGAGAGACCCCAGTAATCGAGCATGTAGCGATTACGCGCGCTCGCCACGCCGCCGGACAATTCATTGAAATAGGTATATTCATAAGGATGTAACCGCACCATCTCGGCGACAGGCATGGCGGTGCCGATGATAAGGAGAGCGGCCGCGGCAATGGGTGCCCATCGGAACTTGCGCGCAGCAGCGTTGACGAGCCAGATGCCGGCAAGCCCGCCGAGCACCGCCAGCGGCGGCAGCACGAATACAAAATGACGGATACCGTTGTACATCGCGGGCCGCAGCGCGACCGTGACCGCGAGCGGGAAGAGCGCTGCCAGGGCGAGCAAGAGCAAGACGGCACGACGATTCACCGTCAGGCTGCGTCTGAAGGCGGCGACCAGCGCTCCCGCGGCGCCGCCGAACCCCAGGACTGAGAAAATTGCCGAGAGCTTGAGCGCGAACAGCGTCGGCACATAGCTACGCGGCATGTCCGGAACCGAAATCACGCGCCCATCGAACAGCTCATGCCACGGCTTTTCGAAAAAGCGCGAAAAGTATTCGACCGCCCGCAGCGGATTGAGGGGATCGCTGACGGACCAGGGCCAAATCAACGCCATTACCGCGTAGGCCAGTGCCAGGGCGGGCACGAGCGCCAAGACAAAACGCGCAAGCCGCGCGCCGGCCCAGCGGAGTCCGTCCGCACGCCACTCGAGCGCGACGATCAAGACAAGCGCCGCAAGCGCGCCGATCGCTCCAAACGTGCCCATGATGCGCGATCCGAACGCCAGGCCAAATCCGGCGCCGACGAGCGCGCTGGTCGCGATCGAGGGACGCGGGTATTCTTCGAAGCACCGCACGAGACCAAGCAGAAAAATCGCCATGGCGACCGCGAAGGGGGAATCCTTCGGGTTCATGAACATGTGGCCGTAGTAGAGCGGGCATGTCGCGAGCAGGACGAGCGCGATCAGCCCCGCTGCCGGTCCGCCGACGCGCCGGCCAATTCGCCAGGTGACGAACAGCCCGAGAACTCCGACGGCCGCGCCGATCAGCCGGCGGGTCTCGAACAGCGTGAACGGTAGAAACTTGGCGGCAAACGCGGCGAGCAGGTCGAAACCGCCGCCATAGTAGTAGAGGTTCACCCACGACAGCGCGCGCCGGTCCCGTAACCCCGAGGCGTAGAACTGGAGCAGGAGATCGCCGTATTCGGAATGAGCGTAGTCGTCCCAGCTCAGCCCATAATCGCGAAACGTCAACAGGGCGATGATGGCGACAATGCCAAGCACCGCGGCGGCGAGCTGGTCAAAGATGCGGGCGCGCGTCGGGCTTTCGAGCGACGGCGCAAATATGGGCGTTGCGAGGACCACAGGGTGGAGTCAGGCCGTGCTCAGGCACCGATCTGTCGCCCGATTATGACGCTCACTCGCAACGCCCTCCATCCGCGAGCACTACCGTTTCGCAGGCGCAGAGCGCCGCACGCCGGTGCCCTGACGCGCAGATGATGAGGCCGGAAACTACTTCATGGCGGCATCATACATCTTGGCCACGTATTCCCAATTCACCAGATGGTCGACAAAAGCCTTGAGATAATCCGGCCGCCGGTTGCGGTAATCGATGTAGTAGGAATGCTCCCATACGTCACAGCCGAGGATCGGCTTGCCGCCGTGCACCAGCGGGTTCTCGCCGTTCGGTGTCTTGGTGACGACGATCTTGCCGTCCTTGACCGCCAGCCAAGCCCAGCCGGAGCCGAATTGGGTGACGCCGGCTTGAATAAACTCCTCCTTCATCTTCGCGACCGAACCAAGATCGGCGATGATCTTTTTTTCCAGGTTGCCGGGAAGCTTGTCGCCACCGCCGTTGGGCTTCATCCACTGCCAAAAATGCAAATGGTTGTAATGCTGGCCGGCGTTGTTGAACAAGCCGGCGTTCTTTCCAAATGCGCCCTTCACGACATCTTCGAGCGATTTGCCTTCCCACTCGGTGCCTTTGATGAGGTTGTTGGCCGTGTTGACATAGGCGAGGTGGTGCTTGTCGTGGTGATATTCGAGCGTTTCGCGCGACATGTAGGGGGCGAGCGCGTCATATTTGTAGGGAAGTTCGGGCAGCGTGAAAGACATCGGATTGCTCCTCAAATGGATCAAACGGTCGGGACGAGACGGGGGATTCCTCCTGGTAACGGGTGCATGCCAGCCTCGGTTCCGGCCTACTCATTAGGCCTGAGCGGTCGCCGGGGCAACGGATGGACGCGTTCCAGGGCCACGAACGTCGGCGGCCCGTCAATGACGTATTTCACGGACGAGGGCTCACCGCGTGCGCAGGAGCGCCGAGCGTAAAGTCGTCACAGGTTCCCACCCGCGTAAACTCACCTCCAGGGATTAATCAAGATCGGATTTGACCCCCGCGGCGTCACATTAGTTATTGCGATTGGAGTGCAACGAGGCCAAAATTCCTTAATAACCATAGCACCATGGCTGCTGCCGAGCATGGCAGGGCCGGGGCGGGGCGCAAACATGTCTACGATCTTGTCGCTATTGGGCATCGCGGTTACGGCAGCAGGCGTCGCCGCGATCGGATTCGGCATTCCCATCAATGAGTTCACGCTGGGCACAACGCTCATCGTCGCGGGTGTGAGCGCGTTCACCGGCGGCTTGGTCCTGATCGGACTTGCGACTGTGGTGGCCGAGTTGGGCCGTCTGCGCGAGGCGATGCGCGCACGGCCCATCACTCGATCGGCGGCGCCTTCCGCCGACGCGCAGGAACTCGCGCAAACAGCCGCTGCTCCCGTCGCGCTCGCCACTCCAGGGCTCATGGCCGGCGCCCGTGCCGCTCAAGCCGCCTCGACACGGCCGAAACCAGAGGCACCACAGGTGCGGCCGGTCGAACCCCGTGCGCCCGCGACTTCGGGGGTCGATACTTCGCGTGCCGAGCCATCCGAACCTTCGATTGTTGCCGACGAGGAGGAGGTGACCCTCTCACCCAGTGGTGCCGCCCTTCCTCAGACGCAGCGGCCACGCACACTCGAACCTGCGCCAGCCGAGCCGAAAGTTTCGACCGAAGATCGTGTTGGCGGCGCGGCCGTCGAAGCCTTGAAGGCGTCGCGTCTCGATTTCTTATTCCGGTCGAAGCCGGCGCGTCCCGCGTCCCAGCGGGAGAATTTCGGTGCCCCGTGGCCTGCCGGCAAGCGCGCCGAAACTGAGGCGTCGCAGGCGCTCGAGGCTGATCAACATCAATCAGATCACGAGGCAGCTGTCGAAGATCGCCGGGCGCAGCAGGCGGCTGACGAACAGCCCCGCTCAGCTGCAATCCTCAAATCCGGAGTCGTCGACGGAATGGCCTACACGCTTTACGCGGACGGATCGATCGAGGCCAAATTGCCGCACGGAACGGTCAAGTTCGGCTCAATTGCCGAGCTACGCGCCCATATAGAAACCAACTCGTAAGCTGAAATCTGTCCCTTCACGTCTTACGGGCGTTCTCGTCCGGCTTGCTCCGCAGTGTCAGGGAGAGTCGGGCCGAGGCCAATCGGCAGACGAGAGCGCGATCTCAGCTCGATATTGGCTAGAACATCCTCAGTAACTGCCAGGCTGATCTTGGCTTAGTGCCGAGAGGCCATTTCTTGCCTTTCGCAGGGTGCAAGAATAGAACAACGTTCAACACACGGAAGTGCGAGCACTGCTGCGTGATCTCCAAATAGAACGCGGCACGAACACTAATCAATGAACGACAATACTTCAGGTGGGAAATTTATCGAGCTGACAGCCTCAATCGTGTCGGCCTATGTCAGCAACAATTCGGTCCCCGCCTCGGATCTGCCGGCCCTGATCAGTCAAGTGCATGCGGCCTTGACGCGGGTTTTGAGCGGCCACGCCGACGCGCCGAGGGAGCCACCGAAAGCTGCTATCCCGGTCAAGAAGTCGATTACGCCGGAGTATATCGTCTGCCTCGAGGACGGGAAAAAATTCAAATCCCTCAGGCGTCACCTGCGCGCGCAATACGATATGACTCCGGAGCAGTATCGCGAGAAATGGGGATTGCCGCCTGATTATCCCATGGTGGCGCCGAATTATGCCGCCGCGCGTTCGCGCCTGGCCAAACAAATGGGACTGGGCCAGCAACGGCGACGGCGCAAATAGTTGAAGAAGATCGAAGGCCCCGGGGAGGTTGTCGCCGGGGCCGAGCAGCCTCTTTCGTTCCTTGGGGGGTTCGATCGAGCCCACCGGTAGATGACACGCAAATACTGAGCCAGTTCCATGGTTGGGGCAGAATTGAGAGGGCGCCAGGCGGCTTTCACACCGCCGTTGCCGCCCGAGCATCCGCACGAATGCGCTCGACCATGGAGCGGAACCCGTTCGAGCGTTGCGGGGTCAGATGCTCGCGCAAGCCAAGCCGCTCGAAGATCGCGACGGCGTCCATCGAAAGAATGTCGCGGGCCCGCTTGCCGGAGAAGATTGCGAACAAAATGGCGATGAGCCCGCGCACGATGTGGGCATCGCTGTCGCCAGAGAAGGTGAGCACGGGGCCACTCGCACCATTCGGATGCACGGCGGTTGCAAGCCAAACCTGGCTGGCGCAGCCCTGGACCTTGTTCGCTTCGGTACGCTCCCGCTCCGGGAGAGGACTCAGGCCGCGGCCGAGTTCGATCACGTAGCGGTAACGGTCGTCCCACTCCTCGAGCAACGAAAAGTTGTCGAGGATGTCGTCGAGCGTCGTGAGCGTCTCGGATGAGCTCGCAGTCATGGTTTGCGGCATAGCGGATATATAGGCGCGATGGTAGAGCGAACGAATGGCCGCGGGCGAAAAACATCGATCTGGTCGGTTCCCGCGGAAGTGCCTATCGGAGTGGCCCGGCATGCGGCCCGCAGCACCGAAGCCTGAATTTTAAGCCGGCCCGTCCTTGCGCGACGGCGGGGTGTGCCAGGCTGGCGCCAAGTCGGATGGTGACAGCGTGTGCTGCGAGGGGCGGGCGGTAGGCAACGGCACGGATTCGTCAGAGACCGTGTTGAGCGGCGTGCCAGTATCGTGGGACCCGAAGCGTTCATTGAGGTATTGGTAGAGCATCTTGGCTCCGGCCTGGGCGCGATGCCCGATCGCAACCGCTGCCTGCGATCCGACCGTACAGGCGTCCGGCTGCCGTTCACAGAATGAGCGGACGTCGCTGACGGTGGCCTTCGCTGCCGAGACCGCATCGACGGCGCTTACATTGAGTTTCGGCGTGGGCTGCGAGCCGCTGCTCGGCAGCAATGCCAGAATGATAGTCAGCCAAAAGGCCATCCGTAAAAGGAATCGCATGCTCTGCCTTCGAGTCCCTTCGGCGGGGATTGCCGCATTGCAGGCGATCCTAGCAGCAAGGATTGAAACGCTGGTTTGTAGGGCCTGACGCTTTTTGTGCACATTCGACGGCAATCAGTCGCTGTTTTTCAGAAATTTTGAATGATCTGGATTTGTCTAAAGTTGCTGACAATGGCCGCGGCCCGAAGAGGGCCTCAAAATTCGGTTTCCGGTGACCCTTGCCTCCAACATGTGGCGGCAGACCGTTCACCATTCGCTAACGAATACGTCTCGCTAACGACTAGGTCGGCGAGTTCTGGGCGATGAGCCGAAAACGCCGGCCGCTGCATCGCTGCACGATAGCGACTCTTTAGCGTTCGCTTAAGCGGCGTCTGACACCATCCCGCCAGACAAAAGGGGGGCGCGTCCAAGGTTTTCGGGCGTGCGTGAGACGTGGACCGATTCCAGATCATTTTGGCACGCTTGCTACGCGTGCTTGTGCGACAGAATCCGATGACGTCCGCGGGCGGCAGCGGTGGCGAGCTGGTCGTGGCCACGACATTGCTCCGACCGGCCGTAATGCCATGACGCGCGCCAGTCGAGAAAAGAGCGCGCCGCTCGACGGCCCTCCCGCGATGCGCGTATTGAGAGCACTGGACTCGAGAGCGCGAGATGCCGCGTGCGTAGTCCTTGGCACCCTCCTCACGACGACGGTCCTGATCAACGTGCTCTTCATGCAGTCCGGCTCGCACCCAGCGCCGATGTTCAAAAGCGCGTCCGCGCAGATGAAACCGGCAATGGCGACGGATAGCGCGTCCGTCCCGCGTCCACGTCCGATCGAACCGGCAGGTTCTGCGGCGGCGACGAAGTCGCCGTCCGCGCCACGTCCGCCGGGTGAGATCATCAACGATATCCAGCGCGAATTGGCGCGTCGCGGCTACTACGATGGTGTTGTCGATGGCTTGTATGGCCCCAAGACGGACGCGGCAATCCGGGACTTTGAGCAGGCGACCGCGCTCAAACCGAGCACGGAGCCTAACGAGGCACTGCTGCAGTCCATCATGCGAGCGCCAGCCAAGCTGGTGAAGGCAGCGACGGCCGCTACCCCTGGCGCACGTCCGATGCCAATCCGAGCTGATGGCGTGGCCGGAAGGCCCGTACCATCGAAGCGCGTCGTCGCCCTGCAGCGGGCGCTTGCCGAATACGGCTATGGCCAGATCAGGGCGAGCGGGATCCTCGATGCGGAAACACAGGCCGCCATCGAGAAATTCGAGCGCGAGCGCAAGCTGCCGATTACCGGCCAGGCCTCCGACCCGGTCATGCGCGAACTGGCGGCGATGACGGGGCGACCGCTGGAATGAGGGTCATCGCGCGAGCGCGCCCTCATCCTCATTGGAGAAAATGGCGGGTACGGCTTTCGTTCAGCTCGCGCATGTGGTGAATACTTGCCCTACGCGATTCATAGGAACGACAAGTTCAAGTGCGCCTGAAATCGGCGATCTGGGTTGCCGCTTATATTCGCCGCTGCCACGTCGAGGGAGCGTTCGCGGCGGTGCGCCGGCGCGGTGCTGAGGAGGCAGGGACCATTTTCGTCAAGCTGAACCGTCTCGACGGCACGGCGGAGTTATTTGGTCCGGCGCCGCAGAGCGTGTTCGAGCATGCGCGTCCGGCGGACCGGCTGTTCAGCCGCTGCGTCGGTGAACAACCCGTCCCGGAAGCCAAGATCGAGGAACGCCTCGCACGCGAACTGCGCTTTGATCCGGATGCGTGGATCCTCGAAGTTGAGGACCGCGCCGGCCGTCATTTCCTCGATCAGGTTCTTGCCTGAAGCATCCCAGTTCAGCCCGGCGCAGCCTTCCCCGGACGGCGCGAAAGCTCGAACAACGCCCGCCGTTCGTTTTCCGCGATGGGCTGCGCAGAAACCGGCGCACCGTGGACTGGGCTGCTCTCGGCTTGCGCGGCGTCGCGCCAGATCGCAACCAAGCGGCATGCTGCATCCGTGCTGATCTCGCGATGGAGCTGGACAAGCGCATCCACGCGATCGGCCCATTGTCCAACCCAGAGGCTTAGAGCCGGCAACAGGCAATGCAGCACCGTGTTCGACAACTCCATGGCCTTGGCCGCGACCACGACCGGTTCACCGAGCGGGTCATAGAGGATGCGCCACGCTTGCCCCGCGGAGACGCTGAGGAGGCGTTTGAGTTCCTGGGTGAGCGTCTGCGGGTTGCGCCGAAGTGCAGCCGCTTCCAGGCGCCAGATATCCGTGCCTTGCACTCCCGGCAAACAGTGCGATCGGCAAAACGGTGCATAGTGGAGATTGATCAGGATCAATCGGCGCTCCGGCGCTGTTGCCCGATAGAATACTTCCGATAGCTCGGAAGCCGCAGCGACAGGACCTGCGCCATGCGTGGCCGGCCGAGCGGCCGAAGGTTCTGTCCCAATACTCTCCGCATCGATGCCGGTCGGTTCCTCGGCGATCGACTCGCGTTCGGGCCACCTCAGGTGCGGCGAATGCGCAAGAATCGGACCGGCGGCTTCGATCGCATCGCGCGCCAGTCGCTCGAGTGCGGGCCGGGGGGCTGAGGGGTGGGATGCAAGCCGCGCAGCGAGCGCGGCCCGTTCTGAGAGTGCGGCCGCATCGATGAGGCGCAACGCGAGCTCGGTGTAGTAGTGTTCGTCCTCCGGCGTGTGGGTCGGCCGCTGCAGGTAGAGATCGGTCAGTGTTCGCAACAACCTCGCGCACATGTCGGCCGCGTTGCCGTCAACGAGATCGAGCAGGCCCTCAAGGTCAGCAAATGTCGCCGCAGGCGTCATTATGGTCACTGCGCCTTTACTGCAACACTTTGGATTTGAGATACCCTAAGGGGCGCCCGTTAGCAGACCGTTAACCTTGTGCGCCTCAAATCGCGCAGGAGCCGCGTTGCGGCATCCGAGCGTTGGGGCGGGGGCAACGACATGGGTACCGTGATTAATTTTCCGACGGCGGGCCGCGCTGGGCGGGGACCGGATTCGATGGTCGGAAAGTCCCAATCAGCCATTGTGATAATTCTCCCGGTCATCCGGATCGAACGATATGCCGAGACGCCGAGCGGGGATCTCGAGCCCGAGGCGGGCAGGACTGCGCGCCGCCGTCGCCGGCGGCGTGCCAACCGCTCGTGAGGTCGCCGCCGATCATTCCGGGGCCGCGGCTAACCGCGGTTTCCGCCGCGGATCATTCGAAAATGCCTTAACTCGGGCCGGGCGGCACCACTCATACACAATCTTTCACTGCGGACGGCACTGCGCGGCCGCCAGTGCATTTTGCACCGCAGGGATCCATCCTGCTTCAAGGGCAAGCGCTCTAATCACAATCAGGCCGGTGGTTGTCGGTGATGTCACGATCAACCGGTCCGCAGCCGTGATCTCTTCGTTCTCCGGCAGCGCCGCCCGTTGTGTGGTCGTCATGAGATCAAGCTCGATCATCCGGCGCCCCGCAGCGCGATCGTTGATCGCGTAGTAGGCGACGTCGGAGCGAGTGTAGAAAGATACCGACGTGTAGGCTTGGCTGATCGGCACGGAAAATTTTAGAGGACCGCGTGACAAATCATAGCGGCAGACGGACGCTTGGAAGGCCGGATCCATGAACGGCATGAGCGCCTTCTCGGGAGTCGGACCAGGAATAGGAATGACCGAGTTGACCGGAGCGATCGCGGAGACGCGGGCATAGGCGTCCTGCGTTGCCATCCGGGGCAGCAGCAGGACTGTTGCCAGGTGCACGATGCCGGCAAGCAGGAGCGCGCCCAGCAGCCATAACGTCAAGCGAATCACAGGCAAGCTCTCTTGGTGATCAAGGGCATCGGCGCCTCCGATCCGGTTCGGGTCGCCACGCCGATCGGGGTATCGTAGAGTCGCAATACCAGTAGGTACTTCTCTACGCCGCCGGTCGGGAGCCAATTGCCCGGCCGTGCACGGGGACCGACCATGATGTCGAAGCTGCCGTCCGCGTTGCGGATGATCTCTTGGCTGGTGAAGCCGTGCCGTTGCGCGGAATTGGCTACGAGTCGACCTTCAGGGTCGTACAAAGTGATCGTCCAAAACCTGGCCTGCGGCGTGGTGCCGCTCAACAGCACGTCGCAGCGCCCGTCGAGGGGCTCACCGATATCATCGGTGCGTGCATAGAACGCGACCCCGTCGCCCGACCCGACCGGCAATTCGCCAGTGCGCGCGACGATGGCGCGCGCATAGGGGTCGATGCCGGCGGTCCCATTCTTCGGCCAGCCCGTCCACGCACCGATGGTGACGCCGCCATAGGCGCTGCCTCGCGTCAGGGCAAGCCAAGTCGTACCGAGGCCGACCACTGCCGCAATCACCAGCGCAAACACAGTTCCAAAGAGCAAGCGCACGTTCGGTTCGCTAGCGTAGTCGTGGCTGGAGCATTTAACAAAAGCGGTCGGTCAACTTCAATTGCCGCGATTCTGATCGGGCGGTCGTTGATCCGACGCCGAGGCAAAACTTCCTTGACCCTGCGGTTTCGTATCGTCCGAAGCTTTGGTCATCTCGCCGCGGGCCGCGAGCGCGCGGGTGGCATCGTCCATGAGGCGCTCGACACGGACCAGGGCATCGGCACCGCGCTTGGTGAGCACTGAGTTGGGACGGCTGGCCGATGACTCGCCCTCCTTTTTGCCTTCGGCTACTCGCGGTGCGGACGAGCCTTGCGGGGCGAGCCCGGGAATGGGTTTGAGCTCGATCCCTTGGTGAGCGTAGGCCATGATCTCATGCCAGGTCATCGCGGGAAGCGAGCCGCCGGTCATCTGGTGCATGGCGGTGTAATCGTCGTTGCCGAACCACACGCCGCAAACCATGTTGCCGGTGAAGCCTACGAACCAAGCGTCGCGGTAGGCGTTGGTGGTGCCGGTCTTGCCCGCGGCCTTGATGCCATCGAGGATGGCACGCCTCGCAGTGCCTTCATCCACCACCTTGCTCATGATCATGTTCATGTCCATGGCGACCTGCGGCGTGATCACCTGTACCGGCTTCTTGCCGTCGCGGTCCCAACGCCAGATCAGCTCGCCAGCGCCGCTGCGCACCTCGAGCACCGCGTGCGGCGTCATCGCCTTGCCGAGATTTGGGAACATCGTGTAGCCGCCGGTGTGATCGAGCACGGTCACCTCGTCGGCACCGATCGGCATCGAGGGGGTATCGGGCAACGGCGTGCGCAGGCCAGCCTTGCGCGCCGTATCCCTGATCTTAGCGCGGCCGATTTTCGGATTGCCGTTGCCGAGCGCGATCGACAGCTTCACCGGAATGACATTGATCGAGCGCACTAGCGCCTGCGTGAGCGTCATTGAGCCGGAAAAGCCGCCGCTGTAGTTTTTCGGGCACCAGTTGCCGATGCAGACCGGCGAGTCGACCACGACCGAGGTCGGCTTGAACCCGTTCATCAGGGCGGTGGCGTAAACATAGGGTTTGAACGAGGAGCCCGGCGCGCGCATGGCATCGGTCGCGCGGTTGAACTGGCTCTCACTGTAGTCGCGTCCGCCGACCATGGCGCGCACCGCGCCGTCGATGTCCATCAAGACCGCGGCGCCCTGCTTGGCCTTGTATTCCCGCCCGTACTGCTTGAGCGAGTTCTGGAGTGCCTGCTCGGTATGGTTCTGCAGGTCGACATCGAGGGCAAGGCGCACGACGAACACCCGCTCGTGCACGGACTTGGGCAAGGTGTCGGCCAGCTTCTTCATCTCGTCGAACGCCCAATCGAGATAATAATGGGGCGGACGTTCGTCGCGCCGATCGACTGCCGTCGCGGGATTGCGGCGGGCGCCAAACACCTGGCCCTCGGTCATGAAACCGGCCTCGACCAGATTATCCAGGACGACGTTTGCGCGGGCGCGCGCCGCCGGCAGATTGACGTGCGGGGCAAATCGCGAGGGCGCCTTGAACAGGCCGGCCAGCATGGCTGACTCGGCGAGGGTCACCTCGCGCGCGGACTTGTTGAAATAGTACTGCGCCGCCGCATCGACGCCGAAGGTGCCGCCGCCGAGGTAAGCGCGATCGAGGTAGAGCTTGAGAATTTCGTTTTTGGGCAGCCGCGCTTCGAGCCAGAGCGCGAGGAACGCTTCCTTGACTTTGCGCTCGATGGTTCGCTCGTTCGACAGGAACAGATTCTTGGCCAATTGTTGGCTGATGGAGGAACCACCCTGCACCACGCCGCCCGCGCGTGCATTGGTGACCATCGCGCGGAAGAGGCCGGGAAAGTCGATGCCGAAATGCTCGTAGAAGCGGCGATCTTCGGTGGCGAGCGTTGCCTTGATCAGATGGTCGGGAAACTGATCGAGCGGGATCGCGTCATTGTGCCGGATGCCGCGCGAACCGACTTCATTGCCGTAGCGGTCGAGGAAGGTGACCGCGAGTTCGGATTTCTTCAGCCAGTCGTCGTCCGAGGTTTCACGGAATGCGGGGATCGCGAGCGCGAGCATGACCAGCAGGCCACCATTGCCCAGCGTCAGGCACTCCGACAGCGGCTCAACGAAGTACCAGCGCCGCCAGCCAGAGACATGGAAGCGGTCCATGAAAACGGTGAAGCGCTCGTAAAGCTCGCGTCCCCAGGTCCTGGCCTGATACAGCCCGAAATCGATCCGGGCATCGAGGTCGAGCAGCAAGCGCCGCAGCTTGGTTTTCCAGCCGACTGGATTGCCGCTGTCTTGGAACAGGTTGCGCAAGATTCCCTCAGAGTCGAAGGCGTGACTGCGGCGGGGCGCTGGCGCCCAACCCCTTATCGAAGCTTTTAACCGATATAGGGGTTCCAAACTATGGCGACATGGTCACAAGATGAATAGTTGGGAGCGCTGCGGACGAGGCTGGCGCCGCAGGCGACCGTTCGAAAGGCGGCCCACGCATGAGCGCTGAGGAGACCCCGTTCTGGCGTCGTAAGTCGTTGGCAGAGATGACGGATTCCGAATGGGAGAGCCTTTGCGACGGCTGCGGGCGCTGCTGCCTGGTCAAGCTCGAGGATGCCGATGACTCATCGCGCACCTATTTTACCGACGTCGCCTGCCGCCTGCTTGACAGCAACACCTGCCGCTGTCGCGACTATCCCAACCGGACCGCGAAGGTGAAGGATTGCGTTCGGCTAACCCCAAGGAACATAAACCGAATCGTCTGGTTGCCGCCGAGCTGCGCCTATCGCTTACTGGCCGACGGTAGGGATCTCTATTGGTGGCATCCGCTCGTTTCTGGTGATCCCGAAACCGTGCATCAGGCCGGGATCTCGGTGCGCGGACGGATCGGCGCGAGCGAGGACGAGGTCGAGGACGAACATCTCGAGGACCGCATCGTGAGTTGGCCAGCGCGCATACCGAAGGTGGCGAGGAAGCCGCGACCACCCCGCTAAGCCGTGCGCCACTGCATGGCGCCCGCGCAGGGCGCCGTCTTGTCGCCCCACGACTTCCCCGACTAGATGCTTTGCGCCTCGCCGCCCGGGCCGGCGCCAGGCGAAACATGCGCGATCCGCTCATCCCACCACCACCGCTGGACTACCTCGACCACGCCGCCGCTCGCCGCATCGTCGTGGGCGTGCTGCTGACCATGATGCTCGCCGCCCTCGACCAGGTGATGGTGGCGACCGCACTGCCGACCATCGCCGCGAGCCTGGGCGACGTCGACAACATGTCGTGGGTCGTCACCGCCAATCTTCTGTGCGCGACCGCAGTGACACCACTCTACGGCAAGCTCTCCGACATCCACGGCCGCCGCACCATGATGCTGATCGCGATCGGCATCTATGCCGTCGGCTCCCTGGCCTGTGCGCTGGCGCCATCGATGCTGATGCTGATTCTCGCCCGCGCGCTTCAGGGTCTCGGCGGCGGCGGCCTCATGCCCCTGGTACAAACCATCATCGGCGACGTTGCTTCGCCCCGCGATCGTCCGCGGTATCAGGCGTACACGTCTTCGACCTTCATCGTATCGACCGTAGGTGGCCCTATCCTGGGCGGCTTCATTGCGGAGCATCTGCATTGGTCCTGGATTTTCTGGTTCAACCTGCCGCTCTGTGGCTTGGCCTTTCTGCTCACCCACAATGTATTGCAGCGACTGCCGCGCCACGACCGCTGGCACAGCCTCGACGTACTGGGCATGGTGCTGATGGTGGGAGCCGCGATCGCGCTGATGCTTGCGCTGAGTTGGGGCGGACGCCGCTACGCCTGGGGGTCGCCGCAGATCCTCACACTCCTTGTCGTCTCCGCAGCGCTATGGGCTTTGTTCGCATGGCGCGTCATGACCGCGGAGGAGCCGTTCATTCCGTTGTCGGTGCTGCGTGACGGCGCCACGCGGGTAGGCACCATGACCGGTTTCTTCGCGGTGGGTCTCGTCATTGCGCTGACGATCGTGCTGCCGCTCTATGCGCAGCTTACGCTTGGACTCTCGGTCAGCGAGTCGGCATGGGCGATCATTGCGCTGCAAGGCGCTGCCACGCTCACGTCGGTCATCGGCGGGCGCCTGCTGGTCCGCTTCACGCACTACAAGCGAATTCCGCTGGTCGGCCTGTTGCTTTCGATAGCGGCGCTGGTGCCGCTCGCAATCGCGCCGACCGGACTTTCGTCTTGGGCCGCGCTCGGCCTGATCGCACTTGTAGGGCTTGGATTGGGACCAGCCTTCCCGTTCACGGTCGTGGTGGTGCAGAATGCGGTAGCGTTGCATCAGCTCGGCGTCGCAACGGGGACTATGAACTTCTTTCGCGCGCTCGGCTCGACGTTCATCGTCTCCTGTTTCGGGGCAATTGTACTCGCAGGAGCGCCGGTGGTCCGCGGGCTGTCGGCGGGGGCAGTGCTGGCGGGAGTCGATGCGGCGGAAGCCTTCCGCTGGGTCTTTGCAGCCGCCATCGCCTGTCTTGTGGTGGCGCTTGCATCCATTCTTGCGCTCAAGGAGCGGCCGTTGCGCGGCTCCGCGCGTCCATCGATGCGAGCCGATTAAATCCGACTCTAGCCCCAGCGATGCCCGTGGACGTCCATAGGGGCTAGGCGATGACGACTTCAGAATGAGGCTTCGTTACCTGCGCTCCCTGTAAATAACAGGGCGCATCATCGCAAGACGCAGAAAACAAAAGAGAAATCGAGGTCGCAGCATCAAAATAACAGGCCCCATAACAGGGAGAGAACAGGAAAGTAACAGGGCCAAGCATGCCCTCCGACGCCGCTCCGGGCGTCTCGAACTCAAGCGCAAATTTGGAGAATGCCGAAACTTCGAAGATTCTCGTTACACGAGTCAAGCGAATTCTTGTCACCAGAGCGCAGACGCTCCGCGCAGGCGAGCGTCATACCTGCTCTGTCCGTGGCCCCATTGCCTTGACCGCGTACGAGCGCCATACGAAAGCGATCTCGGCAATACATAGGGATCAAATTGATTCACTACCGATTCGAATGAGCTCCTCGAGCCGAAAGTCGATGAACCCCTCCGAGCCTGTGCCGTACTCGCCGCTGTCCGCGGCCGAGATACGCAACATCTTCTACGGCCTGACGCTGGGCATGTTCCTGTCGGCGCTCAATCAGACCATCGTCGTCACCGCGTTGCCTACCATCGGCCGTGAGTTCGGTGATTTCGAGAACCTGCCCTGGGTCATCATTGCCTATCTGCTGTCATCGACCGTGGTGTCGCCGCTCTACGGCAAGCTCTCCGACATCCACGGCCGACGCGTCATGATGTTGCTGGCAATCGGCTTGTTCCTCGCAGGCTCGGTCGTATCCGCAGCGGCGCCCAACATGGCGATATTGATCGCTGGCCGTACCCTGCAGGGAATCGGCGGCGGCGGGATCGTGCCGCTGACCCAGACAACTATCGCCGACATGATCACGCCGCGCGAGCGCGGTCGTTACCAAGCCTACATGGGAACGTCATGGATCGTGGCTGGCCTCGCCGGGCCGGCCCTCGGCGGCGCCATTGCCGAGTACCTGCATTGGTCGCTCATCTTCTGGCTCAACCTGCCTCTTGGGCTCGTCGCGACGCTGCTCGTGTATCACGCGATGAAGCGCCTGCCTCGCCACGAACGGCCGCATCGGCTCGACGTGATTGGCGCCGCGCTGATGACCTCGGCCGCCACCATCTTCCTCATTGCCCTCACATCGGGCGGTACCCGCGTGCCATGGCTATCGCCGACGATTTTCGCGTTGGTTCTCGTTTCGCTGGGGCTCAGCCTAGCATTCGTGTGGTGGCTCAGGCTCGCCTCGGAGCCTTTTCTACCGCTGACTGTGCTCGGGAATCCGGTGATGCGTGCCGGGACGGCCGCCACTTCGTGGATGCTCGGAGCGGTACTCGGCCTCACCGTGTATATGCCCCTCTATTTCCAAGTTGTGCACGGGCTCTCCGCGACGGAAGCCGGTCTCGCGCTCATCCCGATCGTGCTGATGACGACACCGGGATCGATGCTGTCGGGCCGGTCGATGATGTATCTGCGCCATTACAAGGTATCGGCAATCGCCGGTGCGACGATAGCGATCGCGAGCGTCACGGCGCTCGCCATCCACCCCGCCATGCCGCTCCTGGGCGTGATCATTGCGCTGACGCTCATCGGCTTCGGTGCAGGTACCGTGTATCCGGTGGCAACCGTGTCGATCCAAAACGCCGTGCCGGCGCACCAGGTGGGGACGGCGACCGGGGCCATGAATTTCTTCCGTGCCCTAGCAAGCGCGCTTGCAGTCGCAATCATGGGCGCCATCCTTCTGGCTGCCCTGGGCGCCACGCCCGAGCGCGGCACCGGCGTGGAGCTCCTGGTCGAGAGTGCCAGGGCAGCTGGGCTCGATATCGCGGTCCTGTTCCGCTTTGTGTTCGTCGCTGTCGGTGCTTTTTTGGTTGCGGCCCTTGCCGCCGTGTTGCTCATGGAAGAACGTCCGCTGCGGGGGCCGGCGAGCGGACCGGCGGAAGCGCCGGCCGCGCCCGCGGAGTAAAGCGACGCTGTTGCAAACGGCTCAATGCCGGCAACGGCTGCGAAATAACTTTCACTAAATCTGCGCAGCGCGGCGGCGGTCGGACTCTTTGCGCAGCTTTGCAGAGCAGCAGGCGATGCTACCTGGCGTGCACGCTGTCGTCGTAGCTGGGAGCCTCGTGCAAAAATCCGCGCTTGAGCATCCAGTCGACCTTCGCTTTGAATTCGGCCGGTTGGTACGCCTTGACGCCGGCCAGTTCGGGCATGAGGCCGTCCTTGCGCAGCTCGGGTGGTAGGTCGCGCAAGAGTTCTGCTCGCGAGCGTTCCTCGTCCTCCCGCAGCCAGGCGGTCGCGCGGTTGAGCGCGCGCCGCAGCTTCTCCGCGGTTTCCGCATCGATATCCTGCCCGGCGACGATGCCGCCGCGCCATCGCAGGTTGGCGATCTTGCGGCAGCCCGCGGCGATCGCACGGCTCACCAACGGCTCCATGAGCGCTGCGGCTTCGTTGCGGCCAGTGAGCAAAGCGTCCAGTCGATCCGCCGCATGCTCGAGCTTGATCTCCGCGAACGGGATGCCCGCGGCCTCCATGACTTCGATCGCGGCATAGAACGTACCTGCATGCCAGGTGACCGCAATCGGCGCATTGCGCAGGTCGGCAAGACTCTGAACGGTCGAATCCTTCCTCACGACGATCGCGCCGGTGCGCACCGTGGCATCGAGCCCGATGATCTTGCCTTTGCCCAGCCGCTGCACGCGCTCGATCGCTCCCCATTCGCAAACGGGATACACTTCGAGCGCGCCCTGCTGAAGCTGAGTCTCCTTCCAGCGATTGGTGAAATCTTTCACCCGGCCTTCGGTACCCTTGGGATTATCCTCGTGATAGACGACGTCGAGGCCCTCTTCGGCAAAGAAGCCTTGCTCCAACGCAACCCGCCAGGGGCGGTCATGGGCATTGCTGTCGCTTTGTACGCGGATGGTGCGAGCCATGGCACACCTGCGGCTATTGAACCCAGGGTCGAATACCTTATGCCCTGAAATTCACCTCGTCACAACGGACCCCATGCTGAGGCGCATTGCATCGCAAGATCGATTCCGATCACCCGCTTTGTGGTGAAATGTCCCTTGGTTGCGGCCGATGCCGTGCCATCGCGAATGCCGTCCGTGCGGATGGCGGTTCGCTTAGGGCGGCAGCGGCGCGCCCATTTTGGCCGCTTGCTCCACGATCCACGCCCGGTAGCGCGCAAGCGGCGTGACGCCGGTAAGACCGCCGCAGCCATCGCTCAAGGCGGGTCCAGTAGACCAACTCACGATGCCGATTACCGCCAGTGTGCCGCCGATCTCTCGATAAACCGGCGCACCGGAATCGCCGGTACAGGCGCCAAGCCCGGCGCGTTCGCCTTTGGTGGCGGGATCGGCGAGCCTGATCTGTAATGTTCCCGGCTGCCCGGTGGTGACGAGCGTCGCCGCGCGCACGGTGCCGCCGCTTTTGCCATCGCCGCGAACCGCAACGCCGTAACCGGCCACCACGAGGCGATCTCCGGGAGCAACCGAAGTGCCTGCCCGCATCAGCGGCGCGGGAGAGACCTTCAGCGGCGTGGCAAGCTTAATGAGCGCGACGTCGGCAGTGACGCGATGGCGCAGCGCTGCAGTGACGTCGAAGTCGGGATGACGCGCAATGGCGCCCAGATCTTTGAGCACGCGCTGCCGCGCGCCATCGAACTCGACCAGTTTGTAAGTGGCGCCCGGCAGCACGCAATGCGCCGCTGTGAGCACGAGATCGCGCGCAGGCGCGACGCCCGAGCAGAATGTGGCCTGTGATCCGGTGAGCATGACGACGGCGCCCCCCGCGGCCTCTCCGGCGGGCGGCGCGCCGCCCACAAGCGCCGAGACGGAAGTAGCAAGCGTGCAGGTGCAGGCGAGAGCGAGTGCGATCCGGATCATGGCTCGAGCGGCGACCCCAATCTGGCTGCCGTCTCGGCGATCCAGTAGCGATAGCGCGCGAGCGGTATGACGCCGCTCACGAATCCGCAAGTGGGCTCGCCATCGGTGCGCGCCGACCAACTCACAATACCGACCAGGGCGCGATCTCTCTCCTCGAATACCGGACCGCCGGAATCGCCGTTACAGACGCCGAAGCCGGCGGCCTCGCCGAGTTTCTGCGGATCAATGAGGCTGAACTGTTGCGAGCTTGGCCGATCGGTCGCGACCAGCGTTACTGCACGGAGCTTGCCGGCAGTCTTGCGGTCGCCCTGCACCCCGACGCCGAAACCAGCGACGATGAATCGATCTCCGACCGACGGCGGCACGCGGCGTTCGCTGAACGCGACCGGAGTGAGATTCGCAACCGGCGCCGCAAGCTTGACGAGAGCCAAATCGGGCGCGTCGGCGCGCGGCGAGAACTGTGGATGCGCAGCGACGCTGGCCACATCCTTCACTTCGGGCCGGCGGCCCTCGAAGGTCACCAGTCGATATTTGCCGACGCTCGGCACGCAGTGTGCAGCCGTCAAAACGAGATCGGGCGCGATCGCGACGCCGGTGCACAGGTTGCGCGCGCCCACGATGATGACGACGTGCCGGGCAATGGCCTGGTCGGCAAAGGGTGCACCTCCGACGATGGCGGCAGCGGGCCCGGTTGCGAGCGCAAGCAAGGCAAAGCCAAGGAGCGCGGCGGACGATCTCGCGCTCAACTTCGAACAGTCGATTGGAGCGGACAGCAGGTTGGGAACGGTCCTGGTTACAAACGCAGATCGCAGCTCATTGGCCGTGCGGCGCAGAGCTGGCAAAAACCCCACACCTGCAGCGATCAGGTTGGATCGTGTTTCCTCACCCGCCATGCCCGTCCCCGGACGTGATCCGGGGATCGTCGCGGGCGTCCGCGTCTTTATTGTGGCTTGCCGCTTCGAATGCAGACGTAGGTGGCACCGCAATCGCGGCCGACAGAGTCGGCGGGGGTGTCGGCGATGACGTCAGCTGCGTTGGTCTATGTTCCAGTCGCCAGCAGCATGCCGGCTGAATTCGGGATTTCAACCTCGATCTCGAGAGTCGAGACGTTTTCGCCGCGATCCATCCGCACCTCAACGTTCTCGCGCTCGACGGTGATGTGCTTGGTGAGTGCGGCGAGGATATCTTCGCGCAGAACGGCGAGCAGGTCAGACTGGCCGCGCGCCGCCCGTTCGTAGGACAACAGGATCTGGAGCCGTTCCTTCGCGACCGGGGCGGAACCGCGACGCCGGAACAGGTTGAACACGTTCATGCCGCTCTCCGTCCGAACAGTTTGTCGAACAAGCCCTTGCGGTCGCTGGGGATGCTCATCGGTATGTCGTCGCCCTTGAGCCTGCGTGCGGCATCGAGATAAGCGCGCGCCGGAGCGCTCGTCGTATTGTTGATCGTCACCGGCGTGCCCAGATTGGAGGCGCGAAGCACCTCCTCGCTTTCGGGAATGATGCCCAAGAGGGGCGTGGAGAGGATGTCGAGCACGTCTTCGATATTGAGCATCTCGCCGCGCGCGGCGCGTTGCCCGTCGTAGCGCGTGATCAGCACGTGCTTCTCGATGCGCTGGCCCTTTTCGGCCTTCTCGGTCTTGGAATCGAGCAGCCCGATGATGCGGTCGGAATCGCGAACCGACGATACTTCCGGGTTGGTGACGATGACGGCGACATCGGCAAATCGCATCGCGAGCGTTGCCCCGCGCTCGATGCCGGCCGGGCTATCGCAAATCACCCAATCGAACTTCCCGCGCAGCTCCTTGATCACTTCCGCGACGCCGTCCTCGGTCAGTGCATCCTTGTCGCGGGTTTGCGACGCCGGCAGCAGCCATAGCGTCTCGAGGCGCTTGTCGCGAATGAGCGCCTGCGACAGCTTGGCGACGCCTTGGATGACGTTGACGAGGTCGAAGACCACGCGGCGCTCCGCCCCCATCACCAGATCGAGGTTGCGCAGCCCGACGTCGAAATCGACCACCGCGACCTTCTGCCCGGCTTGCGCCAGCGCGGCGCCGAGCGCGGCGGTGGACGTCGTCTTGCCGACGCCGCCCTTGCCGGACGTCACCACGATGACCTTAGACGTACTTTCTGTAGACGTACTTTCTGTCTCAGCCATGTTTCAATCCAACGCTGCTATCGCAAGGACGCGGTTTTCGAGCCAACACTGCGCCGGCCGGCTGCGGAGGGTTGCGTCCATTTCCTCGGCCGTCCGGTAATAGCCGTCGATCGAGACCAGCTCGGCCTCGTTCTTGCTGCAAAAAATCCGCGCACGCGCGTTGCCCATCGACCCGGCCATGGCTCGGCCGCGCAGCGCGCCATAGATGTGGATCGATCCGCCGGCGACGACTTCGGCGCCCGAAGCCACCGAGCCGAGCACAGTGACGTCACCGTTCGGGAAGATGACGGATTGGCCCGAGCGGATCGGGGTCTCGATCAGCAAAGAGCTCGGCTCCTGACGCCGGGGCGGTCGCGCGGTCGCGACGGCTTTATCGGAGGGCGGCAAAACCGTCTCACCCGCCGCCTGGCGTCCCCGCTTGAGCACGGGCGGCAGCGAGGGGCCGATCTGGTCTACCTCGGTACCCTCGAGAGCCATGACCCGAATCCCGCGCTCGGTCAATTGCGTGATCAGCTCGCCGATTTGGGATTCATTGAGTGAAACCGCCGCGAGGTCGAGGATGATCGGTCGGCCGACGAAAAACGCAGGTGAGGTTCCGCTGCGTCTGTCCAGTGCCGTCAGCCAGTCGGTGATCGGCGCCGTCGGGGAAAGCACGAACGCCATGAGCGAGCGGCCATGGAGGCGCATCGCTCCTTGCGGTCGAACGGCAATCGCGGTTGTCACCACAGGCCTCGAGGATTTTGCCGGCTGGCTAATCCGATTAGCGCGCTCCGTGGTTAATTAAGGCTTAAGAAACGCATATTTATCGGCATCGCACGTGATGAAGTTCCCGCGGCCGTCAGGCGTGTTGACCTGCGAATGACGATGCGGCCGAGGCTATGCTCACCGAGATCGCAGCGATGGTTCGCAACTTCGATGCCGGCCATCGCTGATCGGATGCGCGCTGCGCCTTCGACACCCCTAGAACAGGAGCCAGAATACAAGCACCATCAGGCCGTAGAGCGCGAGGACGAGCGCGGTTCCAGCGATGTCGATCCGCCGGACATTCGTACCTACCGGCTGCAGCCACCAGGAGAAGCGATTGCTCGTCCACGGCACGAGATAGTCCAGCAGCAGCACGCTTGCGACGTTGCCGATGAATAGCGCGACCGCGAAGGGAAGCGCCGCGCGGCCGGTCAGGAGCGGCGTTTGGATGAACGCGCCGAACAGGAACACCACCGGGTAGAGCATGAGCAGAACGAGCATGTTCTGCTTCCACGCCGCGGGCGGCGGCCCGCCGGCGGCGGGAATGGGGAACCATTGGTCGAAGCCGGTTCGCACGATCCGGGCATGGAATTTCTCGGTGAAGGGCGTCGCCTCCTGCAACAGCTTGTGACGTTCCGGCGAGTCGAGCCAACCCTGCAAATTCGCTTCGGTGTCGAAGCGCAGGATTGCGAGCCAATTCTCCTGCACGCCGGGGATCGGCGGCTCGAAGCGATAGCCCTGAAACCCCGGCGCCTTTGCCTGCACGGCCGCGATGCGCTGCTCCCACGCGCGGTACGCGCTCTCCTGGCCCGGCTTGATGCGGGTCGAAATCACCGCCGAGACCGGCGAGGGCATCACGCCGCTTGCGCCGTCGTGGACGACGTTGATGTCGTCGACGCCGATCAACATGGGCGCAATGCCGGCGACCCGGTTGCGCCGCTGCTCGGAATTGAGCCAAGCCACCGCCGCCTCGGCGCTGGCGAACCGCTGCAGGATCACCCAGTCGACCTGGGCCGGAGGGCTCGGCGGCATCACCGTCTGCTTGATGAAGCCGGGAAAGCGCGCGACGACGGCGCTGGTCTCGTCTTGCCAGCGGGCGAAGGCCTCCGCGTTCTCGGGCCGCACCCGCGTCTGCGTGACGATGGTGACCGCGCCGGGGGAGGAGGAGCCTCCGCTCGTCATGCGCTGCTGCCCGCTCATGCCTCGACGGCGAGCTTGCCGAAGATGCGATCCGGCGTGAACGGCAGGTGCGCAAAGCGCACGCCGGTCGCATTCGCCAAGGCATTGGCGATCGCCGGCGCGACCGGATTGATCGCGCACTCGCCCTGCGACTTGGCGCCGAGCGGGCCGATGCGGTCGTGGGTATCGGCGAAGTACACGTCGCTGCGCGGCACGTCGGCAAAGGCCGGGATGCGATAGTTGCGCAGCTGCGGGTTCACCATCGTGCCGCCGTCGTAGACCATGTTCTCGGTGAGCGCCCAGCCGAACGCCATGCCGATGGCGCCGTCGATCTGGCCGCGGCATTGCATCGGGTTGATCAGCCGGCCGATGTCGGCGGCGTGCACGCTGTGCAGGATGCGGATCTCGCCGGTCATGCGGTGCACTGCCAGTCGCACGCCGTGCACGTTGAACGCGACCGTGCGCGGCGAGAGATAAGCCTTGCGCTTGGCCTCGAAGCGATGGCCGGCCTTGCTGCCGGCGGCGTGGAGCTCAAGCAGCGTGATCCGCTGGTTGCCGCAGATCACGGCATCGTCGTCGAGCCGGCAAGTCTTCGGCTCGAGCCCGGTGTGGCGGGCGGCGAATGCGATGATGTTGTCGCGCAGCGCCGCGGCGGTGAGCGCCACCGCCTGGCCCGCGACCACGGTGCCGGTGCTGGCGAAGGTGCCGGTGTCATAAGGGGCGAGGTCGGTGTCGGCGTTGACGATGTCGATGCTGCTGGCGCGCGCCTCGAGCAG
>Ga0081455_10001168_pt1 | contig 32847 bp, 17 predicted proteins | sample TabmetS3T2R1_FD_70207 | JGI IMG/M metagenome (GOLD analysis project Ga0081455, IMG submission 70207) | Tabebuia heterophylla rhizosphere microbial communities from the University of Puerto Rico - S3T2R1 | ecosystem: Host-associated > Plants > Roots > Rhizosphere ...
GACTTCCCCGCCAGCCGCCTCTTGGTTGATTGTCTGTTGAACAGAGGCGGGGAGTGACTTCATCTCGACCATTTCCCCGGGATGCGCTTTTTCTTGCGCGGCCGCGCCACAAGCGAGACCGGTGCCAATGATTGCCGTTAAGAATAGTTTCTTTGTTTTCATATGCTCTTTTTCATTATCGCCAACAGGCGAAGCGTACCTCTCACAACAGAATTCGTCAATGAAGCCCCTGTCGGCCGGGGGAAGGTGAAAACGCATCTTTGGGCGCCCACGAAAATTTGTCTTGCTAAACATTACAGTTTTGTAATTATCGGGCAGAGCACCAATGAGAGCGACGCGTGAAAAGCCGCCCAGAACGCTTTCGAAACTCGTCGCAGACCCGAACAATTGAATTAGAAACCAACGTGCCAGCGTTAGCGCTCCATTCTTTTTCCCAAGCGATCGAGATTCCCACGAGTCTCCGCGATCGGCCATTGGATGAGTGGCAAACGTCAGCGCGTCTCACTGCATTGTTAAGCCGCTCTGGCATTCGCGTGCTCGGCGATCTGCATGGACGAAAAGTCGTAGATTTTGTCTGGGAAAAGAACTGTGGTCCAAAAACATTGTATGAACTGGATTTGCTTGCGCGGCGTGCACGAGTCCGAAACGGAAAGACGTCTTGCGATGGTCACCGACGCGGTCGCGCTCATCCTTCGCACAATGTCACGGCGACCGACGGCGAAAGGGCCACGACAAGAATGCAAGAAGATGCGGCCAGCTTCGCCGTTCCGGAATCGATCTGCCATCTTTCTTTCAACGAATTGCCGATAACGAGGCGTTTGGCCAACGTGGTTCGCACAATGGGTGCGCGGCGTTTGGGCGATCTCAACGGGCGCGGCTGTTTTGAATTGCTTCAATACAACCAGTGTGGGTGGAGCACGATTAGCGAGATTCAGCAACTGATCGAGCGCGCGGTTTCCGGCGATTTCGACATCAGGCAGATTGAAGAAGTCAACGCTGCAGCCGAATTATTAAGTTTGCTTGAGCAAGCACTGGCGAAGCTACCGCTTCGTGAGAGACAATTTGTTCTTGCCAGAATCGGAGCACAACCAGGAAGCAGCCGCAGTCCGGGCGCAGATCTCCTTTGCCTGAGCTACGCAGAAATCGGTCGACGGTATGGATTGACGCGTGCCCGCGTGCACAAGGTGCTCGTAAATACGCTCGATAGTTTGAAAAAAACATGGGGTCCGCGAATCCCGCGGCTTCTCGAATTAATAAAGTGGCGCTGTCTTTCCACGATTTCTCCGCTAACTCCCCAATTGCTTGAGCGATGGGTCAATTTGGCTGAAGTCTCTGCACGGCGAGTAATGACGCGTGACAATTTCAGCGGCTGCTGCCGATTGTCCTCCCAAGCGCATGTGCGTTTGATCGCCGCACTGGACAAAAATATTCCGTGCTGGCCAGAAACGCACCATAAACCGCGATGGATCGATGGCTCGCTCGACCAGTTCGATCTTACTCTCGCGCGTATCGTGCGCGTAGCCGGCGGACATATGACGGTTGCCGAAGCTTACCGTCAGCTCTTACGCTGGGGAGGCCGGGATTATCGGCGCCTGACCGTCGAAAGATTTTTGCGAATGCTTCGCAACGTTAAGTGCACCACAGTAGAATTCAAAGACTCGGAAATACCGATTGTCGGCCTGAGTCCATTGAACGGCGGCGTTTTCCTGCGCATGGTTCCGGCGAAAACGGCAAATCATCAGGCGCTCGCAAAATTCAATCTACTTCGCCAGCAATTCAGTTCGTTGGGATAAAAAACGATTCCTGTGAGCGCTACGCTGTCGGAAGGCGCTAAATCAGAGTTGCGCTTTTTGCAATGCCGCGGCGTTTTTTCCTTTGAAGCGAGATAGGATCCGAAAAACAGGATCTGACTAAAAATAATTAAAAATTAATCTTGGCTAATCATTACAGCTTTGTAATGATCGCACCTTAACTAAAAAACGTCACAACTATGAAAAAGAAGTCTCCTTCTCAATCTGCATTCCTTAATCTTCGCGTCTTGATTGGTCTGGCCGTATTCCTCTCCGGTATCTGTCTGGCGCTGGCAGGCCTTGGCACATTCTCGAACCCCAAGAGCGTTCGAAGTCATTCAAAGAACACTACGCCGCGGCTCGGCGGAAAAACCTCCTCTACCGCAAGCATCTCTCACGCTCCAGCCGCGCGGAACGTCGAGTATTCGCCAGCCGACAATGATGGCCGGTTCCGTTACATGATTGAATTCGCCGAGAAAGGAATGGTCCAGCGAGAAACGCGAGCTCCCGGCCAGCGATTCCAGGCGAATACGCCGCAAGCGCAGACTCTGCGCACGCAGATAATGAGCGAACAAGCCAATCATATTCAGGCCATGGATCGGGCGCTGGGGCACGGATTGAATGTGTCACATTATTTTCTAGTCTCGCATAGCGGTGTCGCTGCGCGTCTGACTCCTGAGGAAGCGCAAACGGTTCGCGGATTGCCGGGCATCAAATCGGTCGAGCGCGAACGTTTGTATCACACCACAACCTTTCGTAGTCCGGAGTTTATTGGCGCCGATCAGATTTGGGATGGCACTGCTGTGCCCGGCGGTTCCGGCACAAGGGGCGAAGGCGTCATCATTGCTATGCTCGACACGGGTATTGATGTTGATCATCCATCTTTTGCCAACGATCCGGACTGCGGTCACGGCACCACGGAGCCGGACAAGCTGCTGAGCGCTCTGGATTGTTCCAGCACTGATCCCGGCGGACTTTGCAACGGTCCTGATCCAGCAGACCACGTCGAGCACGGCACGCATACTTCCAGCACATCAGGTGGGAATACCGTGGGGACCGATGCGACCCCGCCGCCCTTCTTACAGATCTCGGGCGTCGCGCCGTGCGCCAGTATTCGTGCCTACAAAGTTTGCGCCACCAATACATGCTCCGACGCGGATATTCAGGCTGGCATGGATAGCGTGCTAATACATGGCGACTGCAAGGTGATGAATTTTTCCATCTCCGGTGGCACCGACCCATGGATCGATAATGACCGGCGCAAGCTCGATCTTGTAGACGCCGACGTATTGGTCGCGGCCTCGGCAGGCAACACAGGGGATGGCGTTCCCGATCCAGTTGGAGAAGTCAATCACCGTGGTCCCTGGGTTCTGACGGTAGCCGCGTCCACTAAGGACCAGGTCCTCCACGATGGTTTGCTCTCGGCTAGCGGTCCAGGCAGTCCTCCGCCGGACACCCAGAACATTGGTCTAGACAAAGGGAGCGCTTCGCCTGACGGCAATCCGGTCACCGATTTTCCAATTCGGCATTTTACCGGTCAGGATCCAGCCTTCGAAGGTTGTAACGGCCAGCCACCGTTCCCGGCGAACTTCTTCGATGGTGCCGTGGCGCTAATTCACCGAGGAAACTGCACGTTCACAGAAAAGATCACCAACGCGTTCAACGCCGGGGCCGCGATGGTAGTAATTCGAAACAACCAAGCTGGGACGGTATTAATGGACACTACCGGGCAGCCTAGCGTCCCCGCTTACAGCTGCGATCAAACTCCCGGCGACGCCTTAGTCGCGTTTGTGGATGCAAATCCGAACGACGCAACCATCGATTTCAGTCTCCATGGATCTGCCGCTGCTCAGGGTGATGTTCTGGCGGATTTCAGCTTGCGCGGTCCTGACCCAGCGCCATACCAAGACATTCAAAAGCCAGATATCACTGGACCGGGCGTACTCATCTATGCCGCGTTCCCCATCGACCTTGGAGCATACGGAACCATCAGTGGCACTTCCATGTCCAGCCCACATAACGCCGGCTCGGCCGCTCTGGTACGAGCTGTGCACGGAGATTGGACCGTCTCCGAAGTTAAATCGGCCCTGATGATGACCTCGTTCAACGGCGGCACCAAGGAAGATGGAACAACCCCGTGGGACGCGGATGACGTCGGCACCGGACGAGTTGATCTGACCAAAGCCGCTCTAGCTGGATTGGTCATGGATGAGACCACGCAACATTACATCGACGCGAATCCCAATACTGGTGGAGATCCCAAGACCCTAAACGTCCCGTCGGTACGCAACATGGAGTGCACGCCCAATTGCACCTGGACGCGCACCGTGCGCAACACGCTCACCTCTGCGACGAGTTGGACAGCAACGGGAACAGCAATCACTCCGGGATTCACGATCGACGTCCAGCCGTCGAATTTCAGCTTTACCGGCGGTCTCGGCGAGACCCAAGAACTGACCATCACTGCTACGCCAAACACCAATCTGACCTCATCTGTCGCCTTCGGTGAAGTGGTGCTGGCGGCCGAACCTACTGGACCGAATGGCATCGTAGTCCCCGATGAACGCATCACTGTCGCGATCAAGGGTTCGCCCGGCGGCGTGTCGCCAACCCCAACGCCAACTCCAGGCGGAAGCTGTCCGCCAACTATTACACAGTCCACGAGCCAGGCGATAGTGGATGGTAACTCAGTGGCGTGCAACAATGGGGTCGGTACCACCGAGAACCATTACTGGCGCGCCTTTGACATGAGCACCTTCACTGGTGGCGCGGAGTATGATGTCACCTCAGTCTCCTTCGGGATTGAGCTCGCAGCCTCTGGGAGCGGCACGGGTCAACCATTGACAGTTAACCTGTATACCAACAGTGGCTCGCCATTCCCGAATGGTACTCTGACTAAGATTGCCACGTCCGGGGAGCTTAACATTCCCGACCAGGTGGACTCGATATTTGAGGTGCCATTAACGGTCACCGTGCCTGCCGGCACTCTCGAGTTGGTGATGGAAGTGACGACGCCCGATGGAACCGGCGTGGGCAACCTACTCTTTATCGGGTCGAATTCGGATCCGGAGACTGGGCTGAGTTATCTGAGTGCTGCCGATTGTGGTGTGCCGGATCCGACGCCAACGGGCGATATCGGCTTCCCGAACATGCATATCGTGTTTAACGTTAATGGCACTTGCCCAGCAGCCACGCCAACACCAACACCGACACCGTCTGTTACACCAACACCAAGTGCCACAGCTTCGCCGACGGTTTCGCCGACGGCTACGCCTAGAGCGACGCCAAGACCGCGGCCAACTCCACACCCTCGGCCTACACCGCCGTAAGTCTATAAGGCGTTTTTTCACGGACTACACTTTCCCCGAAGTCATTAGTGAAGTCTGAATGGTGATTGGAGCCGGGGTCGGTAACACCGATCCCGGCTCTACCATGTACCCGGATCTGCGTGGCACCGGCAGGTCTGACTAACTTGCCGACGACTCTTTGATTGTCCGGAATTCCTGCGGACTTTGGATTCAAATCTTCACAGCCGAAGCACGGAGTATCCGATTTGAAAGGCGCTGCTGAGTAGCAGCACGGCCCCCACTGGGACAAGGAAGATGCCGATGCCAGGGTCATCCTTGAAATGCCACACACCTGCAAGCAGAAAGCCAATCGGCAACAGTATTACGGCTGTGCGCAATCCGAGCGACGTTATTCGTCCCACTCGAATCAAATCAAGCCGGCTGCAGATTGCTGCTGCGATCAGTACCAAGTTAAGCAACGTTCCGTGAGCGTGCGCTAGCCGAAACATGTCGCGCCGGACCGAATCGTCCAGCAATGCCGGAGAACGAAAACCGATCAGGCCTTCAATCAAAAGCCCAAAGACAATCCAGACTGCCAGAGAAATCCAACCTTGCCAGATCAACGCCGCGCATTGAGATGATTGAGAATTTGATCGCATTCTTTCCTCTAGGGCTACCGACTATTAAGTGTCAGCGATGACCTCTTGTATGTTACTCGCCAACTTCGACATCAACTTCCACGCGGTTGGCGCCGAGTCGTTCGCGAGCCTCCTTTGCAGCGCGTAATCGCTCCGGCGTGAATAGCGGATACCAGGCTTGGAGCGTAGTATCGCGCTTCTCCGGCCTGTCAAGATAGTCCGGTTTGGGCATGGCAGGATAGCCGGCAGCAAGCGCGTTCGCGGCGAAATATCGAACAATCGGATATCGATCCTGCATTGCTTCCAATAACAAGGGACCATTCACGTCGTTCGCGGGTGTCATCGCAGCAGCAGTAAGCGCTCGCATCACCGCGTCACCCGCGAAAAGCTCCCGCTGTCCTTCTGGCTCATCAAAACACTTGTCGCCATCCTTACTCTCGATAAGCGCATTTGGCCACAGGCGACGGGACGCAGCGATTGCGCGATTTACCGACCAATCAAGATGACATTGGTTACAGGCGTTCGGTTTGTCGAAGCGAACCGTTTCGTCCGGACGCGGGATAGTAATATCATGCGTCCGGTGCGCTGACATCACGCCATAAACGATTGAGGGCATGTGACAGTTGTAGCAAAGGCTTCCGCTCGAGTCGGCCTGGTGCTTGGTGTGTTCGACTAGTTGAGCTGGGGTTGCAAATTGCTGGTGACACTGAGTGCAAGCGGCGTTCGTTTTCATTTGCTCCGTGAGCTGGCCCTTCGGATCGCCGCCGTGCATCTCGTGGCATGAGAGGCAGGTGATTCGTTGACCGGGTTTGCCCGCGCGAAAACATTTGGAGCGCGTCATCCCTTGATACTCGTACGCAGTCAAACGCGGGGAGCCATCCCGCCAGAAACGCGACTCGAAACTGAAGGAGCCGATCTTGTCTTCGCGCTGCACCGGCCTGTAGAACTCGAGCAGATTTTTTCCAGCATCATATGGATCGCCATCGCTCATCATTTCGTGGATTCGATCGCGTGGCTCCGGGAGACGTTGTCCATGGCAATGTCCGCATACCATCGCGGAGCGGTCGGAATCCAGTTTGGCCGGATTTGTTACAGAAAGAGCCGGCGCTCTCGGATCTTTCACGTGCCAGAGATAGCGTGTCACCGGTGAGAGCGCGTGTTGGGCATGCTCGCCAGCCGGGCCGTGACACGCGCCACATGCGATGCCTAACTCAGCCACTTCTGTATTCCACGACCTGTCGGTCCAATCCAAATGAGGCTGAGCCTTGACGTTGTGGCAAAAAACGCAGTTCGAATTCCATTCGGTGACATGCTGCTTGTAATCGGTTCCGTCGGGATAAAAGAACGAACCGTTCAGATGCATCCACCGGCGTTGAACAAGATCGTACGCGATGGGAAGGCGCACCCACTGGTCGCCGTTTTTGGTGAGATACTGCTGAATTCGCCGGGAACCAACCGTACGTCCGATTTCAAGTTGCTGTTTTTTGCCATCTACGCCGGTGAATTTCATCCAGTAATTGCCATTCCCACGGACCATTTCAGCGCGAACGCCCTGATAGGTGATTGTGTTGTCGCGATCAAAATCGCCGAGGACACTTTGGGAATTTGCCTCCTGGGTCATGGTGCGATGAAACGTCGCATGCCACGTCGCATAATTTCCCTCGTGGCATTTCCGGCAATTGTTTGACTCAAGATAGCCGGCATCGACCCGTCCGGCGCGAACTCGCGCATAGTCGGGAGCTGTCACATGGATCGTGGCCGCGACCAACGCAACAGCGAGCAAGGTAAAGCCAGCAGTTGTGACGGCAGGTGAAAAACGCGGCGTGCTCATTGCGAATCGATTTTGCCAGTCAGTCGCGGCTCACGCATAGATTTTGGTTCTTCTGATCCATGGCCAACAGCTTTGTATGCCCATCCCGTCCGGTTTTGAAGGCTATCATGAACATTACAATTTTGTAATAAAAAGCTTGCACTGCCTGGATTGGGTAAGCAGAATCGGCGTCCAACCCAAAAACAGTTCTAACCCAGGAGAGCGAAAGCCGAAATCTACTATGAAAAAGAAATCCAACTCACAATCTGCATTCTTTAATCTGCGTATTGTAGTCGTCGCTGCGTTTTGCGTACTCGGTATCGCGTTCACGCTGTTTGCCTCTGGCGCGTTGTCAGGTCCAAGTGCGAAAGCGCAAGCCGCGGAGGGACGCACCAACGGCGGGTCTCATAAATTATCGATTCGCTATCGGCAATTGGCAGCCTCTTTGAAGGACCGTGGTGCGCATGTCGTCGGAGACTACGACAGTTTTATGCTGCTCGAGGCAAATGATGCGCTCACGAAAAGCGTAGCTGGCAACCCTCAGGCCGAGATAGCTGATCATAACAACCTCATCCTTCTCAATGCGAAAACGATCAATACTGCTTCGGGCAGAGCTCAAGCTTTGCGCAGCGCCCGCGGCGGAAACGGGAAACAGATGCGGCTAATTCAGTTTAAGGGACCGATCCGTCCAGAGTGGTATCAAGCGCTTCAAGGCACAGGCGCACGCATCGTCACTTACATTCCAAACAATGCGTACTTAGTTTATGGCCAGACAGACCGTCTGGCGGCAGTGCGACAATTGGCGGCGAGCAATCCGGCCGTGCAATGGGACGGAGAATATCTGGCGGCTTACAAAATCGATCGGGCGATCACAGGTAAGAAGGGAGCGAACGTAGATAACCGCTCGACAAAGGGCAACGAGCAGTTCGTGATTCAATTGGTGGAAGATGCTGCAGAGAACGCGACCACCCTTTCCATGATCGAGCAGCTAAAGCTCGAACCAGTTCTGGCTAACGAGAAGGTGCTCGGATACGTCAATATCAAAGTGGCTCTGCCAAAAGAAGCCGTGATTAATCAGATTGCGCAGCGCGGCGATGTGGTGTCGATCCAGCCGTGGGTGACTCCGAGAAAGAATGATGAGCGTGAGGACGTCATCATGAGCGGGAATTTAACCGGAAATGTGCCTACGCAAATGGATTATTTTGCGTACCTTGAGAGCCACGGTTACGACCTCAGCACAGTCTCGGACTTTGCGGTGAATCTCTCGGATAGCGGCATCGACAATGCGACGCAGACGCCCAATCATTTCGGTCTTTACCGATTGGGTGATTCAACCAACCCGAGTAACAGCCGCATCATCTACAATCGCCTGGTTGGAACGCCAAACCCCGGGAGTACGCTCCAGGGATGCGATGGACACGGCAACTTGAACTCCCACATCATTGGCGGGTATGTGCCAAGCGGAACGGTTAACGGCGTGAACTTTGACGCTTTCCCGCATGCCGATGGGTCGTTGTTTCACTATGGCCGAGGCATGGCGCCCTTCGTGAAGATTGGTTCCTCGGTCATCTTCGATCCTAACACTTTTACTTTCCCAAGTTACGAGACCTTGGAGCGCATGGCTTACAACGACAGCGCTCGCATGAGCAGCAATAGCTGGGGAGCTGCAGTCGGTGGCGCCTACAACAGTGATTCCCAGCGTTACGACGCGCTGGTGCGCGACGCAGACAACCAGACCACAGGTAACCAGGAGTACACAATCCTGTTCACGTCCGGAAACTCAGGTCCTGGCGGAAACACCTGTGGTTCCCCCGGAACAGCTAAGAACGTCATTACCGTTGGCGCAGCTGAAAACGTGCACCCGTTCGGTGGCGCCGATGGGTGTGGCATCGGCGATTCTGGAGCAGACAGCGCAAATGACATTATCTTTTTCTCCAGCCGCGGTCCATGCGACGACGGACGCAAGAAACCTGAGATTGTCGGTCCCGGAACACACGACACGGGCGGGGTATTCCAGGCTTCGCTCGCCAATCCTCCCGGCAGTGGCAACGGCGCCGCAGCGGGTTGTTTTAACGCGAGCGGGGTTTGCGCCGGGCCCAATGGGAGTGACTTCTTTCCCCTAGGACAGGAGTGGTACACCTCCTCCTCCGGGACCAGTCATTCGTGTCCCGCAGTGTCAGGCACAGCTGCGCTAATCCGGCAACATTTCATCAACCAAGGTCTAACCGTTCCAAGCCCGGCCCTGATCAAAGGGCTAATTCTGAACTCGGCCCGCTACATGACCGGCACAGGTGCAAATGACACGCTGTGGTCGAACAGCCAGGGAATGGGTGAGGTTAGCCTGAACAACTACTTCGATATCCTTGATAGTGACCACATCTTCCGGGATGAGATCGATCTCTTCACGGCCTCCGGCCAGCAGGTTACAGTCGCCGGAACCGTAGGTGATAACACCAAACCGTTCCGTGTTACCATCGCCTGGATCGACCCACCTGGCCCAACATCAGGCAACGCTTTCGTTAACAATCTCGACCTCGAAGTCACTGTTGGAGGCAATACTTATTTAGGCAACGTGTTCTCCGGTGCTTTTTCCACTCCTGGAGGTTCGGCAGATATTCGCGACAATGCTGAGAGCGTGTTTGTTCCGGCAGGCGTTAGCGGAAGCTTCGAGGTCAGAGTGATCGCAACCAACATTGCCGGTGACGGCGTCCCCGGTAACGGCAGTCCGCTGGACCAAGACTTTGCGCTCGTTGTCTATAACGCTGTAGAGGGACCAACTCCGACGCCATCGCCGACACCTACAGGAACACCGATAAGTCCGACACCCAGTCCCACGCCATCACCCACTCCAGGCGTGTGCGATTACACGTTTACCAGCGGTAGCGATACGATTGTGCCGGGTGACACCGATATTAGCAACCACACCGACGACGGCGATACGTTTGTCGCGTTGCCGTTCTCGTTCTCGTTGTATGATCAGACATTCAACGGCGTGAACGTTAGCTCGAATGGCCGCCTCGATTTCGTGTGCGTCAATGAACCAGGCGGCTTCGAATCAGCGTGTCTGCCGCCGCCGGATAATCTGTGCCCGTTTGATTTCACAGTGTTCCCTAACTGGAGCGACTATCGCACCGATATCGTGGGAGAAGGCTGCGCAAACTTTGCCAGCGGCTGCGGTGTTTTCACCTCGGTGTCAGGCAGCGCGCCCAACCGAATCTTCAACATTGAATGGCGCGCGGTGTATTTCAATGATCACAATCAGACGGCCAATTTCGAAGTGCGCCTGTATGAAAATGATCCAGACAAGCGCTTCGATTTCATCTTCGGCACCGTTCAGCCGGGGAGCGACCAACTGTTTGTCTCAGGCGTACAAGGAGCAGCAGGAACCTTTACCCAGGATTTCTGCGATGCTAACCCGCCAGGACCAGGCTCGCGCACTTACACCTGTCCAGGTGGAGCACCGTCTCCTACACCGACGCCTACTCCGAGCGCAACTCCAACAACAACGCCAACCGCGACTCCAACCATAACTCCAAGTGCGACGCCAACCGTATCGCCAACACCGGTAGGAAGGCCTACTCCAACGCCAAGGCCTCGACCAACCGCTCGGCCTCGGCCAACGCCCCCGGGTTAAAGAAAATCTGAGCGAAAAATTTATCTTGCCAATCATTACAAAGTTGTAATGATAACGGAATACCTGCAGGGCTGATAACCCCGAAACCCTTCGGGGTTGCTGAAGTGGAGAAGCCGCAGTCCGGTGGAGCGGACTGCGGCTACACTTTTCTCTCACGCACAAACGGCGGTCTAACGAGTCAGAGCGTCAAGGCAAAATTGGTAAAGGAAACGCGTTCATGGCAATCGCGAAAGCGCTGAGTTCGTGTCGAATAGCATAGGCAAACGTCCTAGGCGACCTCTCAAAAATTTATCTTGCGCCAATCATTGCAATTCCGTAATGATCTGTGCGAAGCCAACCTTAACCTCAACTTCAGCCATGCTTAACACTCATTTTTTCCAACGAACTTTTCCGCAATACGTCCTCTTGATCGTCTCAGCTTGCTTTGTGGCCCCTGTCCTCAATCGCTCAGTTGATGCGCAGGCTTCTACTCAGCGACCGGTCGTTGTCACAGCCCCGGTAGTCCCCGGCGTGTATGAGGAAGTGCCCAGCGCGTATGGAGCGCCTCCCGAGTTTTCGCGCAGCCGTTTCTCCAACGTAGTGAATGCCTACGTTCTTCCGCCATGGGCATTCTTCTTCGGCGAACTTTTCGAAGGCCAGGGATTTCGCCACGGACCGCCGGATTATCTCTTCACACAAGAGGTGGAAATGGGTTTGCCCTACCGTTTTAATATCGCTGCGGAATCTCAGTGGGAACGATTTAATGGTGGCGGCGGCGCGCAGACGGTGAGCTTGGAAGCGCGTTGGGCTCTTGCTGATTGGAACAAGATCCCGCTAAACCCGACAATATTCGCAGAATACAAATTCGGTGTCGGGACGATTAGACACGAAGAAGTTCCACCTCCCGCAGCAGAAGGAGGAGAAGAAGAGGAAGAAGGCGGGCCACCGAAGGTTCCAGACGCTTACGAATTTCGTTTGCTCCTTGCTCAGGACTTCGGCGAGCACGTCGAGTGGGCCATGAACTGGTTTTTTGAAAAAGAAAATACGGGCGATCGCGGTAGGGAATGGGGTTTCTCCCAGGCGATAATGACTCCGATTCTCCTGCCTAACGAGCGTCTGAAAGTCGGCCTGGAAATGGAATATAAGAATTTGACGGTCAAAGATACGCGCGGCGATCCGTTGCACAGTTTCACCATCGGCCCAACCGTCGCGTGGAAACCGTCAGCGCACACTCGTCTTGATATTTCGCCCTTGTTCGGTTGCACCGCGGGTGCTCCGGTTGCCGACGTGTTTGTTGCGTTTTCCTGGCTGTTTGGTGGCGAAGGTGCCGAAGCAGCCGAGGCGCCTGTGTCGTCGCGGTTCCGTTATCTGCACAAGGTTTCGCGCGGTGATAAAGATGTAGCTAAAGAAATGAAGCAGGTGGCACCGCCCTGTCCTGACTGGTACGGAGATCGCGAATGGAATGTGAACCTCTTTGGTACCTATGCATTCACGAACACCGAGTTCGCGCCTAATCCTTCGCTGATTGACATTGTACAAAGCACCAGTGAAGGCGGTCCCGTGCTCGGCACGTACGACCGTTACATTGGCGGCGATCACGCATGGGGCGGCGGAGGCGACATAAAATATTTCTTCTGTCGCTATGCTGGGGTCGGTGTTGAGGGATTTGCGCTCGATGCCACCAAGCCCGGCTTCAATATCTTCGAAGACCAGTCTGTCCCGATACTTATCAAGGAAAGAACAAGTCACAATCGTGCCGTCGGCGCTGTCCTTGGCACACTTACGTTGCGTTATCCGATTCCGTGCACGCGTCTAGCGCCTTACGCCTGGGGCGGAGTGGGCGCGATTTTCGGCGGCGGCGAAAGAGACCAGCTTCACACGCAGGGGCCGCCGGACGCCTTCCTTGTTAATGCGCAGACCGATCATTTTGGCAGCGAAACTAAAGTGCTCACGCAATTCGGAGCCGGTCTTGAAGTCCGACTCGCGCGGCACGTCGGTTGGACTAACGACTTGAGTTTTGGCATCATTGACGGCCCCAGGAATAATTTCGGAATGATCCGCAGCGGTCTGAATTTCGCCTTCTAGCTGACCTCGCCGCAAAAGGCGTCTTGGGCCCGGTGCTTCCAAGAAGATCTTCAGGGCTGACAACCTCGAAAACCATCGGGGTTGCTGAAGTGGAAAAGCCGCAGTCCGGTGGAGCGGGCTGCGGCTACACTTCCTTGATTGCGCGGCTTCTGTCAAGCGGCTCGGGCTGCTTCTGGCGTTTTCGAGAAAGCGCTCCTACTTCCGGGACATTTCTTGACCTCATTTCAGCGCGCCGATAGTTTCAGTTCGGAAAGGAGATTGCCGGTGAAAACCGAAGTGTCGATCGAATACTGCGTCGTTTGAAACTACACGCCGAAGGCCGTCAGTTTGGCGACCAAAATTCTCGAGGTCGGCGAGCGCATCAAGTCGCTTACGTTGATTCCCTCGAGTGGCGGCGCTTTCGAGATTCGCGCCAATGGCAAATTACTCCATTCCAAACTCGACACCGGCGACTGGCCGGAATTCGACGCTATTGTCACGGCAATCAAGAAAGCGAAATAGGCCTTTCGTATTCCGCAATCCGCACCTCGAAATTTGGAGAGTGAAGGGTGCCTGGTGGTCCTCGCGGTCTTCAAAACCGTTGTCGGTTCCGCATACCCGGGACCGAGGTAGGTTCGATTCCTATCCTCTCCGTGTATTTCTAACAATTCCTGGGGCCGTTTCGCTGTGCGAAACGTGCAGGTCGCCCCACAGGGCGACGGCCACAGCAGCCGCAATTCCAAAGGAGGTGAAGATCGATGCCACGTGAGCAAGTCCGAAGACTCACTTCGCTTTCATCCTGCGCTGGGTGAGCGTCAAAATTGAGCCAACAGGCCCTGCGGCAAGTTTTGCCGCAGCTTCCGCTTTCCCTTGATCCAAAAGTAATCGTGAACTCGACTACGTTCGACGATGCGGGCGTTTATCGCCTGGGTCGCCATCGTGCGCTCGTGCAAACCGTCGATTTTTTCACGCCTATTGTGGACGACCCTTTCTCGTACGGACAAATCGCGGCTGCCAACGCGCTCTCGGATATTTTTGCGATGGGCGGACGGCCGTTGACTGCGCTTAACGTCGTTGGTTTTCCGGCGGACCTGGTTCGGCCAAGAGTGATTGCAGCGATTTTACGGGGTGGTCTCGCTAAAGCTGCCGAAGTGGGTTGCGCCATCATCGGCGGCCATTCCATTCGCAATCCCGAGCCCATTTACGGACTGGCTGTCACAGGAGTAGTCGATATTCGCCGTCTGACAACAAACGCAAACGCGCGCCCCGGCGATGTGCTGGTCTTAACCAAACCGTTGGGCACGGGAATCGCTACAACCGCAATCAAACGCGGCGTTGCCTCGCGCTCGTTGCAGAAGAGGGTCATCGCACTGATGTCGAAGGTGAACACAGTAGGAGCCGAACTGGCGGAGCTCCGCCTAGTGCGGACCGCGACCGACATTACGGGTTACGGATTGATGGGTCACTTAATTTCACTCTGCCGCGCCAGCGGCGTTTCTGCCGAAATCGATCCGAATGCGGTGCCCATGATCAGCGATGAAATCGCCGATTTGATCGAACAAGGCTGTATCCCCGGGGGCAGCCGCGAAAATCTCGTTGCCACAACTGTGGCTGTCGATTGGAGAAGCGCTGATGATTCGCAGCGAATTCTCTTAACCGACGCGCAAACCAGCGGCGGATTACTTTTATGCGTCGCGCAGGCGAAACTCGAGAAAGTTCTTGGCCTTTTGAGGCAACGTCGAACGCCTTGCGCGGCGGTCATCGGAAGAATTGCCGCCCGTCGCTCTCGGCGTCCATTGATATGCGTGAAAGAGTGAAACTGCGCTCGCGGCGGGAAATTCCTGCCGTTAACAAGGTCCTTGATGCGTTGGGCGAATATCACCTGCCCCGTCCTGTCGTCGTTGATCTTGTCCGAAGAGAACTGTCGACAATGCGCAGCAAGAACACGATCCCGGAATTTGAATCGACCGTCGAACATCTGCATCGATCGCTTGAGCAACTTCGCGCCAGCCGCCTGCAGCCTGTCATCAATGGAACTGGGATAGTAATTCATACAAATTTCGGTCGTGCTCCGCTGGCAACCGAGGCGGTCCGCGCTCTCACTGAAATTGGAGCGGGTTATTCCAATTTGGAATATGATCTGGCAACAGGTGATCGCGGGCATCGCGGCGCGTACATCGAAAATGCACTCGCGCTGCTTTGCGGAGCAGAGGCAGCTACGGTGGTAAACAATTGTGCAGCGGCGTTAGTGCTGATTGTTCAACATTTCACCGCCGCGAAACCAGAAGTGATAATTTCACGCGGTGAGATGGTCCAAATCGGGGGCGGTTTTCGAATTGGCGAGATAATCGAGGCCACGGGGGCAACCCTGCGTGAAGTGGGAGCCACCAACAAAACGAAAATCGATGACTACAGCCGCGCGATTGGTTCCCGGAGCGCGATGATTTTGAAAGTTCATCGCAGCAATTTTTTCATGAGTGGTTTTGTCGAATCGCCGTCTGCGGCTGCGATCGCTGCACTCGCACGAAAGAAGCGAGTTCTTTTTGTGGAGGATTTGGGTAGCGGCGCGACCATGCGGACAGAGCAATTTGGAATCGCCGAGCACGAGCCGACGCCCGCAGAAGCTTTGAAAGCTGGGGCGGATCTGGTCTGCTTTAGTGGCGACAAGTTGTTCGGCGGACCGCAGGCCGGAATTATTGCAGGCAAGAAACGGCTCGTCACCGCTTTGCAACGCGAACCATTATTTCGCGCCTTGCGGTGTGACAAACTTTGTTTCGGCGCGCTGCAAGCGACGATCGATCTTCATCTAAACCAGGCAGCGGAAAAAGTTCCGGCCATTGGGCTCTTGCAAGCTGCCGAAGACGAACTGCGCAATCGAGCTGCGTCGATAAAGAACGGTCTGAGTGACCTGCCGCTGCAAATCACCATTGGCCGAAGCGTGGCCAAAATCGGCGGTGGCGCGTTGCCAAAATCCAGGATGGCATCAGTTACAATTGAAATTGTCCCGGGGCATTGTTCGCCGGTTGACTTGGCGGCTCGTTTACGCAGTACCGTTCCTCCGGTGATCGGCTATGTTGCTAATGACAGTTGCAAACTCGATCTACGCACGATTCTTCCGCACCAGGACGCAGTTTTAGTTGATGTAATTCGCACGGCGTGTGCCGAATCTTTTTGAGAGCGTTGCACGGTAATGTCATCACTCCTAGTCGAGCGAAATGACAACGAGACACTTCATCCTCGCCACGGCCGGTCATGTCGATCACGGCAAAAGCGCGCTCGTAAAAGCTCTCACGGGAACGGACCCTGATCGGCTGCCGGAGGAAAAACAGCGGCAAATCACAATCGATCTCGGGTTCGCAGAGCTAAATCTCGCCGGGGCTGACGAGCGACGGTTTCGCATCGGAATCGTCGATGTGCCCGGTCACGAAGATTTTGTTCGAAACATGATTGCCGGCGTCGGCTCGATCGACCTTGCTCTTCTGGTCGTTGCTGCCGACGACGGCTGGATGCCACAAACTGAAGAGCATCTGCAAATTTTGAGCTACCTCGGAGTGAAACGAGCCGTGGTGGCCCTGACAAAAAGCGATCTCGGCGGCAGCGAAGCTGTCACTCGGCGAATACGTGAGCGTTTGCGCGACAGCCCGTTCGCGAACGCGCAGATCGTCGCGACCTCGGTTCGCAATGGTGAGGGCCTCGAAACGTTGAAACGCGCGCTGGTCGACGAGTTCGTCACGATGCACTCGTCGCGTGAATATGGGAAGCCACGGTTGTTCATCGATCGTGTGTTTACTCTGCGCGGAATCGGCACCGTCGTCACGGGAACATTGACTGGCGGACAATTGCGCCGTGACCAGAAAATTGTTGTCCAACCCGGCAACGTCCACGCGCGGATTCGCTCGATCCAGAGTCACGGACAGGAATACGAAGTTGCCCAACCGGGAATGCGGACAGCGATTAATCTGCCAGACCTTAAGGTCGAACAGATCAACCGGGGAAACATCGTCACGATTGCCGATTTCGCGCCTGCAAATTCGACGTTTATCGCCCTCCTCGAAAAATCACCGCGACTTCTTCGCGAAAACCCTGGCGCGCATCCCCTGAAAAGCGGCTCATCCGTGTATCTTCATCATGGAACATCGCGGACTTCAGCGAGGATCACGTTTCTTAAAAACAGACTCCTTGAGAAGGGCGAAAATGAGATCGCCCAGGTAAAACTGGCATCGCCAATCTTTGCATTTGCCGGTGATCGTTTTGTTATTCGCGATCCGTCAGAACAGCACACTCTTGCCGGCGGGATGGTGCTCGGTCCAGATCACGCAGAATTTCGCGATGAGGCGAAACGCAAATTGCTGACGAGTCGCGCTACGGCGCCGGATGACGTCCACCTCTGGGTTTGCTCTGAAGTTGGCCTGCGCAGATTTGTGTCCATTCAAGGCCTTCTGGATAAATCTCACTTCAGCACCACCGAGATCGCTGACTCCCTATTGAGCCTGAGGCGCAACGATGAAGTTGTTGTTCACGGCAAAATCGCGGCAAATCCCAGCGCGTGGAAGGCTTTGAGGGACCGCGCCACCCGCCTCATCGATAATGAACTTAACAAGCATCCCGAACGAGCCGGTTACGACTTGAGCGAACTGCGCGCCGCGCTGCGCGACAAACCGACAGATGTTTTCGAAGCGCTCATCGCTGACCTGTGTTCCCATGATTTTGTTCGGAAACAATCGGCAATTGCACGTCGTTCACATCGGCCGGCTTTGCCGGAAAACCTGCAACCTATCGCAGCGAAAATTCACGAAGCATTACGCAAGAAACCGTTCGATCCACCGCCGCGAAGAGAGCTCGAATCCGACCTGGAAGCGCAACGAGTTCTGAGATTCTTGATTGAGAGCGAAGAGGTGATTGAGATTTCTTCGGACGTCGTGTTGTTGCACGACAACTTTGAACGCATGAAAAATGCAGTCGCTGATTTCATTTCCAAAAATGGACCGGCTACGGTGAGCGAATTGCGACAGGAGCTTCAGAGCTCGCGGCGAATCATGGTTCCATTTCTCGAAAAACTCGATCGCGAAGCTTTCACACGGCGCGTAGGTGACAAGCGCACGCTTGGCAGGATGATGTAATCCGTGAAACGATCGCGACCAATTCTGCTCGTTGCGCCGTCTGCTCGGGAAGCGTGGGACGACGCGATCGCGCCCTGGTTCGATCGAATCGCGCCGAAAGCATGGGAGCATCCGTTGCCTTCGCTGGTGGTCGTCCCGACGCGGGGACATGTTAATGATCTCAAGGCGCGCCTGATCGCAAGGGGCGCTTCGCATCTCGGATTGCAATTTGTCACACCGGGAAGGTTGCGTGCTGTACTCGCGCGCGACGATTCGGCCCCAACCACCCGGCTTGAACATCTACGGCTGCTGCTGGCAATTGCGGCGAGCGAAATGCAAGATCGGCCTAACGAATCCGAAACACTCGCCGCCAAAGCTGTTGCGCGCTCTCCCGCGCTACTGTTGCGCGCGTTAGATCGCCTCGAAACCGCCGGTTGGAAATTTGGAGAACTCGCGCTGCCATCGTTCGCGCCGGTAGTTCAGCGTTTCAACGAGCTCTTGAAAAAATGCGATTTCGTTCTTCCAGGGGAGACCGATCGAAAGCGTCTGCAAGAAAGCGCCCGGACCACGCGAAAGTTTTCAAATGTACTCATCACTGGATTCGATGGAGCTCATTGGGCAGACTGGTTTTTCCTGCGGGCCGTGGTCGACCTGGCAGAAGAGACAACCATCGTGCTCGAGGAACCGCGCGAGAATTTTTCCGACATCGATCTTTGCTGGATCGGTTCATGGGAAGAAGTCTGCGGTGAAGCGCAACGAGGGCTGAAGCCCGCCTGGCCGCTTGGAGATTCACTTTTTAGCGAAGCGGAAATGAGGGGGAACACGGAACCCGCAAAACGCTTGAATTTCCTCATCGGTACAAACATTTCGGAGCAAGCCGAGGCGATTACGCGGCAATGTGTTCGCTATTTGGCGGACGAAAAATGCACGCGACTCGGCGTGATTTTTTCCGGCAACGGCGCACTGCCTCGTCTGGTCGCGAGCTCGCTGGCTCGTCTCGGCATTCCGCACAACGACGGGCTTGCGCACATGGTTCCCGGCATTTTCGAATCGCCTGAATGGCAGGCATGGATTGAATTGCAGCGCGCACCACGCCTCGGTTCGCTTCTGCGTTTTCTCAATTCGCTTGTGGATCCAACCGTTTTTTCGCGAGCGCTCAGCCGCCGAGGAGTCGAAAGCATTCTTCGGGAGAGCTACAGGAATCTTTTGGTGGACGATCTTGAAATTCTGCGTGCCTACTGTCTCGAGCACCCTGATGAGAAATTTCGGCTCACCGCTCAAGCATTGGGCGCGTTGCCGGTCCTCCCAGCACGCAGTACCCTCGCTCAGTTCCTCAAAAAAACGAAAACCTCACTCGAGTATCTTGACTGGAGGCAACACGCTTTTGAAATCGAGACCGCTACGCACGATTGGCCGCAGCAGCTGGATGCGGAATTCTCGCGGATGCTTTTCCTGCGGTGGCTTGAAGAAACCGCAGCGACGTTTGGTATTGGCCGTTCGGCCGCAGGCGATCACACGTACGCGCGCGTGCAGTTGCTTGCCGTGCCGCACGCTCAAAACCAGGAATGGTCGCATTTAATCTTCGCGGGCTGGAACGAAGGCGCATGGCCGCCACAGGCCGGCGCGGAGTTCGCACGTGCAGATGAGATTCGCGCCTTTAACCGCAGCGTAGAACGGCTTAACAAGCGCGCAGCGCGCCGAGGAAGCCAGGGGGAAGGACACCTTAGCATGCTCGAAAATCATTCACTATACCTTGGTCCGATAGAGCAACGCGCGATTGCATTGCGACAATTCGATGCGCTGGTGGAATCGGCCAGCGAAAGCATAACCCTCGCGGCAAGCTTGATGCAGCAGGATGCGCCGGAACGTTTTTGGAATCCGAGCGAATGTTTCACACAACTTTATCTTAAAACGCGCGGTGAGCCGCTCACACAGGAAGCGCTGAAAAATTTGCAACGTGCGACTGCACGATGGGTCAAAGATTCCGGCAGTTTGACGAAGAGCGCCAAGCGATCTGGCACGGACGTGCAGCAGACTTTGACTGCGTTTAACGCGCGACGCGACCCGTGGAAACCAGCGGGCGAATACGAGTTCGCGCTGCGACCTAACGGCGATTATCGACCAGTTCCGGCACTAAGCGTGAGCGATCTCCAAGCCATGGTCTCGTCACCAGCCATTGTTTGGATGAAACGTTACCTTTGTGTCGAACCACCAGACGACACCGCGAATCCGTGGCCGGCAACGAGTGGAAAATGGGTGCATCACTGGCTGGCAGAAATCGGTCAGACGAAAGATGGGAGTCTCTTCGGCGCGTTTCCTTCACCGACAGCAATCGACGAGCGCGTTCGTCTTTCCGCCGACGAATGCCGCTCCGCCCTTCAGCGACTCTTCGATTCGTTGGGCAAAGAGGTGCCTGATTGGTGGACCTCCGGTTGGCTGAATGCGCGCTTTCTGGCTCGGCATTTGGGCTTCAAGATCGCAAGCGAGCGAGGCTGGGACTGGATAGCCACGGAGTTGCGCATCGGCCACGACGGTACGGTGAAGATTGACGATGAAGTTGCGCTTCAGCTGCGTGGCCAAATTGATTTGGTATTGGCCCGAAAGAACGCCACTGATTTTGCCGGACAAGATGTTTGGATTGTTGATTACAAAACGAACCCCACTAAGGAACTGAAGCTTTCCGATTTGCATGATAGCCTGGTAAAAGGCACAGCACTGCAGCTCGGACTTTATGCGCTGGCGATGCGCGACCTGGGCGCTGCCGAAATAGGCGTAAGCATTCTTTCACTCGCTGTAAAAACCGTCGCGCCTCAACTCACGATTCTCGATCTTGAGCCGCATAGGAATGTTTTCGCCGATCTAGCGTCAATGCAGCGCACCGGCATTTTCGGAATGAAAGGCGAGATTCGCCCGGCATTTGGTTACAGTGCGACGTACCCTCTCGCCACCCTGCAGATCGATAGCGACATTCTGGAGGATAAATGGGCCCTGACGCATCCTGCGCTTGTACTTGAAAAGGAGGAATGGGAAACATGGTGAGGCCCGGTGATGAGGAAGCTCGTGCCCGTTTTGCCAATGAATTGGACCGCAATTTTTCCGTGGTCGCGTCCGCTGGCTCGGGCAAAACCACTGCGATCACGCAACGCGTTTTATCGATCGCGCGTTTGCCCAACGCCGCGGAAATTCTGCCCCGTCTCGTCGTCGTGACCTTCACGAATCGCGCGGCAGACGAAATGCAGCAGCGCACACGCCAGCTTCTTCTGGAGGAAAATTTGAAGCCGGAAGTACAGACGGCGTTCAATCGAGCCTTCTTCGGAACGATCCATTCCTTTTGCATGAAACTGCTGACGGACTTCGGTCATTATCTCGGTTTGCCCGCGCCACTGGAATTGGCGAACGACGATGGCGACCTGTGGCAGGAATTTGTGCAAACGCAGACGCTAATCGGCCGCTCGTTAGGTGAAAAGAATCGCGTCGCGCTCCTGCGTCTCGTGCAGGCGCGCGATTTGATGGAATTGGCGCGACGCGCAGGCTCGGCGGTCTTGCACCCTTGCGAATTGCCACCGTGTCCAACCCCGGATTTCACAGAGATCTATAGGCACCCTGACAAAGGCAACGACAACATCGCCAGGTCCAAGGCAGAATTGCGCGAGTGGGAAAAACGGTACGCAGTTGGCTGGGAATATCTGCGCTGGCCGATGTGCTTCACCTCGGATAACTCCAATTTTACGCAGCTTTGGCGGCAGAAATTTTCGCCACTGCGCAAGTGGATCAACGACGCGGCGACATGCGTTGCGGCGGAAGTGCAGCGTGAGTATCGGGATTTCCGATTGGAGCGCGGCCTGGTGACTTACGGAGACCAGGTTGCCCTGGCAAAAGAGTTACTTCAGCATCCGATTGCGGCGCAGCGGATTCGCGAAGAACATCTTCGCGTTATTCTCGACGAAGCACAGGACACAGAACCGGCGCAATTCGCAGTGCTACTCGAGGCGACGCGGCCACCGACTGCCACCGGTGAATGGATGGAAAACCAAACCGACCCCCCGCCGGCCGGACACTTTTGCATGGTCGGCGATTTCCAGCAGTCGATTTATGGTGAGCGCGCCGATTTGAATTACTACCGGCGGGTCCATCAGGCGCTGGTTGGCGACAGAAATGGCGATAGCCTGGAATTTTCGGTCACGTTTCGACTGGATCAGAAGCAGCTCGATTTTGTTAACCAGACATTTCGTGAAATCCTGAATGACAACAACGGACAGGTGCGCTTCGTTGAATTGCAACCTCGTCCGGGCATTCTTCCGGGGAAAGTCATTCGCGTACCGCTTGCCGCGAAAGATCTGCTGCCGGAAGGCAAAAAACTCAAGGACTATCAAAAAGCGCGCATCGAAGCGGAATATCTCGCCCACTGGATCACAGACGCAGGCCTGAAGAAACTTTCGGCCGATTCGTGGCGGGACGTGGCGATTCTGTGTCCGCGTAAAGCGTGGCTGCAAACGATGGCCGCTGCGCTGCGGCGTGAGGGTCTGCCGGTCGTAATCCAATCTGAGCGCGAGGTGAAAGGCGACAGCCCGGCCTACGCGTGGCTGACGGCACTGGTTACCGTCATGACTGATCCTCTTAACGCCTATGAAATCGTCGGCGTGCTTCGCGAAATTTTCGGTGTTTCCGATTACGATCTTGCGGTTTTTTCGGAGGCGGAACCTGGGCGATTTCGCATTGACGAAGCTCGGATGGCGGCAGGAAAAATTTCCTCCTATCTGCGGACACTCGCTGAGATTCGTCAACAAGCAGGCAGTCTGGCGTTATTCGACGCGGTCAGCTTGATCGTCGAGCAAACGCAATTGCGGGAACGTTTGCTCCTGTTGCCCGCGACAGAATTCGGCGATCTGGCAGCCGAACTGGATGGATTACTCGCCCAGGCTGCAGAGTTGGAAGCCGAAGGAATGATACTGGCGGAATTTGCTCGACATCTGCGCGACGATTTCACGACACAGCGTACGGTTCGTTTCGTCACCGACGATAACGCCATCCAGCTCATCACATCTCAAAAGGCGAAGGGCTCGGAGTGGCAGGCGGTCGTTGTGCCGTTTCTCGCACGCGAACTGCGCCCACCGAGTCTGCGCTACCCGCACCTCGTGAAATCGCCCGTGACCTGCGAGCTCCTCATTGCATTCGGCAAAGAAGATAAACCAAAGGATTTGAAGGAAACAATTGAACGCGCGCAGCACCATGAGCTTGAACGTCTGCTCTATGTCGCCACCACCCGTGCCCGCCACACGGTGGTGCTGGTCCTGGATCAGGAAATTTTTTCCAACAAAGAAGGGAACCTGCCAAAGACGGCACAATTGAGGCGGCTGATTCGCAACCGGAATTGCTACTCAGGCGAATTCGACCAACACAGCGGAACAATTGACGAAACCCATGATGCTTCCTTGACAGCGCCGCGCGCGTTAGAAAAAGGCGAAACCCGGATCGAGCCGTCAGGATCCCGCGAACTCGAGCGCGCCGAGAAGCATGCCTCGAAGTTCGTGCAGAAACTCACGCCAAGTACACTTGAGGCAGAGGTTCCGTCTGAGTTGCGAATAGCGCCGCGGCTAGACAATTTCGCAGCGCTTTACGGTCGCTGGTGGCACAGATTTTTCCAGCGCCTGGATTGGAGGGGCGGGATCGATTCCGCGCAAAAGTTGTTCGAAAAGCAATTAGCTACATGTCCCGACGCTGAATCAGCGACAGAAGATTGGAAGGCTACGCGCGAGAATTTGTTCAGCAATGCCAGCATCGCTCGTTTTCTTGGCAGTCATGAAACACTTTTTCACGCAGAATTTCCGTTTTCCTGGCGCAGGAACGATCGCAGTGTGCTGGAAGGCTTGATTGATTCAGCCATGATCAATCGCGAATTTCGCCAGTGTCTTCTGCTCGACTGGAAAACAAACGACGTTTCGTCAAGCGACGCCGAAATATTTCGTGCGCGTTACCTGCCGCAGCTGGCCGCGTACTGGAAAGTGGTCGGCGAAATTACCCACTTCGAGGTCGAAGCCGGTTTGTTTTCGACCGCACTGGGGCGTTTGCTGCCGTACTCTGAGGACGAACTGCAAAGCGAGTGGCGCCGGCTCGAACAACTTCCGCCCACAGAACTCGAAAACGAAATCCGACCGGACGCGACCGACGACTTTTAAGTCGGAGCAAAAAAAAGACGAGGCAACGAAACGCAGTTGCGTGTCTCCGCCCCTCGGACCAGCTAGCTCTCGCGTTCCCCGCGGATGAATTGCTCTACACAGCGATACGCTTCGTCGTCGGTCATCTGAACCGGCGGATGCTTCGAGAAGAAGGCTGACGGAGAATGCAACACTCCCCCGATACCTCGATCAAGCGCAAGCTTGCAACAACGGATGGCGTCGATCGCCACACCGGCGGAGTTTGGCGAATCTTCAACGGAAAGCTTCACATCGATTTCCATCGGCACGTCGCCAAATAGCCGGCCCTCCACGCGGATAAAGGCGATTTTATTATCCAGTTGCCACGGCACGTAGTCACTCGGGCCGATGTGGATATTTTCGTCTGCCAGACGTTCGCCGATTACGGATTGCACCGCTTCGGTCTTGGAGGTTTTCTTCGATGCCAACCGGGTGCGATTGAGCATGTTTAGAAAATCGGTGTTACCGCCGGTGTTCAGTTGATAGGTGCGATCCAGTTTAACGCCACGCTTGCGGAAAAGGTCCACCATCATCCGATGCAGGATCGTCGCGCCCAGTTGCGCTTTGATGTCGTCTCCGATGATCGGTAGATTCTTATCCGCGAATCGCTTCGACCACTTTGGATCGCTGGCGATGAATACGGGGATGTTATTGACAAATCCCAGCCCGGCCTCCAGCGCGCAACCGGCGTAAAAGCGAGTTGCCTCCTCCGAACCGACCGGCAGATAATTAACCATTATTTCGGCGGAAGAGTTCTTCAGTTCGGCAATGATCTGTTCGCGAGTGGATTCTTTCTCCAGCGGAAGAAACGTGCGCAGCGGATCCTGGTCTTGCATGTGCGCAGGGTAGCCATCGAAAACGCAGCCCATTTTCACGATGGCACCGGTAAGCTTTATCTTTTCACGAAAAACTTTGGTGCAATTGGGAGGCGAGAAGATCGCTTTGCCGACGTCCAGACCGACTTTGCGCCGATCGATGTCAAAAGCGGCAACTACTTCGATGTCGCTGGGTCGGTATGAACCAATCTGCTGGTGCATCAACCCGATCCCAGTGTTGTTGACGGAGGAACCGTCGTAAAAATTGATACCCTGGACAAGGGAGCTGGCGCAGTTGCCGACGCCCACAATGGCGATTCTTATTTTTCTCATTTCTAGATTGTTAAAGCTAAAAAGCTACCTGATTTAAAGTATTCGGAGCAAGGCACAAGTTAGGCCGCTTCAATCGCGATAGTTGCGCCCGCCAATCTGGCGGCTCCGAGTATTGCAAGCGCCGAATGTGTCCGAATTCGCGCCCGCTTGCAAGAACTGATATAAGGGCAAGAGTCAGGGGGCCTTTCCGTGCAAGGGAAGCCCTCGTAAGGAGATACACTACATGCGCTCGAAGTTAGCGGCCATCACCGTCCTGATCGCCGCTTTATCTGTCTCCTCGACGGCAATTGGGGCGCCCACTTACAGCATCGAGCAGGCGGTGGCCGTTGCAGAAGACCACAATCCGGAAATCCTGATTGCCAGGAAGAAAGTGCAGGGAGCGCGCGGCGGCGTTATCGAAGCACGCTCCGGATTTCTCCCGTGGTTAAGCTCAAACGGCCTGGTCGACAAAAGACAAACACAGAGCGAAACAAATCTCCGTCAGGAAGACTACAACGTCACGCTCAAGGTCGAGCAGAATCTGTATACCGGCGGAGCGGTGACCAGCCAAATGGCGATGGCGCGATTGAACGTTGAGAAGCAGATCTATGAGCTGCAGGAGATTGCCAGTCGCGTGGCCATGGACGTGCGGGTTGCTTTTAATGAGCTTCTGCTCAATCGCGCAAAGGTGCGAGTGCACCAGGATTCTGTCCGCGTCCTCGATGAAGAACTTAAGAACCAGCAGCAAAATTTTAGTGCCGGTATTGTCAGTAACCTGAACGTCCAGCGGGCCGAAGTGGCTCTGGCTAATGAGCGACCGGAGCTTTTTAACGCCGAAACACAGGTAAAGAATTCTTACCTTCGGCTCGGCGATCTTTTCGGTACAGAGGCTCATCCCAGAGGGGAAGCGGCTCCATTTGAGGTTTCGGGAGAATTACAGTATCAGCCAAACCGTCCTGATCTGAACGACTGCCTTGCGCGCGCTGACGCGAATCGGGCGGTTATCAAAGCCCGGCAAAAAGATATCGAGATCGAGGACCAGCAATACAATCTCGATCGGAGTGCCATGCGGCCGCATGTCCGCGCTTTTTCCGGCTACGAGGTCTACAGCGAGCGCGATCCCGATGTCGGTCCGGAATTCAATTATGGCGGTGTCGTGGGAATCAACGCGACATGGAACATCTTTGACGGGTTTGCGACGAAGGGTCGTATGCAGGCCACACGCGCACGGCGTGAGGCCGCTGTGCAAGCCCTCGCGACGGCTCGGCACGCCGTCGCCTCGGAAGTGCGCAGCGTTTTTTTTGATCTGCAACAGGCTGATCGCGTCCTCGAAACAGAGACGAGTAACGTTCAGGCAGCAGATGAAGCTCTCGATATTGCGAAAAGCAATTTTGCTGCCGGATTGGGAACTCAGCTCGACATTCTGCAAGCGGCATCCGACGTGTCTCGGACTCGCACCACGCGGCTCACCGCGATTTATTTACACAACGTGGCTCTCTCACGTCTCGCGCACGCCTGCGGGAGTTCTCCGGAAGCGCTTGATTTCGGCTCAAAAATCGAGAGCGCAAGCAAAGAACGCCGCAGGGCGACGCAAGCTGCTGACGTCGCACGTCCACCCGACAAATTAGGCCAGCGATGAAGCGACGATTTCTTTTTCCAGAAAGCTTCTGCAGCCTCGCAGGACTGTTCGTTTCGGGATTGGTAGCTTGTTATGCGCAATCGGCCGGCGCAGTTACCCTGCAAAGTGTTCTGCAGACCACACTGGAAAGAAATCCGGCCATCCAGGAAGCGAAATCAGGTTTGGAACGAGCCAGCGGGCAGCGGCTGGTTTTTCGTTCCGTCGCCTGGCCGGACGCAAAATTGGGTGTACCAGCGGGCGTTCAGGCCGGCCATCGCTCAGGTGAAAGCGGAGTGAAAGGCTTTGCCGTGGTGCGCGGGTTCTTGACACAGACTTTGTTCAACGCCGGTTTGCCGGCTTCGATGCGCCGCGGCGATATCGAAGTGTTGATCGCACAACAGCAATTGAACGTCGCCGTAGTGGAGCAATTGCACGCCGCGCGCCTGGCGTTTTATGCGGCCGTCTACAATCGAACGCTGGAATCCATTCGCAGGGAACAACAAGGAAGGCTGCAAGAAAACGTGACTACTCAACGAACACGTTATGAGGCCGGTTTAGCTAACAAGAGCGCCCTTACAAGCGCCACTGTACAAGCGTCCGAGTTGGAAACCCAAATTGAAGGCGCACATCGCGCCTATCTCGAGGCTCAGCTGCAATTGGCCCAAGCGATGGGGATTAATCCAGGAAAAGCGTCGCTGCCCGAAGCTGAGGGCGAACTGCAATCGATCCCCATCCGGCCTGATCTCGATTCCGAAACGGCAGCGGCCTTACAGCGCCGAGCCGATCTCAAACTTGCGCGGTTGTTCGTGCGCGCGGCTAACGAGGACCAGCGCATTATCGCAGCAGACTACTATCCTATCGTGATCGGAAGCCTTCCAGGCGAATACGTCCCGGTCACCGGAATTCACCGCGAAGGGTCCACAAGCAAGACCCAGGATTTTATTGGGTCGGAAATCCGCGAAAAGGCGGTTTACACGTGGCGAGTGATTGATAACGGAAAGGTTGGCGGCGCAGTTCAGAGGGCGAGTTCGACGCGAGAAATAAATGAACTAACCTGCCGGAAGCTGGAAGCCAATATTCCTCGTGAACTCTCTCGCATCGCGAATGATCTTAAAACAACAGAGGTCCGCGAAAAATCGCTTGCCTCCGCAACGACTGCAGCGGAGGAAAGCGCACACGCGGTGCAACAAAACCTGGCAAGCGGATTGGCGTCCCCGCTCGAGTACCGGGTCACCCAAAATGCCTTTCTGGAAACCAAGAGCGGGCTGCTGCAAGCCATCTATCAACACAATCTCGCAGTGGCCGAATGGGACCGTGCTACAGGCCGCTATTTCCAATTTTCGGACGACACGCAGAAATCACGGTAGATTCGGTAAGTAAAACAAAGGGTGCTACAGCGTTCGGTAATCGAACGGACGTTTCTGCTGCGGTGTCTTGGAAATAATGCTTACGAATATCTGGCCAAAGACTGAGGCGAGAACAACAACAGGTCGGCACCAGTTAATTGCAAAGAAGGGCGTCGGACACCAGACTAGCTTTCCAAAATTGAAACTGCCGAAATCAAAAAGGCTTTTGTTAGGCGGTGGCGCGGCGCTCCTGCTCCTTTTCGCGCTGGCATACTATTCCCTGATGCCGGTGGCGGAAGTAGCTGCCGTCCGTCGTGGCACAGCCATCTCCGCAGTGTACGGCACAGTACGGATCGAGCCGGCTTTTGTCGTGCGTGTTCGCGCACAAAATGATGGTTTCATCCGCTTGGCAGAATCTTTTTCAGCCGGTCGTGGCGCGATTGGAAAAAGCGTCGAAAAAGGACAGTTGCTGGCGACGATCGCCGACGAGGAAACGTCTCGAGAGCTGAAGCAAGCTCGCTCGGATTTACAGGCGGCAGTCGACCGCGCCGCACTTCCATTGCCTTCTTCGGAGCTGCTTAAAGCAGCTGAAGACAATCTACAACGGCTCGAAAAGGTCGTCGGCTCGGGCAATGTGCCTGCCGTTGAATATCAGAAAGCGAAAAGCGAGGCGAACCGGCTGCGGGGCGCGGTCGAGACAGAGCGGATTGAGCGGGATCGCAGTCTCAAGTCTCTGGAGGAAACAACCAAAAAACTGGAAGCGCAGATGAAGAACGCAGAGGTCCGCTCGCAGATTGATGGGATTCTGACAAATGTTCAGACAATTGATGGCGAACTGGTTTCCGGCGGCAACGAGCTTTTCACAGTTTCGTCGCGAAGAAATTACGTTCGGGGCGAAGTGAATGAGGAAGACGTGGGCGAAGTGAAGCCGGGCATGACAGCCAAGGTTCAACTGTACGCTTACCGAACGCGCACCTTCACTGCGCGCGTCAGTTCTGTCCAGCCGGCAGCCGATCCCACTACCCAGCGCTACACCGTTGTGCTGGAGATGGAAAAGCCGCCGGACAATCTGATGGTTGGAATGACCGGAGAGATGAACATTATCACTGGTGCGCACGAAAATGCGCTCTTGGTGCCAACCCGCGCCCTTCTTGTCGATCAAGCACTGGTTGTAAACGGGGGAATCGTGCACCCACGCACGGTCAAGGTGGGGTTTCGAACTCTCGATTTCGCGGAGGCGCTCAGTGGACTGGAAGAGGGCAGCCACGTGATCGTGGCGGATCAGGATAAGTTTCGCCCTGGTGAACCGGTTCGCCAGCGAACCGTCAGCCTGCCAGCGCCACCGACCAAACCGTGACCCCGCCGCTGTACATCGCTCTGCGATTCCTTACGCATCGCAAACGGGCCTTGGTGCTCAGCCTGAGCGGCGTTGTCTTTGGCGTTGCGATTTTCATCTGCACACAGGCGCAAACCCAAGGCTTCTCGAGCTATTTTATTGACTCGACCATCGGCAGCAATGGCGCGCTAGTCGTTAGATCGCGTTTCCGACCGCGCTATGAACCGCTGGCGGTTTCGGCAAAAGGTTCCAAGGAGCGGGTGGGTCGCCGTCTTTATTTTGAAGGCATCACCAATGCTAACGAGATCATGCGCGTGAGCAGGCAATTTTCCAATGTGGTTTCCTGTTCTGCGATATTACGTGGAACGGTGAGCGCGCGTGCCGGATTTGAAAATGCTACGGTCGACCTTTTCGGAATTAATCCAGCCTTGCATGCGCAAACCACCGACATTCTCCGCAAGTTAGTCGCGGGGAACTATGATGATTTTCGAAATAACACCAGCTCAATTATTATCGGCTCGCGTCTCGCAGAGGACCTCCTTCAGGTTGGCGTCGGCGACACGGTGCAGTTGCTGGCGCCGAATGGCGAGTACTGGCGATTTAGCGTTGCGGCGATCGCTCGCGCCGGCATTGGGCCGATTGATTCAACCCGGGTTTATGTACATGACCGCATCGCGCAGGCTCTCCTGCAACAACCTTCCGGCGCCTCGATAATCATCTACAAACTGCGCAACCCTGATCGCGCGCCTGCTTTAGCCGAGCACTTCGAGACACTGTTTCAACATGGCGCAACGAGTTGGCAGGACCGCGAAGAAAGCACGCTTCAACTTTTTCTGACTCTGCGAATGTCTGTGGCCATTACCACTTCTCTCATCATTCTGCTGGCCGGCTTCGGGATTTTTAATGTGCTCACCATGTCGGTGCTCGCGAAGATAAAAGAGATCGCGATTTTGCGTTCGATGGGTTACCGCCGCGCGGACATTTCCGCCATTTTTTTGTGGCAAGGCGCGCTCATCGCTGCGGCGGGTTCGTTGCTTGGTTGTTTTTTGGGCGCGTTAATGACCTGGGGCGTATCGCACATTCCCATTCGTCTTCGCGGTTTGCTGTACACGAATTATTTTTTGGTGACATGGGATTGGAGACACTATGTCCTTGCTACGTTGCTCGCGATCCTCGCCGTGTTTATCGCCAGTTACGTTCCCGCGCGACGCGCCGCTGAATTGCCGCCAGTCGTTACGATTCGAGGTTCCCGATGAGCTTGGAAACGTGTCTTAGTTGCGAAGGAATTGAGCGTTACCTGGGTGAAGAGGAAGAACGCGTTCATGCATTACGTGGCGTATCGCTGGACATCGAGCCAGGCAGTGTCCATGCAGTTGTTGGTCCCTCGGGCTGCGGTAAGAGTTCACTGCTTTATATTCTTGGCTTGCTCGACCTTCCTGATGCGGGCCACGTTTCTATCGAATCGGAGCCAGTGTCTCAATTGAGCGATGACGAGCTCGCGGAAAAACGGAACAAGTTCATCGGCTTCATTTTTCAATTCCATTTTCTGATGGAGGACTTCACGGCGCAGGAAAACGTGATGATTCCCATGCGCAAGCTCGGACAACTTTCCGATACTGAGATGCGTGAACGCGCTGCCGAACTACTGGAAGCAGTCGGCTTGGGTGACAAGGTACGCAGACCCAGCCGCCACCTTTCCGGAGGCGAACAGCAGCGCGTGGCCATTGCCCGCGCTTTGGCCAACGACCCGCGGGTGATCCTCGCTGATGAACCCACCGGTAACCTCGATACGGGCAATTCTGATCGCGCCTTTGAGCTGCTTCGAAATATCGTGCAACAAGGTGGAAAAGCGTTGCTTCTTGCGACACATAATCCGGTCATCGCTCAAGCGTGCGATTGGCTGCACGAGATGAAAGATGGCCATATTGTTGTCAGCCACCCGCGTGGGACGCCGAGCTCAATTTTCTGAGCGGTGAGTGTACGTTGAGACGTCCCCGGAGTAATTTGCCAGGAAAGCTGCGGTGAATCGGCGAACCATAAAGGGCTTAAGCCCCGCAGACAGACAAATGGAAAACACCCTGCCAATCATAATCGCGGACGCCCCCGAGGCTCTGACGAAATTGTGCGGCGTTGACTTGCTGGAACGTTTGCTTCGGATTTTGCAGCGACTCGGATTTCGACGGGCGATTGTGCTGTCAAGAACCCCAGAAATCGTTGGTGCTGAATTAGCGCGGCGCTCGTGGGCTCGCGAGGAAATAGTTGTCCAGCTTGTCCCGTACACAATTGGACCCGTCACTGCACGGACTCTCTTAGGTCAATCCCCATCTGAGCGCCTCTTACTGGTTCCCGCAAATGTTTATTGTGATGCGCGCCTCTTTGCCGCTCTCTGCGCGAGAGATTCATCAGCTGCGCTTGTCGACTCCAATCCACCAGAATTCGCCAGACAGTTGATGCAAAACCCGTGTGGACCTGCGTTGATCACGAAAGACATTCTTGGTGCGTTTTCGCCTGCCGCGCCATTTTTTGAGGAACTCAGACGCAAGCTCGATAACCGCGAGATCGATGTCGTCGATGCGGCGAAGGAAGACGACTACATCATTGCCATGCGCCGACGCGTGCGACCACTCTGCTTCCCCGTGGCGGCGGAGCGCAATCGTCGGCTCGCCGAGCGGATCATTCTCGACTCCGCCCAAAAAGGGACCCTTGACTTGCCCGCGTACTTCCACGCCCCGATTGAAAGGCGAATCATCTCACTTCTTTGCAAAACCCGAATCACGCCGAACCAAATTACGATTGCGGGCCTGATCATCGGAATCAGCGCAGCCGCAGCCTTTGCGCTTGGCCACGCGGGTCTCGGAATTCTCGCCGCTCTCGCATTTGGTATCGCTGATGGACTGGACGGAAAACAATCGCGCGTCAAAATCG
>Ga0081455_10001169_pt1 | contig 32843 bp, 20 predicted proteins | sample TabmetS3T2R1_FD_70207 | JGI IMG/M metagenome (GOLD analysis project Ga0081455, IMG submission 70207) | Tabebuia heterophylla rhizosphere microbial communities from the University of Puerto Rico - S3T2R1 | ecosystem: Host-associated > Plants > Roots > Rhizosphere ...
CGCGTACCACCGACGACTACGAGGCGATGTCCGTCGCCGGCGTCAAGGCCTTGGTCGAGCCCGCCTTCTGGCTAGGGCAGCCTCGAACCGCGGTCGGGTCGTTCGTCGACTACTTCAACTCGCTCCTGGGTTGGGAGCGCTTCCGGGCCGCCCAGTTCGGGATTCGCCACCACTGCACGATCGGCCTCAACCCGAAGGAGGCGAACGACGTCGAGCTGCGGCGGGGCGTGTTCGAGCTCCTGCCCCGCTTCCTGGCGAAGGACGGGGTGGTGGCCGTGGGCGAGATCGGTTTCGACGCGATGACGCCTGCGGAGGAGGAGGCGCTCGTCGCCCAGCTTGATATTGCGGCGGAGCACGAGCTGCCGGCGCTCATCCATACCCCACACCGCGACAAGCTCGCCGGCCTGCGGGCGGCACGTCGTCTGAAGATCCCTTTCCTCTATGAAATCCGCGCTTTCTGGGAGGATGCCGCGGTCGGCAACGGCACAGGGAGGGAAGGTTCCACCGTCTATCGGATCACGCGCGCGCTGGAAACGCACGTCGTCAGGCGCGCCGATGCCGTGGCGGTGATCGCACCCCCCTACTACCAGCTCGACGACGAGGAGCTATTCCGGCACCTGGTGAGTGCCGCCAACGCCGCCGATCCGACCCCGTGCTATCTGTACGAGTTCATCCGCCGCATCGGGTACGCGATCCCGATCGAGGTCGTCGAGCGCGTGCGGTCCTCGGCGCCGAACGTCGTGGGGCTGAAGGTCTCGGATACGCCGTTCGAGGCGGTGGAGCCCTACCTCGCACTCGGGATGGACGTGTTCATCGGGAACGAGCCGCTCGCGGTCCGGGGTATGGCCTGCGGTGCGGTCGGAGGCGTCAGCGGGCTGGCGACGGCGTTCCCGGAGATCGTCAGCCGGCTCGTGGCCGTGGGGGACGACGACGCGCAACGTGCGGTCGAACGACTCCGCGATCTCCTGAAGAAGGTCCCGTTCCACGCGGCGTTGAAGGAGATCCTGGCGCATCGCGACGTGCTGCTCAGTACGGACGTCCGGCCGCCCCTGCGCGGGCTGTCGGAGCTCGAACGCGCGGGCGTGCTCGAGGTGGCCCGGGAGCTGCTCGAGGGCGGCGAGTGAGGAAGCGTTTGTGCACAACCGCGGGCGTATGCTGGGTCGATGGGAGGGCATGCCCCGCGACGATCGGTGGGCATCAAGGACGTCGCGAAGGCCGCGGGGGTTTCCACCACCACCGTTTCCCATGCGCTCAACGACAAGGGACGTCTCCCCCCAGAGACCCGTGAGCGTGTCCGACGGATCGCGGAGGAACTCGGATACCGGCCGAGCGCGATCGCTCGTGGCCTGGTCTCGGGGAAGACGGGTGTGTTGGGCCTCGCGGTCAGTGTGCCGGGCGAGGTCGAGGACACGTTCGCGAACATCGGGTACTTCTCCCGACTGATCAACGGCGCCACCGCGGCCGCGACGTCGCGGGGACACGCCCTCGTGGTCGTGCCGGCTCGCGGCGAGGAGGCCTGGGAACGCCTGCCGGTCGACGGTGCTCTCGTCGTGGACCCGGTGCCCGACGACCCCCACCCCGCCGCGCTTCGGTCTCACGGCGTTCCCTACGTCACGGTTGGGAGGGAACCCGGACGAGAAGACGGCTGGTGGGTGGACAACGACTTCCGGTCGGCCGTCCGGATGGTGCTCGAGCACCTCGTCGACGCGGGAGCCACCCGCCCCGGGCTCGTCACCTGGGAGTGGCACGACTCGTTCACCGACGACGTGGACGCCGCCTACCGGGCGTGGTGCGCCGAGGCGGGCCTGCCACCGGCCATCGCACGCGTCTCCTACGTCCAGCCCGAGGCCCGTACGCAGGTGATCTCGGCATTGTTCGACGCGTCGCCGCCTCCCGACGCGGTCTTCGTCGCCTACGAGCGGCTCCTCCCCGAGCTCCTCCGGGTCACGACCGACCTCGGGATCACGATCCCCGATCGGCTGCGCGTCGCGACGTCGGCCGACACCGGGATCGCCTCGACGCTGGAGCCGGCGGTGACCACGCTCGACCTCGACCCGAACCGCCTCGGCTCTGAGGCGATCACGCTGCTGCTGGAGCGCGTGGCCGCCCCCGACGCTCCTGCGCAACACCGGATCGTCGACACGCATCTGTTCCCGCGCGCCTCTACCATCGGGGGCGATATCCGCCTGAGGGGAGGCGTCGCCCCCACGCAGGCTTCACCTTGACACTCCAGATGCCGATTCGTAGGTTTGCAGGTGCAATTCCGACCACGTCGGTCGGGAATCCGAGGAGGGACGGGATGATCCGCACACGGACGGCTGGGCAGGTCGCAGCCATGATCCCGTCACGGCTGTGCTGCTCCTGTACGTGTCGCGGCGCCGCAGGCGCCGCAGCTGCCGGACGGCCCTAGCCTCCCCAACGCTCCATCCGCAGGCCGCCGTTCCGGCGGCCTTCCTCGTTCCCCACCACACAGCTCCGCGCATGATTCCACCGGGACAGGTCCGCAACCGAAGCACCCGCCGAGCCCATGAGCCAACCACCCGCCCGAACGCAGTCCCACCGCCCTCGAGGCGAGGGTCAGTGGGGCATGGGCTACCACGAGCCGCTGAACACGGCCGAGCAGATCAAGAAGGAGGACGACGGCCTCAACGTCCGCGAACGGATCGACCGGATCTTCGCGCCAGGCGGGTTCCGGTCGATCGGCAAGCAGGATCTGCGGACCCGTCTTCGCTGGTGGGGCCTCTATACCCAGCGGAAGCAGGGCGTTCCGGGCGAGCGCACCGGCAGCGCCGAGCCCGAGGAGCTCGAGGACGAGTACTTCATGATGCGCATCCGTCTCGACGGCGGGCGCATGACCTCCGAGCAGCTCCGCGCGATCGCCTGGACCAGCGAGCGCTTCGGGCGCGACGTGGCCGACGTCACCGATCGGCAGAACGTGCAACTCCACTGGATCCGCATCGAAGACGTGCCCGTGATCTTCGAGCGGATCGAGTCGGTCGGGCTCACGACCCAGGAAGCGTGCGGTGACACGCCGCGCGTGATCCTGGGGTGCCCGCTCGCGGGCGTGGCCGCGGCCGAGGTCCTCGACGCGACGCCCGCGATCCGAGCGGTTGCCGAGCGTTTCCTCGGCGATCCCGCGTTCTCGAACCTGCCCAGGAAGTACAAGACGTCGATCAGCGGCTGCTCCGCGCAGTGCACGAACCCGGAGATCAACGACGTGTCGTTCGTGGGCGTGTTGGGCCCCGCCGGGCTCACGGGGTTCGACCTGCAGGTCGGGGGCGGCCTCTCGACCAACCCGATGTTCGCGCAACGGCTCGGCGCCTTCGTCGAGCCCGGACGCGTCGCCGAGGCATGGGCGGGCGTGACCGGCCTGTTCCGCGAATACGGCTACCGCCGCTCGCGGAACCATGCCCGGTTCAAGTTCCTGGTGAAGGACTGGGGACCCGACAAGGTGCGCGACGTCTTGGAGGCCGAGTTCCTGGACAGCCCGCTCCCAGATGGCCCACCGCCACTCCCGTCGACGATGAACGCCCGTGAACACCTGGGCGTGATGCCCCAGCACGATGGCCGGCTGAGCGTGGGGTTCGCTCCGCGGGCTGGCAGGATCGCTGGCCATCAGCTTCGGATCGTCGCCGAGCTCGCGGACGCGTTCGGCTCGGGGTCGATCCGCGCCACCGCCCAGCAGAAGCTCGTGATCACCGGGGTCGACGAGGCACGGTCCGATGAGCTGATCGCGCGGCTCGACGAGTTGGACCTGCGCACTGAGCCGGACCCGTTCCGCCGAGGCACGATGGCGTGCACCGGGATCGAGTTCTGCAAGCTCGCGATCGGCGAGACGAAGGGGCGCGCTCAGTGGCTCATGGCCGAGCTCGCCGAACGGTTCCCCGGGTTCGACGAGGATCTCCGGATCCACGTGAACGGATGCCCGAACTCGTGTGCGAGGTTCCAGGTCGCGGACATCGGGCTGATGTCGGCGTTGCAGGCGCGCCCCGACGGGACGAAGTCGGACGCGTTCCTCGTGCATCTGGGGGGAACGATGGGCATCGACGGGGCGTTCGGGCGGAAGGTGAAGGGCGTGAAGATCTACGCGGAGGACGCGGTCGGCTACGTCGAGCTCTTGCTCCAGCGCTACCTCCGTGATCGGCGGAGCGACGATTCGTTCTCGTCGTTCGTGAACCGGCTCGATCCCGACGGGCTCGCACGGTTCGCCGAACCGCGGGTACCTCACGGGGAGCTCCGATGAGCCGGCGTGCCGTGCCGTTCTACTGCCCGTTCTGCGGCGAGCAAGACCTCCGGCCCGACGAAGCGGGCGCCGCCGTGTGGCGCTGCGAGTCATGCGAGCGCCGTTTCGAGCTCGCGTTCGTCGGCGTGGGTGAGGCGCCAGCAGAAGCCCTCCAGCAGCGACGCGGTAGGGCGCCGGGAGAAGCGCTCAAGGAGCGAAGCGGTAGCGCGCCGGGAGGTGATGCGTGATGGCCGACGCCGACCCGCACGCTCCATGGCACGAGCCCGCGGTCCCCGTCCTCGATGAGGAAGCGGCATGGGTCCACGAGGCCGCCGAGCGGTTCGAAGACGCGAGCGCCCCCGAGCTGCTCGCGTGGGCCCTGGAACAGTTCCATCCGAAGATGGCGATCAGCGCGGCCGGTGGCGTCGACGGGATGGTCCTGATCGACATGGCGTGGCGCATCGACCCATCGGTCCGCGTGTTCACCCTCGACACGGGCCGGCTCCCCTCGGAGACGTACTCGCTGTTCGAGGAGGTCCGCGACCGCTACGGCGTCGCCGTGGAGTTCGAATACCCCGACACCGATGCGGTCGCCGCGCTCGTCAATCGCGAAGGCCCGAACCTGATGTACCGAGGCGTGGATCTGCGGCTCGCGTGCTGCAACGTGCGGAAGGTGGAGCCGCTCAAGCGGAAGCTCGCGACGCTGGACGCCTGGGTCGCGGGGCTGCGCCGGGAACAGTGGGCGAGCCGCAGGAACATCGCGAAGGTCGAGCTTGACCGCGACCACGGCGGCATCGTGAAGCTCAACCCGCTCGCCGACTGGTCCCTCGATCGCGTGTGGGACTACGTCCACGAACACGAGGTGCCCTACCACGAGCTGTTCGATCACGGCTACGCCTCGATCGGATGCGCCCCGTGCACCCGTCCGATCCAGCCGGGGGAACCCGAACGCGCTGGGCGCTGGTGGTGGGAGGCCGACACCGCGAAGGAATGCGGGATCCACTGCAGCGTGGAGCTGGTGGGCACGAAGTCCGACCGCGAACGATCCGAGGACGTGGCGGTCCGTGGCGGAGGAGGCGCCTGATGCCGTTCGGCTACCCGGTGATGCTCGAGGTACGCGGGCGGCGAACGGTCGTGATCGGCGCCGAGGCGGTACAGGCCGGGAAGGTGGAGGGTCTGCTCGCCGCCGGAGCGGATGATGTGCTGGTGGTCGCCGACGGCCCGGCTTCACGGCTCGACGAGCTTGAGCCGATCGATGGCGTGACGGTCGAACGGCGGGCATGGAAGGCCGACGACCTGAACGGAGCCGCGTTGTGCATCGCCGCGAGCGCCGACCCGGGGGAGCGGGCCGCGATCGCGCGAGAGGCTCGGTGCCGTCGGGCGATCGTGAACGTGATGGACGATGTCCCCAACTGCGACTGGTCAGCGCCGGCCGTGGTCCGCCGGGGCGAGCTCGTCCTGGCCATCGCGACCGGTGGGGCGTCCCCCGCGTTGGCGAAGCAGCTGCGCGAGCAGCTGTCGACCGAGTTCGGCGAGGAATGGGCGAGCGTCATCGACGTCGTACGGACCGTCCGCGCCGACACGAACCGTTCGCTCGTGTCGCTCGCCGAGCGCGCACGCCGGTGGGGAACCGCCCTGGATCTGGATGAGGCGGTCAGGCTCGTCCGCGAAGGGCGAGCAGATGACCTGGCGGCCCGACTGCGCGCACGGCTGACCTCCGAAGAGACGACGAACCGATGACGGGCATCGTGTACCTCGTGGGCGCAGGTCCCGGCGATCCCGACCTGATCACGGTCAAGGGAGCGGAGGTGCTCGGGACCGCCGACGTGGTGGTCTACGACCGCCTCGTCGCACCCGCGTTGCTCGAACGAGCCCCCGCGCGCGCCGAGCGCGTGTACGTCGGCAAGGAACCGGGACGCTCCGCGATGGCGCAGGCTGACATCGAGCGGTTGCTGGTCGAGCGAGCCTCGGCCGGGGGCGTCGTCGTGCGGCTCAAGGGCGGCGACCCGTTCGTGTTCGGGCGGGGCGGGGAGGAAGCGCTCGCGTGTGCACAGAGCGGCGTGCCATGTGTGGTGATCCCCGGCGTCACGAGCGCCGTGGCCGCCCCCGCCGCCGCCGGCATCCCGCTGACGCACCGGGGTGTGGCGCGGTCGTTCGCGGTCGTGACCGGGTCGACCGCGCACGCCGACGACACGATGGACCTGGAGCGCATGGCCGCCGCGACGGACACCCTGATCGTCCTGATGGCGGCCGGGCGTCTCGCGGAGACGTGCACCAGGCTGATCGCGGCCGGGCGTCGTCCGAGCGAACCCGCGGCGATCGTGCAGTGGGCGTGGACCGACGATCAGCGCACCGTGACGGGGACGCTCAGCAACCTGGCCGGACTCGCGGCCGAGGAGAAGATCGGGCCGCCGGCGACGCTCGTGGTCGGAGATGTGATCTCGATCAGCCGCTCGAGCGTCCCAGAGGAGACCGTTCTCGATCGATCGCGGGCGTGAGAACGGCCACGTCCGGATGGACGTGACCGTTCTTCGCTCCGCCGTCGTCAGGTCGCTAGACGGTGACCTGACGCGTCGTGGTTCCCGTCCTGCCCCACCAGTCGGTGACGGTCAACGTGACCGTGTAGGTGCCCGCCGCCGCGTACGTCTTGGTCGGCGTGGACGACGTGCTGGTGGTGTTGTCGCCGAAGTTCCACAGATAGGTGATGGCGTCCCCGTTGGGGTCGGACGATCCGACACCTGAGAAGTTGCACACCAGTCCCGTGCAGTTCGGCGTGTTGATCACTGCCGTCGGCGCTACGTTGTTCGCCGGCTCGGTAAGGGTGATCTGGCGGGTCGTGCTCGCGGCCTTCCCCCATCCATCCGTTGTCGTCAACGTGATGGTGTAGGTGCCGTCGGCCGCGAACGTGTGCGCCGGTGACGACGAGGTGCTCGTCGGCGTCCCGTCCCCGAAGTTCCACAGGTACGTGAACGTGTCGCCGGTGTTGGGATCGGCCGACCCGACGCCGGAGAAGTTGCAGATCCGGCCCGCGCACGACGGTGTGTTGATCACCGGGACCGGCGGCTGGTTGCCCACCGGTTCGACGATCGTGACCGGCTGGGTGAACGGAGCGCTGGTGACACCCCACTCGTCGCGCACCGTCAACGTCACGTTGTACGTGTTCGCGCTCGTGTACGTCCGCGTCGGCACGGGACCCGTGCCCGAGCCGTTGCCGAAGTTCCACGAGTACGTGAGCGTGGCGGCGGTCTCGTCCGTCGACGACCGACCATCGAACGAGCACACGTTCTGGTTGCAGCTATAGGTGAAGTTCGCCACCGGTGGGTTGTTCGGCGGAACCTGCACGGTGATGTTGGTGCGCTGACTGGGCACGGTGGTGATGAACCCGTGCTGGTCGACGCCACGCGCGTACACCGTGTAGACCCCGGCCGGGATCGTCGGGCTCGTGTACGCGAACTGAGAGCCGGGCGAACCCGGGCTGTTCAGGAACGCCGTCCGCCAGCTCGGCGTGGTGCTCGTGAACGTGCCGCTCGAGCTCATGTACTGCCCCAGGTTGTTCACGATCGCGACCTGGGCGGCGGCGATCTGCTGGTCGTCCTCGACCCGGCCCGCGACGAGGATCTTCCCCTCCGTGAAGACCGTGCCGTTGTCCGGCGAGAACAGGTCCTCACGGACCATAGGCGGCTGATCGCCCGGGTACGCCGGGTACCTCGACGTGGCTCCCGTGGTCGATAGATCCACCTGGTCGGAGGTGTCGTACGCGAACGCGGTCACGGCATAGTCGCCCTGCGACGGCAGATTCACCGACAAGGTCCACGTCGTGCTGGTCGCGTTGGGATTGGCCAGCGTCGCGTTCAGCAGCGTGAATCCGGCCGCGAGGGTGCCATTCGGCTGGAGGTAGCGAGTGGTGTCCTGGTCCTGGATCGAGAGGCGGACGGCCTCCACACCGAAGTCGTCGGTGGCGGCACCCGCCAGATCCAGATGCAACACCTGCAGGACCGGCTGCGTTCCGGTCGGGGTGATCGTCCCGTTGGGGGGGGCGTCACCCGGGACCTGGACGTTGATCGTGAGACGTCCCTGGTTGGCCGATGAGGTCGTCAGGCCGAGCTCATCGGTCGCCCGGACCGTGAAGGTGTACTGCCCGGGACGCAGGTTGAACGGTGTCGTGTACGACCAGTTGTAGCTGGTGGCACCGATGTGCTGCGGCGAGATGCGGTAGTTCCCCGCGTTCACGTTCGTCCCCCACGTCCCGTCGGAGGCGAGGTTCTCGCGTGTGGCGCTGTTGCGCAGGGTGATCTCCACGTCCCGCAGCTGCTCGTCGTCCGTCGCCGATCCGGAGAACGTCAGCGGGCTCCCCGGGGCCAGCGTCAACGGCGCCGTCGCGGTCGGCGGGTTCATCACCGCCGGCGCGGTGACGGCCACGCTCGGCGCGATCGCCGAGTCGCTCACGAGCCAGGTGGCGACCGCCTCACGCAGGTCGGCTTGCCCGGCCGTGTCGATCGCGGTCGCGGCCACCTTCCAGTTCCCCTCGTACGGGACGGTGATCTCGTAGGACCACGTGGTGTTCGTCGCGCCGATCACGTCGGGGGTGACGCGGAACGCGTTGTAGTTGGTATCGGTGGTGCCATCGTCCTGGAGGTACCGGAGGTTGTCCGCATCGCGAACGTAGACAGAGATCGCGTTGATGCCCATGTCGTCCTGCGCGGACCCCGTGACCGTGAACGTCGTCGTCGGGATGACGCCTCCATTGGGCCCGGTGATCGAGGTGGTCGGCGTCTGATCGGCGAGACCGAACGTCTCGAACGTCTTCCTGGCTTTCGTGGCGTCGTTCGTTCCGTTCACGCCGAACGTCCTGGCCAGCAGCTCGAAGCGACGGTTCCCCGGCAGGGTCAAGGGCAAGGACCACGAGGTGGACGTCGCGTTCGGTGACGCGAGGTTCACGTTGATCGTGTTCGATCCGCCGAACGTCGTCAGGTCGTCCTGGAGGTACTGGCCGCTATCACGATCGCGCACCTCGAGCTGGACGCGCTGGACCCCGCTCGTCGCCGTGGCCGTGCCGTCGACGACGAACTCCTCATCGGCCTTCTCGACCCGTCCCTCGATCGGGTTCGTGATCGTGGTCTCGTCCTGGCCGGGCGCGGGGATCGTGTTGAAGTCGTAGAACGCGACCCGACCCACGTTCCTCCCACCTTGCACCATCGTGTCGCCGCCCGAGAAGAGGCCGCGCGGGGTCGCGAGCATCGCCTCGTTCCCCTGGAATGAGTTCGAGCCGGGGTTCCACTCCAGGGCGTGGCCGGTGGCGGGATCCAGGGCGCCGACGTGGTCACGCCGCACGACGTCGTCGCCCAGCCCGTAGCCGGACAACCCCTGGCCGGTGCCGTATCCGACCTCGGTCAGGCCGGGCCACGGGCTGTCGGTCACGTTCGGATCCCATGGGGCGGACGGCGACGGGTTCCACTGGAAGTGACCACCGATGTACACCGCGTCCTCGGTGATCGCCACGGAATAGATGCTGTCGAAGCAGCGCGAGATCCACAGCGGCTCAACATGGTCACCACCCGCCAGCGGGAAGGCGACCGCCGTGTCGCTGATCGGAGGACGGTCGCCGCCGGACCCGCTCGTCACCACGAAGTACTGGTCATCGGGCGAGATGTCGCCCGACCGGATCCGCTGGATGCCGCCGACGAACTGCAGGTTGTCGTCCCACAGGCGCGTGCGCCAGGGGAGCAACAGGTTCGTGCGCGTGTCGATCAGCCCGATCGCATACCGGTCCTGGCCGTTGATCTGACGTCCCGTGTGGACGACCAGGAGCGTGTTGCCATCGTGCGAGAGCACCAACTGCTGCACCCTCAGCTCACCGTTCGGAGCGATGCCGCCACTGAGGTTGTTGACGAAGCTGTTCACGACCTGACCCGTGCTGGCATTCACCGCCACGAGGCCTTCTCGAGTGACCCCGTTCACGGTGCTGAACCGACCGCCGACGTAGACGGTCGTGTTGGACGCCTCGACGGCGGTCCCCTCCGAGTTCGCGTTGGCCGTGAACCCCGCAACCGTCGCGCCGGTCGTCGGGTTCAGCGAGACGATCTTCCGCTTCGTCACGCCATTCACCGTGTTGAAGCGCCCGACGACGAACAGCTTCGTGCCGTCCGGGGACGGCTCGACCTCGTTGACGAGGTCGTCGAAGGTCGGACGGAAGTTCGCGTCCACGAGCCCGGTGTCGATGTTGTAGGACGCCAGGCGGGCCTGGTTGTAGCTCGTCGTGTTGGTCGCGGTGTTGTTGCGGATCGAGGTGAACGTGCCCGCGATGAACACACGGTTCCCGATATACGCGATGTCGTTGATGTAGCCGTTGCTGATGATGGGAACGTTCGTCCGAGGAACATCCGGCACGAGCCTCGTGTGTCCGGGGACCGGCTGATTCCCGCCCGACGGCGGCGACGACACCGTGATCGGCAGCGACGCCTGACTCATCTGGCTCGCGTTGTTGTTCGTGTCGATCGCATCGACCCTGTACGTGTGCGTCGTGCCGGGCGTCAGGTTCTGATCGGTGAACGAAGTGGTCGGCGACGTGCCGATCTGGGTGCCACCGCCGTCCCGATAGATGCGGTACGTGATCGGCGAGGCATCGGTCGACGCCGTCCACGAGATCTGGATCTCGCCGGGGTTCGGGCTGGTCCCTGCGGGACGTCCAGGGGTCGTTGGCGGGTCTGTGTCGCCGGGCTGCCCTTCGTCCCCGACGACCTGGTCCAGCACGACGTGATCGAAGTTGGCCGTGAAGGTTTTCGCCGCTGTGTCACCGATCTGGATCCGGCCGACGGGCGTGGTGCCGGTGTCGGCCTGCCAAGCGTTCACGATGCGAACACCGTCTCGATACAGGTCCCAGGTGCTCGAGCTCCCGACGCTCCCGCACAGCTCCACGTTGTGCCAACCGTTCCCCAGGGCTGTGCCCGAGTTCCGGCTGGTCCCCGCGAAGTCGGACCGGAGCCGCAGCGTGCCGTCGGCGGCACGGAAGGCCTTGATGATGCCGCCGTTGGCCCCCGTGCGGAGCCGGAACAGGTCCACCGCCGCCGTCGTGGTCACGTTGACGTTCTCGCTCATGCAGACCTGCGTGAACGTCGCGCCGAGGTTCCGGTAGGCGAACGCCGACTGGCTCGTGACCTGTGCACGAGCGCTCGGCGAGGCCGGGGAACCGCTGCCGTTGTCGATCGTCAGCCGTGTGGAGGAGGTCCAGTTGGAGAAGTTCCCGCTGCTGAAATCGTCGGTGAAGATCGGCGCGGCGTATGCCGCCGGCGCAACCATCACCTGCAGCACTCCGGCGAGAAGCGCGGAGACCGCGACGATCGTGATCGACGTGCGAGCACTCTGGAGACTTGCCTTCATGTTCTACTCCCGGGGGGCCGACTCTCGTCTACGTTGCTCCGACATCAGCCGCATGAGTGTCGGCTGAACTTCCTACACGAAGGGGTTGAGCCTACGAGCTGCTCGCCCGACTCGCAATAGGCCTTGAGCCCTAGGCAGCAGGTCAGCCCCACGATGGCACATGCCTCGAGCGGATCGCGGGTCCGGTCAGCTCGTCTCGATCCGGATCCAATCGATGTCGCCCGAGAAGTAGTCGCACGTGATCGTGATCTGGTCGCAGTTGCCCTTCCCCGAAATCGTCAGCGGGACGTCGTTCGAGATCGGGCCCCATGTCGCGCGAGAGGACTGCACGACGGTGGTTCCGTCGATCGTCATGGTGACTCGGTCGGTCTTCTCGCACCGGACCGTGTGCCACACACCATCGTTCAACGGCATGAACGACGGCGACTTCACGGACCGGTTGGCGATGACGGTCCCGTTGATCTTGGACGTGAACTGGCACCGGAGGATGCCATTGGGGATCTCCCACTTGAAGTAGCCGCCGGGGGAGCCCGCCTGCCCCTTCTGGATCATGTTGCCGGCCGAGTGGGTCGTGCGGAAGCGGATCGTGACCGCGTAGTCACGGGTTCCCGGGTTCAGCAGCGAGCTGTTCACCATGACGAGCCGTTCGGGGTGGGCCGGAGGACACGCCGGGCAGATCTTGACCCAGTGGTACGCGGTAGCACCGTTGAAGACGAAGCCGGTCTGCACCCCGCTGCCGATCGATCCATCGATCCCATTGCCGCTGCTGTCGACCATCACGGTGGCGCCGGGCGGCTCGTTCATCTGCCAATCGGCGAGCGTGATCGTCGCTGCGGCGTTCGCAGGCACCACGGTACTGAATCCGAACACGGCCACGAACACCGCCCAGGTCGTGACCGACGCGATCGCCGTGGCGACGCGAGCCTTCAGGCTTCGCCTGGACCGTGGACGATGAACCGAACCGGCGTAGATGCTCATATGTGGTACCTCCTCGATCGTCGTCGACGAGTGCGATGCGAGCGGTCGCCAGTTCGTCGGGGGGCCGATGGCCGGATGCTATACCCAGCCCACGGTGCTTGTCGACGAAACCAGTGATCACGCCTCCCCTGGCGCTTGGTCGACGATCACCTCGTCGAAGTTGGCCGTCCACGTCCTCGCTTGGTAGTCACCCAGGAGCACGCGACCGATCGGGCTGGTGCCGGTGTTGGCCACCCAGCCGGTCACGATCGGCGTCCCGTCGCGATACAGGTCCCAAGTTCCCGAGGTCCCCACCGTGCCGCAGACTTCGATGTCGTGCCAGCCCGACCCCAACGGGACCCCGGAGTTCCGCAGGGTGCCCGTCGCGTCGGACCGTAGCGTCAGCGTCCCGTCGGCGTTCTCGATGACCCGCAGGATCCCGCTTCCCGAGGCGGTGAGCAGCCGCAGCAAGATGACACCGCTGCTGAGCGACGTGACGTTGATGTCGAAGCTCGCACAGGCGGAGCCGAAGGTTCCGGGCAGGATCTTCGTGACGGTCGCGCCCTTGCTCGTCACCTGCAGATGAGCGCTCGGAGCGTTCGGACTGCCGCTCGAATCGTCGATCGTCATCCCGGCCACCGTGCTCCACTGGCTGAAGCCGCTCGAGAAGTCATCGACGAAGATCCCCGAGGGAGCTGCGAGCACGGTGATGGGGTCGGAGACCGGACCCGCCGCGCTCTGGTTCCCGGCGAGATCCACGGCGACGATCGAGTACGTGTGGATCGACCCGGGGACCAATCCCGTGTCCTGGTACGACACGACGGGCGCCGAGCTGGGCGTCGTGGCCACCCACACACCGTCACGATAGATGCGGTACTGGAGCGTGGCGCTGGTGTCGTCGACCGATCCCGGCCAGGACAGATCCGTCGTCGTGAAGCCGGAGCTCGTACCGGTGGGTTGACCGGGCACGCTCGGGGGCTGCTGGTCGGTCGAGCCGGTGGTGCTGACTTCGATCTTGACCCAGTCGATCTCGCCTGCGAAGTAGTCGCACGTGATCGTGATCTGGTCACAGTTGCTCTTGCCAGCGATCGTCAGTGGGACGTCGTTCGAGATCGGTCCCCAGGTCGCGCGAGACGACTGCACGACCGTGGTCCCATCGATCGTCATCGTCACTCGGTCGGTCTTCTCGCAACGCACCGTGTGCCACTGACCGTCGTTCAGCGGCATGTTCAGCGGCGCCTTGGCGGACCGGTTGGCGATGACGTTGCCGCGTCCGTCCTTGGACGTGAACTGGCAGCGGAGCCGCCCGTTGGGGATCTCCCACTTGAAATAGCCGCCGGGGGAGCCGGCTTGTCCCTTCTGGATCATGTTCCCGACCGAATGGGTCGTGCGGAACCGGATCGTCACCGCGTAGTCCCGGGTCCCCGGGTTCAGCTGCGCGCTGTCCACCAGGATCAGCCGCTCGGGCTGGGCTGGTGGCTGGTTCGGCGGCGTCAGCGTCCAGTGGTAGGCGGTGGATCCATCCACCAGGAAGTCGGTCTGCACGGCGCTGCCGATCGACCCCTCGATCCCGTTCCCACTGTTGTCGGTCATCACGGTGGCGCCCGGCGTCTCGTTCATCTGCCAGTCCGCCAGCGTGATGGTCGCGGCCGCGTTCGCCGGCGCCGCGGAGGCGACCGAGAGCACGACCGCCAGCACGCTCGACGCGGTCATCCAGGCGGCGACGGCAGCCACTCGTGCGACCGCTCCTCGCGCGAGCCCCTGGCGACCAGACATGCCCATCTTCACGTGCATCCTCCTCAAGAAGGTCGACCACCGGACGATCGCGACCCCCGGGCACCCCACATGCCGTAGGCCGATCCGCGGATGCTAGACCTCGCCGGACGAGGTGTCTATGAGACCTTCGGATGCGCCGGATGGCGTAGGCCGGACGGACCTGGAGGCGGAGCAGCCGGCGTGGTCCCGGGTCCTTTGCTCCTACCCGGCCGCGACGTCGACGACCACATCGTCGAGGTTCATCGTGACCGTCTTGGCCGTGTTGTCACCGATCTGCACCTGGCCGACGGCCGACGTTCCGGTGTTGACCGTCCACGCGTTCACGATCCTCACCCCGTTGCGATAGAGGTCCCACACGCTGCTGGAGCCGACGCTCCCGCACACCTCGAGAGCGACCCACCCGGTGCCCAGCGCGACGCCGGATGATCGCGTGACGGCCGCGACGTCGGAATAGAGCTGGAGCACACCGCTCGCGTTCACCGTGACCCGGATGATGCCGCTCCCCGACGACGAGAGGAGCCTGCCGAGGATGACTGCGTTCGCCCCACGGTTCTGCACGTTGACTCGCTCGCTGAGGCAGACCGGCCCGGGCGTCGAGCCGATCGTCTTGCGCGCATACGCGCTGAGGCCGGACACCTGCGCACGAGCGCTCGGAGCCGCCGGATCGCCCATCGACTGGTCGATCGTGAGCCTCGTGACCGACGTCCAGGCCGCGAACGTTCCGCTCGAGAACCCGTCGGCGAAGATCGGAGGTGGCGATGCCTGCACCGTGATCGGATCCGACGGATCGCTCGGGTCGCTGTCGTTCGTCGCCGCGTCACGAGCAACCACCGTGTAGGTGTGCGTCGAGCTGGGCGCGAGGCCGGAGTCGGTGAAGCTCACCGAGCTCGTGGACGAGCTGGACGTGCTCCCGGCGAACACACCATCACGGAACACCCGATAGGTCAGGGTCGAGCTCACGTCATCGTGCGACGCCGCCCACGACAGGGTGATCGAGCCGGGGACCGTGCTCTGGCCGCTCGGCTGCCCGGGTTGTGTTGGTGGTGTCATGTCCGGGGTCCCCTGCACCGTCAGGGCGATGGAGTAGTCCTGGCCCCCGTGCACCTCGACCGCGTCGGTGAGGCCGGCGACCGGGACCGGCGTCGTCCGGTTCGTGGTGGTCCCGTCGCCGAGCTGGCCGAAGTCGTTGCGCCCCCACGCCCGCACGGTGCCGTCATCGATCACGGCCATCGCGTGATCTCGCCCGCACCCGATCGCCACGGCGCCCGAGATGCCGCCGACCGGACCGGGGACGCGCCGGAGGGTCGTGGTCCCATCGCCGAGCTGACCCAGGTTGTTGCGCCCCCACGCCGAAACGGTGCCGCCGGCGAGTAGGGCCACCGAGTGATGAGCCCCGGCGGCGACGGCGACCACGTTGGTCAGGCCGGTCACCTGGCTCGGCGTCGTGCGATCTGCGGTCTGCCCGTTCCCGAGCTGGCCGTATTGGTTGTCTCCCCAGCTCCAGACCGTTCCGTCGGAACGGATCGCGAGCCCGTGGTCACGCCCACCGGCGATCGCGACCACATCGCTCAGCCCGATCACCTGGACCGGCCGGGTGCGCATCGTGGTCGTCCCGTCACCGAGCTCTCCGTCGGTGTTCAACCCCCAAGCCCAGACGGTGCCGTCGGACAGGAGCGCGTAGCTCATGTCGCGCCCACCTGCGACCTGGATCGCGCCGGTGAGCCCCGACACCTGGACCGGCCGAGTGCGACGCGTCGTGGTGCCGTCTCCCAGCTGGCCGCTGGTGTTCATCCCCCAGGTCCACACGGTCCCGTCGGACCGCAACGCCATGCTGTGATAGTGGCCGGTCGCGACCTGGACCACGTTCGAGAGGCCGGTCACCGGCACCGGCAGAGAACGGTTCGTGGTCGTGCCGTCACCGACCTGGCCGTTGCTGTTCTGTCCCCAGGCGACGACGCTGCCCGTGCTCCGCAGCGCGATCACGTGACCGCGACCTCCCGACAGGTCCACGACATCCGTGAGGCCCGAGACGGGGAGGGGCGACGGATGGGCGGTCGTCGTCCCGTCGCCGAGCTGTCCGTACGGATTCGCTCCCCATGCCTTCGGGGTTCCCGGTGCGGCGGCGTCCGCCTGCGGGGCGACCACGAGCGAGGCCGCGACGAAGCCGGCCGCGATGATCGAACCCTGAACGCGTCGCCGGAGCCCGTGCTCGCCCATCGATCCCCCGATCCGAGTGGGCGCGAGTGTAATGACTCGACCCGAAACGGGGAAGGGCCGAAAGGCCCTCGCTGACAGCAGGACTTCCCAGGGTTCAGCGATAGCCGTAGCGGCGGAGGAGGGGCCGGGTCAACATCGACACCGTTCGCTGGTCGCTCCGATCCATCGCGGTTCGCCACTGCTCGTCCGCGGAGATCCGGAGCGGTCCGGCAGCGAAACGCATCGGATTCCCGTCCACCGTGTGGTTCGGGTGAAGCTCCGCCGTGTCGTCGTCGATGAACCCCATCCCCCCGGGCCGGAGGCCGGCGAACCCAACGATCCGTTCCAGGTAGGCCCGTGGATCGGCCACGAGATCCTCGTATCGCACGAGCGTGTATGGCACCGCCGATCGCCGCAGCAAGCCCGCCGTGCCGTTGTACAGGAGGTATCTGCCGCTGGCGGACACGGAGCCGTACCGCAACATCAGATCCTGCTTCTCGGTCGCATCGGGACGGCGCACGGACTTCTGCCACGAGTAGACGACACCACGGCTGTCCCGAACGAGGTGGAGGAAGCGCACCTCGAGATCCTCGATGCGCCGCAGCAGATACGCGTAGGAGGGGATCTTCGTGGAGTCGACGATGACCTCCGCCTGGGACGTGTCGGCGATCGCTCGATACAGAGCGCCCGTCGCATCCACGTACCGCTCGAGGCCACTCGACCAACGCAAGGGCGCCATCAACACCGGCACGGTCCATGGGCGGTCGTATCGCATGCGCAGAGCGTGGACGGTCCGTGCGTGCCGCTCGTCCCATCCACCGAAGGCACGGTCACCGACCTCGTGCCAGAACGGGCAACTCAGGAAGGGTTCGCCACAGCCACACAGCCGGTTCTCGAGGACCCCCCGGAGCCAGATGTCTCGCATCTCGCCGACCGAGCAACACCCCTCCACCTGTCCCAACAGTCGGTCGAGCAGGGTGCTCCCGCTCCTCCCCCAGCCTCCGATGTACAAGACGCGCGCCATGGTCAGGTGAACGTTACCGAACGACCCCTACACTGCCGACGTGCCCGATCCCTCGATGTCGGTGATCGTCCCGACGCGTCAACGTCCGGAGCTCCTTCGTCGTGCCGTGACCTCGATCGTGGATCAGCGGTACGACGGCGAGATCGAGGTCATGATCGTCTTCGACCAGGAGACGCCCGTCGATCCGGAGGTGCCGATGCAGGACCGCCGCAGGATCCGGTTGATGACGAACGATCGGTCGCCCGGCCTCGCCGGCGCCCGCAACAGCGGGATCCTCGCCACCAGCACCGACCTCGTGGGGTACTGCGACGACGACGACGAGTGGCTCCCAGGCAAGGCTCGGCGTCAGGCGGATGCATTCGCGGACGCACCCGAGGCGGAGGTCGTCGTGACCGGGGCCACGATCGTCTATGAGGACCGGACGATCGATCGGATCTCCTCCCAGCCCACGATCACGCTCCAACGTCTGCTTCGATCTCGAGCCCAGGAGGTCCATCCGTCGTCGATCGTCGTCCGACGTGCGTCGATGGTGGACGGGATCGGCCTCGTCGACGAAGACATCCCGGGGAGCTACGGAGAGGACTACGAATGGCTGTTGCGAGCCGCCGGCCGCATGCCGATCCTCGCCGTGCCTGAGGCGTTGGTTCGGGTGTATTGGCATCCCTCCTCGTTCTTCGCCGATCGCTGGTCCACCATGATCGAGGCCATCACGTACCTCCTCGCACGCCACCCCGAGTTCGAGCGAGAGCCGCACGGACTCGCACGCCTCTACGGTCGGATCGCGTTCGCGAACGCCGCGCTTGGGAACCGATCGGATGCTCGCGCCTGGGCGCGGAAGACGCTTCGGTTGAACCCGCGGGAGCAACGCGCCTACCTCGCGCTCGCCGTGAGCACCGGCCTCGTGTCGGTCGACACCCTCATGAAACTCGCCCACCGACGGGGCAGGGGGATCTGAGGTATGCCGAGCCTACGGTGAACGGGGCCCGGGGATCGGCGGAGCTCCCTCCGGCATCGACCCCGTGGAAGCACGCCCCGCGGATCTGGAGGACGGGAGCTGTTCTCGTGTGGCGAGGGCGATCGCGATCATGATCACGACGAGCGGCGCCCCCAGCCAGTCATAGAAGGGAGCCTGGATCAACGCGATGAGGATGAGGGTGTGGCACCAGAACCCGACCTCCGTCGAGGTCCACCGTAATCGCCAGAACTGGAACAGGAACCACCCCATGAACAGGATCAACCCGGGGATCCCCTGTGAAACGAGGACCATCCAGACCTGACCCTGCGTCCCGACCTGGGGCCCGCTGGGCTTGTCAGAAGAAGGCAGCGGCGAACCATAGCCGAGCAGGGGTGACTCGAACATGACCTGGACCGATTCCTGGTACAGGTTCAGCCGGCCCTCGTTGCTGTGAGGATGTGCGAACCGATCGGAGACGAGCGTCTTCAGCGGCGTGAGGTACACGACGAGGAGCACCGTGAAGATCACGATCAGGATCGTTCGCAAGGCTCGCGCCCTCCCGGCCAATGCCTGCCGGACCGCCGCGTAGACGAGACCGACGCCCAGGCTCAGCCACAATCCCCGGTCCAGCGAATGGATCAGCGGCACGATCGCGATGATGAACGCGGCCGCGGTCACGACCCTCCACGTCGGGGACGTGCTGTACTTCCACCCGAGGATCACGAACGGGATGAGGAGCCCGAACGTCGCGCCCCAGATGTTCGCGTAGACGAACGGGGCCTGAGGGCGGGGTGCCAGATACCCGAGGAAGTCGTGCAGCTGTGAGGTCGCCGGATGCACGAGCAGATGGAGGAAGTCGTTGGAGGTGAACCGGCCCGGCAACACCGTCTCGACCACGCTCGTGAACGTCAGCGTCGGCAGGAGCACGCCGAGGAGGCCACCCATCACCACGACGATCCAGAAGATCGCCATGAGCTTGATCACCCGAGCGTCCGGGAGCGTCTCCCTGGGCATGTTGAACACGTAGAGCAGGATGATCGTGGCCGACACGTAGAGGCTCGCGCGGTACCCGAAGAAGAAGTACTTCCCGGCGTCGTCGAGCTGCGTTCCGGAGGCGAACATCCAGAAGAGGAACCCGACCCAGATCCCGAACCCGCTCGGCACGAACACGTGCCGGTTGCGGAGGAGCCAGAAGGCCATCGGCACCGCCATGATCGGCCAGATGAACGCGCTGAGACCCACGACCCACCAGATCGGGAACCCCAGGAAGAGCACGTACAACGGCCACGCCGGGGGGAGGTAGGACCGGCGGCGTGGAACCGCGACCTGCCGGGGCGTGAGCACGCTAGGAGTCTATGGCGGGCGTACGCGACGAGATGTGGAGCTTGACCGACCCGTTGGGGAAGGGGCCGGAACCTCGTCGATCAAGCACCTTCACGCACGATGCTCACGAGGGACCAGTCGGGCGCGGACCACCTCACGCCCGAAGTCCAGGAGCTCGATGCTGTACCGGTACCAGAGCCGCTTCGGATCCTGCACCAAGCGGTAGAGCCAGCAGATCCGCAGTCGCTTCACCCAGGCGGGGTACCACTCGATACGTTCGGTCAGGTGATCGAGGTAGCTCCCGCCGGTCATGATCACGGGCGCTTGGATGCGGTCTCGATACTCGACGACGAACCGCTGTTGATGCGGCGTCGGCAGGCCGACCATCACGAAGTCGGCGTTCGACTCGTTGATCGCATCAACCACGGGCTCGAGGTCCTCGGGTTCGAATCGACGGGGGTGCCCGGCCAGGACATCCACCCAGCCCGTTTGCGTCCCGACGATCTCGATGCCCGGATAGAAGCGGCGGAGCACGGTCGCGGCCTGCTCCGGGGTGCCTGGGGCCGACCCGAAGAGGAACACCCGAGCCCGTCGAGCCGACAGCAGCGCGAACAGGGGGGTCCCGATGTCGTCGTTCGCGAGGCGCTCGGGAACCTTGAACCCGAACAGGCGAGCCGCCACGGAGATCCCCCAGCCATCGACGAGGTCGATGTCGAACTCACCGATCAGGCGTCGAAGGGAGTCGTCGCGGCGCGCCGCGAGCGCATAGTTGGGGTTCACGAACGTCACGGTCGTGGACCGGCGGAGCTCGAGGCTCTCGTCGAGCGTCGACATCAGCTGTGACATCGTCGGCGTACTGACCTTGATGCCCATCAGGTCGTGCTGCGGGACGTCCGAGAGCGGATGCTCGCTCACCGGGTCCGGGTCCTGATCACGAACGGGGTCTGACGCACTCATGCGGTTTCCAGCTCCTTCTCCAGCAGATCGGCGAGACCACGCTCGACCGTCCAGTCAGGCTCCCATCCGAGCACCGACCGTGCGAGCGAACCCACGCCCACGAGATCACCATCGAGGTTCCGCACGCGCCCGGGATCCTGGTTCCACGCGTCCGTGTTCCCTGAGAGCTCCATCAGGATCTCGATGACCTCTTTCACCGACGTCCCTCGCCCCGTGGCGACGTTGAGCGCGATGCTCGGGCGCTCGAGCGGGGCATCGAGGGCGGCGCAGACGGCGCTGGCGACGTCCAGCACGTGCACGTAGTCACGTCGGGGCCACGGGTTGCCCACCTCGATCGCCTCACCACGGGCGATCTGACCCACGAGTGTGGGGATGAGGTGCGGCGTCGTCTCTCGGGGTCCGAAGACGTTGAAGAACCGCAGCATCACGGCGGACACGTCGGGCTGCCCGGCGGCGAACTCGGTGACCGCTCGCTCGGCGAGGACCTTGCTCTCGCCGTACACGTCCGCGGGCTGCAGCTCGGAACGCTCCGTGAACGCTTCGTCCCCGAACCCGTAGACCGCGGCCGACGAGGCGACCACCACTCGACGGAGCGTCTCGAGGCGGCTCAGCGCCTCGAGGAAGCCGCTCGTCGCGGTGGCGTTGACGCGAAGGGTCTCCTCGGGATGCGTCCTGCAATACGGCAGATAGTGGACGGCGGCGAGATGCACGACCGCTTCGGGAGCGAACGCTTCGACGGCAGCGACCGATCCGCTGGAGTCGAAGTCCGCCTGCACGAACGACACGGAGGGGTCGGGCTCGACATCTTGGTGTCCGGTGCTGAGGTTGTCGATGGCCAGCACCTGCATCCCATGGTCGACGAGGTGCTCGACGAGGTTCACGCCGACGAACCCTCGCGCGCCGGTGACGGCGACGCGCGAGACCACGGCGGGGCGGGGTCGCTCGTGCATCATCGTCGGCTAGTGCGGCGCCTGGTCGACGCGCACGTGATCGAAGTTGATCGTCCAGGTCTTGGCATTCGTGTCGCCGATCTGAACCCGGCCGACCGGGGTGGTGCCGGTGTCGGCCGTCCAGGCGTTCACGATCTTCACGCCGTCACGGTAGAGGTCCCAGGTGCCGCTCGACCCCACCGTGCCGCAGAGCTCGACGTTGTGCCAACCGGATCCGAGCGCGACTCCCGAGCTCTGCTGGGTCCCTGCGAAGTCGGACCGGGCGACGAGGACACCGGAGGTGTTCACGAACGCCTTCGCGATCGCCCCGCCGCTCGCCGTCCGCAGTCGGAACAGGTCGACCGAGTTCCCGCCGAGCGAGGTCGCGTTCACGTTGACGCTCACGCAGGCCGACGGCAGCGTGGTCCCGAGGTCCCGGTAGGCGAACGCGCTCTGCGCGCTCGGGCTGCCGATGGCGCTGGGGGCGGCGGGCGAGCCCAGTCCGGCATCGATCGTCAGCCGGGTCACGCTCGTCCAGTTGGACAGGTCACCCGTCGAGAAGTCGTCGACGAACGTCGCCGCGGACTCGACCGTGATCGGATCCGACGCGGGACTCACCGCGCTGACGTTGTTCGCGACGTCGACGGCGTCCACCGTGTACGTGTGGGTCGAGCTCGCCCCGAGCCCTTGGTCCTCGAACGTGGTGTCGGTCGTCGTCGCGATCGGCGTGTTGCCGCCATCGCGATAGATCTCATACGTGATCGGCGGCGAGTCGTCGAACGACCCGGTCCAGCTCAGCTGGATCGCGCCCTGGCTCTGGCTCGAGCCGGTCGGCTTGCCTGGGGTCGTCGGCGCCGTGGTATCTGGGACCGTCTCGTCTCCCGGCTGTTGGTCGAGGCGAACGTGATCGAAGTTGATCGTCCACGTCTTGCCGGAGGCGTCGCCGATCTGCACCCGGCCGATCGGATCCGGGCCCGTATCGGCGATCCACGCGTCGACGACCTTCACGTCGTCGACGTAGAGGTCCCAGGCGCCGGTGGCACCGACGGTTCCGCACAGCTCGATCGTGTGCCACCCGGTGCCGAGCGTCACCCCGGAGCTCTGTTGGGTACCGGCGAAATCCGACCGCACGAACACGGTCCCGGAGGCGTTCACGAACGTCTTGACGATCGGACCACCCGACGCGGACCGCAGTCGGAACAGGTCCACCGAGTTCCCCGCCAGGGTCGTGATGTTGACGTTCGCGCTCATGCAGGCGGAGGAGAACGTCGATGCAAGGTCCCGGCTGGCGAACGCGTCCTGGGCGCTGGGGTTGCCGATGGCGCTGGGCGTCGTCGGCGAGCCCTGTCCCGCGTCGATCGAGAGCGCGGTGTTGGACGTCCAGTTGGAGAAGTCCCCGGTGGTGAAGTCGTCGGAGAAGATCGGGGCTGTGAAGGTGGCCACCGCGATCGGATCAGACGACGCACTCATGGCGCTTGGGTTGTTCTGCGCATCGACGGCGTCGACCGTGTACGTGTGCACGGATCCCGGGTCCAACCCCTGGTCCTCGAAGGAGGTGTTGGTCGTCGAACCGACCGGTGTGCTCCCGCCATCGCGATAGATGCGGTACGTGATCGGCGGGGACTGGTCGGTCGAGGGGCTCCAGTTCAGCTGGATCTTGCCGCTGGTCGGGCTCTGGCCCGCCGGGGTGCCCGGGACCGTCGGCGGTGTCGTGTCCGGCACGGCCGGGTTGAACACGAACATGCCTCGCGACTGCCATGTCGTCGCGCTGCTGATCTGGGTTGCTGTCCCCGTGGGCTTGGTGCCACCCCAGTTGATGCTGTACAGGCGTCCGTCCGTCAGGGCGTAGATCAGCTTGCCGGATGCCAGCGTCATGCCTCGAACGTTCGCCCACTGCACCGCTGCGTCGGTGGGGTAGCTCGCGGCCACGAACAGGTTGGCCCCGACGATCCCGCTCTCCGGGTTGAAGTAGCGGTAGTAGAGCTTGTTGTTGTTCACCCCCGCCGACCCGTTCTTGTTCACCGTGTAGTAGATGCGGCCGTTGTCGTAGAACATGCCGGTCATCGCGGCGATGTCGGTCGTGAACGCCGGCACACGGGTGGTCGTGCCGGGGATCAGGAACGTGCTCGACGGCTGGTTCTGGAGCCCGTGGAGGTCCAGCTGGGTCTGGGCGCCGAACGTCGAACCATCGAAGGTGCGGGAGTACAGCCAACCATCGGTCATCCCGTAGTAGAGCTTCCCGTTGAGCATGAACGCGCCGCGCGCGTTCTGCCAGTTGATCCCCGGCACCGAGGACGTCGAGCCGAAGCTGATGCCGTCGAAGGAGCGGCGGTTCAACGCCCCGCTGGTCTGGTCCATGTTGTACAGGTCGCCGGGAAGCGTGTACGGCACGATCTGAGGAGGAGCGACGCCTCCGGCGATCGGGAAGAACGAGATCTTCTGGTGGAACTCACCGCCCGAGTGGTCGGTGTCGCTGCCCGCCCAGAGGCCGTCCGGTGTCGATGGCAGCGTGAAGATCCCCTCGCCTCGCTCGTGCGAGGGGTTCCAGCTGAACGGAAGCCCGGTCAGCGGATCGAGCGCAGCGATGCCTTCACGGGCGACCGCGCCGGGGCCGGCGGTGTCACCGGCGTAGGAGTTGTTCCACCAGCGGAAGTGCCCGCCGACGTAGACCGCGGCGCCCGTCAGCCCCACGCTCCACGTCGTGTCGCCGCCGCTCCAGTCGGTCCACGTCGGGTGTTGGTTCGGACCGGTCGCGTTCAGCTCCCATCGGGAGGCGGTGTCGCAGAGCCGGTTGGCTCGATAGGCGCCGGTCGTCGCGATCACGAAGTAGGTGCCATCCGGCGAGATCTTGACCGAGCGCATGTACGAGGTGAACGAGCTCGAGCACCACGTCGTCGTCGTGCCCGTCACGTAGACCGGGTAGTCGCTCGTCTGCCACGAAGACACCGTCGCAGGCGTGGCTCCCACGTCGAGCACCGCGACCTGGACCCGATCGAGACCGGCCACCTTGCCGAAGGCGCCGATCGCCACGAGCTTGGATCCATCAGGGCTCACGTCCATCTCCTCGATGCCAAGGACACCTCGCAAGGGGTCGGTGAAGGGGAGGTCGAGGTTCGGATCGACGGCGCCCGTGTTCGGATCGAGGCGAGCCAACCCCGATCGAGCCGTGCTCTTGATCTGCGTGAAGTTGCCGGCGACGTAGAGCATGCCGTTGTTGAACTCCAGGTCCGTCACCTTGGCGTTCGCGTTGGCCTTGAACCCACTGATGACCTGGCCGTCGGAGATGCGCAGCCGCACCACCTTCTTGAACGAGGCCCCGTTGACCGTGCTGAAGTTGCCGCCCACGAACACCGAGGTCCCGTCGGGAGCCAGGACGAGGGACGTGACCGCCTTGTCGAGCTGTGGCACGAAGTTCGGGTCGATGACTCCCGTGTTCATGTCGAACGCGAACAGGTAGTTCCGCGTGATGATCGCCGAGGTGTCGAACTTACGGACCTGGGTGAACGTGCCGCCGACGATCACCTTCGTCCCCACTTGGACGATCGCGTCGACTTCCCCGTCCTGGATCTGCGGCGTCCAGTCGGCGGGGTCGGGGTTGACGACGACGGATTGGGCGGTTTCGAGGGCGTGTGCAGGCATCGGTCCGACGGCGATCAGCGCGAAGCTCGCGAGCACGGCGAGCAAACGAGGGATCACGGAGCGGTTGCGCACGGGGGGGCCTCCTGGGGGGGCGTCCTATCGGTCATTCTTCGGATGTCGCGGTCCCTCACGATACCCAGGGACCCCTGGTGTGACTACGGACGATGGTCGCGAACACGGGCCATCGGACCACACCCGCTCAACGGCCGGACAGTACAGGGGGCCTAGGCCCCTCGTCTACAGCCATCCATATGGAAGGATCCACGACCCTCGCGGCTTCACGGAAATGCAACACCGGCCCCGATCGGGGGGAGACTCGAGAGGATCCGCATCCACGGGATGCTCCGACCTCGAGCGAGCGCCGGTCGACCTAGGGCATCTGCACGCCTCGGGTCCTTCCTCCTCAGCCATACGTTCCCGTGAAGAAGTCATGCGGCCGATCAGCACCTCCCCCCACCTCACCTACACTGTGGCGTTCCCATGAGATCCTTCCCTCCGGTCGCGCGCCCCGATACCCCGGTGCCGCATGCTCATCCGATGGATCCTGCGGCCGAACGCGTGGACGAGGCCGTGCCGGTCGTCTACATCGGCGGCACCCAGCGCAGCGGCAGCACATTGCTGGATCGGACGCTGAGCCAGGTCCCGGGCCACGTTTCCGCCGGGGAGATCGTGCATCTGTGGCTCCGAGGTGTGAAGCACAACGAACTCTGCGGGTGCGGCACGTCGTTCCTCGAGTGTCCCTTCTGGTCGGAGGTCGGTCGAACGGCCTTCGGCGGATGGGATCGGTTGGAGGTGGACGAGGTCTTGTCGCTGCAGCGGCGGGTGGACCGCAACCGGTACATCATCTTCATGGTGTTTCCGGGGTTGTGGCCCCGGTACCGGCGCGATCTCCGGGCGTACGCCGACGTTTTGGGTCGCGTGTTCCGAGCCATCCGGCACGTGAGCGAGGGTGAGGCGATCGTGGATTCCTCCAAGCACGCGTCCACGGCGTTCTTGCTGCGACACGTGCCCGGGCTGAAGACCCGATTCGTGCATCTCGTTCGCGACAGCCGCGGCGTCGCGTTCTCCCTGCAGAAGCGGGTGCGACGACCCGAGGTCGTCGAGCGGGACGCGTTCATGCACCGGATGGGGACCTGGAGATCGGGAACGGAATGGCTCGCGTTCAACGGGCTGTTCCACGTCCTGCGATGGGTCGGCGCGCCCACCTTGCTCGTGCGGTACGAAGACCTCGTCCGCGCTCCCGAGGAGACGCTACGTGGCATCGCCGCCTTCGACGGCGCGCTTCCGCCGGCCGGGAGGTTCCCGTTCATCGAGGGCTCGTCGGTGACGCTCGGTGTTGACCACACCGTCGCCGGGAATCCGATGCGCTTCAAGCACGGAACCTTCGAGTTGTCGCTGGACGAGACGTGGACGCGTTCGATGCACACGCGTCAGCGACTGATCACCACCGCGCTCACGTGGCCGCTCCTGGTCGCCTACCGATACCTCGGCACCCGGAGGACCGGGGCGTGACCATGTCACCTCCCCACGCCTCGACCGCCGATGCCGATCCCATCCTGTCGTGGATCGGTGAACTGCTGTGTCCCGCTGGCTCGGGGCTCCGCGTCCTTCGCGATCCGTCGCGGGGAACACCCTCGGTCGCGCGCTGGCTGGCGCTCCCTTCAGCCGGCCGACCTCGGCTGCTCGCACCGATGACCGGAGCGCCCGCGGCGGCCGCACTCGGCCAGTTCAACGATTCCATGACGCAGTCCGCGCGGCTCCGCAAGTGGGCGGTCGGCCAGGCCCTGAGACTCGGAGCCGGCAACCTCAGGCGCCCTCACCACGTCGTCCTCGCGGGGCACCCGCAGCGGTCCGACGACGACCTGCTCGGAGCGGTCCTGCCGGAGATGGTCGGCGAGCCCCTCGTGACCGCGGTGATGCTCGGCGGCGCGCGTCGTCCGAACACGAAGCCGGTGCTGCAGCTCCTCCGGCCCGACGGACGTGTCCTCGGCTACGCGAAGGTCGGCTGGAACGATCTGACGCGCGAGCTCCTCGTGAACGAGCACCGGGCCCTCACGTCATGGGAAGCCCGGCCACCCACGACGTTCGAGGTGCCGCGGGCCCTCGGGAGCACGACGTGGAACGGGTTGTCGATCCTCGTGGTCTCGCCGATGCCGCATCACGTCCTCAGGAGCGGCCCCAGGAACGCCCCGCCGCCGACCCCGACGGCTCGCGAGCTGGCGGCACACGACGGGATCGAGGAGGTCGAGCTGGCGAACGTCCCCTTCGTCGCCCGGCTCCACGCGGACACGGACAACCTCGTCGACGAGCCGATCCGGGACGCGGCGCGAGCGGCCATCTCCTCCACGATCGAACAGCACGGCACGCGGAAGATCGCTGTGGGGACCGCACATGGCGATTGGGGACCATGGAACATGAGCCGGGTCGGCGGGAGGCTGCACATCTGGGATTGGGAACGGATGGCGGCGGGCGTCCCGATCGGGACCGACATCCTGCATCTCCATTTCCAGGCCTCATCCTTCGGGTCTCGGTCCCCGGTACGAGCGGCTTCCTCCTCGGCGCTCGCAGCGGCGCACGGTCAACTCGTGGAACTCGGCGTCGACGCCCGGATCCACCGTTCGCTGCTGGATCTCTACCTGGTGGAGCGGTTGCTCCGCCTCGCGGCGGGTCGGTCCCAGGGGGTCCCGATCAAGCAAGAGCTCGTGAGCGAGATGATCGGCATGCTCCCCGGGCGTGGAGGTTGGCGGTGAGCGGCGGATCGATCCGGTCGGCGGGACGCATGGCTGCGAAGCGGGCGTCGCTGCTGTTCACGGTGCCGACCTACGGTGTGCGGTCGATGCCCGACTTCATGATCATCGGTGGTCAGCGGTGCGGGACGACCTCTCTGTACCGATACCTCGCCCAGCATCCGGCGGTCGCGCCAGCGATCTTGAACAAGGGGCTGCACTACTTCGACACGAACTTCGGTCGAGGCAAGATCTGGTATCGCGGGCACTTCCCGTCGGATCCGTACAAGGCGTTCATCCGACGGCGTCGCGGGCTCCCGCGGGTGATCACCGGGGAGGGGAGCCCGTACTACGTGTTCCACCCGCTGGCTCCCACCCGGATCGAGGCGGCGGTACCGGAGGTCCGCGCCATCCTCGTGCTTCGAGACCCGGTCTCCAGGGCATATTCCCAATACCAACACGAGGTTGCCCGCGGCTTCGAGACGCTTTCCTTCGAAGAAGCGCTGGAGCGCGAGGAGGAGCGATTGGACGGGGAGGAACAGAGGATGCTCGACGATCCTCAGTACTACAGCTTCTCCCATCAGCACCATTCGTACGTCGCTCGGGGGAGGTACCTCGAGCAGATCCAGCGATGGCTCGACCACTTCCCGCGGGAACGGCTGCTGATCCTGGAGGCGCGAGAGCTGTTCACCGATCCCGACGTCGCGTACCGGACGGTCCAGCGGTTCCTCGAGCTCGACGAGTTCTCGCTCGACTCGTACGGGAAGTTGAACGCTCACTCGTACTCGTCGATGTCGGATCACGCACGGGCCTTCCTCGAGGCCCGCTTCGAGGAGCCGAACCGCGCACTCGGTGCGTTCCTCGGGCGAGACCTCGGGTGGAGCCGGAGTCCGACCCCATGACCACCAAGGCGGCAGCGACGGAGCGGTCGCTCCACGACGATGCCATCGCGGCCGCCACGCGGGCCGACCTCGCGACCGTCGCCCGCGGTGGAGCGATCAACCTCGTGGGCGTCATCACGAACACGATCTGCAGCTTCTTGCTCGTGCTCGTGGTGACGCGCGGGCTGGCGACGACCGGCGCCGGGATCTTCTTCGAGTCGATCGCGCTGTTCAGCTTGCTGGGCACGATCGCCCAGTGGGGCTCCGAGACCGGCCTCGTGCGAGCGATCCCTCGCTACCGAGTGTTGGGACGTACCAGCGACATCAGGCACTCACTCGTCGCCGGGCTCGCGCCGGTCGCCCTCGTTGGCGCCGTCCTTGGGGTGGTCATGTTCGTGTGGGCAGAACCCCTGAGCAGCCTCCTCACGAACGGGCGCCACGCCGACGAGCTCGCTCCGGTCGCGAGGGTTCTGGCGTTCTTCCTTCCGATCGGGGCGACGTATACGGTCGGCCTCGCGGCGACGCGAGGATTCGGCACGATGACGCCGAACCTGGTGATCGACAAGATCGGCCGCGCCATCGCTCAGCCGCTCCTCGCGCTGCTGGTGGTCACCGCCGGTTTGTCCGCCTCCGCCCTCGCGGTCGCGTGGGCGAGCCCGATGGCGGTCGGTCTCGCAGTCGTGTTCATCTGGACGGGAGTGTTGCTCCGTCGATGGGAGCGGGACCCCCTCGACGGAGCCGAGACCGGCGTCGGCGCTCGGCACACCTTCCGCGAGTTCTGGCGGTTCACCGGTCCCCGCGGGCTCGCGAGCGTGTTCGCGGTCGCGATCCTGTGGTTGGACACGCTCCTGCTGGGGGCGCTTCGTTCGCCGGCCGAAGCCGGCATCTATGCGGCGGCCACTCGCTACCTGGTGGTCGGCCAGTTCATCGGGGTCGCGATCTTGCAGGTCGTGGGCCCGAAGCTGAGTGAGTTGCTCGCCGCCGACGATCGTGAGCGTGCGCGATCCGTCTATGCGGTCAGCACGGCGTGGTTGATCCTGTGTGCGTGGCCGCTCTACCTCTCGATGATCGTCATGGCCCCCGCGCTCCTGTCGGTGTTCGGTGGTGCGTACGGCGCCGCCCAGACCACCTTGATGATCCTCGGGGCTGCGATGCTGGTCGCGACCGCCGTGGGCCCCGTGGACATGGTGTTGCTCATGGCGGGCAAGAGCTCGTGGAACCTCATGAACACGCTGCTCGCGCTCGTGGTGAACGTAGTACTGAACCTGCTCCTCATCCCTCCGTTCGGGATGAAGGGTGCCGCCATCGCATGGGCGGCAAGCATCTTGACCAACAACCTGCTCCCGCTCTACCAGGTGCGTCGCTCGTTCGGACTTCACCCCTTCGATCGAGGCTGGCTCGCCGCTGCAGCCATCAGCACCTGCGCGTTCGGCGTCGTCGAGGTGGTCGCCCGGCGCGCGTTCGGCACCCAGTTGTGGGTCCTGATCCTGGCGGGGCTGGTCGGAGTCGGCGTGACCGTCGCGGCCGCGGCGCGGTGGCGCCGAGCGTTGCACCTCGAGGCGTTCCGCGACGCCGCCCGTCGATCTCAAGCTCGTGACCCCGGATAGCGACCAGCGGACTGGCGCGCCCGATCGACCCGTCGTGCTGTACCTCGGGGGGGTCGGTCGAAGCGGCAGCACCCTGCTGGACCTCATGTTGGGCCAGGTGCCGGGGTTCGTCGCGGTCGGGGAGCTGTCCTACCTGTGGGGACGCAACGACGACGACCTCTGTGGGTGCGGGCGACCGTTCGTGTCGTGTCCGTTCTGGCGATCGGTCGGAGAGCGGGCGTTCGATGACTGGTCGCGGATCGACCGGTCCAGGCTCGCGGCGATGCGGGCGCGCGCGGATCGCGATCGTCGGATCCCGGCCATGGCGGTTCGGCGGCCCAGCGGCGAGGCGGCCGAGTACGCGGGTGCGCTCCTGCAGCTGTATCGGGGGATCAGCGCCGCGTCCGGTGCCCGGGTCATCGTCGATTCGACGAAGCATCCGTCGACGGCGTTCCTGCTGAGGTCGACGCGGGCGGTCGACCTCAGGATCGTCCAGGTCGTGCGTGACCCGCTGGGCGTCGCCTATTCCTGGACGAAGGTCCAACCGCGCCCCGGCATCGCCGGCGGCGCGATGATGGACCGCTACCCTCCCGGCCGGACCGCATGGAGGTGGTCGGTGTCCAACGCCGCGTTCGATGTCCTTCGGGCGATCGGCGTTCCCAGTGAGCGGGTCCGATACGAAGACCTGGTCGACCGCCCGGCCGAGGTGCTCGCGCGGGTCACCCGGCTGGCCGGATCCGACGTCGCCGCCTTCCCGTTCCTGCGCGGGCGATCACTCACACGCGCGGAGGAACACACGATCGCGGGGAACCCGATGCGGTTCGACACGAGCGACGTCGAGCTCCGGCCCGACGAGGCGTGGAGGGCCGGACTCCCCGCCGTGGACCAGCGGGTGGTGCGCGCGATCACCTGGCCGATGAGGACCGTGTACGGCTACCGGACCGGACCCTCGGATCGGCCCGCCTGAGTCAGGCGGGGCCGATCCATCCGGCGAGCGACACGGCCGGGTCGTCGGTCCAGAAGATCTCGGAGAACATCTGGCTCCCGGAGCGACCGATCTCCACCTCGCTCGTCGTGGACCCGATGTTGCTCCCTGTCGCGGTCGACAGCGTGGCCGAAGGGGTCAGCGAGTCCGCTCGATCGAACACCGCCACCTGGATCACACCCGTCCGCTGGTCGATCTTCCATTCGATCCGAACCCACGTGTTCGCGGGGATCCGCACCGACGTGATCCCGATCCGCTTGTTCTTGGCATCGACGACCCGAACGTACCCATCGTGCATCACATCGATCGCGAACTGGAGATCGTGCCCGTCCTTCGAGCGGATCAACCGCAGGTCACCGGCGGGCAGCCCGTCGAACTTGACCGACACCCGCCCGAACCACAGCGGGTGCTGTCCGAACGACCTGCTCCAACCGTAGTACGCGTTCTCGTGCTTCTCGACGTTGTGCTTGGCCGTCATCCTGCCGTCGTCGCTCTCGTGGAACGTGAGGGACGCTCCCCGTTCGACGACCACCTGGTCGAAGGGCGTCCCGGAGTTCGCCGTCCGCTCGGGGGTCACGTCCGCTCCCGCGGGCCCGCCGTCGAGACTGTTCCACCACAGGCCCTGGACCGGTGCCGGGGTCGGGCTTGGTGTCGGGGTCGCCGTCGGCTTGGGGGCCGTCGTCGGGCTCGGGCTCGGTGATGGGCTCGGGGGCGGGGTGGGCACCACCGTCGGTGACGGCGCCGCCCGGGACAGCATCAACGCCGTTGCCGGATCCGAGCTGATCGCCCTGTAGCCGGCCATCGACGTCGCGGAGCTGTCGGTGTCCCATGGATACGCCTTGGTCGTGTCGAAGTACATGAGCGCCGTGAGGGAGGGCTGCCACGATTTCGCGGTCGCGAGAGCGTCGCGGAACCACGCGGCCTTCCGGCCGGGATCGTCGGGATCCTCCTGAACACCGTATTCGACGGTCATCCACGGCTTGTGGTGCGCCACCGAGAAGTCCTGGGTCGCTTGGAAGATCGACTGGAACGATCGCCACTGGGTCCCGGCCTTGAGCGGGTACCAGTTGTAGCCGTCGCTGCCGATCAGATCGACGACGTCATCTCCGGGCCAGAACTTCGCCGCCTCGGCGCTGGTTCCGCCCGAGAACGAAGCCGCCATCATGGTCCAGACGAACGCCACGTTCGTGACCCCGCGGGCGCGCATGACCTCGACGACGTGGCGGAAGGCCGCGGCGAAGTCCTGCGGTGTGCCGAACGAGCCGACGTCGTTCTCCGGTTCGTGGTGAAGCGTCAGGTACATCGGCTTT
>Ga0081455_10001170_pt1 | contig 32840 bp, 32 predicted proteins | sample TabmetS3T2R1_FD_70207 | JGI IMG/M metagenome (GOLD analysis project Ga0081455, IMG submission 70207) | Tabebuia heterophylla rhizosphere microbial communities from the University of Puerto Rico - S3T2R1 | ecosystem: Host-associated > Plants > Roots > Rhizosphere ...
GGGGAGCGGCTGGGCGCCGGTAACCGCCACGTTGCGGTAGGCCTCGACCAGCGCGAGTTGGGCGCCCACGTAAGGGTCGAGCTGGGCAAATCGTCCGTTGCAGTCAGTGGAGACGGCGACCCCGAGGTGCGTCTTTTCGTCGACCCGAATGACACCTGCGTCTTCGGGCTGGGCGAGCACGGTGTTGCCCTGGACGTAACGGTCGTACTGATCGGTGACCCATGACTTGTCGGCGATGTTCGGGGACCCGACGACACGAAGCAGTGCGTCGCGCACCTCGCTGCCCGTCTCGGGGCGTGGGAGGTTCTCAGCAGCGTCAGCTTGCAGGGCGTCTTGGCCGGCTGGGCGGGCGAGCGGACGCTCATAGACGGGGCCATCATGGGCGACCGTCCGCGGCGGGACGTCGACAACTGTCTGGCCGTGCCAATCGATGACGAGCCTGCCATCCTCGGTGACCTCGCCGATCACGGTCGCTTCGACCTCCCATCTGCGACAGATGTCCATGAAAGCGTCGAGGTTCGCCGGTTCGACGACCGCCATCATCCGCTCCTGCGATTCGCTCATGAGGATCTCTTCGGGCGAGAGCGTGGAATCGCGCAGCGGAACGCGGTCGAGGTGAACGTGCATGCCACCGTCGCCGGCGCTGGCAAGTTCGGATGTCGCGCAGGACAGCCCGGCGCCGCCAAGATCCTGGATGCCGCCGACAACGCCGGCCCGGAAGAGCTCGAGCGTGCATTCGATGAGCAACTTCTCCAGGAACGGGTCGCCGACCTGCACGCTCGGACGCTTTGTCGGCCCTCCTTTTCCATCGGTGCCGGCGTCGAACGTCTCCGAAGCCAGCACACTCACGCCGCCGATTCCGTCGCCACCGGTTCGCGCGCCGTACAGGACGACGAGATTCCCCTCGCCCGACGCGTGGGCGAGATGCAGATCTTCGTGTCGGAGCACACCGACGCAGAGGGCGTTGACCAGCGGGTTGCCGAGGTACGTCTTGTCGAACACCACCTCACCGCCGATGTTGGGCAGACCCAGGCAGTTTCCGTAGCCGCCGATGCCGGCGACGATGCCGGGAAGTACGCGGCGAGTGTCGTCGGCAGTGAGTGGGCCGAAGCGGAGCGGATCCATCACCGCAACCGGGCGTGCGCCCATCGCCAGGATGTCGCGAACAATCCCACCGATGCCGGTGGCCGCGCCCTGATAGGGCTCGACGTAGCTGGGGTGGTTGTGCGATTCGACCTTGAAGGTGACCGCATACCCCTGCCCGATGTCGATGACACCGGCGTTCTCGCCGATGCCGGCGAGCGTCTTGCCCAACGGCGTCTCCTGCGGGAGCTCGCCGAACTTGCTCAGATGGACCTTGCTCGACTTGTAGGAACAGTGCTCGCTCCACATCACCGAATACATCGCCAACTCGGCGGATGTGGGCCGGCGGCCGAGGATGTCGCGGATGCGCTGGTACTCGTCGGCCTTGAGTCCGAGCTCAGCCCAGGGCTGCTCGCGCTCGGGGGTTGATGAGGCGTTTGCGACCGTGTCGACCAAGCTGGTCGTGGTCGCATCGGTCACGGGCCCAGCCTATCGAGCGGCAACCCCGACTACTGATCTGCCTTCGCCCGGGCGATCATCCGTCGGCGACCGATCGGAACCCGGTTCGCGACGCGGCTCATCGGCTCGACCGTGTCGTTGAGCGTCTGGACTGCCTCATGCAATTCGTCCATGATCGGGATCAGTCCGCGCATCGTGAGCGCCAGTCCGACGACCTGGTCGAGTGTGCCGCCAGGCTGGAGAATCTTCTCGAGGATGCCGTCCTCCTCCAGCAACTGGTCGATCAGACCACCCGGCTCAAGCAGATGCTCGACACCACCTTCCTTGCCGAGAAGCCGATCGAGGGGGCCACCTCGCTCCAGGAAGCGGTAGAGCGCACCGTCCTCGCCCAGCAACCGCATCACCGGACCTTCTTCACTCAACAGGCGCGTAACGGGCCCTTCATCAGCAAGGAGCCGCATGATCGGGCCGCCCTCGGCGAGGAGGCGCATGACGGGGCCGTCCTCGGCGAACAGCAACGGGACGGGGCCACCCTCGGCGAGAATCCGCGCGACCGGGCCGTCTTCGGCCAGCACCTGCATGAAGGGGCCGTCCTCCATGGTCAGGCGATCGACCAATCCTCCGGGCGCGAGGGCTTGGCCGAGCGGACGATCCGGCGACGTGAGTTCGGCGACCGTATTGCCGAGCGCGACGACGCCACGCTCATTGGCCAGGATGAGATTCGCCTGGTCAATCAGGCCACCCGGGCCGAAGATCTGCGACATCCGCTCTGCGTAGCCGCCCTCCCGTAGGAACGGCCCGTTCGGTGAGGCGAGGTGCCCCAGCGCCAGCGCGGTGCGCGTCATCGAAACGGTCAGACGCACGGGGAGGGTGACCAACTCGCCAATATCCATGGCGGCCAGAGTATGGCCGGATGCGCCATGTGTCACCGATTCGATCTATATTCAACGTATGGTGAATAACGACGTGCGCGCCGCCGCGATCGTCGTCGACGGGCTGACGGTCGACCGCGGGGGACAAAACGTGATCCCGCATCTCGATACCGGCATCACTGCCGGCAAGATCACGGGCTTGCTCGGCCCGAGCGGCAGCGGCAAGACGACCTTGATCCGCTGCATCGCCGGGATTCAGAAGACGCGCTCCGGCGGCGTCACGGTGTTGGGCGAACGGGCCGGGTCGCCGACCAACAGAAACCGGGTCGCCTACGTCACGCAATCAAGCTCGGTTTACCCCGATCTCACGGTTCGCGAGAACCTCGACTTCTTCGCCGCACTCAGCGATTCGACCGACCACGACGTCGAGTGGGCCTTGGAGCAGGTCGGGTTGGTTGATCGTGAAGGCTCACTCACCGGCGAGATGTCCGGCGGCGAACGGACGCGGGTATCACTGGCTGCGGCGCTCCTCGCCGACCCAGACGTCTACCTCCTCGATGAGCCCACCGTCGGTCTCGACCCAGTCTTGCGTCGCGACCTCTGGGATCTCTTCCGCGACCTGGCCGATCTTGGCCAGACGCTGCTCGTGTCGAGCCACGTCATGGACGAAGCGGGACGCTGCGACGTCGTCCTGCTGATGCGTGACGGACAACTGATCGCTCAAGCATCTCCGGACGGTCTGCGTCAGGACGCCGGGACGAACGACCTTGAAGAGGCATTCCTCGTCCTGGCCGAACGGGAGTCGGCGTGAAGACCCGACGGACGTTCGCAGTGGCCACGCGGGTGTTGCGGCAGCTTCGGCACGACCACCGCAGCGTTGCCCTCATCGTCTTTGTGCCCTCCCTCCTGTTGCTCCTCTTCCGCTACGTCTTCAACGACCAGACGGTCGTGTTCGACCGGATCGGCCCGCAGATGCTCGGCCTCTTCCCGTTCATCGTGATGTTCCTCGTGACGTCGATAACGATGGTCCGCGAACGCACATCGGGAACACTCGAGCGCCTCCTCACCACGCCCTTGGCCCGTGGCGAATTCATCGGCGGTTACGCCCTGGCGTTCGGGCTGGCCGGTCTCATCCAGGCCGGCGTGAGCTCGGCCGTGGCGATCTGGGGACTGGGGTTGGACGTCCGGCTTCCGTGGGCGATTGTCGTGTTTGCCGTCGTCGATGCTCTCTTGGGCACTGCACTTGGCCTGCTGATGTCTGCGTTCGCACGCACCGAGTTCCAGGCCGTCCAGTTCATGCCGGCCGTCGTGCTGCCGCAAATCCTGCTGTGCGGACTGTTCGCCCCGCGCGACAGCATGCCGCGCGTCCTCGAACTGATTTCGGACGCGATGCCATTGAGCTATGCCACCGACGCATTCACGACTCTGGCGACGTCGAATACCTTCAGCGGCGACCTCTCCCAGGACCTGGCCTTGCTGCTCGGGTTCGTCGTGGTGTCGATTGTCGGCGCCTCCGCCACGCTCCGACGGGTCACCCCATGAGTCAGTCGAAGCCGCGACGGTCACCGGGGCGGCCTGCACAGGCCACTCCCGGCGCGACCCGCGATGCCATCGTGGCGGCCGCGCGCACGCGGTTCGCCGCTGGCGGATTCGCCGGCGCCTCCCTGCGATCCATTGCCCACGACGCCGGCGTGGATCCGAGCCTGATCAGGCATTACTTCGGCGGCAAGGCGGGCCTTCTCGTGGCGACGATGGAACTCCCGTTCAATCCGCTGGAGCGGCTTGCCGAGGTGATGATCGGTGGACGACACGGGCTGGCCGAACGTCTGCTCCAGACGTTCCTCGCATCCTGGGATCCGCACCGAGACGTCTTCAGCGCGATCTTCCGAACCCAGATTGTTGGCGTCCACGGCGAGTCGCCCGTACAGATGCTGTTGCTCAACGTCGTCACCCGAACGGTCACGGAAGCACTCGAAGGCGAGGACGCCGCCCTCCGCGCATCGCTCGTGGCCAGCCAACTCCTCGGTCTCGCAATGCTCCGCTACATCATCGAATTGAAGCCGCTGGCCACAGCACCAGTCGATGACGTCGTGCAGCACTACGCCAAACCGATGCAGATCCTCATCGACGGATGAAGCGAAGAAGCCCGTGGAGCGCTAACCGACGGCGCCGGGGATGACCACCAGTTCGCGCTTCTTCGCTTCGACCACCGACGTGCCGCCGGTCAGGAGCAGGCGCCGCAGGTTTGCGCGACGGTAGACCGCCGGCTCGGTTTCCCGAATGAACTCGGTCAGGAAGTCGATGAAGCGCTCGGGGTGGACTTTGTGGGGGAAGTGTCCGGCGTCCTCGAAGACCTCGATGCGGGCATCTGGCGCCAAGTCGGCAGCCACCGCGGCGTGCGCCACCGGCACAACCGGGTCGTCGGCACCCCAGACGAGAGCCATCGGCATTGCAGAGGTGAGATACGCGCGGTCGCGCATCGTGATGACCTGGCCCCGAAGGTCGATGCAGTTGCGGACCACATGCTGAATCGCTCGTCGAGTGTTCGTGTCGCGCCACGACTCGAGGATTTCGGCGACTTCGTCAAGATCCTGCAAGGCACTGATGCCCGAATCGGCCAAGCCGGTCAACAGTGCCCGGGTCACGTTCCGGATGCCCGGCAGGTTGAGCAGGCTGACGAACTGGTGGAAGCCGGGGAGCGTGATCGCGCGGATGGCATAGGTGACCTCGGGCCCCAGACCGCCAGACGAGATGAGCACGAGGCGCTCGGTCCGCTCGGGGAATTGGTACGCAAACTGCATGGCGACCCCGCCGCCGAAGCTGTGCCCAATCACGGTGACCCGGTCGATCCCGAGAACTGTGAGCAGGTCGCGCATGCCATTCGCGTACCCGCCGATGCTGTAGTCGGCTCGCGGCTTGTCGGACTGGCCGTGACCGAGGAAATCGGGCGCGATCACGGTGAAGTCCTGGGCCAGTCGATCGATGATCGGGTCCCACGAGGTGTGGTCGCAGGCAAGGCCGTGAAGGAGTAGCAGTACCGGACCTGAACCCTTGCGAACGAACGCTCGGCGGTGGCCGTGCAGCGTGACGTATTCGACTTCGGGCTTCACATCCAGTTCTGCCATTCCAGCTCCCGTCACGGGGCCCCCGCACCCGGGAGCGGATACGTCATCCTCACACGACACGTAGGCGAACGGGGGGCAAATTCGACAGAAAAACTGCAGGTGGGGCCCTATTTCAGGAATTTGCTCGTGGATCGGTCCTTCAGGGGCTTCCCGCCGGTCTGACATGTCGGGCAATACTGCAAGGACGAGTCGGCAAACACCACCTCAGCCACCGTGTCGCCACACACCGGACAGGGCTCGCCGGTCCGGCCGTGAACCCTCATCCGCGCCCGCTTGTTGTCCTTGAGGTCGGCCGCAGCCTTGCCTTGCGCCTCGTCAACTGCAGTTCTCAGGACGCTTTGGACGGCGGATTCCAGGCGCTCGATCTCGGCCGAGTCGAGATCGGCTGCGATGGCGAACGGCGAGAGTTTCGCAGCATGGAGAATCTCGTCGCTGTATGCGTTTCCTATGCCGGCGACAAGGGTCTGGTCGCGCAACAGTCGCTTGATTTGCATCCGACGGCCGGCCAGCAGGGACGCAACCTCGAATCCGTCGGCCAATGGATCCGGTCCGAGCGCGGCGATGCCGGGCACCTGCTGTGGGTCGCTGACCGCGTAGACCGCCAGACCCTTGCGGGTTCCGGCCTCGGTCAGGTCGAACCCCGTCGTCGGCCCGGAGCCGGCGTCGAGGCGGACGCGCATGGCAATTGGCCCGTTGCCCATGCGGAGTCGCGTGGAGGAGAGCCGATCTGACCATCGCAGCCAGCCGGCACGGGCGAGGTGAATCACGAGGTGGAGTCCGTCGACGTCGATGTCGAGGAACTTGCCGAACCGTCCGACGTCCGCCACGGCCAGCCCGGCGAATGCACTCAGAGGAGGGTCGAACGTCTTCAAGACGGAGACGGATGCGACCTCAATGTCGGCCACGGCGGAGCCGACTGCGTGCTCGCGCAGGAAGGCCGCCAGTGCATCAACCTCCGGCATCTCGGGCACGCGGCCAGCGTACGCACGGTGGTAGGGATCAGTGCTCGACGAGGTCTTCGTACTCGGGATGCTTCGGAAGCCAGCCGAGGATGTATGGGCAGGTGACTTTGATCCGAAGATCATGCGACCTGATGTCGTCGAGGGCGCCGGCCACCAACCTCGAGGCGAGACCCTGACCTTCGAAGGCCGGATCGATCTCGGTGTGCGGGAAGAGAACCGTGCCGTCTTCGAGTGGATGCGCCTCGGTGAATCCAGCACGTCGCCCATCCACGAAGATCTCGTAGCGCTCGGCTTCGGCATTGTGGGAGACGTCGATGCTCATGAAACCCCCGCCAGAGCCGCCAGCGCGGAGGTGAAGAACGCCAACCCGTCGGTGCCCGGACCACACAGGTCTTCGATCGCGTGCTCCGGATGCGGCATGAGCCCGACGACGTTGCCATGCGCATTGGTGATGCCCGCGATGTCTCGAAGTGACCCGTTGGGGTTGACCCCGACGTACCGAAAGACGACGCGGCCCTCGCCTTCAAGCCGGTCGAGCGTCGCTGCATCGGCAACGAATCCGCCTTCGCCGTTCTTGAGAGGGATGATGATTTCCTGGCCGACCTCGTAACTGTTGGTCCAGGCGGTGCCGGCGTTCTCGACGCGCAGCGTCTGGTCGCGACAGATGAAGGTTCGGTGGTCGTTGCGGATCAGCGCGCCGGGCAACAGGTGGGACTCGCAGAGGATCTGGAAGCCGTTGCAGATGCCCAACACCGGCATGCCGCCGGAGGCTGCAGCCACCACTTCGGTCATCACCGGCGCGAAACGAGCGATGGCCCCGCAGCGCAAGTAGTCGCCGTAGGAGAAACCGCCGGGCAGGATGACCGCGTCGACCCCCTTCAGGTCGTGTTCTCCGTGCCACAACGCGACCGCCTCACCACCGGCGAGCCCAACGGCGCGGCGTGCGTCGGCGTCGTCGAGTGACCCGGGGAAGGTCACGACCCCGATCTTCATGCGCCCTCGACGTGCACGGCGAAGTCTTCGATCACCGGGTTCGACAGCAGCGTTTCGGCAATCTCGCGAACCTCGGCGAGCGTTGCATCATCGACTTCATCAACTTCGAGCTCGAATCGCTTGCCCTGTCGGACGTCGAGGATTCCGTCGAAGCCGAGACGTGGCAACGCACCGTGAACAGCCTTGCCCTGCGGGTCGAGGATCTCCGGCTTGGGCATCACTTCGACGACGACGCGCGGCATGCGGCGAGTCTATCGACGGACGATGCAGCGACGGCGTTGGCGCTGGGGACGTGAACTCGATACGCCCGGCTCCGCCGGGCTACTCGATCATCGGGCGCACGAAACGATGTTCACTTTGTAATGAAACACCGTTTCGATCTGCAAGAGTCCTGCACGATGTTTTTCACTGGATTTCCAATGTTTTTCGGCTCTCAGCTGCTGTCGGCGGTCAGTGGCAGACTGAATCCGTGACGAGTGCGCAGACCCGGTGGCAACACGCTGGCTTCGGCGTCGTGGCGGCCCTTTTCGGTCTGGCCGTTGGCGATCTCACCGCTTCGTTCACCAACCCCGCCTCGTCGCCCCTGCTGGTCGTGGGTACGGCGCTCATCAACGCAGCACCGACGCCCGCGAAGACGTTCGCGATCAAATGGTTCGGCACCGCAGACAAGCCGCTCCTCGTGGGTGCAGTCCTCCTGGGGACGCTCGCCATTGCCGCGCTTGCCGGCGCTCTCAGTCGCCGACGGCCTGAACTCGCGATGGGTCTCATCATCGCGATTGCGTTCGTGGTCGGCATGGTCGCGTCGGCGCAACCCACGTTCGGCCAGTTCGGCTTCGTTCCCGCCATCGTCACGGGCGTCGTCACCGCCACGGGCTTGCTCGTCTTCCGCCAGTTTGCGATTCCAAAACCCACCCCGGCTGAATCGGCGGGAACGTCTGACTCGCGCCGGGTGCTCCTCACATCCGCTGGGCTCCTCACCGCAGCCGGACTGACGGCAGGCATAGCGCGTCACACCCGTCGAGGTGCAGACGTCGTCAGGCCTGTCGCGCTACCCAAGCCCGAACGTTCGCTCAAGCCACTTCCGCGCGGGCTCGGTACACCCGGCGTCACGCCATTGCGCACTGCAGACGGAGAGTTCTATCGCGTCGACACACGGCTGCGTGTGCCCGCGATCAATCCCGAGGACTGGTCGTTGACCATTGACGGCGATGTCGGTCGGCGAGTCCGATTCACCTACAAGCAACTCCTCAAGATGCCCCTCATCGAGCGCGACATCACCCTGGTCTGCGTCTCGAACCCCGTCGGCGGTCCCTACGCCGGTGGGGCCCGGTGGCTCGGCGTCCGGCTCACCGATCTGCTTGACAAGGCCGGGCCGGGATCAGGCCACGCCGATCAGATTCTGTCGACCGATGTCGGTGGCATGACCATCAGCACGCCGCTGGCAGCGGCCACCGACGGACGCGACTCGATGATCGCGGTGGGCATGAACGGCCAGCCGCTCCCCCAAGACCATGGCTTTCCGGCTCGCCTGATCGTGCCCGGTCTCTACGGCTTCATCGGCGCGACCAAGTGGATCACCCGAATGACGCTCACGACGTACGACAAGCACGACGCCTACTGGACCGAACGCGGCTGGGCAACCAAGGCACCGATCAAGATCGCGAGCCGAATCGACACACCCAGCGATGGTGAGGAGCTCGACCGCGGCGAAATCATCGTCGGCGGCATCGCGTGGGCCCACACCGACGGTGGTGTCGCCGGCGTTCAGGTCCGAGTCGACGACGGCAAGTGGCGCGATGCGACGCTCGGTCCGTCAGGCGGAGCCGACTATTGGCGCCAGTGGTTCATCCGTTGGCCGGCGAAACGCGGCAAGCACACAGTCGCCGCGCGAGCGCTCGGCACTGACGGAACCGTCCAGCCTGCCAAGCTTGCCGAGCCGTTCCCCGACGGTGCCAGTGGCTTTGACGCAATCACTGTCTCCGTGGTCTGAGCGAAACCGCGATCGGCGACCGACGGACTCAGCGCGATCGGCGGAGGCCGACAATCGCAAGCGCCACTCCCAGCCCGGCCACGATCGGACCGACGACAGCCCAGAAGTGGACGCCGGTCATCGGACTGCCGTGCACGTAGCCCAGGCCTTGCAAAGTCCACAACGCACCAACGGCGGCCATGGCCAGACCGATCACGAGAAGAATTCCTCGGCGCATCAGTCGATCTCCCTCTTGAGAATCTTGCCGGTGGCGGTCATCGGCAATGACTCGCGGAATTCGACGATCCGCGGGTACTTGTAGGACGCGAACTGTTCCTTGCCCCACGCGAGGATCTCATCCTCCGTCGTCTCGTCGCCGGCGTTCTTGACGATGACGGCCTTGATCTCTTCGCCGTGCGAGTCGTGCGGAACGCCCATGACGGCGACCAGCGATACCGCTGGGTGCGTCATCAGAACCTCCTCCAACTCGCGCGGGTACACGTTGAAGCCGCCGCGGATGATCATGTCCTTGCTGCGATCGACGATGTAATACCAACCGTCGGCATCCTTGCGGCCCAGGTCGCCTGAGCGGAACCAGCCGTCCTGAATTGCCTCGGTCGTCGCATCCGGGCGGTCGTGATAGCCCTTCATGATGTTGTGGCCCTTGATCGCTATCTCGCCGACGGCAGTGAAGCCGTCTTCACCAATCACGTCAGAGACATCCGAACCATCGTCGTTGATCAGCTTCATCTCCACGCCCGGAATGGGTACTCCGATGGAACCAACCCGGGGTTCCTGGCCGATCCTCGAGAACGACGCGACCGGCGACGTCTCGGACAATCCATAGCCCTCCAAGATCGTTACGCCGAAGCGTTCCCGAACCTGGCGATGGATGTCGACCGGAAGAGCGGCGCCACCGGAGACCGCGATGCGGAGGTTCTTGGCAAGCGTGTCGACGGCGAAGCCGGGAGACGCGTCGAGGGCGCTCAACAAACCCCAGAACATGGTCGGCACGCCGCCGAAGTAGGTGACGCTCTCGCGCAGCATGAGTTCGAGTGCGGTATCGGCGTCGAAGCGCGGAAGCATCACGATCGTGCCGCCGTAGTAGATGGCGCCGTTCTGGATGACCGACTGCCCGAAGGAGTGGAACAGTGGAAGCACGCACAAATAGGTATCTGGATCATCCGACGAAGCGCCAAACAACGCCGCGTGCACCTTAACGTTGTCGAGCAGGTTTCGATGCCGCAGCTCAGCCCCCTTGGGCTGGCCGGTCGTGCCGGACGTGTAGAGGATGACGGCGACGTCGTCGTCATCGGTTTGGACCGTGTCGAACGTCGTGGGCTGCTCGGCGATCAGGGGGCCGAAGAACTCCGGTGGCTCAAGCGGGGCCGGAGTGCCCGAGTCGAGTTTGATGAGGAAGAAGTCCGTGCACGACTCGGTGGCTTGGAACCCGGCCCACGCCTCGGCGCCGATCGGCAGATCGGCACCGCCTTCGAACGCGAAATAGGCCGTGGCCCCGGAGTCAGCGAGGTGATAGGCAACCTCGCGGGCTCGCAGCAGGATGTTCAGCGGCACCACAGTGCCGCCGGCCTTCAGGATTCCGAAGTAGATGGTCGTGAAGTACGGCAGGTTCGGACACGAGACGGCCACGCGATCCCCGGGCTTGAGACCGCGCGAGAGAAGCAGATTCGCCACCTGGTTCGCTGCACCGTTGACCTCGGCGTAGCTCGGCCTCGCGTCTCCGAATACGATCGCCGTCCGCTCCGGATGCTTGGCCGCAGAGTCTTCGAGGATCGATGCGAGGTTGGCCATGCGCGACACCCTAACCGGCGCGTCAGAAGGTCTCGCCCGTCAGCAACTCGTACGCGTCGATGTAGCGTTCACGCGTCTTCTCCACGATGTCTGGCGGAAGGGCCGGCGGAGGCTCATCGGATGAGCGGTCCCAACCACTGTCCGGCGAGACCAGCCAATTGCGAACGAACTGCTTGTCGAATGACGGCTGTGCGTGTCCCGGCTCGTACTGGTCGGCCGGCCAGAACCGTGACGAGTCCGGCGTCAAGACTTCGTCGGCGAGGACGATCTCGCCAGATTCGCGGGTGCCGAACTCGAACTTGGTGTCGGCGAGGATGATGCCGCGCTCGCGGGCGATCGTCTCCGCCCGGCCGTAGGCAGCGAGGGTGAGGCCACGAAGTTCATGGGCCGTGGTGGCACCCACGGTCGCCACGACGTGGTCGAAGTCAACGTTCTCGTCGTGTTCTCCGAGGTCAGCCTTGGTGGCCGGCGTGAAGATCGGTTCGGGAAGCCGTGAGCCGTCGGCAAGCCCCCGAGGCAACGAGATGCCGCAGACCGCGCCAGTGGCCTCGTAGTCGACCAAACCGGAACCGGCCAGGTACCCCCGCGCGACACACTCAACCGGGAACATGGCGAGACGCTCGCAGATGACCGCACGACCGCGGACCGAATCGGGGACATCGGTCGAAACGATGTGGTTCGGCACGAGGTCCGCGAGCTGATCGAACCACCACAGTGACATCCGGGTGAGGAGCTCACCCTTGTCCGGAATCTCCGGCGTCAGGACGAAGTCGTAGGCGCTGATCCGGTCTGACGCCACCATCAGAAGCCCGTCGCCCCACTGGTACAAATCACGGACCTTGCCGGAGTGGATGTGAGTGGCGCCGGGGATGTCGAGAGGCACGGCGTCAGAGTAGCCGGGTCTCGACCCTAGAGAATCGCGCCGGGTGCGTAGGACGCGGCGCTCGCATTCGCCGAGACCAGATCATCGATCCGTGCGACGACCTCCCCCACCTGCGAGGCCGCAGCACCGGTGAATTCGATCGGGGATGCCACCAATGACCTGAGGTCGGACTCGCTCAGGCCGAGGCGGTCATCGGCTGCCAGACGTGCGAGCAGGTCATTCTCTGATGTTCCCTTTTCACGCATCTCGAGAGCGACAGCCACAGCGTGATCCTTGATCACTTCGTGTGCCACTTCGCGTCCGACGCCAGCCTTGACTGCCGCGACGAGCACCTTGGTCGTCGCCAGGAACGGCAGGTATCGATCGAGTTCGCGCTGCACGACTGCCGGAAAGACACCGAACTCGTCAAGAACCGTCAGGAACGTCTCGAACAGACCGTCGGCGGCGTAGAACGCGTCGGGGAGCGCGACCCGACGGACGACAGAGCATGAGACATCGCCCTCATTCCATTGGCTACCGGCCAACTCCCCCACCATTGACGCGTAACCGCGAAGGACCACCGCAAGACCGTTGACGCGCTCGCACGAGCGCGTATTCATCTTGTGGGGCATAGCACTCGATCCGACTTGGCCCGGCTGGAAACCCTCAGTGACAAGTTCGTTGCCGGCCATGAGGCGGATGGTCGTCGCCAGGCTCGATGGACCGGCGGACAACTGCACCAACGCCGTCAGAGCGTCGTAGTCGAGCGACCGGGGGTACACCTGACCGACACTGGTCAAGCGATCCTCAAACCCGAGATGGCCCGCAATGCGGCGCTCAAGTTCGGCGAGCTTCTTCTCGTCACCGCCGAGCAGGTCGAGCTGGTCCTGGGCCGTGCCGACCGGACCTTTGATGCCCCGAAGCGGGTATCGGACCAAAAGGTTTTCGAGTCTTTCCAGAGCGACGAGAAGCTCGTCCGCGGCCGATGCGAACCGCTTGCCGAGGGTCGTAGCCTGCGCGGCGACGTTGTGGCTGCGTCCGGCCATCACGAGGTCGGCGTGCTCGCTGGCAAGACGTCCCAAACGGGCGAGCGTCGCAATTGCTCGGTCGCGGAGCACCGTCAGCGACTCGCGGACCTGCAACTGCTCGACGTTTTCGGTGAGGTCACGCGACGTCATGCCCTTGTGGATGTGCTCCGTGCCGGCAAGGACCGCGAATTCGTCGATCCGCGCCTTGACGTCATGCCGGGTGATCTTCTCGCGGTCTGCGATGGAGGCGAGGTCGATGTCGTCGACGACGGCTTCATATGCCTCGATGACCCCGTCTGGCGTTTCAACCCCGAGGTCGCGCTGTGCCTTCAGGACGGCGATCCACAGTTGGCGCTCCAGACGGATCTTGTGCTCAGGCGACCAGATGCGCACGATCTCCGGGGACGCGTATCGGGCAGCCAGGACGTTGGGCGTCGTCACTGATTCATTGTCCCATTGCCGCGCATGCCGGGGCGAATTCCGACGCACACGCGTCAGAGGGCAGGCGTGTCTACGTTGTCGGTCGCGGCAAGCAATGCGATGTCGGTGCGGTGGTGCGCACCGCGAATCCGGATTTCGCGCACCCCCTTGTAGGCGGCCAGGCGGGCATCCGACAGCGTCGGGCCCGTGCCCGTGACGGCGAGGACTCGGCCGCCCGAGGTCACGAGACGTCCCTGAGCGTCCCGGCTTGTTCCGGCCTGGATTACATCAACACCGTCGATGGCCTCGGCCTCATCGATGCCCTCGATGACGTCTCCGACTGCCGGCTGGCCCGGGTAGTTCTCGGCGGCGACGACGATTGCAACCGCGGCGGCGTCCCTCCAGGTCGGCGGCCCGACGTCGGCGAGCTTTCCGGTGGCCGCGCCGTACAGAAGATCGAAGAGCGAAGAGTCAAGGAGAGCCAGCAGCGGCTGCGTCTCCGGATCGCCGAACCGAGCGTTGAACTCGACGACCCGCACACCCTTCGACGTCAACGCCAAGCCGGCGTACAACAGCCCCGCGAAGGGGGTTCCTCGCTTCGACATTTCGTCGACGGTTGGCTGAAGCACGGTCTTCGTGACGTGCTCGACCAAGCCGTCCGGTGCCCACGGCAACGGCGTGTACGCCCCCATGCCGCCGGTGTTCGGCCCCGAGTCATAGTCCGCGACGCGCTTGAAGTCCTGGGCCGGCTGCAGCGGAACGACGGTCGTCCCGTCGGTGACGGCGAAGAGGGAGACCTCCGGCCCGTCGAGGAACTCTTCGATCACCACGCGCTTGCAGGTGCTCGCGTGGGCCAATGCCTCGGCGCGACTGTAGGTGACGACCACGCCCTTGCCGGCGGCGAGCGCGTCGTCCTTGACGACGTAAGGCGGCCCGAACTTGTCGAGTGCCACTGCAGCCTCATCGGCCCCTTCGCAGACCAGCGCCGCCGCCGTCGGAACGCCGGCTGCCGTCATGACGTCCTTGGCAAAGGCTTTGGACCCTTCGATCTGTGCTGCGTCACCGCTCGGTCCGAAACAGGCAATACCGGCCAGGCGAACCCGGTCGGCGGCTCCCTCCACCAGCGGGGCCTCCGGTCCGATGACCACGAGGTCGATGTCGAGCGCGATGGCCAACGCTGCCACCGCGATGCCATCGACTGGATCGACGTCGTGCCGTTCGGCGAATGGTTCGACCCCGGGGTTGCCCGGGGCAACGTGGACCTCGGTCACCTTCGGATCACGCGACAGCGCAAGCGCAAGCGCGTGCTCACGTCCGCCGGAGCCGATGACGAGGGTCTTCACGGGACCCCAGCCTAAAGCGAAGCGGTGAACTCCCCGCGTCGACCTCGGCAGGTGTTAGATCGAACGCATGACTGTGACGCTGAATCCCTACCTGAATTTCGATGGCAACGCGCGCGAGGCGCTGGAGTTCTACCACGACGTGTTTGGCGGCTCGCTCGCCGTCACGACGTTCGCCGAAATGCCGATGCCCGGGGCCGAACCCGGGCCTGACGACGCCAACAAGGTGATGCACGGCATGCTGACCGGCGACAACGACATTGTCCTGATGGTCGCCGATGTGCCTCCGCAGATGACGTACGACCCGACGAAGAATTCCATCTCGCTCAGTGGCGACGACGAGGCAATGTTGCGTGGCTTCTGGGACAAGCTCGGCGTCGGCGGGGACGAGACCGTCCCGCTCGCCACGGCGCCGTGGGGCGACACGTTCGGGATGCTCACCGACAAGTTCGGCGTCCCGTGGATGGTGAACATCGTCAAGTCCCAACCCTGACGCCACCGAGGTCAGAGCAGGTCGTGGACCACGACGGCTTCGTCGCGGCCGGGCCCGACACCGATAACAGAGATCCGCGCACCGCTGAGTTCCTCGAGCGCTGCGATGTACGACTGCGCGTTCTTGGGCAGATCATCGAGGGTGCGTGCGTGTGAGATGTCTTCGGCCCAGCCGTCGAAGTACTCGTACACGGGCTTGGCATGGTGGAATCCGGTCTGGGTCATTGGCATCTCGGTGACCCGCTCGCCGTCGACGTCGTACGCGACGCAGACGGGGATCTTCTCCCACCCGGTCAGGACATCAAGCTTGGTCAGAACGAAATCGGTTACGCCGTTGATCCGCGCGGCGTAGCGCGCAACAGGGACGTCGTACCAACCGCATCGTCGAGGCCTACCGGTCGTTGTGCCGAACTCACCACCCGACGTCCGCAGGCGATCGCCATCTGCATCGAACAGTTCGGTCGGGAAGGGGCCCTCGCCCACTCGCGTCGCGTAGGCCTTGACGATGCCGATGACGCGCTCGACGGATGTGGGCGGGATGCCGGACCCGGTGCATGCGCCGCCAGCAGTTGCCGACGACGACGTGACGAACGGGTACGTGCCGTGGTCGACGTCGAGCAGCGTCGCCTGCCCGGCCTCGAGCAGGACGGTTTCGCCACGGGCCAGCGCCTGATTGAGCAGCAACGCCGTGTCGGCAACCATCGGCTGGAGTCGATCGCGATACTGCGAGAGCTCGTCGATGATCGATTCGACCGACATGGAACGCCGGTTGTAGACCTTCGCAAGGATCTGGTTCTTCAGTTCGAGAGCGCCTTCAACCTTGTCGCGCAGGATCTTCTCTTCGAACAAGTCCTGGACGCGGATGCCGAGACGATTCATCTTGTCCGCGTACGTCGGGCCAATGCCGCGTCCGGTGGTGCCGATGCGCCGACTGCCAAGGAACCGCTCGTTCACCTTGTCCAACGTCCGGTGGTATTCGGTGATGACGTGTGCGTTAGCACTCACGACGAGCCGACTGGTGTCGAAACCACGCGCTTCGAGATCGTCGATCTCCTGGAAAAGGACACCCAGGTCGACAACAACGCCATTGCCGATGACGGGGATGCAGCCCGGCGTCAGGATGCCGCTGGGAAGCAGATGGAGCGCGTATTTCTCATCGCCGATGACCACCGTGTGGCCGGCGTTGTTGCCGCCATTGAACTTGACGACATAGTCGACCCGGCTGCCGAGAAGATCGGTCGCCTTGCCCTTGCCTTCGTCACCCCACTGGGCTCCGACGATGACGATTGCAGGCATGGAGGACATCCCCCTCGGCAGATGGCACTACGCAGAAGACAAGCCCCGCGCCGCGGGGCCATTACCGAGGCATTCTAGCCGGAAACGCGCCCCACCGGCCACCGCACATCGAGCCGCTGGAGAGCCATCAGCCCAGCTTCGTGCCGGTGCTTCGCAGGTTGGCGCACGCTTGGACGACGCGAGCCGCCATGCCGGATTCGGCCACCTTGCCCCATGACCGCGGGTCGTAGGTCTTCTTGTCGCCGACTTCGCCGTCGACCTTCAGGACGCCGTCGTAGTTGCGGAACATGTGGTCGGCGACCGGACGGGAGAACGCGTATTGCGTGTCGGTATCGACGTTCATCTTGACGACGCCATAGTCGACGGCCGCCGCGATCTCCTCAGGCAGCGAGCCCGAACCACCGTGAAAGACGAAATCGAAGGGGCGCTCAACTCCATACTTCGCGGCCACGGTCTCCTGAGCAGTCTTGAGGACTTCGGGGCGAAGCTTCACATTGCCGGGTTTGTAGACGCCGTGGACGTTGCCGAAGGTGAGGGCGGTCAGGTAGCGGCCCTTCTCCCCCAAACCCAGCGCCTCGGCAGTCGCCAGCGCATCTTCCGGCGTCGTGTAGAGCTTCTCGTCGATCGCTCCGACCACGCCATCCTCTTCACCGCCCACGACGCCGATCTCGACCTCGAGGACGATGTGCGCATCCGCGGCTTGAGCCAACAGGTCTTGGGCGATTTCCAGGTTCTCGGCGAGCGGTACGGCCGAGCCGTCCCACATGTGCGACTGGAAGTACGGCAAGCCACCATTCTTGACCCGCTCCGCCGAGGCCGCGAGGAGCGGACGGACGAAACCATCCAACTTGTCCTTGGGGCAGTGGTCGGTGTGAAGAGCGATATTGATCGGGTAGTTCTTGGCGACTTCGTCGGCGTATGCGGCGAATGCCAAGGCTCCGCTCACCATGTCCTTGATAGTCGGGCCCGACAGGTACTCGGCGCCGCCGGTCGAGATCTGGATGATGCCGTCGGACTCTGCTTCTGCGAATCCCTGGAGCGCTGCGTTGAGCGTCTGTGACGACGAGACGTTGATCGCGGGGAATGCGAAGGACTGACTCTTGGCCGCATCGAGCATCGCTGCGTAGATCTCGGGCGTCGCGACCGGCATGACAGATCTCCTCGATTTCAGCGGGACTCTCAGACTATTCCAACGCCGCGCCAGGCGAACGGCCGCTACTCAAGCGGACTTGTCGGCTCGGCATGCTGGCGGACCCATGCGTGCATGGCGATCGCTGCGGCTGCAGCGGCGTTGATCGATCGCGTTGATCCGTACTGTGCGATCGACAGATGGCCGTCGCACGCCGACAGGGCCGCGTCGGTCAGACCTGGTCCTTCCTGGCCGAAAACCATCACCATGGCCGGCGGAAGTGTGGCCGTTTCAAGCGGGGCCGCCTGGGGCAGGTTGTCGATGCCCATGACCGGGAGACGTTCGGCAGCCGCCCAAGCCGACAGATCTTCCACCGTCGGATGGTGAATCACGCGAACGTACTTGTCGGTGACCATGGCGCCCCGCCTGTTCCAGCGCCGCTTGCCGACGATGTGCACAGCCCCGACGTTGAAGGCGTTGGCGGTCCGCACGATCGAGCCGATGTTCAGGTCGTGCTGCCAGTTCTCGATCGCGACATGCAGTCGGTGACGTCGAGTCTCAAGGTCGGCGACGATGGCTTCTACCGTCCAATACCGATAACGGTCGACGACATTGCGCTGGTCGCCGTCACGCAGGAGGTCGGGATCAAGCCGGCCGTCTTCAGGGATGGGTCCCTGCCATGGGCCGACCCCGACGTCCGGCCTGGCGGTTTCAGCTTTCGTCACGAAATCCCGTACTGAGCTTGATAGGTGCGCACAGCGTCCAACCGTGGGTCGTCGCGTGATGACAGGTGATCGACAACGTCATCGAGCGTCACGATCGCGTGGACGAGAGCTCCGGTTTCGCGGGCCACTTGCGCGATTGCCGACTCGCCGTCCGGGCCGCGCTCCTGTCGGTCTATGGCGACCACAATGCCGACGAGTTCTGCCCCGGCGGATTGAATGAGCTCCGTCGATTCGCGGATGGCGGTGCCGGCTGTGATGACGTCGTCGACGAGGAGCACCCGGCCGGCCAACGGGGCGCCCACGATCAGGCCGCCTTCGCCGTGGTCCTTGGCCTCCTTGCGGTTGAAGCACCACGGCGTGTCAATGCCATGCTGCTCGGCCAACTGGACGGCTGTCGCCGCGGCAATCGAGATGCCTTTGTAGGCAGGGCCCATGATGACGTCGGATTCGATGCCCGAGGAGACGATCGCGTCGGCGTAGTACCGGCCGAGTGCGGCCAGCCCGGCTCCGGTGTCGACCGCTGCCAGATTGAAGAAGTACGGGGAGACGCGACCTGACTTGAGGGTGAACTCGCCGAACGTCAGGACCTCCTGCTCGAGGGCGAACTCGATGAAGTCCCGCTGCAGCGCCCGCATGTGCTGAGCGTAGCGAGGCAGGTCGTTGAGTGCCGCCGCGCAGCGGCTCGTTGGGGCACCTCCCGCTAGCTCTGCGAGTTGGGGACGAGACCTTGGCGAGGTGATCTCGATACGGCCCTACGGGCCTACTCGATCACCGGGGAACGGGTCGGGCTACTCGATCGCCGGGGACGCCACCGCGGGCGCTGGCGTCGGTGTCGTGATCTGGCCGGTGTCCTTGTCGCGCGTCGATCGAAGGTCGCCGATGACGACACTGCGGTTGTTGGTGTGGAACAACTCCGAACACGTGACCAAGGTGATGACCGCCTTCGTCGGTACCGCGTCAACCTGGTTCGGATCGGGAACCGGTTCCAAGGGCCACTCCACGGTGAACGGAACGATGATCGCCTTGCCGCCGTTGCGAAGGACGTACGTATAGATCGCATCGCGTGTTTCGACGTTGACCTTGTCGCCACGCTGCAGCTTCGGGAACTTCGCGAACGGTTCGCCGTGCGTAACCCGGTGACCGGCGATCACAAAGTTTCCGATGGAGCCCGGCTTCGCCCCGGGTTCGTACCAGGCAACACCTTTCGACAGCGCCTGCAGACCCTTCGGATCCACCAGGTTGCCGCCCGGCAAGATCGGCACCTCGTAGTCGGCACCGAAGCGCGGGACTCGAAGGATGCCGATCGCGTCGGTGTTCTCCCAGTCGTCCAGAATCTGCTGTTGCTTCTGGTGGGCGACGATGTTGGTGCCCCAGTACTGCCAGGCGAACCAACCGAGGATCACCAGACCGGCAGCGATCATCAGCATCCCGATTGCCCGCACGATGGAACGCACGGGCGAACGTCGATGCCGTGCCTCGGTGGTTGTGGTCACGGACGAGATTGTCGCATCTGCCCCAGCCGTCCACTTGCGTCCCGGCAAAAACACGCGGGCGACGTTGCGGCAACTTTTCCCGTGTGTTTTGGGGGTGAATGCATCGATTCGGCCTCCAAGTGTCAGTGGCGGCTTCTACACTTCTGCGTGCAGGGCAGATGCGGATTTTCCCGTCAGTGCCTGTTCGCCCCGCCGTTTCACCCCCCGAGAACGGCGGGGCGTTTCCATTCCAGACTGCAGTTCCAGACGGCAGCCCTGTGCCACCGCGACGTACGATGCGAATCCATGAAGGCCCGCAGCTCTCGTCTCGACGGCTTGGGTACGACGATCTTCGCCGAGATGAGCGCGTTGGCGCAGCGCACCGGAGCCATCAACCTCGGCCAAGGGTTCCCCGATACCGATGGCCCGTCAGAGATCGTCGAATCCGCGGCGACCGCAATGCGCGATGGGCACAATCAATACCCACCGGGCCTGGGTGTGGCGGCGCTGCGTGAGGCGATCGCCGCTCACCAGAATCGCTGGTACGGACTCCAAGTCGACCCCGACACCGAGGTCGTCGTCACGACAGGCGCAACTGAAGCCATCGCCGGAGCCGTACTCGGGCTGATCGACCCCGGCGACGACGTGATCGTGCTCGAGCCGTATTACGACTCCTACGTCGCCGTCATCCAGATGGCGGGAGGACGACGCCGGCCGGTGACCCTGCGATCCCCCGACTTCAGACTCCCGATCGATGATTTCCGCGCCGCCGTGACTCCCCAGACGACCGCGATCTTGCTCAATACGCCACACAACCCGACCGGCACGGTGCTCACGGCAGCCGAGCTCGACGCCGTCGCTGCCGTGGCGATCGAATACGACCTCGTCGTCATCAGTGACGAGGTGTACGAGCACCTCACCTTTGGCGTCCCACACATCCCCATCGCCACCCTGCCCGGAATGCGGGATCGGACCCTGACGATCTCGAGCGGAGGCAAGACCTTCTCGTTCACCGGCTGGAAAATCGGCTGGGCGACCGGGCCGGCCCACCTCGTCGACGCGGTCATGGGCGCCAAGCAGTTTCTCTCGTACGTTTCCGGCGCGCCCTTGCAACCAGCGATCGCCGGGGCCTTGGCCTTCCCCGATGAGTACTTCACGGCGTTTCGCGCCGGCATGGAATCCCAGCGCGATCACCTCTGCTCCGGCCTGGCCGAACTTGGGTTCGGCGTACATGTGCCGGAGGGCACGTATTTCGCGACGACCGACATTCGTCCACTCGGCTTTGAGGACGGTCTCGACTTCTGCCGGCGCTTGCCTGAACGAGCCGGCGTAGTGGCCGTGCCGCACCAGGTGTTCTACGACGACGTGGATGCCGGGCGGCCGCTCGTGCGGTGGGCTTTCTGCAAGCGTCACGATGTCATCGACGAGGCGCTGACCCGGCTCAGCCGGTTGTAGTACGGCTTCCCGGCTATCCTGTCGCTGCTCTACGAAAGGTTGCGCATGCCATCGGTTCCGATCCCCCGCGATGCCGCGATCTACGTTGCTGGGCACACCGGTTTGGTCGGCGCGGCGCTCGTCCGCCGCCTCGAGAAGGCCGGCTTCTCGAACATACTCACCGCAACTCGAAGCGAGGTCGACCTCCGCAATCAGGCGGCTGTGAACGACTGGTTCCACGCCAACGAACCCGAGTACGTATTCCTCGTCGCAGGCACCGTGGGTGGCATCTGGGCCAACTCAAGCCGGCCGGCCGAGTTCATCTACGACAACATGATGATCCACGCGACCGTGGTCCACGCCGCGCACATCCAAGGCGTGCGAAAACTGCTCTACACGGGAAGCTCGTGTATCTACCCGCGGTTGGCACCCCAGCCCATGACGGAGGAAGCCCTGCTGACCGGGCCGCTCGAGCCCACGAACGAGCCGTACGCAATTTCGAAGATCGCCGGCATCAAGCTGTGCCAGGCATACCGCGCGCAATACGGGTGCGACTTCATCTCGGCCATGCCGACGAACCTCTACGGCCCCCACGACAACTTCGACCTGGAGAGCTCGCACGTCCTCCCGGCGTTGATGCGCAAGGTCTACGAAGCCAAGCGCGCCGGGCGCGGAGAACTCGAGGTGTGGGGCACCGGCTCGGCCATGCGCGAGTTTCTTTACGTCGACGATCTGGCCGACGCGTGCCTGTTCCTCATGGACAACTACAGCGACGACGAGCACATCAACGTCGGTACCGGAATCGAGGTCTCCATCCGTGAACTCGCCGAGACTCTCATCGACGTGATCGATCCGGACACCGAGCTGCGCTGGGACTCGTCCAGGCCGGACGGCGCCCCACGCAAGTTGCTGGACGTTTCGCGACTCACGTCACTTGGGTGGCGGTCGACCACGTCCCTCCGTGAAGGGATCGAGCAGACGTACGAGTGGTTCGAAGCCAACTACGACCACGCGCGCGGGATTCGCGTGCCGGCGACCGCGGCCGTCTCCGACTGATCCATCCGGATGGACGACTTCGAGGCTGACGTCATCGTCGTGGGTGCCGGGCTGGCGGGCCTCGTGGCGACCCATGAATTGGTCAAGGCCGGTCGCCGCGTGCTGGTCATCGAGCAGGAGAACCGCAACAACCTCGGGGGTCAGGCCTTCTGGAGCCTGGGCGGCCTGCTGTTCGTGGATTCGCCCGAGCAGCGGCGGATGGGTATCAAGGATTCCCACGAACTCGCCCTCCAGGACTGGATGGGTTCGGCCGGCTTCGATCGCCCGGACGAAGACGTGTGGCCGCGTCGCTGGGCTGAGGCCTATGTGGCGTGGGCAGCCGGCGGCAAGCGTGAGTACGTGCACGAGCTCGGCTTGCGGTCGCTCCCCTTCGTCGGTTGGGCTGAGCGTGGGTCGGGCCTGGCCACCGGTCACGGCAACTCCGTCCCCCGATTCCACCTCACCTGGGGCACCGGACCGGAAGTCGTTCGGATCTTCGCCGAGCCTGTCGAGCGCGGCGAGCGGGCCGGCTTGGTGCGCTTGGCGTTTCGGCACCAGGTTGATGAACTGATCATCGAGGACGGCGCCGTCATCGGCGTCCGCGGCACAGAACTCGTACCGGACGACTCACCGCGCGGAGTCAAGTCTTCGCGCGAGCCAGCCGGATCGTTCGAGGCTCGCGCACGGGCGGTGGTGGTCTCGTCTGGCGGCATCGGCCACAATCGCGAGCTCATGCGCGACAACTGGCCGACCGAACGCGTCGGGCCGGCGCCGACCCACATGATCTGCGGCGTGCCGGCCCACGTCGACGGACGCATGCTCGAGATCACCGAGCAGGCTGGCGGCAACATCGTCAACCGCGACCGCATGTGGGCATACGTCGAGGGCATCCACAACTGGGACCCGGTCTGGCCCGACCATGCGATCCGGATCCTGCCGGGGCCGTCGTCGCTGTGGTTCGATGCAAACGGCAAGCGGCTCGAAGGCATGTCGGGCGTACCCGGCGCCGACTCCATCGGCGCCATGAAGCAGATCTTGGCGACAGGCCACGACTATTCATGGTTCGTCCTGACCCAATCGATCATCGAGAAGGAGTTCGCCCTCTCGGGTTCCGAGCAGAATCCCGACATCACCGGCAAAGACATCAAGGTGATGGCGCAATCCCGATTGGCCAAGGGCGCGCCCGAACCGGTGGAGAAGTTCAAGCAGTTCGGCGAAGACTTCGTCGTCGCCGACAACCTGACCAACCTCGTCGCCGGGATGAACGAGATTGCCCGTGGACCCAAGCTGGAATTCGACGACATCGAGCGCCAAATCGTGGCGCGCGACCGCGAGCTCGACAACCCGTTCTGCAAGGACCTCCAACTCATGGTGGTTCGCAACGCCCGGAAGTCCCGCACCGACCGGCTGATCCGCGTGGCCAAACCCCACCGCATCCTCGACCCGGCCCATGGCCCACTCATCGCCGTGCGACTCAACATCCTGTCCCGCAAGACGCTCGGCGGCTTGGAGACCAACCTCGACAGCCAAGTAATGCGCGCTGACGGGACACCGTTCCCGGGCCTGTACGCCGCCGGCGAGGTCGCCGGGTTCGGCGGCGGCGGAGTGCATGGCTACAACGCCCTTGAGGGCACGTTCCTCGGCGGCTGCATCTTCTCCGGTCGCGCCGCCGGACTCGCACTCGCACGGGACCTCGACTGACCGACCCCGCTACAGGCCGCCGCCAGACGGGACTGTTCCAGTTTCCTGATCGAAACTGACCCACCACAAGGGCGACGGAGTGCCTTCGGTGCCGACAAGGAACTTCATTCCGTCCGGGTCGAAGGAGAGGGATTCGGGATTGGGCAGAACGGAGGAGTCCGGCAAGTGCACGGTCGTTGAATCCACGGCCCATTCGCTCGCAGGGTCCAGGACGAACGCCTTCTTGTTGTTGCGGATCACTGCCCATCGGCCGTTCGGAGTGAATGACCCGTCGCTGATGTGCTGGGGCAGGTCGTCGGAAACGTGAACCTCAGACGTCACGTTTGCATGATCCTTGGTCAGTACGGCCGGAAGTGCCAGAAGCTTCGCTGACCCGGAGTTGACCTTGGTCACCAGAAACTTGTGCCCGGTCACCGGATTGAGCAAGAAGGTCTCGACGTCATAGTTCGGGCGCCCCGGGTAGTAGACGGTGTATCGATTCGCATCGATCCTGTGAGTACCAAGCGGCGGTTCGGGGAACATGTACAGCGCCCGAACGCTGCTCGAACTGCGCTGCGCGCCGAGATCGGCGACCCAAATCCGATTTTGGCGGTCGACCGCCATCGCCTCGACATCGCCAACCTTGAAGTTGTCGATCAGATTGCGGCCGACCACCCTGCCGGTCGCGATCTCGACCGCGTAGATGATCCCTTCGCTTCCGTCGTTGGCGGTGTACGCAATCCCCGGGTACTTCGTGCTGATGGCCAGCGAGCTCGACTCGTCGATTGCCCCGTTGGTGATTCGGCTGGCCTGCCAATAGTCGGGATCGGCAGCGGCTGCCGTCAAAGGCAGGACGACGGGCAGGGCGAGGGTCAGAACGATGGGCATGGCCGCGATGCCACGCATCCGTGCGGGAATACCCCAAGAGTTCACAGCGGAATCCTCACATCCTTCGGTCCACGCGCGTCGTGAGTTCCGAAATCGCTACGCGCCAAGGATCGCAGCCGTCACACGATCGGGCGCCTCGAGGGGGGGCCAATGCGCCACATCCTCGAGGGCGAGGAACGGTGCCTGCGGGAGACGCTCACGGATGCGCTCGGCCATGTGCGCGCCGGAGATCGGGTCGAGCATCCCCCAGATGAAACGCTCCGGGACGTCCGTCTGCTCCAGTGCCGACGTCCAACGCTCCTCGTTCTCGCGACGATCGGTGATGTAGCGAATGATCAGGTGCGCGTTGAGATGGCCCTCACCGCGATGCATCGAATGCCAGATCGCCGTGCTGTCGGCAGCGGCATCGAAGCCCGGCGCGAAGGTGGGAGCGAGGGAGCCGGCGATCAGCTCCTCGTTGATCATGGCGCTGATCTGCGGGCCCTGCACCGGATCGAGGAGCGCGGTCTGGACCGGCTCCGGGCGGTGCAGACTCGGGTACAGCCCGCCGTTGAGGAAGTCGATACGTTCGACATTGACTCCGAGGCGGCCCTCGGCCCGCCGGGCCAACAGCTCCTGCGCGACGGAGACGCCGTAGTCATGCGCAACCAACCGCGTGTCGGTGATGCCTTCCGATGCCCAGAGGGCCTCGATGAGGTCAGCCTGCTCGTGGATCGAGTACCGATGATCAGACGGCTTGTCGGATGCCCCGAATCCCAAGAAATCCGGCAACAGGAGGCTGTGTTCGGCCGACAGGGCGGGCGCCACCTTCGCCCAGTCGTGCGACGAACTCGGGAACCCGTGCAGGAAGGTCACCAGCGGGCCGCTGCCCGTGCGCAGGACGAAGACCGCGTGATCGGTGCCGCCGAAATTGAGCGTCAGATGGTCACCTGCGCTCCACCACTGTTCGATCGTCATGGCATCGGTCATGAGCCAAGTCTGGCCGACGCTCCCCGTCCGCACTGGCCAGACCCCGCACTCAAGGATTTCGCATACGGATCGGGTTACTTCGCAGTAGCGTCACAACATGCGGCCGCGCGCATGTGCGTGCCGGATCCGCACATCGAAGGACATCGAGATGACGTACACGCGCGCTCACTTCCGTGCGGCTGCTCTGGCCTCAGGTCTCGCGATCGTCTTCGCCGGCTTCGTGTCAGCCCAGCCCGGCAATGCCGCTGCCCCTACCTACCACGCGACCATCACGCGCACGGAGCACGGAATCCCGCATATCGTGGCCAACGATTGGGGATCGCTCGGTTTCGGAGCCGGCTACGCGGCAGCCGAGACGTCGATCTGCACGCTCGCCGACACCGTGCTCACCGCTCGCGGCCAGCGCTCCAAGTACCTCGGCGCTGACAAGACGTACGACGACCAGGTCGCCACGCATGGCACCAACCTCCAGGTGGATGCGCTCGTCACAGATCTGCACAACCGAAAGGTCGTCGAGAACCTGCTCTCCGATGCCCGCCGCGGGCCGAGCTCCACCGCGCGTCAAATGGTGGCTGGCTACGCAGCTGGGGTCAACCAATATATCCGTGCGATCGGCGGCACCGACAAGATCCCGGACCCGCGATGCCGCGGCGCGGCCTACATCGAACCGACGGCGACGGCCAATGACATCTGGTACGGCGTCTACCTGGCGAACATCATCGCCTCGACCGGCTTTTTCCTGCAGAGCATCGTCGATGCCGACCCGCCGTCAACCAACGATCCGGGCCTGCCGTCGACCCCGGCGGACGCTGCGTTCGCGAAGGTGCCGAACGTCCCGCTCGATCCGACTGCACTGCCCAACAACCTGCCGATCGGTTCGAACGCGACGGCCGTTGGCAAGAGCGCGACGTCGACCGGGTCAGGCATGGTGCTTGGTAACCCACACTTCCCGTGGCGCGGCCGGTACCGATTCACCGAACAGCACCTGACCATTCCCGGCAAGTACAACGTGGCGGGTGCCAGCCTCATCGGATCCCCCGTCGTGAACATCGGCTGGAACAACAACGTGGCGTGGAGCCACACCGTGTCGACGGCCTATCGCTTCACTCCGTACGAATACCGGATCGTCGCGAAGCCGACCCAGTATTTGAGCGGCACCGGGCTGCTCAAGCAGCTCGATCACCGCATCGTCAAGGTCGAAGCCAAGCAGTCCGACGGTTCCATCAAGACCCTCTCGGAGGACATGTACCGGACGAACGAGGGCTACGTGGTCGACGACCCATCCACGTTCATGGGCTGGACACCCCTGAGCTTCTTCGCCATCCGTGACGCCAACGGCGAGCAACTGCGGACGATCGACACGTTCCTGCAGATGGGCAAGGCGAGCAGCGTCTCCGACCTTTTGGCCAAACAGGACGGCCAAGGCGGCATGCCCTGGGTGAACACCATCGCCGCCGACCGTGCCGGCAACACCCTGTACGCCGATCACTCGGTCGTTCCCAACGTCAGCAACGCCAAGGCGAATTTGTGCATGACGCCAATCGGCCACGTGCTGTTCCAGGTTGCGGGCCTGCCCGGACTCGACGGAACGCGCGCCGGGCTTGACTGCAAGTGGGGAACCGACTCCGACGCCGAGCGTCCTGGGATCTTCGGACCGTCCAAGCTTCCCAAGACGGTCCGCCCCGACTGGGTCATGAACGCCAACGACTCCTACTGGCTTCCGAACCCAGCCCAGAAACTCGAAGGATTCGCGCGCATCATCGGCTGCGAGAAATGCCAGCGGACGAACCGCAGCCGGATGATCTACCACTACGTCCTCGATCGCCTGAAGACCGCCAAGGTCACGCCGGAAAGTCTGCGCGGGACGGAGCACGAAAACCGCGTGTACGCCGCAGATGCGATGGGCACGAATGCGGATCTCGTCAAGGTCTGCGAAGCAGCCGCGGGTGGCGACGCCTGCCCAGCGCTCTCGGCGTGGGACCGGCATTCAAACAAGGACAGCAACGGCTACGCACTCTTCGAGGAGTTCGCCGTGCGCATGCCGGCGAATCCCGTGGCCGGACCGAACCTGGCTTGGAAAGTTCAGTTCAGCCCGAAGGACCCGGTCGAGACACCCCGCGATCTCGACGAGTCGAACTCCGACGTCGTGAAGGCCATGAAGGACGCGATCGCATCCGTGCGGTCAAAGAACATCGCGATGGATGCACCGTGGGGCGACGTTCAGGTTGCCGGCGACGACGGTGCCGACCCGATTGCGCTCGGCGGTGGCGATGGCGACCTCGCGGGCAACGCAAATGCGCTGGCCAGCCGCAACCCGGAGCAGAACAGCTCCTACGGCAAGGCGGTGACCTACGGGTCGTCACACATCCAGGCGATCGCCTTCCTGCCCGGAGGCGGGCTTGATGCCAAGACGATCCTCACGTACGGGCAATCGGAGAATCCCACCAGCCCGTTCAGCCAAGATCAGACCAAGATGTATGGGAACAAGGAGTGGAACTCCTTCCCGTGGACAACCAAGGAAATCGCGGCCCAGAAGCTCTCGACGAAGACCGTGTCCGGCCAGTAGCGCAGTCCTCAGGCGGGGCAGAACGCCAGGCCGAGCAGCACCAATGCTGCCCAGAAGGCGATCTCGATGGTCTCGGTGATCGGCTGAATACGTCGGACGGCGCCCCAGATGTGCACGAGCGTCATGCCGATGAAAATCGAGATGAGGATCTGGAAAATCAGCGCCACCCCGTTGCCGGAAATGCCTGCTCGGAGGACGAAGTAATCCAAGGCCACGATCACGACGCCCAAGCAACGGCCGAAGTAGACAGCCAGGTCGGTGTCTTCAGGCACGTTCCAGCGGAACACGCGAGCCCAGGCGAGCGGCGTCAGGAAGATGGGCAGCGCGAACGCCAGGCCCCCGACAATCCCGAACACCAGCAGGAACGACTGCGCGTTGTCCGCCCACATCCCGATCATGTGAGTGACGGTATCGGTGCACGAGTGGTTGTGCCACCGGTGGGCATTGGCTGCGACAGACTGGGGTCACGCGGAAGGGGTCAACATGGATCAGACCACCTGTGTGGTCGTGGGCGGCGGGCCCGCCGGCATCATGCTCGGCCTGCTCCTGGCTCGTGCCGGTGTGGACGTGACCGTCCTTGAGAAACATGCCGACTTCCTGCGCGACTTCCGCGGTGACACCGTCCACCCGACAACACTCGACTTGCTCGATGAGCTTGGGCTCAGCGACGAGTTCTCCGACCTGCCGGAACGACGCATCGAAAGCATCCAGTTGCCGATTGGGGGCCGTGCCGTACAGGTCGCCTCGCTGCGCAACCTGCCCGGTAAGCACAAGTACGTCGCCATGGTGCCTCAGTGGGATCTCCTCGACCTCCTCGCCCGCTCGGCGAGCAAGGAGCCGTCTTTCACCCTGCGAATGAGTACCTCGGTGGTCGGACTCCTGCGCGAAGGCGAGCGTGTGGTGGGCGTGAAGTACCGCACCGATCAGGGGGACGGGGAAATCCGGGCGGACGTCGTCGTCGGGTGCGACGGCCGGGATTCGGCGGTTCGTGAGGCGGCCGGACTCGAGGTCATCGACTGGCCTGTTCCGTTCGACGCGTGGTGGTTCCGCATTCCACGGCTTGAATCCGACCCCGCCGGAGCGGTTCCCGTCTTGGGCGACAGACGTGCCGTGGTGATGCTCGATCGCGGTTCGTATTGGCAGATCGCCGCGCTGATCGGCAAGGGGACGGATGCTCAGGCACGCCAGAAGCCCGTGGCCGAAATCCTCAAGTCATTGGCAGCGCTCGCGCCATGGCTCGCCGATCGCGTGGATGCGCTGGAGAGCTGGGACGACGTCAAACTCCTGCACGTGAGGCTGGACCGGCTCCGAAGCTGGCATGCGCCCGGTCTGTTGTGCATCGGCGACGCTGCGCACGCCATGTCTCCGGCCGGTGGGGTCGGCATCAACTTGGCGATCCAGGATGCTGTGGCGACCGCGCGGATCCTGGCACGGCCGCTGCTCGAGAAATCGCTCAGCGATGCCGACCTCGCCAAGGTCCAGCGTCGTCGCATCTTGCCCACGATCGTCACCCAGGGGATGCAGCGGCTGATCCATGAACGCGCGCTACGGCCGGCTCTTGAGGGCGGCGTCAACTTGTCCAGCCGATCCACCCTTCCCTTGAGCCTTCGGATCCTGCGGAGGACTCCCGTTCTGCGCAGCCTCCCACCCTTCCTCGTAGCGCGGGGTGTGCTGCCAGAGCACGCCCCGAAATTTGCTCGACGGTGATTCGGGCCCGCTAGCCCTCCTGCTCGTGGACTGCGGCCTCTTCAGCACTCGCGGCGCCCCCGTCGATGCCGACGTCGGTGGCGACCACATCCTTCTCGGTGTCTTCGCGAACGCCCTCATCAGGCGCAACGAGGCGGCCCGATCGGTGAGCGCCGGCGAACTGATCGGCTGCGTCGTCCCTTTCGTCATCGTCCGGTGGTGGCTCAAGGTCGACGTCGGGTTCTTCCTGTGCGAGCCGCTCGTCCAGCGTTTCGCCCTCTCGCGCCTCTTGCGCCGTGTTTCCCTTTGCCCTGGTACCTCGCAGTTTCTCCGGTGGCGAGATGCCTTCGTCAAGCACGTCATCGACCCCCCGGTCGACCAAGCTTTCGTCCGGTTGCAGTTGCCCTGACTCCGACATACGAACCTCCCAAACGGGGTTGCGTGCGCGTGGCCTGGGAGTACCCAGCTGACGGCTCGCCAATCCCACCGACCCCGTGACATGGAAAGAATGGGACGCAGGGGGATCGAGATGCATGCACGTGACCAATGCCGCGGGCAACTGCAGGCGCTGATCGAGCCGGCTGACGTCCGCATCAATGGCGACCGCGACTGGGATTTGCAAGTTCACGACGAACGCACCTACGCGCGAGTGCTTGCCCAGGGCTCCTTGGGTCTGGGCGAGTCTTACCTGGACGGCTGGTGGGACGCGGGATCGCTCGACGGCTGCCTGTACCACCTGCTCGACGCCCACATCGAGGAACAGGTGCACAGCCTCCGTGATGTTGTCGGCGGGGTTCGCGCCTGGCTGACCAACCAGCAAGACCAGCGCCATAGCTTCGAAGTCGGCAGACGTCACTACGACTTGGGTAACGACCTTTACGAAGCCATGTTGGGCAAGCACATGATCTACAGCTGCGGCTACTGGCGCGACGCGGCGGATCTGGATGCAGCTCAGGAAGCCAAGCTCGATCTTGTCTTTCGCAAGCTGGGCGTCGAGCCCGGAATGCGCGTCCTGGACATCGGATGCGGCTGGGGCACGGCGCTGAAATTCGCCGTGGAGCGTTACGGCGTCTCCGGGGTCGGTGTCACCGTGTCGAAGGAGCAGGCCGAATTCGCTCGCGAACTCCGCGCCGGGCTGCCCATCGAAATCCGACTGCAGGACTACCGAGATGTCGATGAGTCGTTCGACCGGGCCTTCTCGATCGGCATGTTCGAGCACGTTGGCGTGAAGAACTACCGCACCTACTTCGAAGTCGCCCGACGCTGCTTGACGGAGGACGGGATCTTCCTCCTCCACACGATCGGCGGCAACAAGTCGAGACACATGACCGACCCATTCATCAGCAAGTACATCTTCCCCAATTCGATGTTGCCGTCGGCAGCGCAGATCGCCCACGCGAGCGAAGGGCTGTTCGTGATGGAGGACTGGCACGGCTTCGGGACCGACTACGACCGGACGCTGAAAGCTTGGCGAGCGAACGTCGAGGCTGCGTGGGACTTCCTGCCGTCGCAGTACGACGAACGGTTCCGGCGGATGTGGCGGTATTACCTGGCCGCGTCCATGGCAGGCTTCCGGGCCCGACGCATCCAGCTGTGGCAGCTCGTCCTTTCCCCTCGCGGTGTGCGGGGCGGCTACATCGCGCCTCGATAGGAGCCGTTGCCGTCAGGTGAAGAGCGCGAACCCCTGTCGGAGTGACATCGTCGTTGCCGGAAGCCACACGAGGATGCCCACCGTGAAGACCGCGTAGAGAGCGAGTGTGCGTCCACGTGTCACCGGACGGCCCCGCCGCTTCTCACTCTGGAGGTACGCATAAACGCAGCCGAGCGCGAAGGCCAGTTCGATCGCGATGGCGAGAACCGGCGCGTGCCCGTACGTGTTGAGCGACACCTGCGGACTGTTGGGACCGAGTAATTCGTGCTTGAAACCGACGAGCAGATCGCACAACACATGCACCACCGTCAGCGCGCCGCACCACAGGGCGAGCGGCCGATCGCGCCAGATCGCCTGCACCAGCGCGAACACGATCACACCCTGGATCAGCGCAGGAATGAGGTTGTGGCTGTAGGTCATGTGAACGTCGATGTTCGGGAACGTCGCATCGAGTATCGACGCCGGCTTCGTGGGTTCCACTCCCGCGAGCGCAAGCGCCAGCCACAGGAACTCCGGCACATTCGCGCACACGAGCAGGAGCCACAACGGTCGGCCTTCGAGCCGGCTGTACGGGACCAGTGCCGCGGCGTAGTGACCGACGATCACGGCTTGGGCCGCCTGGCGATCACGAGGATCAGCGCGAAGAAGATCGCGTAGACGACGATCAGTGCGAGGACGAGGGTCTGCCCCATGCTCCTCCTCCAGTCCGGCGATCGCCCCTCTGTGGCGGGAAGCGATCGCGCTGCCCACATCGTGCACCTGCCCGGGCGACGCTGGCAGCCAATTCCGAATTCCAGTCCGTGGGGCGTTAGCGACCCGGGTACACGTGTGCGGGTGCCGTGTCGTCCCACGGTTGGCGGTTCACCATGTCGGCAACACGCACGTATCCACG
>Ga0081455_10001171_pt1 | contig 32831 bp, 34 predicted proteins | sample TabmetS3T2R1_FD_70207 | JGI IMG/M metagenome (GOLD analysis project Ga0081455, IMG submission 70207) | Tabebuia heterophylla rhizosphere microbial communities from the University of Puerto Rico - S3T2R1 | ecosystem: Host-associated > Plants > Roots > Rhizosphere ...
CACGAGGATCGCCCGGCCCCGGAGGCGGCCGGCGTCGAGGTCGCGGGGCGGCCGCTTCACACGCTCGAGGAAATGGAGCGGCGGCACATTCGCCAGGCCCTCGAGCAGAGCCGCTGGGTCATCGAGGGGCCGGCGGGGGCGGCCCGGACGCTCGGGCTCCACCCGAACACGCTTCGCAGCCGCATGGCCAAGCTGGGCATCAGCCGTCCCCCCCACGACATCTCGTAGCAGCCCACGATCCGCCGTGGGCGCGTTGCATGCGCCCCTGAGCCACTCGCTCCCAAGTCATTGATTTACTGCGTCTCCCGCCTCGGGCGATTCACTTCCGATCCGGGCACGCCGCTTGCCCTTGCACTCCATCGCGATGCTCAAGATCGAGGTCGGCGAGGAGCGAGGGGACCGGATCACGGTCCGCCTGGAAGGCCAGATGGTGGGCCCGTGGGTCGACGAGGTGAGCCGGGCGTGCGAGCCCCTCCTCGTGACTGGCCACATCCTCGTCCTCGATTTCTCCCGGGTGTCCTTCGTGGACCGAGCCGGAGTGGCCCTCTGCCGTCGCTTGCGGCAGGACCGGGCCACGCTGCAGAACTGTTCCCCATTCGTGAAGGAGCAGATCGATGCGTGAGCCCCAGGGGAGCGCGGCCATCTCGGAGGCGGCCCTGATCGCCCGCCTCCGCCGGCGCGACACCGATGCCCTCGAGATCCTGATGCAGCGCCACGCCGGGCGGGTCTACCGGGTGGCGTTCGGGATCACGCGCAACGAGGCCGATGCCGAGGAGGTGGACTGGCGGCAGGCGTTCGTGAAACGCTATGGCTGCCGCGAGGGTGATGAACGCGAAACTGGAGCCGGTGAAGACAGGGTAGGCGACGGATAGCGGAATGGCCTTGATCGAGCGCGCGAACAAGAAGGTGTTGCAGGCGCCCAGCATCAGTCCGAGCATGAACTTCGGCCACCAGACATGCGGTGGCAGGTCGGCAATCGACCGGTAGACAAGGTACGATGCGACATTGAAGAGCACCGCGCCGCCAAGTTCCAGATAGGCTCTGCCCATCGCGCTTCGCTCACAACGCGATCAACAGCATCTCCAGGCCGCGCAGCGTCAAGGTCGGGCGGTGCGTTGGAGGTGCGGCAAGCTCCATCTTCGGGAAAGCCTCGAGCAGTGCCTTGAAGGCAACCAGCCCTTCCAGGCGTGCCAAGGCGGCACCGAGGCAGTGATGAATGCCGCCGCCAAAGGCGACGTGGCGGCGGGCGTCGCGGCGGATATCGAGTCGGTGCGGCTCGGCGAACGCGGCCGGGTCGCGGTTGGCGGCTCCCAGGATCAGCATGATTTCGTCTCCTTTCCTGATCTTGTGTCCCAGCAGGTTGAGGTCTTGCATGGCGATGCGCTGGGAGAATTGGACCGGGCTGTCAAAGCGCAACAATTCATCAACGGCGTCCGGCAGGAGTTCAGGCGCTTGACGCAGCAGTGCAAGCTGATCGGGAGCGTGCAGCAGGGCGAGCATGCCGTTACCGATAAGGTTCACGGTCGTCTCGTGGCCAGCGACCAGCAGCAACTTCGCAAGGTCGATGACCTCCTGCGGCCGGATGCGATCGCCGTCGGCTTCGACGGTGACCAGGGCAGAAAGCAAGTCGTCGGCTGGCCTCTTGCGGCGGAGAGCGAGCAGGTCACTCAGATATGTCTCAAGCTCGCGTTCGCCTTCGGCGATGGCGGCGTCTATCTCGGGCGTCCGCAAGATCGAGGGATCGACTGAACGCGCTACGCTGCGTGACCAGGCGGTAAATTCTGCCCGGTCGCTTTCGGGCACGCCGAGCAGGGCACAGATGACCCGCACGGGCAGCGGGTAGGCGAAGGCTTCGATCAGGTCGACCGGTCCGGCGGCTGCTCGCTGGGCCATATTGCAGACGAGTTCGCCCGCGGTCGCCTCGATCGTGGTGCGCAGGTCATCTATGCGACGAGGCGTGAAGGCCCGGGCGACCAGGCTGCGCAGGCGGGTGTGGTCGGGCGGGTCCATGAATACCAGGCTGCGGGACTTGAACGCACTCCGCTCCTCCTGGCCGAGCTCCGTGGTCGCGCGGCTTTCGTCGGACGAGAGCTTTGGATGCCGCAGCAGGGCCGTAACATCGGCGTGGGCCAGGGAGAACCAGACGGTGTCGGCCACACGCAGCAACGGCTCACGGCGGCGGAAGCGCTCGTAGAGCGGGTAAGGGTCGTCGCGGAAGGCAGGCGACATTGCTTCGAGGAAGAAGTTGTCAGCGGGCGTGGTTGCGGTCGGCGGCGGTGCCATGGGAAATCCCCTTGTGCAACTCGATACAATTATGTATCGAATTGCAATGTGATACATTTCCCGCACATGTCAAGAGTGCGCACGCGTCCCACCCGTGACGAAACGCGGGAAAAGCTGTTTCAGGCGGCCGCCGAGGTGTTCGAGGAGCACGGCATCGGCGCGGCCAGCATCGAGATGATCGCGTCAGCCGCAGGGCTGACACGCGGTGCGTTCTATTCCAATTTCGAGGACAAGGACGAGCTCATCATCGCCATGCTGGCGGACCACGTCGAACGGTCCATCGCCCACCACCGCGAGCTGTTGGCGCGCCACCGGACGCCGGGGGACTTTATTGCCGCGCTGCGCGTCTCGGAGCGCAACCGTCACGATCCGCTGGGTCGCGCGCCGCTGTTGCACATCGAGCTGATCCTGTTCGCCGCCCGGTCCGAGAAGCGGCGCCCGGAGCTCGCCAAGCGCTTGCGCGCGCGACGCGCCCTGGTCGCGGAGATCCTCGAGGGGATCGACATTGGCGACCCCAAGTGGGCAAGCGCGATGCTGTTGGCCTTGGAGGACGGCTTCCGCCTCCACCGGTTGATCGATCCGGACTCGACTCCGGCCGACAGCTTCCTGCGCGCCATCGGCGAGCTGCAGAAGCTCATTCGGGCTTGAGGCTGTTGTCGCGAATGACCTTGCCCCAGAATTCCTGCTCTTTGGCCGTGAAGGCGGCGAACTCCTGGGGTGAGCTCAACACGATCTCCATGTCGAACTGATCGACGAACTTCTGCGTCACGTCCGGCGAACGCACCGCCTTGGAAGTCTCGGCGAGCATGCGTTCGACGATCGGCTTGGGTGTCCCCGCCGGTGCATAGAGACCCCACCAGGAATAGGAAGGAAAGGCCCTGATGCCCTGTTCGGCCAGCGTGGGCGTCTTCGGCGCAAGCTTGCTGCGCGTCTCGCCGGTGACGCCAAGGAGCTTCAGTTTCCCCGCCTGAATGTGCGGCATCATGTTGGCGAGGCTGGACACCGAGAGATCGGTCACACCTGCCAGCGCGTCTTGATACAGCGGTCCGCCTCCTTTGTAGGGGATGGTGTTCATCTCGAAGCCGTTCTCCTTCTGGAGGAAGGCCAGGAATATTTGCGCCAGGCTTGCGGCCAGGGCGCCCACGCTGATCTTGCCGGGCGCCGCCTTGGCTGCGGTGACGGCTTCGGCGAACGTGTCGTAGGGTCGCGTCGGATAGGCGGCGATGCCCTGGGCGCTGCGTCCGATCTGCGTGATCGGCATCAGCTCGCTGTCCTTGTAGGGCAAGTTGGGCGTCCAGATCGGATTGAGGATGTGGTTGTCGAACACGACGAGCCAGGTGTTGCCGTCGGGCGCGGACTTGGCGGCGACGGCGGCGCCGACCACGCCGCTTCCTCCCGGCTTGTTCTCGACCACGACGTTCCAGCCGGTGCTCTCGGTGAGCTTGGCCTGGATGATGCGGGCAATCGGATCGGTCGAGCCGCCCGGCGGGAACGGCACGACGAGCTTGATCGGCCCCCTGGGCCAGTCGGCGCTTTGGGATTTGACGGTGGCGGGTACGCTTACGCTTGCGGCAATGCTGCCGGCCAGCACGGCGCGGCGGCGCAAGACGGACATTCTAGCCTCCCTGATACGTCTTTTGTTATTCGGGAAAGCTACGCTTGGCAGCGCGGCCGCGCTAGTCGGTCTTGATGCCGTTGTCCTTGATGATCTTGAACCAGCGCTCCTGCTCGGCCTTCTGGAAGGCAGCGAACTCCTCCGGGGAGCTGGCCATCACTTCCAGGTGGATTTGATCGACGAACTTCTGGTTCACGTCCGGTGACCACACGGCTTTGGCGAGCTGGGCGTTCATGCGTTGGAGAATCGGGGCCGACACGCCTGCGGGCGCATAGATGCCCCACCACGAGTAGGTCGGGTATGACCTGATGCCCTGCTCGATCAACGTCGGCGTGTCGGGCAGAGCCGGCGGGCGCTTCTCACCGGTCGTGGCAAGAGCGCGGAGCTTGCCGGCCTGGCAATAGGGAACGGCAGAGACAAGGGTTGTGATCGCCATGTCCGTGACGCCCGCCAGCGCGTCTTGCACCGTCGGGCCCCCGCCTTTGTAGTAGATGAAGTTGGGCTCGAAGCCGTTCTCCTTCTTGACGTAGGTCATGAGCAGCAGCGACTGGCTGGCCGACAGCATGCCGATGCTGACCTTGCCCGGTCGGCGCCTGGCGTCGGCCACAACCTCGGCGAAGTCGCGATAGGCACGGTCGGGGTGGCAAACGATGACAAGCGGCGCGCGGCCAACCAGCATCAGGTTGGAGAGCTCAGACTCCTTGTAGGGCATGTTGCCGGTGAAGGCCGGGCTGAGGATGTGGCTGTCGAAAGTCACCAGCCAGGTCTGGCCATCGGGCGGGGACTTGGCGACCACGGCAGCGCCGATGACGCCGGCGGCGCCCGGCTTGTTCTCGACCACGATCTGCCAGCCTGTCGTCTCGCCGAGCTTGGCCGCAATGATGCGAGCGATCGGATCGGTTCCGCCACCGGGCGGGAAGGGCACGACGAACTTGATCGGTCCCTTCGGCCAGTCGGCTTGCGCGCCAACGACGCGAGGTACGCTGAGAGACCCGCCAACGGTACCGGCCAGCACGGCGCGGCGACGCAATCCGAACATCTTGGCCTCCCGATAGGTCTTTGTTTTCCGGGAAGCGTAGACCTGCGCGATAGGCGAGTCGACTAGTGAGCGGTCCGCGGTCGTCCGAGCCCGATGACCAGCACCGAGAGCGTGCCGAGTGCTGCGACGAGAGCAATCGGCATCAAGGCCAGCGGGAAGCTGCCAGTCTCCGACTGGATCCAGCCGATCATGTAGTTGAAGCCAAAGCTCGAGAGATTGCCCAGTGCGTTGATCTGTGCGAGGCCAGCTGCCGCCGAGGCGGCTCCCAACCACTCCGAAGACAGCGCCCAGAATGGCCCTTTGCTCGCATAGGTGCCCGCGGCGATCAGCGTCAGCAGCGGCAGCATGAGCCACAGGCTATGGATGGCCAGGAACGTCGCCACCATCGCCAGCGCCATCCAGCCAAGCGGCAAGGCGTTGTGCCAGACACGCTCTCCGCTTCTGTCGGAGCTCCGACCCCACAGCACCATCCAGAGCGCCGCGATGCCGAAGGGCACAGCATTGACCAGGCCCGTCTGCCAGTTCGTGAGGCCGAACGACTTCACGAGCTGCGGCATCCATAGCGCCAGGGCCGTCGACGCGCCGGAGGCACCGGCATAGACCAGCGCCAGGATCAGCACATACTTATTGACGATCACCTGCCATACCGAAGGATGCTCGATGCGCGGCGCTCGGCGCCGCTCGCTCTCGAGCTTCGTCGAGAGCCATTGCCGTTGGCCGGCCTCGAGCCAGGTGGCATGTTCTGGCCGGTCGGTCAGCCAGGCGAACGCGACGATGCCAAGCAGTACGGCAGGGGCGCCTCGAGCAGGAAGATCCATTGCCAGCCGCCCAGTCCCCAGGCGCCGTCCAAATAAAGAATCGCCCCGGATATCGGCGAGCCGATCAGCCCGGCCACCGGTATTGCCACCATGAAAATACCGACGATGGTGGCGCGGTAGCGCGCCGGGTACCAATAGGTGAAGTAGAGAATGACGCCGGGAAAGAAGCCGGCCTCGGCAACGCCGAGCAGGAAGCGCAGGATCAGGAACGACATTGGCCCGCCGATCAGGGCAAACGCGGCGGAGACCAATCCCCAGCTGATCATGATGCGCGCAATCCAGGTGCGCGCGCCGAAGCGCTGCAGGGCGAGGTTGCTCGGCACTTCGAAGATGAAATAGCCGATGAAGAAAATACCGGCGCCCAGACCATAGGTCTTCGGATCGATGCCGACGGCCTTGTTCATCTGCAAGGCGGCAAAGCCCACATTCACACGATCGATGTAGGCGATGAGGTAGGCGAGCAGCAAGAACGGCATCAGACGCCACGACACGCGACGCATCGTGGCCGACTCGAGAGCCTGCGTGGAACCCGGTACAGCCATCGTTGTTTCCTCCGACTTCGTTGCCGGCACCCTAGCAGGGCCATGCTGCGCCCTTGCCAGGGATGTAGCAGGCGAGTCCTTCTCTGACGGTGTAGCAGCCGTCGAAAAACAACGGTGGTACGATCGCAGGCAGAAAGCGGGCTGAGAGCTGCGCTCCATGGGTTCGGATTTTTGCCAAGTTGAGCTTGGCCAGCTATTGAGTGCGAATCATGCGCCTCATTGTTGTAGCCCTGAGCCTGCTGCTTACGTTTTCCGCATCTGCGCGCGCTGCCGATCGCCTTGATGCCACACCGCGTGTCGCGGTGATCTCGGCCTATGAGCCGGAGTGGAAGGCCTTGAAGGCCAGCATCGGCGACCCCAAGAGCCATGACGTCAACGGCGTCGAGTTCGTCACCGGCACGCTCGGCGGTCGCAACGTCGTGCTGTTTCTGAGCGGTGTCAGCATGGTCAACGCCGCCATGACCTCGCAGCTCGTGCTCGAACGCTTCGATGTCACGGGCATCGTGGTGAGCGGCATCGCTGGCGGCGTCGATCCGGCATTGCAGATAGGTGATGTCGCGGTGATGGGGCGCTGGGGCCAGTACCTCGAGGCGGTGTTCGCGCGCGAGGCCGACGGCAAATTCCAGCCGCCACTCTGGATCAAGACGCCATATCCCAACTACGGCATGATCTTTCCGGGCGATGTCAGGGTGCGCAGCGCCAGGGGCGGGTTGGAGACGCGTTTCTGGTTCGAGGCCGACGCCGGTATGCTGGCCGCCGCGAGCAAGATCGGGTCCGTGGACCTCAAGCGCTGTACGGCCGAGCAGGCCTGCCTGAGCCATGCCCCGCGCCTGGTCGTGGGCGGCAGCGGCGTTTCAGGCCAGGCCTTCGTCGACAATGCCGCCTTCCGGCAATACGTGTTCGAGACCTTCAAGGCCCAGGTGCTGGACATGGAGACGGCGGCGGTGGCGATGGTGGCCTATGCCAACAACGTACCGTTCATCGCTTTTCGCAGCCTCTCCGACCTTGCCGGCGGCGGCGAGGGCGCCAACGAGCTGCGCACCTTCTTCCAGCTGGCGTCCGATAATTCTGCGACCGTCGTGCAGCGATTCCTGACGGTCTGGGCCCCGCCCCGGTGAGCGCTTCCGACATGTAGACTTTCTGCCGCCCAGGGCCTAATTACCGTCGCATCATGTCTTTGCTCAAAGGCGAAACCGGCGATTGGGAGATCGTGCTGGGGCTGGAAGTCCATGCCCAGGTGATTTCCGACGCCAAGCTCTTCTCCGGCGCGCCGACGGCATTCGGTGCCGATCCCAACACGCAGGTGTCTCTGGTCGATGCCGCGATGCCCGGCATGCTGCCCGTGATCAACGCGCATTGCGTGGAGCAGGCGGTGCGGACCGGCCTCGGCCTCAACGCCAAGATCAACCTGCGCTCGGTGTTCGACCGCAAGAATTACTTCTTTCCCGACCTGCCGGCCGGCTACCAGATCTCGCAGTACAAGGACCCAATCGTCGGCGAAGGCGAGGTCGAAATCGACCTCGAGGACGGCACAACCCGCAAGATCGGCATCGAGCGCCTGCATCTGGAGCAGGACGCCGGCAAGAGCCTGCATGATCAGCATGTGACGCAGACCTATGTAGACCTCAACCGCTCGGGCGTGGCGCTGATGGAGATCGTCAGCAAGCCCGACATGCGCTCGGCCGACGAGGCGGCAGCCTATCTCACCAAGCTGCGCTCGATCGTGCGCTACCTCGGCACTTGCGACGGCAACATGGACGAGGGCTCCATGCGCTGCGACGTCAACGTGTCGGTGCGCAAGCCCGGCGGCTCGCTTGGCACGCGTTGCGAGATCAAGAACGTGAACTCGATCCGCTTCGTGAAGCAGGCCATCGAGTACGAGGCGCGTCGGCAGGTCGAGGTCATCGAGGGCGGCGGCAAGATCGAGCAGGAGACCCGCCGGTTCGATGCAGGCCGTGGCGAGACTCGGTCGATGCGCTCCAAGGAGGATGCGCACGACTACCGCTACTTCCCTGATCCCGATCTACTGCCGCTGATTCTCAGGCAGGAGTTCGTTGACGGCATCAAGGCGGGCCTGCCGGAGCTGCCCGACACCAAGAAAACACGCTTCATCAAGGAATACGGACTCACACCCTACGATGCGGGCGTGCTGGTGGCGGAGCGGGAGACGGCCGAATTCTTCGAGACCGTGTGCAAGGGTCGAGACGCCAAGGAAGCCGTGAAGCTGGTCGCGGGCGATTTCTTCGCCATGCTGAACCGGCGCGGCGTTGGCATTGGAGAGTCGCCGATCAGCGCCGTGCATCTCGGCAAGCTCCTCGATCTTCAGGCCGACGGGACGATCTCCGGCCGCATCGCCAAGGATCTGTTTGTCGCCATGGAGGAGACGGGCAAGGACCCAGCCGCCCTGGTGGAGGAGCGGGGCCTGAAGCAGGTGACCGACACCGGCGCCATCGAGGCCGCGATCAAGGCGGTCATCGACGGCAATCCAGACAAGGTCGCGGCCTACAAGGCCAAGCCCACCATGTTCGGCTGGTTCGTGGGCCAGGTGATGAAGGCCACGGGCGGCAAGGCCAATCCGAAGGTCGTCAACGAGGCTTTGAAGAAGTTTCTCGACGGCTGAGCCGTGGCGGCGCCGAAACATTGCGAGCGTCGGGCTTTTCGTCGCTTCCGAGCCCCTGATGTTCGTCGGCGCGTTGCTCCGAGGGCTTGTGGGCACGCGTCAGATTGAAGGCCGTGTTGACCAGGGCAATATGGGAGAAGGCCTGCGGGAAGTTGCCTTGCAGACGATTTTCGTGCGGTTCGTATTCTTCCGCCAGCAGGCCGAGATCGTTGCGGATCGACAGCAGCCTGTCGAAGAGTTTTTCCGCGTCGGCCTCGCGGCCGATTGAGACATAGGCATCGGCGAGCCAGAAGCTGCAGGCAAGAAATGCGCCTTCACCTGGGGGCAGGCCGTCGTTCTCATCGCGCGTGTTGTAGCGCATGACGAACCCGTCGCGCAGGAGATCCTGCTCGATGGCCTCGACGGTGCCGACGAAGCGTGGATCGGTCGCGGCGATGAACCCCGTCTGCGCCAACAGCAGCAGGCTGGCGTCGAGCAGGTTGCTGCCGTAGGCGGCACGGAAGGTGTTGCGTTCCTTGTCGAAGCCTCTGTCGCAGATCTCGCCTTTGATGCGGTCGCGAATCGCGCTCCATTTTTCGAGTGAACCCTCGAGCCCGTATTTTTCCACGCCTTTGACGGCACGGTCGAACACCACCCAGGCCATGACCTTGGAGTAGACGAAATGCTGCGGCGGCCCGCGCGTTTCCCAGATGCCGCTGTCGGGCTTATCCCAGATCTCGACGACATGATCGATGAGTGCCCGCTGCAATGACCAACCCTCGCCGTTCGGGGCAAGGCCGCCTTTGCGTGCCTGCTCGGCGGCATCCATCAATTCGCCATAGACGTCGAGCTGAAACTGTTCGTGGGCGGCATTGCCGACCCGAACGGGTCGCGAATTGGCATAGCCTGGCAGCCACTCGACTTCCCATTCGGTCAGGCGCCGTTCGCCGCTCAGCCCATACATGATCTGCATCTCGTCGGGTGAACCGGCGACCGCGCGTTGCAGCCAGTCGCGCCAGGCAGCGGCCTCGTCGTAAATGCCGGCATTCATCATGGCGAGCAGCGTCAGTGTCGTGTCGCGCAACCAGCACAGCCGATAGTCCCAGTTGCGCTCGCTGCCGAACTGCTCGGGGAGCGATGTCGTAGGCGCGGCCACGATCCCGCCGGTCGGCAGGTAGGTGAGACCCTTCAAGGTGATAAGCGACCGCTTGATCGCCTCGCTGTGGGGGCCGTCGGCCTTGGTGCGTGCCGTCCAGTCGCGCCAGAACTTCTCGCAATGTCTCAGGGCATAGTGGGCATCGACCGGCGGCGGTGCCTGTAGGTGCGAGGGGCCGTAATTCAGGACGAACGGTCTCGTTTGGCCCGTGCCCAGGACGAAGCGCGCCGTGGTCTTGAAATCTTCATTCTCGAAGGGGGCAGACGTATGCAGGACGACCATGTCCGGGCCGGCAACGGCGTGCAGCATCCCTTCCTCCGGGCGGGTGACCCAGGGCGTGGTGGCGCCATAGCCGAAACGGATCACCAGTTCCATCTCGACGACGATCTCGCCCTCTTCGCAGGTGACGATGCGGATCAGGTCGGACGTGCTGTCGCCCGGTAGCATGAAGTCGGTCAGGACCATGCGACCAGTTTCGGTTTCGAACTCGGTCTCCAGGATCAGCGTATCGGGCCGATAGCGGCGACGTGTCGACTTGATCGGCTGGCCGGGCGAGATCCGCCAGTACCCATGTTCGGGCCCGCCCAGCAGGGCGGCGAAACAGGCGTCGGAGTCGAAACGCGGCCAGCACAGCCAGTCGATCGATCCATTTTTCCCGATCAGCGCCGCCGTCTGGCAGTCACCGATCATGCCGTAATTCTCGATAGGTTCGCTCATGTAATCGTCGGCGCCCGTTGGTAATCGGATTCCCAGTATCGCGATCCTTTGCAGATCGGGCAACGGCGCCTGATGTCTTCGGTTCCTCCGAGCGCCTGTGCTAGGCTGACACGATGACAGCCAAGCTTTACGCGATGACGTGCGGCCGCCTGGTTGGGCGGTTGAAGGACATGATCGAAGGCGAGGATGGCTCGGTCGCGCTGCCGATCCCGGCTTTTCTCATCGAGCACGCCAAGGGACGTGTGCTGTTCGACACAGGCATGCATCCGCAATGCCGCACTGATGCCGCCGCACGCCTGGGTGAGCAGGTGGCGAGGATTTTCGGCTTCGAGCACTACGGCGCTGAGGACGATATCGCCTCGCGCCTGCAATCAATCGATCGTGATCCCGGCAAGATCGACTACATCGTGAATTCCCACCTGCATTTCGACCATGTTGGCGGCAACGAGCTGGTGCCCAACGCGATGATGGTCGTGCAGAAGCGCGAATGGCTGGCGGCGAACGATCCGGAACTCGCGGCCAAGGTCGGCTTCTTCAAGGCCGATTTCGACCATGGCCATCCGGTGAAGCAGGTCGAGGGCGAGCACGACCTGTTCGGCGATGGCAGCGTGGTCTGCCTTCCCACCTATGGCCATACGCCGGGGCACCAGTCGTTGAAGGTCCGTACCGAAAAGGGCGAGGTCGTGCTGACGGGCGACGCCTGCTATTTCTGCCGTACGTTGCGCGAGCGGCGCCTGCCGCGGTTCGTCTTCGACCGCGCCGAGATGTTGGCGTCGCTCGACCGGCTCGAGGCCCTCGAGAAAGGCGGCGCCAAGCTTTTCTTCGGCCACGACCCCGATTTCTGGAAGGACGTGCCGCAGGCACCGGCGCCGCTCTTCTGATGCGCATCTGCTTCGTCGGCGACAGTATGGTCAATGGCACCGGCGATCCGGCCTATCTCGGCTGGGTTGGCCGCGTGCTGCAGGCTGAGCGCAAGCGCCGGTCCGAGCTGACCGGCTACAATCTCGGCATTCGCCGTGACCGATCGGACCAGATCCGCGCCCGCTGGCGCGCCGAGGTCGAGGCGCGACTGCCGGCCGAATTCGACGGGCGGGTGGTCTTTTCATTCGGCGCCAACGACGCGGTGCAGAATATTCCGCCGCCAACGACGCTCGCCCACACCGAAGCGATCCTTGTCGAAGCCAAGGATCGTTGGCCGGTTTTCATGGTGGGCGTCGCGCCTGTTGATCTGGAAGGCGCACGCGCGCGTTGCCAGGAACTCGATCGGTCCATCGCAGCCCTTTGCGGGAAATTGGAAGTGCCCTTCGTGTCGGTGTTCGATGGATTGATGGCAACGCCGGTCTGGCTCGACGAGGCGCGCGCTGGCGATGGCGCCCATCCGGCTGTCGGTGGCTACGGCCGGATGGCGGAGATCATCCTGGCGAGCGAGGCATGGCAGCGTTGGATCATGTCTGCGGCATGAACTCGATCATGAGTCCAATGGCCTGCTCGGGCGCTACCAGCACGCGGCCGTCCTCCGCCAGCGAGAAGCTGACATTGTTGGCGCCGAGCAGGGCTTGAAGCGGCCGCGGCCGCTCGACGGCGATGGCGATGCCGGCGACGGCGGGCAAATCCTGTGGCGCCATTGCTTCGATCGCCTTGTACTCGAGCTGCCATGCTGATGCGGACCAGATCAGCAATTCCACCGCGCCGGTTTTCACCAGCGCGCAACCGTCGAAGATCTCTTCCATCTCCGCCTTCCATGAGCCCTTGAGGCTCTTGGCCAGCGCGGGGGGATCTTGGGCAACAACATGGATCGCGACGAGGCCGAGGGCCCCGTTGGGATGGACGATCCATTCGGGTTCCATGAAGGCATCCGGTGTTTCGTGTTTCACCGGAAACCAAGGCAGCGGATTATCCTCGCCTTCGCCCACGATGACCTTCGCTTCGACCTCGAAGCCGTCCTCGCTCTCCCAGGTATGGTCACGCTCCTCGCCCTCGAGTTCCGCGACGTTCACCGCGAGCGCGGTCTTCGGCTCGCCCTCGATCAGCTCGATGTAGTTCGGCACGTCCTCGCGATTGGGCTGGAAGCAGATGCAGCGTGGCTCCGTTCCTTCCGGCGTCAGGTTGAAGCCGAGTTGCTGCAGGCGGCCTGCCAGCTCATCTGGCGTGGCGATCGTGAGGCTGAGGTGATCGATGTCGCGGGCCGAGACTTTCATCGCGGCGTCATACAGGCTCCCTGACCCGGTGCTCAAGAGCAATAGGTCTGCACCCTAGCTGGCCGCCGCCTGAATCTCGGCCGCCTCCAGGGTCTTCTTCATGAAAGTCAGGGCATGGTCCATCATGCCGCCAATGGCGGGCGCAAGCTCGTTCGGCAGGAGATCGATCGTCCAGATCAGTCGACTGCGGCCTTCGCCTTCCGGGAAGACCTGAACGGCGGCATTGTAATGGCTGGCCCGGCCTTCAACGACCGAATAGACCAGCCGGCAGGCCTCGTCGTCGACCGTCACCAGCCGCTCGCGGGCGACCAGGCCGTTGAAAAATGTGACGATGCGATCGCCATTGTCCATCCTGAGGTCGGTCAAGAAACCTGGCGCGACTCGCCGGTGGACCGCCCCGAAATCGCGCAATGCCGCCCAGACCGTCGCTGCCGGCGCGTCGAGGGCTATCTGTTTTTGTAGAGTTGCCATCGCTTGCTCCGTGATGTGTCGCACTGCAGATCGATCTAAGCGGAACGCCCGTTCCGATCTGGCGGATTTCGGACGTGGTCGTTTTTACGGGGGGATCGCGTTAGGATTCGGTAACAATAAGTGGAGGAACCGATGAGGCGCAGATCCGTCGTGAAAGCTGCCCTGGCGGGAGCCACCGTGCTGGCTGCTCCCGCCTATCTGCGGGCTCAATCATCGAAGAAGTTGAGCATCCTGACCTGGAACATCGCCGACCAGCAGGAACTCTTCAAACAGGAGTTCGCGGACTTCAAGGCGGCCAATCCCGGCGTGGAAATCGAATGGCTCGACAAGAAGGGGCCCGATCTGCCGGCCTTCTATCAGACGCAGATCGTCGCCGGGACACCGCCGGACATTGTCGACCTACAGGGTGCGATCTGGGTGGACTACGCTGCCAACGGTGGCCTGGTCGATCTGACTCCTTATCTTCAAAAGGAACCCGACGTCGCGAAGCGCTTCAACGCCGACTACCTCAAGGGCTGGGTCTACCAGGGCAAGACCTACCTCTTGCCGTTCTACGTCGCCAAGACGCTGCTCTACTACAACAAGACGATGTTCCAGGAGGCGGGACTGGCTGGTCCGCCGCAGAGCTTCGATGAGTTGCTCGGGTTTTCGGAGAAGATGGCGAAGGCCGAGAAGACGGGCTTCCTGACGCTCAATTTCGATTGGCTCTACTGGCCGCTGTTCAAGATGAACGGCATCGAGCTCCTGTCACCTGACGGGAAGAAGGCCGCATTCAATACACCGCAGACCGCGGATGTTTTGGCCAAGCTCGCCAAGGCGACGGCGTCCGGCGGCGTCAACAAGATCTCCTGGACGGGCCGATGGGTCGAGCCCAACGGCGCCTTCGCGGCCGGAACGGTCGGCATGCTGCACGCCCATTCCTCGTCGTATTTCTTCGTCAAGGGGCAGGGACCGTGGATCAACGGCCAGACGCTGGGCGCGGCACAACTGCCGGGCTACTGGTCGACACCAACCAACCACGGCTTCGCCATCTCCAAGGGCTCGAAGAATCCCGATCTGGCCTGGAAATTCATCACGCACGTGACCAGCGACAAATGGGCATCGGCGTTCTTCAAGAACCGCAGCGTTCTCACCGCCAATCTCGCGGCGGACAATGCGGGCCTGGCCGAAATGGAGAAGACCGACCCCCTCGCTGCGGCGGTATTGCGCACGCAGATCGAGCATACCGACAAGCTCACCGGCAATTGGCCTTTGCCGTATGACGCCGAGCTAAAGGATGCTTTTTGGCCTGAGATCCAGAACGCGGCGCTCGGCCGAAAGGAACCGCAGAAGGCGCTGGCCGACGCGGAGCGCACCGTCAATCGGTTGCTCGCCCGGAAAGCCTAGATGACAGTGATCGAGAGCCCGATGCCGCGGAGCGTCGGGAGAATGCTGCGTCCGCGGACGCGGCAGGCACTACTGCTTTGGTGCTTCCTCGCGCCATCGCTCGCGATCTTCCTGCTCTACCGGGTCATTCCCGTGATCTGGAATCTCGTCCTGTCGTTCCAGTACTGGTCGCCGCTCAAGGCTGCCGAATTCGCCGGCTGGGACCATTACGAAGATCTCTGGTTTGACGATGTGTTCTGGCAGGCGTTGTGGAACACGCTGATCGTCATTGCGAGTGCGCCTATCGGCATCGCGCTCGCTCTCGGTCTGGCCCTTCTGGTGAATGCCGACATCCGCGGCCGGAATGTCTATCGCACGATCATCTTTCTGTCCTATCCGCTGATGACGGTGGCTGTCGCCATCATCTGGCGCTGGATGTTCGACGAACGGGTGGGCCTCATCAATTATGCCGCGCGCACGTTCGATCTTGTCGACAAGCCAATTCCTTTCCTCAACTCGTTTACTTGGGCTCTTCCGTCGGTGATCGTCGCCAACATCTGGCAGATGCTGGGCTTCTACATGATCATCCTGCTGGCGGGCTTGCAGAACGTTCCTCGGGAACTGCACGAGGCGGCGGCGATAGATGGGGCGGGGGCATGGCACCGTTTCACGCGCATAACCTTGCCGCTGATCCGACCCTCGCTCTTTCTTGCCTTCGTGGTCGGCATGCTGAATTCGATCACGAGCTTCGACCTCGTCTACGTGATGACGGGCGGCGGGCCTGGGCGCGCCACGGAAATCCTCGTGACCTATATCTACAAGCTGGGGTTCGTGCAGACCAAGTTCGATGATGCGGCCGCAGTTACCATCGTCTTTTTCGTTCTGCTGATTTCCATTGCCTGGGCCGCCAACCGGTTCACGGGCGGCAATGCCGGCGCGGTGGAGACCGAGTGATGGGGCGCTATCCACGCTGGCCGATCCACTTTGCCTTGATCGGCGCGGGCATCGTCATGCTGGTGCCGTTCTATTGGGTACTGAAGACGAGCGTGTCGGGCGAGAACATCTATGCCTATCCACCGTCGATCGTGCCGCGCCACATCCATCCGTTCTTCTATATCGACGTCTGGTATTCGATTCCGTTCGCACGCTACTTCCTGAACAGCGTCGCCGTTTCGATGATCGCGGTGGTGTGCAACGTGGCTTTCAACGCCTTGGCCGGCTATGCGTTGACCCACGGCTTCCGCGGCAAGAACGCGGTCATGCTGCTCTTTCTGAGCTGCATGATGGTGCCCTTCCAGGCAACGATCATTCCGGCCTACCTCATTACCGGCAAGCTGGGCCTGCTCGATTCGTGGCTGGGGCTCGCCTTGCCTCAATGCTCGACCATCATCTGCATCTTCGTCTTCAAGTCGAGCTTCGACGCCGTGCCACGCTCCCTGATCGATGCGGCGCGCATCGACGGCCTGCCCGAGTGGCGCATCATCTGGCACATCATGCTGCCGCTTTCGCGATCGGCCATCGCCACCAATGTCATTCTGGCGTTCATCTGGTCCTGGAACAATTTCCTGTGGCCGCTGATCATGACCCGCTCTGCTGACATGCAAACCCTGCCTTTGGGTTTGGCCCGGTTCTTGTCCTATCAGGAGGACACGACCGGCGCGCTCTATGCCTTCTGCATCATGGTCCTGGCGCCGGGCTTGGTCCTCTTCTTGATGGCGCAGCGGGAATTCATCCAGGGGCTCACCTCAGGAGCCACCAAGGGATGAACCGTGCCAGCAAATGGAGGAGCATCCTCTCCAACCGCTTTGTTGTGGTGCCGGGCGTTATCGCGGTCGTGGTCCTCGTTTGGAACATCTATGTCGCGACGCACAACCACGGTGTCGTCATCGGCCGGGTGGTTGATGTGAACGGCAATCCCGTCGCCGATGCGACCGTCGCACTCTGGATCTTCAACTTCACGACTTATGAGGAGAGGGAGCATGTGACGACGGATGCTCGCGGAGATTTTCGCTTCTCCAACAATCCTTCGTACAAGCTCCAGATCAGTGCCGAGAAACCGGGCGTGGGGCGCTCCGATCGGATTCCCGTCTTCCTTTATTTCCGTTCTCAGGACATCGATCTTTCATCGCCGCTGCGGCTTGGCCGAAACTGATGCAAGCATCGGAATATGCACGCCACGGTCTTGACGCGGGAAAGGCGACGCGCGACGCTTCGTCGCATAACTAGGGAGACAGGAGGAGCGCCCCATGGATACTCGTTTCCTGCGTTGCCTGAGTGGTGTCGCGTGCTTCCTCGGTTTGATCGGCGCATGGGTCGCGCCCGCATCGGCGCAGGAAGGTCCCAAGCTCTACGTCTTCACTTCGGGCTCCCTCGGCGGGTTCCCCAAAGCGGCGCTTCAGATGGGCGCCCAGGGCAACATCGACTGGGCGCCGGTCAGCTTCTACGTGATCAAACATCCAAAAGGCATTGTGATGTTCGACACGGGCAACAACGACAAGACCATCACCGATCCCGACGGATGGTGGGGGCCGTTGGCCAAGGGCTTTGGTTTGAAGATGACCAAGGACGACGCCATTCCCGTGCAGCTCAACAAGATCGGGCTCAAACCCGATGACGTGAAGTACGTGGCTGTCGGCCACTTGCATCTCGATCACGGCGGCAATGTCGGCCAGTTCAAGAACGCCACGCTGATCGCGCAGGACGACGAGTTGAAAGCGGCGTGGTGGCCCGACGTCGGCTACTCCGTCTACTACATCCCCGGCGATTTCGCCGAGACCAAGAACATGAAGACGATCCGCCTGACCGGCGACTTCGACTTGTTCGACGATGGTACGGTGCGCCTGATCCGCGCGCCCGGACACACACCGGGCAGCCAATTCATGGTCGTGAAGCTTCCCAAGACCGGAACCGCGGTCCTGACCAGCGACTGCGTCTATATGACGGAAAGCCTGGACAAGAACTTGATTCCGCCAATTCCTGGTACTTGGAGTCCGACGGACTCGTACAATACCTACGCCAAGATCCGTCACTTCCGAGACGCGGATAACGGCAAGCTTTTCATTGGCCATGATGCCGAACTGTTCAAGGCGGCCAAGAAGGCACCCGACTTCTACGACTGAAGTGCAGGCGACCGATGCCCGTTCCTCTCCTCCCCAGCCTGGGGAGGAGGGCGAGATCGCTGTCGTCGCCCGCGGGGTGAGCAAGCGCTATGGCGCGACCCTGGCGCTCGCATCGCTCGATCTCGATATCCGATCGGGCGAGATTTTCGGCCTTCTTGGGCCCAACGGTTCAGGCAAGACGACATTCATCCGCCTGCTGAGCGGCTATTTGCTGCCGACGGACGGGCGACTCGAGATTTGCGGCCATAACGCGGTCGAACAGCCACAGGAGGCGCGGCGGCTAATCGGCTACGTCCCGGAGGCCGCGCCGGTCTATGGCTATATGAGGGTGCGCGAGTTCCTGATCTTCATGGCACGGCTACGCGGTATGACGGGCAAGGCTGTCGCTGATGCAGTCGACCGGGTAATCGCGGCCCTGGCGCTGGACGCAGTCGCCGACCGGCCGGCGCGCACGCTGTCGCGCGGCTATCGGCAGCGCACGGCGATCGCGCAGGCTCTCGTGCACGACCCGAAGCTCCTGATCCTCGACGAGCCGGCCAATGGCCTGGATCCGCGCCAGATCATCGAGATCCGCGCGCTGATCCGCGGCCTCGCCGGCCGGCACACCGTGCTGATGAGTTCCCATGTGCTGAGCGAAGTGGCGCGAATGGCCGATCGTGTCGGCGTGCTGCTTGACGGCCGGCTGAAGGGCATTCGCGACATGGCAGACACGCCGGACCTTGAAGCCTGGTTCCTGTCGCTGGCATGAGGACGCTCGGAGTTCTGTTGCGCAAGGAGCTGCTGGCAACCTTCGGGTCGCCAATCGCCTACACCGTTGCCGCTGTCTTCCTGCTGGTCTTGGGGTACACGTTCAGCCTGACGCTGTTTGCGACCAAGGTCGCCAACCTCATCTATATCTTTCACCAGATGTACGTGCTGACCATCCTCCTCGTGCCGGCGCTCACCATGCGGGCTTTCGCCGAGGAGCGGCGCAACGATACGCTCGAACTCCTGCTCACGGCGCCGATCGGCGAGGTCTGGATCGTACTGGCGAAGTTCCTGGCCGTGTTCGCGCTGGTGCTCGGCATGTATCTCGGAGCCATCGTCTACGCGATCGTGCTCGACGCGCACGGCTCGCCCGATTGGGGGCCGATCACAAGCGGGTATCTCGCGATCATCTGTCACGCGGCACTGATCGTCGCCATAGGGCTTTTCATGTCGAGTTTGACGGAGAACCAGGTCGTCGCCGCGGCGCTGACCGTCGGCACAGCTCTGATGCTGTGGTTCGCCGATTCGGTTTCCTATCTGTTGCCACCGCCCTTCGATGTACTGGCGATCAATCTATCGCTGATCGGGCATTTCCGACCCATGGTCACGGGATCGGTCTTCGTCTCCGATGTCTGTTACTTCGTGACGCTCGCGCTGTTGGCGCTGTTCCTTACCACCCGTCGATTGGCTGAGCGATGAGCGGGGAGCAATCCGGTTGGCTGGATGCCCTTTGGTTCGTGGCTTGCGTTGTCGCGCTGGTCGTGATGTTTGCAGCGGCGCTGCGTCTCAGGGTCTATGGCGCCGGCTGGCGGCGCTGGGCGCTGCGATTGGGTGTTATTGTGCTCGCGCTGGGCGCGACCCTCGCAGCAAATGTCGCCGTCTATCGCCACGACGCCCACCTCGACTTTACTCGCGAGGAGGCTTTCACACCCTCACGCGAGGCGACCGATATCGTGCGCTCCCTGCAGGAACCTGTGCAGGTCGTTTATTTCTACCAAAAGGAAAATGCCGCCGGGCGCGCTGCGGTCACCATGCTGGAGCTGCTGGAGCGGCTCAATCCGAAGCTGTCCGTCGAAGCGGTGGATATCGACCGCAATCCCGGTCGCGCCGGCGCGGCCGGCGTGCAGCTCTACAATACCGCGGTTATCTCCACCGCCACGCACCACCTGCAAGTGGTGACAACGGACGACCGGGAGATGGCGCTGGGCATTCTGCGCGCGCTGCGACAGCGTCAACCCGTCGTCTGCTTCGTCACCGGTCACGGCGAATACGACATCGACAATTTCGAGTTCCATACGCATTTCGAGGGCAGCCATACGCATAGCCACAACAGCGAAGGCGTGAGCCTGGTGCAGATGCAGCAGCACGGACTGGGCCGGCTGCGCCGAGCCATCGAGAAACTGGGGCTCGAACCACGCAAGGCCGAGTTGAGGCCTGGCCAGCCATTGCCAAAGGACTGCGCTGCCCTGATCGACGCCAATCCGCGCACACCGCACATCCCAGCCGAGGCCGATGTCTTGCGCCGCTACCTGGAGCAGGGCGGCAGCTATATGCTGCTGGTCGAGCCGGATTTTTCGATCGACCCGCGCGTCGCTGCTGTGCTCGCCGACGCCGGCGCGCGGGTTGGCGATGGCGTGATCGTCGACCCGCAAGAACACTATTTCACCGATGACCAGATGATCGCGATCACGCGTTATGCCAATCATCCTGTGACGCGAGCCCAGGCGCTATCGTTCTATCCGGGGGCGCGACCGGTCGAGCCAGCGCCGAGAGACGGCGTGAAGGCCGTTGCCCTGTTCGCCAGCAGCGCCAAGAGCTACGTCGCGGTCGACCGTATGCGCTACCACGAGGAGGCGGCGACGGCGACCAAGCGCGCCTATTCGCTGGCGGTAGCTGCGGAGGGGCGGCTCGTTGCAGGTGCGCCGCCGTACCGGATGATCGTCGTCGGTGACGCCGATTTCGCCAGCAACTCGTTCTTTCCCTACCTCGCCAATGCGGACATCGTTCTGGCCGGCATCTCCTGGCTGTTGCACGAAGAACGCCTGCCGACCCTGAAGCCGCCGGTCGAGGTGTTGCCGCTCGTGACGCTCACCAATGCTGAGGTCCGCTGGATCTTCATCCTGACCGTGATCCTGCTGCCGGGTGCCGTCGCCTGTGCCGGGCTGGGGGTGTGGTTGTGGCGCCGTCGCTGACGCGCCGACTCGCCTGGCCCCTGGCGGCGGGGATAGCGCTCCTTTTCGTCGTCAGTCTTGCACTTACCGGCAGGCGACCGGATGCGGGGCTCACGCCGTTCAAAGCGGCCGGTTTCATGACTGCATTTACGCCCGAGGAGGCGCAGGAGATTGAAATCACGTCCGGCGGAGCGATCTGGCGCTTTCGGCGTGACGACGGCTGGCATGCCGCCGATCCACCGCGACCGGTGCCAGCCGATGTCACCCAACGCATCGAGGCCGCGCTCCGGCTGCTGCGCAACTCCGGCCCCTTGCGTGTGCTGACGACGGAAGAGGTATCTAAAGCCGCCGAGTCCGAATATGCCTTCGGGCCCGAGAACCTGCGCGTCGCGGTGCGTGCCGGCAGCGGAGCGACGTTCCGAATTCAATTCGGCGGTCCCAATCCCCTGGGCGCAGCGCGGTATGTGCGTATCGAAGGCGTCGATGGCCTGCCGCTGATCGCGACGTACGTGATGGAGGCATGGGAGCAAGTGATCGGGGAGCGGCAGAAATGAAACGCCTGCTCGCCGCCTTGCTGTTCCTGCTGGCGGGCATGTCGGGCGCGCTCGCGCATGTCACCAGCACCGGGCTTGCCGTGCTGGAGGTGAACGAAGATCGGCTGTCGTATCATCTGACGCTCGTTGCGACGGAGCAGGACGAGGCTGCGGGCCGCATGCTGCTTGCGGCCGCCGATGGCGATGCAGGTGCTGCAGCGCGTATCGCGCAGGCCATGCGCGAGCATGCGCGCTTCTCGATCGCTGGCCAGGCGTGCAATCCCGGGCGTATCACCGTGCAAGGCTCACGCTCCGGTGACGACAAGGTGACGTTGGACATGGCGCTCGCCTGTCCGAAGTCCGCCGGGACGCTTTCCATCCGTGACGACTGGCCCGACGTCCTGGGCAGCCATTTCCAGACAGTGATGAGCGTGCGTATTGCGGGCAAGCCATCGGTTGAATTCGCCCTCGATGACAGTCGGCGGGAAGCTGATGTGGAACTCTCCGGCGCGACGCCGACGGGATGGCTGAGCTTCATCGCCATGGGCGCCGAGCACATCCTGAGCGGGCCCGATCACCTCCTGTTCCTGCTGGCGCTGCTCGCGCTGACGCGCGGCTTCTGGCCGATCGCCAAGATCGTCACCGGCTTCACGATCGCGCACAGTATCACGCTGAGCCTGGCGACACTGGGCATCGTCGATGTGCCGTCGCGCATCGTCGAGCCGCTGATCGCCGCCACGATCATCTGGGTCGCGCTCGAGAACCTGCTGGCACCGGCGCGAACGGCGCAACGCTGGCTGATCGCGGCGCTGTTCGGCCTCGTGCACGGTCTGGGTTTTGCCAGCGCGTTGACTGAACTCGGCCTGCCGCGCGCGGCCATGGTGCGTGCGCTGATTGGCTTCAATGTCGGTGTCGAGCTTGGCCAGCTGGCGTTCGTCGCTGTCGTCATGCCGGCGGTGGTTTGGCTGGCGAAACCGGGACGCATCGCGCGTCTGCCGCAGGCGCTGTCGCTGGCCGTCGCGGCGGCCGGCGCTTTTTGGTTGGTGCAGCGACTCCTTTTCGCCTGACTATCAAGGACCAACGATGCTTTGATAGGCCGAACATTCGGGGAGTTGTCATGTCGTTGGTTCGCGTTCTTGGGTTGGCCGTGCTCGCGGTCGGTATTGCCTTGCCGGCGGCCAGCCAGGGAATCCCCAAGGCCCAGTCGCCGGAGGAGGTCGGCTTCTCGTCGATCCGCCTCAAACGTCTGCCGGACCGTATCAATGAGGACGTGAAGGCCGGCAAGATTCCGGGAGCTGTCGTTCTCATCGCCCGCAACGGTCGGATCGTCATGTTCGATGCCTTTGGCTTCCGCGACCGCGAAGCCAAGGCGCCGATGCAGACCGATTCGATCTTCCGCATCGCCTCGATGACCAAGCCGATCACGTCGGTGGCGGCGATGACGCTGGTCGAGGAAGGCAAGATGTCGCTCGCCGATCCGGTGGCGAAATACATCCCGGCCTTCGGCGAGACCAAGGTCTCGGTGACCAAAAACAATCCCGACGGCACGGTCGAGATGGGCCTCGAACCGCAGGATCAGCCGATGACCATCGAGGACCTGATGCGCCATACATCGGGCCTGACCTACGGCGTCCAGGGCAGCACCAATGTGGTGAAGCGGTCCTACTACGACATGAAGGTGATGGACGGCGGCCAGACCAACGAGGAAATGGCGAACAAACTCGCGAAGCTCGCCTTGCTCTACCAGCCCGGGACTCGCTTCGAGTATTCCATGTCGACCGATGTGCTGGGCCGCGTGATTGAGGTCGTGTCCGGAATGCCGCTCGACAAGTTCATCGAGGAGCGGATCGCCAAGCCCATGAAGCTCGGCGACACCGCCTTCGAGGTCTCGGCCGACAAAAGGGACCGGGGGGCGCGTCCGCAGAAGGAGGGGCCAAGGAACGAGGCGCCGCCGATCCCCGACGTGACCACCAAGGCGACATGGAAGTCAGGCGGGGCCGGCCTGGTCTCCACCGCGGCCGACTATGCGCGCTTCCTGCAGATGTTCGCCAACGGCGGCGAACTCGACGGCGTGCGGGTCATTTCACGCAAGACCATCGATCTCATGACGGCGAACAATTTGCCGCCCGACATCAAGATGGGCGACGGCATGTGGCGACTGGGACCGCTGGAGCCCAGCGCTCGCATGGGGCAGGGCTTCGGCCTGGGCTTCGCCGTGCGAACCGACCAGGGCCGTAACCCGTTGGCGGGCTCGCCGTACGACTATCACTGGGGCGGCGTGTGGGGCACCTATTTCTGGCACGATCCACGCGAGCGCATGTATGTCGTGTTCATGATGCAGTCGCCGTCGATGAGTGAGCAGTACCACGCCGTCCTGCGCGACCTCGTCTATCAGGCCCTCGTGAATTAGCCGGTGAACTAAATCGAGGAGGAGGGGTGCAGCGGTCGCGTCGCTCCCCATATAGTAACGCCAATGACCAACGATGATCCCCGCAACTGGATGTGGTCGGAAGCGCTGCAGATGCTGGCGCGCGCCGAACGGCTGCATCGCCAGGTCTTCAATCCTCCCGTCGCGCTCCGTTCCAGTGGACCGGCCTGGGAGCCGCCGACGGATGTCCTCGAGACGGATGACTCTGTCCTGATCCTGATCGCCCTGCCGGGCGTGGACCCGGAGCAGGTCGAGGTTGCCATCCAGAACGGCACCCTGATCATTGCCGGCGAGCGCGTGCTGCCGCCGCAGCTCAGGATCGCGCGGATCCACCGGCTCGAGCTGCCGCAGGGCCGCTTCGAAAGACATATCCCGCTGCCCGCGGGACGGTATGAGACGCCGCAGACCGCCGTGGTGAACGGCTGCGTCGTGATCGAACTGCCCAAGGCCGGCCGGAGAACGCCATGACCCCGCCCGACGTGGCCACCAAGAACGATCAGCAGACGCAACATCCGTTGCCGACCGACGCGACGATCGTCGTGCCGATGCGCAACATGGTGCTGTTTCCTGAAGTCGTCCTGCCGATCACGGTCGGACGATCCTCTTCGGTCGCAGCGATCCAGCAGGCGGTACGCGAGCAGCGGCAGATCGTGCTCGTCCTGCAGCGCGACCCGCAGAACAACGATCCGGGCCCCGACGGTCTCTACCGTGTCGGCACTATCGCGAACATCCTGCGCTACGTGACCAGCCCCGAAGGCGGGCATCACATCGTCTGCCAGGGCGTGCAGCGGTTCCGGATCGACGAGTTCGTCGAGGGATACCCGTTCCTGCTGGCGCGCGGCCTGCATGTCGCGGAGCCGACAGCCAATGGGCCGGAGATCGAGGCCCGTTTCCTCGTCCTGCGCAATCAGGTCGGCGAAGTCTTCGATCTCCTGCCGCAGGCGCCACCCGAGCTGAGACAGACCGTTGAGGCCACGACCTCGCCGGGCCTGATGGCTGATCTCGCCGCGACCTATCTCGATTCGGAGCCGGCCGACAAGCAGGGGCTGCTCGAAACGGTCGACCTGGTGCCGCGTCTCGATCGCGTATCCAAGCTCCTGGCCCACCGGCTCGAAGTGCTGCGCCTCTCGGCCGAGATCGGCAAGCAGACCAAGGCGTCGCTCGACACGCGTCAGCGCGAAGTGCTGCTGCGCGAGCAGATGGCCGCGATCCAGCGCGAGCTGGGTGAGGAGGGCTCCAACAAGCAGGAGCTGGCCAATCTCGAGAAGGCGATCGAGGCGGCAAAGATGCCAACCGAAGTCGATACGGTGGCACGCAAGGAATTGCGCCGGCTGCAGCGCACGCCGGAGGCGGCGGGCGAATACAGCATGATCCGCACCTACCTCGACATCCTGACCGAGCTGCCGTGGGGGCCGCCGCAGTCGAAGGACATCGACATCGCCGAGGCGCGCCGCGTCCTCGATTCAGATCACTTCGGGCTCGAGAAGATCAAGCAGCGCATCGTCGAATATCTTGCCGTGCGCAAGCTCGCGCCTGAAGGCAAGGCGCCGATCCTGTGCTTCGTTGGGCCACCGGGCGTCGGCAAGACTTCGCTTGGCCAGTCGATCGCCCGCGCCATGGGCCGCAAGTTCGTGCGCGTCAGTCTCGGCGGCGTGCACGACGAGGCGGAGATTCGCGGCCATCGCCGGACCTATATCGGCGCCATGCCCGGCAACATCATTCAGGCCATCCGCAAGGCCCAGGCGCGCGACTGCGTCATGATGCTGGACGAGATCGACAAGATGGGCTCGGGCATCCACGGCGATCCGTCGGCCGCCATGCTCGAGGTCCTCGATCCCGAGCAGAACGGTACGTTCCGTGACAACTACCTCGACGTGCCGTTCGATCTCAGCCGCGTGGTCTTCATCACCACCGCCAACATGCTGGAGACCATTCCCGGCCCGTTGCGCGACCGCATGGAGATCATTGCGCTCTCGAGCTACACGGCAGGCGAGAAGCTGCAGATCGCCAAGCGCTATCTGGTGCGTCGCCAACTCGAGGCCAATGGGCTAAAGGCCGAGCAGGTGCAGGTCGAAGACGCCGCTCTCAGCCATATCATCGAGCATTACACCCGCGAGGCCGGCGTGCGCGGCCTCGAGCGCGAGATCGGGCGGGTGTTGCGCCACATCGCTGTCGAGGTTGCCGAAGGCTCGACCGGGCCCAAGCATGTCGACGTTGCCACGGTCGAGAAGATCCTGGGCGCGCCGCGCTTCGAGAACGAGGTCGCGATGCGCTCGACGGTGCCGGGCGTGGCCACCGGTCTTGCCTGGACGCCGGTCGGCGGCGACATCCTCTTCATCGAAGCGACGCGCACGCCTGGCGGCGGACGGCTGATGCTGACCGGACAGCTCGGCGAAGTGATGCGCGAGAGCGCACAAGCGGCCCTCAGCCTGGTCAAGAGCATGGCGGCCGCGCTGAAGATCGACCCGGCGAGCTTCGACAAGAACGACATCCATGTGCACGTGCCGGCCGGCGCCACGCCCAAGGATGGCCCGAGCGCGGGCGTGGCGATGTTCATCGCGCTCACATCGCTGCTCACCGGCCGCACCGTGCGCAGCGACACAGCCATGACCGGCGAGATCAGCCTGCGTGGTCTCGTGCTGCCGGTCGGCGGCATCAAGGAGAAGGTGGTTGCGGCGGCAGCGGCCGGGATCAAGCGTGTGATGTTGCCGGCGCGGAACAAGCGCGACTACGACGACATTCCCGAAGAGGTCCGCAAGTCGCTCGAGTTCATCTGGCTCGAACGCGTCGAGGATGCCGTCGCCAACGGCTTGTCGGCCTGATCGCCTGTCGGAAGATCAATTTCGCAGCTGCTGTTGGATGACGATGGCGCCAGCTTTAGGCTGCATTGCGTCCGTGTTGCAGGTCACTTGCTATAGGGCCAGGGGAAAGGTAACTGGCATCCAGCTTTTGAAATGTGCAGTGGGAGGAAAAACATGTCGGTAAGGCGTCGCCAAGTCCTGACTGGGTCGGCTGCGGGAGCGGTATCGCTTGCGAGTGGCCTTGCAAGTCCCGCCATCGCTGCGAACGAGCCCATCCGTATCGGCTACCTTCCGGCGTTGACCGGGCCGAGTTCCTCGACCGGCGTTGCGATGAATCGCGGCACTATTTTTGCGATCGAAGAGTTGAACGCCGCGGGTGGCATCAATGGTCGCAAGATCGAGTTGATCGTTCGCGACACTCAGAGCGATCCGACCAAGGCGGTGAACGGCGCCGCCGAGCTGATCCATCGGCAGAAGGTCAATATCATTTCGGGGCCGGGCAACTCGGGCGAGTCGCTCGCGGCGACACCGCTGATCGCGCGCGACGGCATTCCCCAGCTCCATCCCTGCTGGGTCGATACGCTGATCGACGTGAAGAAGTATCCGATGGCGTTCCGCAACGCGCCGACCAACTCGCAGATCGGTGCGGCCGCGAACCACTATGTGGTCGACGTGCTGAAGCGCAAGAAGGTCGCGGTCATCAGCGACACCACCGGCTACGGCACCGCCTCGGTCGAGACCTACGTGCCGATGCTGAAGGAAAAGGGCGCACAGGTCGTCTACCAGGCCAACATCGATGCGGCCAATCCCGACCTCAAGCCGGACATGCTGCGCATGCGCGACGCCGGCGCGGAGGCGATCATGCCGTGGAGCGTCAATGCGGGATTCCTGGCGCGCATCTGCAACACGCGCGGCAACATGGGCTGGGACGTGCCGATCGTCGGGCAAACGACGCTGGGATCGGGCCAGACCAAGGCGCTGCTCGAGAAGCCCGAGTACTGGAACAAGGTCTATTCGAACAATTTCAAGAATTGCTGCTACGGCGCCGACGGCAAGCTGCCGGCGCAGACGGCCGAGTTCGCCGAGCGTATCCGCAAGGCGAAGATCGACATGGCGGACACGCTGCTGTGGTGGATCGCCAGCGGCTGGGATGCGCCGCGCATGATCGCCGAAGCCGTCAAGGCAGCCGGAAGTTCGCCGAAGGAGATCACGGGCTACTGGAACCAGCTCAAGGGCTGGCCGGGCGTCTACGGGACCGTGCGCTTCACGCCCGAGCAGCATAACGGCTTCCTCGACGACGAGGTCGTGATGTGCGAGGTGAACTCGCTGCGCGACGGCGCCTTCAACCTGGCTCCAGGCTACGGAAGCTGAACCGATGCTGGAATCGATCGTCTCCTACGGCCTGGCGGTAGGAGCGGTCTACGCACTGATTGGCATCACATACAACGTGATGTTCACCGCCTCTCGCGTGTTCAGCTTCACGGCGGGCATGCTGGGAATGCTTGGCGGGGTGCTGGGCGCTCTGTTCATCGACCAGATGGGCCTGCCGGTCATCGTGGGCCTTGCCGCCACCCTGGCCTGCGGCGCCGTGATCGGCGTCGTGACGGAAATCGTGACGGTTCGGCCGGTCCTGAAGAGCCTCGAGCAGCACCTCTACGTGCTCTCGACGCTGGCCTTCGCGCTGCTCGTCCAGCAGTTCACCGCCATCGAATGGGGGACCGAAGCGCGGCCGTTTCCTCGCCTCTTCAAGATCGAGGCCGGATTGCTGGATCAGCAGTTCTGGCTGCCGCTGCTTGCCTGCGCAGTCACGGTCGTCGGTCTCGAGCTGCTCTATCGACGCACGCTGATCGGTCGGGCGTTCCTTGCGATCTCGGAGGACAACTATGCGGCGCGCGCGCTCGGCCTGCCCGAACAGTGGCTGCGGATCGCGAGCTTCATATTAGCTGGCATGATTGGCACGCTGGCGGGTTTCTCTGGCGGCGAGCTGCTGCTGGCCTTCTTCGGCAACCAGTCGATCCTGAATTTCTATGGCTTCGTGCCGGTTGCACTGGGCGGCATGGGCAGCAATCGTGGCGCCCTGATTGGCGGCCTCGCGCTTGGCGTCTTCCAGCAGACGGCGAATTTCCTGGTCGGCGGTGTCTTCGCAGCCGTTGCCGTGTTCGCGGTGTTCATCGTCGTGCTGCTGCTGCGGCCGGAAGGCCTGGCCGGAGCGTCGGGAGCGCGCCGGGTTTGACGGACACGACAGCGCATACCCGTCGGCCGAAGGGACATCGCGCGCCGCGATATGAAGGGCTGCTGCCCTTCGCTCTCCTGGCGATTGCCGGCGTTGCGCTGCCGCTGCTCGATGATTCCTACATCGGATTGATCGCTACGCGGGCCTGCATCTACTGGATCCTGGTGGCGGGCCTCAACCTGGTGGTCGGCTTCGCCGGCCAGATCGCGATCGGCTGGGTCGCGCTTCTGACGCTCGGCGCCTACACGACGAGCGTCCTGACGGCCGGCGCCGCGATGCCTGCTTTGCCGCCCTATCTCGCGCTTGCGATTGCCGCGGTCGCCGGCGCTGCCTTCGGCGTGATCGTGGGCCTTCCGGCATTGCGCCTGCGCACCTTCTATTTCGCCATGACTACGCTCGGCTTCGCGACCATCGTCACCCAGGTGGCGCTCGCCTGGAAGAGCGTGACGGGCGGCGGCATTGGCGTGGCCGGGCCGGTCTTCCCGTCGCCCTTCGAGCCCGGATGGGGCTTCTACTATCTGTGTTTCGGGCTGGCCGCGGTCGCGACATGGATGACGGCGAACATCGCCGCCAGCCGCTTCGGCCGCTCGCTTGTGGCGATCCGCGATGCCGAGGTCGCGGCGGAGGCCTCCGGCATCGCCAAGCCCTTGCTGCTGATGACGGTCTTCGTGTTCAGCGGAGCGCTGGCCGGAGTCGCGGGTGGGCTGTTCGCCTCGCTGCAGACTTACATCACGCCCGATGCCTTCACGTTCGATCTCTCGATCCTGTTCTTCATTGCCATCCTGATCGGTGGCCGCGGATCGATCATTGGGCCGCTGCTCGGCACCATCATCCTGACCGTGTTGCCCGAGTTTGCGGCGCCGCTCGTCGCCTGGTCGACGTTCCTTTATGCGGCGCTTCTGCTGGCGATCGTGCTCGCGATGCCGGGTGGCATTGCCGACCTTCTCGATTTCAAGAACCGTCGCCCATTGGAGCGGCATCGCGAGGTCGTCCCCCGGCCGGAGATGCTGACGCATCTGCTGGACGGCGAGGGTAGCGTCCTTTCGCTCTCCAATGTGGTGCTTGCCTTCGGTGGCGTGCGTGCGATCGACGGCCTCGATTTGGAGGTTCGGCCTGGCGAAGTCCACGGACTGATTGGCCCAAACGGAAGCGGCAAGACCACCACACTCAACGTGATCTCGGGCTACTACGCCCCGCAATCGGGTAACGTGCGACTGGGTGATGCCGTCCTGCCAAGCGGCGCAGCGCAACTGCGCGCGAGCCATCGCATCGCCCGCACATTCCAGACACCGAAAGTGATTGGTGGGGCGTCGGTGCTGGACAATGTGAAGATCGGCGGAACCATCGACGGCCACGGCAGCTTCGTCGAAGCGATGCTGACGTTGCCGCGCCACCGCCGTGACGAGGCCGTCCTGCGCGAGCGCGCGCTACTGGCTCTGTCCGTTGTGGGGCTCGAATCGCTGGCGGATGTCCGCGCCGACCGCCTGCAGCACAGTGAGCTCAGGTTCGTGGAGATCGCGCGGGCGTTGATGCTCGGCCCTTCGATCCTGCTGCTCGACGAGCCCGCCGCCGGACTGTCGGCAGAGGAGATCCGCCGGTTGGGTGCTCTGATCAAGGCGATCAGCCGCGCCGGGACGAGTGTGCTCCTGGTCGAGCACCATGCCGACCTGATCTTCGACATCTGCGACAGGGTGACCGTGCTCAATCTCGGCAAGGTGCTGGCTGCCGGAACGCCCGACGAAATCCGCTCGCATCGGGAGGTGGTCAGTGCCTATCTCGGCGCGTGAACCCTTGCTCGAAGTGAAAGATCTGGCCGCCGGCTACGGCAAGATCGGCGTGCTGCATGGCGTCCAGCTCACGGTTGGCGCAGGCGAGGCAGTCGCGCTGCTTGGGCCCAATGGCGCGGGCAAAACGACGCTCCTGCGCGCGATCTCAGGGCTGTTGCCGAGGACCGGCCAGATCCGCTTCGCCGGCAGGGACATGAGCTCGGCCGGACCGCGCGACGCTGTATCAGCCGGCCTGATCCATGTGGTCGAAGGGCATCGTGTCTTCACCCAGCTCACCGTGTTCGACAATCTTTTGCTCGCGGGTTACGGCATGCCGCGCGTGGCGCGTGCTCGGCAGGTGGAGGAGGCATTGGCCTTCTTCCCCGAGATCGCCGAGAAGCGCCGCAACCTCGCCGCCACGCTGTCGGGCGGCCAGCAGCAGATGCTGGCTGTGGCGCAAGGCCTGGTGCGCCGGCCGCGCCTTCTGATGCTGGACGAGCCGTCGGCTGGCCTGTCGCCGGTGCTGGTCGACCGGGTTCTGCTGGCAGCGACGAAGCTGCGCGAGGCGGGTACCGCGATCCTTCTGGTCGAACAGCTGATCGAGAAGGCGCTGGCGACGGCGGATCGCGTCTACGCCCTGGCGCGTGGCACGATCGTTCTCGAGGCGCGCACCGACGAAGCCGACCTCCCGAACCGCCTCGAGCAGGCCTATTTCGGGCAGGGCGCGCACGCGCCGCTGCAGTCGTAACGCCTTCAGCGTGCCGTGATGGCGTTGCGCAGCGCGATTGGCGCCGCCACGCCGGTTAAATTCTCGATGCCCTGGCCGGTGCCGCGCACGCGGATGGTGCCGAAGCCCAGCAGCCGGCCGAAGATCGATTGTTGGACGTCGACCGTCTCGACCTTGGCCATGTTCATCTCGATCGTGCGCCGGCTCAGGAAGCCACGCTTGTAGATCACGCGGCGGTCGGTGATGGCGAGCTCGGTGATCGCTTGCATGAACCAAGCCTGCAATGCGGCCAGCAGAGCCAACGCCAGCACCGCCCAGCCGACCATCCGCAGTGCGAAGCCGAGTTGCGTCGTCAAAGAGGAGGCGTAGATCAGGAGAACGATCCCGACGACCAGCAGGACGAACGCGCGGATAAAGATGATCCAGTGCAGTTTGCCGATGGCCTTGATGGTTTCGCCGGGCTGAAGGACCGAATTGACGTAAGACACGAGTTACTCCTGAAGGCGGCGGTTCAGCCGCGGGTAGCGAACAAGTCGGCGAGCGCACGATGGTCGGTCAACCAGGCCCAGTCGCCGTGACGCCGCGCGACGTCGAGTGCGCTCATGAATTCGACTGCGCCGAACGGGCGGCCGAAGACGTGGGCGTGGACCGTGATGTCGAGACAACCCGCCGGCCGGCCAAGGCGCGGCCAGTTGACGACAAGGCGCTCGAGGATCCGCGTGAAGGCATCGGGCTCGTTGCCGTAGCGCACATAGAGCGGCATGTCATTCACCTCCATGGTGAAGGGCATTGCCGTGATCGGCCCGGCCGATGTTTCGTGGCGGTAGGGCAGGTCGGAATCGAAGAAGTCGGCGTGCCACCGGAAGCTCGCTTTGGCGAGAAGCGTCGACGTGCGGTCGCTGGGCGTGCAACGCGGCGACAACCAGCCATCGGGACGACGGCCGGCACCGCGTTCGATGGTGGCGACGCAGCGGGCGAGATCGCGCTCCTCGTCCTCCACCGTCTGATAGGCCGGGATGATGTTCTGGCTCCAGCCATGTGCAGCGACGATATGACCTGCCTTGGCGATGGCGCCGAGCAGATCGGTATAGTGCTCGGCAAGGACGCCGCTGGTGTAGAAGACGGCACGAAGTTGCATCCGGTCGAGAATGTCGAGCAGCCGCCAGGCGCCGACCTTCGGCCCGTACTCCGCCCACGATCGCGCCTGCAGATCGAGTACGCCTGGTTTGAGCGGGTTGCCCATCGGGCCGATGCCCGGCGCCGAATCGTCGGTCCAGCCTTCGAGCATCACGCTGACCGAGATGGCCAACGGCCTGTCGGCAGGCCAGCCGGCGGGAAGAGGCGCACTCGCGAGCATCACCCTTTCTTAAGCACCTTTTCCTAATGCGGACAATGAAGCTTCCTCGTTTCTTGCCAACCCGGCGATCGTCTACGCTTGTCCGCAACGCAAACCGTCTTCAGGAGACCCTGAGATGATCGACCTGCATTATTGGCCGACGCCCA
>Ga0081455_10001172_pt1 | contig 32807 bp, 29 predicted proteins | sample TabmetS3T2R1_FD_70207 | JGI IMG/M metagenome (GOLD analysis project Ga0081455, IMG submission 70207) | Tabebuia heterophylla rhizosphere microbial communities from the University of Puerto Rico - S3T2R1 | ecosystem: Host-associated > Plants > Roots > Rhizosphere ...
GCGGGCGCCGCCGCACTGGCCGCGGTCCTGGCCCGCCCGGCCGACTTCGCCGGGCAGCGGATCGCGGTCATGTGCAGCGGCGGCAACGCCTCCGCCGCCGAGATCGCGGCGTTGGGCGGCTAGGGAGCGTCTGACGGATCATGGGAGCCAGGTCAGGAGTGCGGCGAGGGTGAGGCCGGCGAGGTAGTTGCGGGCCAGGCGGTCGTAGCGGGTGGCCAGCCCGCGCCAGTGTTTGAGGTGGCAGAAGCCGCGTTCGACGCTGTTGCGGCGGCGGTAGCGGGCGGGGTCGAAGCCGGTGGGTCGGCCGCCGGCGCTGCCGCGGCGGGTCCGGTTGGCTTTCTGGTCGGCTGGTTCGGGGATGGTGTGCGCGATGTGGCGGCGGCGTAGCAGGGCGCGGTTGGCTCGGGAGCTGTAGCCCTTGTCGGCGACCAGGTGGTCCGGTCGGGTCCGGGGGCGGCCGGGGCCGTGGCGGGCGACTCGCAGGGTGGCCAGCAGCGGGGCCAAGACGGTGGTGTCGTTGACGTTGCCCGGGCTCAGCAGCAGCACCAGGGGCCGGCATCGACCGTCGGTCAGGGCGTGCACCTTGGTGGTCAACCCGCCGCGGGAACGACCGATCGCATGCGTACTCGGCTCCGACGCGGCTGCCTGCCCGCTGCTGTGGCCGCGTTGGTCAGGCTGATTCCTGTGATTCGACCGTGCCCCCTGTGACCGGTTCGGCCAACGCGAAGGCTGGCGCCGCAGGCCAGGCCGGGCCGGCCACGGTCGCGGCGTTGCCGCCGATCCGACTCATCGCCGCCCCGTGCTGATGCACCCGCACCAACGAGGAATCGGCGCTGACCAGCCAGTCCAGGTCCCCGGCCGCATCCGCATCAGCCTGCGCCGCGGCCAACAACCGCGCCCACGTCCCGTCCACACCCCACCGCGTATGCCGCTCATAGGCGGTCTGCCACGGCCCGAACCGCTCCGGAATCTCCCGCCACGGCGACCCCGTCCGATACTTCCACGCGATCGCCTCGATCACCTGCCGATGATCACGCCACCGCCCACCGCGGCGCGGCCCACGGTCCGGCAACAGCGGCTCCAGCCACGCCCACACCACATCCGAGATCACCTCACGACTCACCCCAAGATCATGACCCACCCCAAGATCAAGATCCGTCAGACACTCCCTAGGGCTGTTGCTCACCTCCAAGCGGGTGTTCGCTGTTTCGGTCGGGCTCGCGGTCGCGCTGTGGGTCCTGGCAGTGGGTACCTTCGAGGGTGGCGGGGAACCGGCAAGAATAATCGCGCGCTCAGGCTGGACTGATTCCCTCACGCGCAGAACACCCAGGTTCGGCTTTGCGGGTTGGCGCCTATATCGGCTCTCATCCGGGCTCGCCCTTGGGCTCGCTCTCGGGCTCGCGGTCTGGTTCGCGGTCGGGCCTGTGCCCGGGCTCCTGTTCGGGCTCCTGCCCGTGATCGTGTTCGGGCTCGCTCAACCGGCTACCGGAGACGGCAGCCCGTCGGATCCGTTGACGGTGTGGCGTGCTGACCGCAACTACGGACTCGTGGTCGGACTGCTGGCCGGATTGACGGTGGGGGTCATGTTCCTCTTGGTCGGCGAGCTCTCAGCGGGGCTTGTGGCCGGGTGCGCGTGCGCCCTGACGTTCGGGATGATCTCGTCCGAGACGGCGCCGTTGGCGTTGGCCGGCCTGCAGCTGCGGTGCACGGCGGGGACGCCGGTGCGGTTGATGCGGTTTCTGGAAGACGCGCACCGGCGCGGTGTGCTCCGCACGGTCGGCGCGATCTACCAGTTCCGCCACGCCCGGCTGCATGATCGCCTCAGCCAACCAGCCCCGATGTAACTATCCTGCTGCCCCGGTGGTGCGGACGATCATCTTGCCGGTGTTGGCGCCGTCGAGGAGGTCGAGGAAGGCCTGTGGGGCGTTGCGGATGCCGTCGACGACTGTTTCGTCGTAGTGGATGGCGCCGTCGCGGACCAGCGGGCCGACCTCGGCGTGGAACTGGGCCTGCAGGTCGTTGTGGTCGCTGACCAGGAAGCCGCGGATGAACAGGCGCTTGGCCACGATCTGCGGCATGTTGCGCGGGGCCGGCGGCGGTTCGGTGGCGTTGTAGAGGGAGATCATGCCGCAGATCGCGAACCGCGCGTGTACGACCGCGGCGTCGATCGCCGCCTCCAGGTGCTCGCCGCCGACGTTGTCGAAGTAGACCTGGATGCCGTCCGGCGCCGCGGCGGCCAGCTGCTCGCGTACCGGGGCGTCCTTGTAGTTGAAGGCGGCGTCGAAACCGAGGTCGTCGACCAGGTGGGCCACCTTCGCGGCCGACCCGGCGCTGCCGACGACCCGCCCGGCGCCGCGCAGCCGGGCCAGCTGCCCGGCCAGCGAGCCGACCGCGCCCGCCGCGCCGGAGACGAACACGGTGTCGCCGGCCGCCAGCCCGGCCACGTGCAGCAGCCCGGCGTACGCGGTCAGGCCCGGCATGCCGAGCACCCCGAGGTACGCGCTGGGCGGGGCGACCTCGACGTCGATCCGCGTCGCCATCGGCGCCTCCAGCACCGCGTGCGTACGCCAGCCGAGCCCGTGCAGCACCCAGTCGCCCGGCGCGAAGCCGTCCGCGGCCGACTCCAGCACCTCGCCGACCGCGGCGCCGTGCATCGCGCGCCCCAGCCGGTACGGCGCGGCGTAGCTCTTCGCCTCGCTCATCCGCCCGCGCATGTACGGGTCGACGCTGATCGCCTGGTTCCGTACCAGGATCTGCCCCGGCCCGGGCGCCGGCAGGTCGACCTCCGCGACCTCGAAGTCACTCAACCGCGGCCGGCCCACCGGCCGTGACACCAACCGAACCTCGACCCCGCCATGCCCCATTGCCAGCCTCCTGCGCGCGACCCGGTCTCGGGATACTCCCGAATCGGTAACGGGCCTTGATACCCCGAATGGTTCGAGTTCACCATTCGAGGCGTCTCACGGGGATCCGGTGACGGGCGGAGGGGCCTTGACCACACGTGGATGGGTCGCGCTGTGTGCGGCGACCGCTCTGGTGGGGGCATTACCGGTCGCGACGGCGGGTACGGCCGCGGCGGCGGTGGGCGTGGCGGGGACGTTCACGCCGGTGGCGCCGGCGCGGATCCTGGACACGCGCACCGGCGTCGGGGCGCCCAAGGCCGCGCTGCCGGGCAACGGCACGCTGACCCTCGCGGTGGCCGGCCGCGGCGGCGTACCGGCCAGCGGCGCCGGCGCGGTGCTGCTCAACCTGACCGTGACCGCGCCGCAGGCCGCCGGCTTCCTCACCGTCTTCCCGCACGGCGCGCCCCGGCCGGTCGCCTCGACGCTGAACTTCGCCACCGGGCAGACCGTGGCCAACTCGGCGACCGTGCTGCTGCCGGCCGGCGGCAGCCTCGACGTCTTCAACGGCGCGGGCCGGCCGGCGCAGGTGATCGCCGACGTCGCCGGCTACTATGCGGCGGGTACGGCCAGCGTGCCCGGCGCGTACCACCCGCTCACCCCGTCCCGGGTGCTGGACACCCGCACCGGCACCGGCGCGGCGGCGGGCGCGCTCACCGCCTGGCATTCGGTCCTGGTGCGCCTGGCCGGCGTGGGCGGCGTACCGGCATCCGGGGTGTCGGCGGTCGTGCTGAACCTCACCGCGACCGCGCCCACGGCCGCCGGCCAACTGTCGGTGTGGGACGCCGGTCCGCTGGATCCGACCGCGGTCAACGTGCAGTTCGCCGCCGGGCAGACCATCGCCAACCAGGTGGTCGTCCCGCTCGGCGCCGACGGGCGGATCGGGGTGCTGAACGCCAGCACCGAGGGCACCGTGCAGGTCGTCGCCGACCTCGCCGGCTACTACCTGGGCGGCGGCACACCGGGCGCGGCGGGCACGTTCCAGGCCGTGCCGCCGGCGCGCATCCTCGACACGGCCAGCCAGGACGGTACGGCCGGCACCAGCGTGCCGGCCGGCGGCAGCGTGACCGTACCGGTCGGCGGCGGCAACGGCGTACCCGCCTCCGGGGTGTCGGCGGTCGCCGTCGGCATCAGCGTGCTCGACCCCGGCAGCACCGGCCACGTGACCGCCTACCCGAGCGGCAGCGCCCGGCCGGGCACCTCCAACCTGAACTTCGCGGCCCACCAGAGCGTCGCCAACCTGGCCATGGTCCCGGTCGGCGCGGACGGCCGGATCGTGCTGGCCACCACCTCCAGCGCGCCGCTGTCCCTGCGCGCGTACGTCGTCGGGTACGTCCGCGGCGCGAGCCCGGCGGCGCTGCCCACCATCGCCACCGTGGCGGGTTCGGGCCGCGCCTGCGGCGACGGGCTGCCGGCGACCCAGGCGTGCCTGCGGCTGGCGCCGGACAACACCGGCCTGGCCCGGGACACCGCCGGCAACCTGTACCTCAGCCAGGCCCGGGCCGGACAGGTGCGGCGGGTCGCCCCGGACGGCACGATCGCGACGATCGCCGGCACCGGGCTCAACGCGGCGCTCACCGGCTCCATCCAGGACGGCAGGGTACTGAGCGGGCGCTGCCAGGTGCTCGGCGACGGCGGCCCGGCCACCCGCGCCTGCCTGTCGCTGCCGACCGGGCTGGCCACCGACACCGCCGGCAACCTCTACATCGCCGACTCCGGCGACAGCCGGGTACGCCGGATCACCCCGGGCGGGACGATCAGCACGGTCGCCGGCAACGGCACGTACGGCTTCTGCGGCGACGGCGGCCCCGCCACCGCGGCCTGCCTGGCCGATCCGGAGAACATCGCGTTGGACGGCGGCGGCAACCTCTACATCAGCGACCGGAACGGCGGCCGCATCCGCAAGGTCACCCCGGCCGGCGTGATCAGCACCATCGCCGGCACCCGGACCGTACCCACCTTCCGGCCACTGCCCTGCGCGAGCGACGGCGACGGTGGACCGGCCGCCGCGGCCTGCGTCAACGTCCCGATGGGCATCGCCGTCGACGCCGCCGGCACGGTGTACGTCTTCGACGGCGGCACCCTGCGGCTGCGCCGGATCAAGGCCGGCACGATCACCTCGCTGACCGCCGCCCCGACCGGCGGCTGCCCCACAGACGACAACGTGCCGGCGGCGCAGGCGTGCGTACCCGACGTGGCCGGGGTCGCGGTGGACGGCGACGGCCAGGTGTTACTTGCCGACAAGTTCAGCGTGCGGGTACGGCTGATCCGGACCGACGGGGTGATCACCACGCTCGCCGGGAACGGCAGCGTCGAGTTCTGCGGCGACGGCGGTCCGGCGACCTCGGCCTGCCTGGGCCGGCTGTCCGGGCTCACGGCCGCCGCCGGCCGCGTCTACCTCGCCGACCAGACGCGGGTACGCCAGATCGACGGCGCGCACGTCATCGACACCGTCGCGGGCAACGGGTCGATCTCGGCCTGCGCCGACACCGACGCGCCGCACCTGTGCCTGTCCGGCCCGACGGGGATCGCGGTCGGCCCGACCGGCGAGATGTTCGTGGCCGACGGCGCCGACGGGCTGCGGGCGATCGCCCCGGGCGGCGCCACCCGGGTGGTCGTGCCGGGTCCCAGCGCGCCGAGCGGCGAGTGCGCCGGCACCGGGGACGGCGGCCCGCCCGGCGCCGGCTGCGTCTTCGCCACCAGCGTGACGCTCGCGCCCTCCGGCGACCTGTACATCTCCGACAACACCAACGCGCGGCTGCGCAAGCTCACCCCAGCCGGCGTGCTCAGCACGGTCGCCGGCACCGGCAGCACCGGCTACTGCGGCGACGGCGGCCCCGCGAACCAGGCGTGCATAAGCCCGGAAGCCGCGGCCGTGGACGCCGCCGGCACGATCTACCTGGCCGACGCGTTCCACGACACCATCCGCCGGATCGGCACCGACGGGGTCATCACGCGGTACGCCGGCCTGGTGCCCGCGCCGGACGGCACACCCTGCTCGTTCAACGGCGACGGCGCCTCCCCGCCCGGTACCCCGGCGCTCCAGGCGTGCCTCGGCGGGCTGGAGAGCGTGGCCGTCAGCCCGCAGGGCGCGGTGTACTACACCGAGTCGACGGCGCACCGCGTGTCCCGGGTGGATGCGTCCGGGGTCGTCCGCACCGTCGCGGGCAACGGCACCGGAGCCTCCTGCGGTGATGGCGGCCCGGCGGCGGCGGCCTGCCTGCACTTCCCGCGGGCGCTGGCCTTCGATCGCGCCGGCGGGCTGCTGATCTCCGCCGACGTCCAGCTGCGCCGCGTCGACCCCGCGGGGACCATCAGCACCGTGCTCGCCAGCCGGGACGGCGAGGACTGCCTGTTCAACTTCCTGACCGAGTCCGGCTGCGTACGCCCGGGCGCGCTGACCGTCGACAGCGCCGGCCGCATCCTGTTCCTCCCCGTCGGCCAGGGCCTGGTCCGCGCGCTCACCCTGCCAACCTAGGTGTGCACCTAGAGGCACCTGCCGGGTGCGTAATTGTGCGTGCGGCGCGGCGATGTGGTGGGCAACACTTCGGCGGTGCGAGACGGGCCGCTGGTGGGCCGGGATGCCGAGCAGGCCGCGCTGGCCGGGGCGTTCCGGAGCGCCGCCGCGGGCGCGCCGCAGCTGTGCGTGGTGAGCGGGGAGAGCGGGGTCGGCAAGACCACGCTGGTACGCGCCGCCACCGCCGCGATCGGCGCGGCCGGCGGGCGGGTGCTGTCCGGCGGGTGCGTGCCCGCGGCGGCCGGTGAGCTGCCGTTCGCCCCGATCCTGGAGGCCTTCCGCGGCCTGCCGGAGGGGCTGCGGCTGCCCGGCGGCGAGGCCGGCCCGTCCAGCCAGGCCAGGATGTACGAGCTGTTCCTGGGCGAGCTGGGCACGCTGGCCGCCCGGCAGCCGCTCGTACTGGCCGTGGAGGACCTACACTGGGCCGATCAGTCCACATTGGACCTGCTGGCCTTCCTGGCGCGGAACCTGCGGGCCGAGCCGGTCCTGCTGCTGCTCACCTGCCGCAGCGACCACCTGGCGCCCGGCGACCCGGTCCGCGGCTGGCTGGCCGAGGTGCCGCGGCTGCGGCCGGTACGGCGGTTGGAGCTGGCGCGGCTGGACCGGGCCGGCACCGCCGCGCAGATCGGCACGCTGCTGGGCGTACCGCCGGAGCCCGGCCTGGTCGACGCCGTACACGCCCGCTCCGAGGGCAACCCGCTGGTCACCGAGTCGCTGGTCCGCGCCGCCGGCACCGACCTGGCCGCGATCCCCGGGTCGCTGCGGGAGCTGGTCCTGGGCCGGCTGGCCGCGCTGCCCCCGCACGCGCACACGCTGCTGCGGCTGAGCGCGGTCGCCGGCAGGCAGGTACGGCACGGGGTGCTGGCCGCGGTCGCCGACCTGCCCGAAACCGCTGTGCTGTCGGCACTTCGGGCCGCGGTGGACGCGCATGTCCTTGTGCCGGAAGGGGATTCGTACGGGTTCCGGCACGCGCTGATCCGCGAGGTCGTGTACGAGGACCTGCTGCCGGCCGAGCGCAGGCACCTGCACGCCACCCTCGCGCGGGCCCTGACCGACCGCGCCGACCTGCGGGCGCCGGACCCGGCCGGGCACGCCGCCGAGGTGGCACATCACTGGTACAGCGCGGGCGACCTGCGGCAGGCGCTGCCCGCGACCGTACGCGCCGGCCTCGCCGCCCTGGACCGGTACGCCTTCGTGGAGGCCCGGCACCACCTGGAGCGCGCGCTGGACACCCTGCCGTCCCCGCCGCCGCCGGGGGTCCCGCCGCGCGCCGAGCTGGCCGCGGCGGCGGCGCAGGCGGCGTACCTGCTGGGCGAGGAGGACCGCGCGGTCGTGCTGACCCGCGAGGCGTACGCGAACACCGACCCGGCGGCCCAGCCGCGGCGCGCCGCCCAGTTGCTGAACCAGCTCGGGCGCAGCCAGTACGCGGCCGGGCGGCGGGCCGAGGCGGTGGCCGCGTACCAGGAATCGCTGCGGCTGATGCCTGCCGAGCCGGCCACGCCGGAGCGGGCGCAGGCGCTGGCGGGCCTGGCCAAGAGCTACGTCGCCTGGTCCGACATCGCGCGCGGGCGGGCGTACGCGCTGGAGGCGATCACCGCGGCGGCACTGGCGCGTGCCACCGCCGAGGAGGGCCGCGCCCGGCACGCGCTCGGCCTGGCGCTCGCCCACGGCGGCGACATCGACGCGGGCCTGGCCGAGCTGCGGCGCTCGCTGGAGATCGCGCGGTCGCTGGAGGATCCGGACGCGGTCGGGCAGGCGTACATCAACACCTGCTACGTGCTGAGCCTGGGCGGGCGCAGCGAGGAGGCGATCCGGGTGGCCCGCGAAGGGCACGTCGAGGCGGTACGGCTCGGCGTCGGCCGGCAGTACGGCGGGTTCCTGCTGGCGAACGCGGCCGGCGTGCTGTTCTGGTGCGGCCGGTGGGCCGAGGCGGCGGCCGACCTCGCCGCGGCGGAGGCGTCCGGTACGCGCGGCACGCGGGCGTACTCGCTGCTGCTGAACGCCGCCCGGCTGAGCACCGGGCGCGGCGACTTCGCCGGGACCCGGCGCACGCTGGCACGGATGGAGCGGCTGCTGGACGGCGGCGGGTTCACCTCGTGGCGGCGCAGCTACCTGGAGCAGGTCGCCGAACTCGCCGTCTGGGACGGGGATCCGGCCCGGGCCCGGGCGGCCGTGGCCGAGGGCCTCGCCCTGTACGCGCAGGCGGGCGAGCCGCAGTTCGCCGGGGCGCTGCTGGCGCTGGGCCTGCGCGCCGAGGCGGACACCGCCGAGCGGGCCCGGGCCGCCCGCGACCCCGACACCCTGGCCGCCGCCGTCGCGGCCGGCGACCAGCTGCGCGAGCACCTCGACGCGCTCGCCCGCGACCACGGCGTACTGCCCGAACACCGTGCGGAGACCCTGACCTGCCAGGCGGAACTGTCCCGGCTGCACGGCCCGGCCGACCCCGACCTGTGGCTGTCAGCGGCCGCCGCCTGGGACGGCCTGTCCCGCCCCTTCCCCGCCGCCTACGCCCGCCTGCGCGCCGCCGAAGCCCTCGTCGCCACCGACCCGCCGGCCGCGACGCGCGCCCTACGCGTCGCCACCGCCACCGCCGACACCCTCGGCGCCCATCCCCTGGCCACCGCCTGCGCCCGCCTGGCCCGCTGGCACCGCCTCACCGTGGCCGCCGACGCACCCACCGCCACGCCGGCCCCCCGCCCGCCGCTCACCCCGCGTGAACGCGAAATCCTCGCCCTGGTCGCCGACGGCCACTCCAACGGCCAGATCGCCCGCCTGCTGGTGATCAGCCCCAAGACCGCGAGCGTCCACGTCTCCAACATCCTCCGCAAACTCGGCGCCACCGGCCGGGCCGACGCCGCCCGGATAGCCCACCACCTCAACCTCCACTAGTGCGCTAGCCCGGGTGATCAACGCCCAGGTACCCCCGGAAACCCACCAACAAGTCGGCGTTGATCATGGACGGTGCGGCCGGTGACCGTTACCGCTAGGGCGCGGCCGTTCCAGGACTGATTCAGGCCGGTTCCATCCGGCCCGGCTACGGTCCTGCCCACGGGACAGTCGGAGGTCACGATGGAACAGCCCAGCGAGCCGGACCCGGCGCGGCACGGTTGGTGGAGCGCGATGCTTCTCGGCGCCGGCATCGCCCTGGCGCTGGGCGGCGCTACCGGACACCCGCACCGGACGGTCGCGACCACCACCGTAACCGCGGTCAGCGGCCCGACCTGCCCGGACTTCGGTTGCGGGGCGAACCACAACCAGGTTCTCCTCTAGAGGGGGCTGTGGCACTAAAGATAGCGTGACCCGAAGATTACTGATCGACTACACTGGGGCGGGTGAGCAACGCCAGCGGTGTGCCGGGCTTCCCGGCTGAGGGGATCCGGGAGCGCAAGAAGCGTCTGACTCGGGAGTTGATCTCGAATACGGCGACGCGGATGTTCCTGGCCGAGGGCTTCGACGCGGTCAAGGTGACCGACATCGCGCGGGCGTGCGACGTGGCGGAGAAGACCGTCTACAACTACTTCCCCACCAAGGAGTCGCTGCTGCTCGACCGCGAGGAGGCGATGGCCGAGTCGATCAGGCAGGCGCTCGCCCCGCCCGCGTCGCAGCCGCCGATACAGGCGGCGGTCGGCCTGCTCGCCGTCCAGCTCGACGCGATCCTGAGCTCCCTGCCGGCCGGGCGTCGGGGCGTGACGACCCTACGCCGGTTCGCCGACCTGCTGGACTCCACGCCGTCCCTCCGCGCCGCCCAGCGCGACATGGACACGCGGCTGGTCGGCGTGGCGGCCGACGCGATGGCCGCCAGGGCCGGTGTGCACCCGGACGAGCCCGAGGTCCAGATCGCCGCGCAGGCGATCATGGGCCTGTGGCGCATCCAGTTCGCCGCGCTGCGCCGCTACACCGCCGAGGGCGTGGGGGTGGCAGACGGGCTGCGGGAGAAGGTCACCGCCGACGTCCAGCGGGCCGCCCGGCTCATCGACTCCGGGCTGTGGACGTTCAACAGCATCGTGTCGGCCCCCGGTGACCGTGAGCGGTTGGCCGCCGCCGGCCTGGCGGCGCAACGCTCGGCTCGGCAGGTCACGGCGGCGCTCCGTCGCGCCCGCAGCACGGTCCACCCAACCAAGTGACGGCAAGATCTTATATAGTGGCTGTAAAAATGCAGCTACAGTGGTCAATCGGAGGACGCCGTCATGAGTGAGATGCGGATTGTACGGGAGTACTCGCAGCCCCGACCGGTGGTGTGGAAGGCGCTGACAGATCCCGCGCTGAGTCCGCTGTGGACGGCGACCGGGCGCGGCGGCCGTCCCGAAGGTTTCAAGCCTGAGGTGGGCACCAACTTCAGGTTCGTCGGCAAGCCGTTCCCCGGTTGGGACGGGATCGTCCGGTGCCAGGTCCTCGCCGTGGCCGAGCCGGGACTGCTCAGGTACGACTGGCGGAACAAGCCGGACGACGAGCCGACCGTGGTCACCAACCTCCTCGAGGAAACCCCGGATGGCGGCACCCGACTCACCTGGGAGCACACCGGGTTCCGCGGCATCGGGGGACTGTTCATGTCTCGGCTGCTCGGTCGCGTACGGCGCACGATGCTGACCAAGGGACTCACCGCGCTCCTCAACGACCTGGACGAACAGGGACAGCTACGGCCCTGATCGAGCGGCCCTAGAAGCGGTGCGGGCGGCAACCTGACAGGGCCGGCTGCGCGGTGCCGTCGACCAGCTCCCGGGCGACCAGGCGGCCCACGGCCGCGGCGAGGGTGACCGCCGAGTGCATCACCGCCAGGTAGAGGCCGGGGACCTCGGCGACCGGGCCGATGATCGGCTCACCGTCGGCCGGCATCGGGCGCGCCCCGATCCGGGTGCTGAGCAGCTCGACGCTGCCGGCGCCGCGGAAGGTGGACCGGACCGCAGCAAGGGTCTGGTCGGGCGAGTCGGCGGCGGCGATCAACCGGTCCGCGGCGACCTGCCGCAGATCGAAGTCCTCGGTGTTGACCACGGTGCGGACCAGGCCGGCCGGGGCGCTGAGCCGGAACAGCGGCGACGGCGAGGGTTCGACCGGGACGCGCACGCCGAGCGGCGCGGCCAGCGCGGCCGTGGCGACCCCGGCGGCCAGCACCACCGCCGTACCGGGCAGGGGTCCCGCCGCCGTCTCCACCCCGGCGATCCGGCCCGCCGGATCCCGCCGCAGCGCGGTGACCGGCGTGTCCAGGTGTACCCGGGCCCCGTGGTCGCGGGCCCCCGCGACCAGCCGCCCGGTCACGCCGACCGAGTCGACAGCACCGTCACCCGGCGCCCACACGGCCCACTCCGGCGGCTGCCGGAGGGCGGGCTCGAGCACCGCCACGGTGGCCGCGTCCACGATCGCCTGCCCGGGCCCGGCCTGCGGCGCGCTGCCCTGCCTGTTCCAGCTCAGCGAACCGGACCAGGTCACCGGCAGTCCGGGCAGCTCCACCCCGAGCCGGTGGTACTCCGCCGCCGCGGTGGCCCGCAGCCCGGCGGCCGGACCCGTACGCACACCGAAGGCCGCGACCCAGGCGAAGGAGTCCGCCGTCACCCCGGCACCCGGCCGCCCGGCCTCGACCAGCGTCACGGCGGCACCCGCCCGGGCGGCGTGATAGGCCACCGACGCGCCGACGATGCCGGCACCGACGACGACCACGTCCCCCCTACTCACCGGCAGCCCCCAGCAGGACGGCCCGGTGCTGCCAGGCCAGTCGCAGGACCGCGGCGGCCGCGGCCTGGGTCGGCTCGTGGGTGGCGTACCGGTCGGTGGTCTGCGCGGTGAAGGGTACGGCGGCGGTGACGGTGCCTTCGGCGTTGGCGGCGACCGTTGCGCTGAACAGGTTGTCGTAGGTGCGTGCGTCGATGACGACGGTGGTGAGCAGGTCGGTGGCGAGGGTGAGGGGGTCGACGCCGAGACCGAGGCAGTACGGCCGGATGTGGCCGGCGTGGATCGCGGCGGTCATGGCGGCGGCGAAGGGCCATGCCTCGTAGTCGATGGGCGCGGTCTCGGTGCCGTACTCCTCCTCGGCGCCGAGCAGTTCTTCGGCGTACTCGCGGACCATGCCGCGCCACAGGTCGAAGTCGTTGGCGATGTTCCATTCCTGCGGCCCGGCGGGCTGGAAGACGCCGACCGGCAGCACCTGGTACATGCCGCCGGCGTGGCCGACCGTGGCGGCGTCGCGAGCGTGCAGCGGGAAGGTGGCGGTGCCGTTCTCCCGGTCGTACCGCAGCGTGAGGGTGGTGATCGCGAGGTTGACCGGGCGGCGGGTGAGGTCGCAGGGGTCCCCGATGGCGGTACGGAACGGCTGCGCCGCCAGCTCGCCGAGCGTCGCCGCGGTGTACTCGTGCGCCACCGCATCCCCCACGTCGGCGCTGTCGAAGTACGTACCGGCGCCGAACACCAGCGCCGGCGCGGTGGCGAGGTCCGCCCCCAGCAGCCGGTACGTCGGCAGATCGGCGAACACCGCGGGCGCGGCCAGCGCGGCAGTGGCATCGGAATACCGGGCGTACCCGTCCGGCCGGAGGTGGGCGGTGACCGCCTCACGCCCGGTCAACGCCGGCGGCGGCGCGCCGTCCGCATACCGCAGCGCGATCCGGTCCAGCGGCACCGGGCCAGCAGGCAGCCAGTCCACTGTGGACAGCAACGGCGTACCGGCGGCGTACGTCGCGTCCGGATACAGCCCGGTCGCCGAGATCGCCAGCTCGTACCGGCGATCACGCAGCTCCCGGCGAACCCGCAGCCAGCCCCGATCGTCCACATAGGACAGGTTACCGGCTGGGTCTTCCAGGACTGCTTCAGCCCGGTTCCACCCTGCCGGCCTACGGTCCCGCCCATGGGACAGTCACCGGTCACGAGGGAACAGCCCAGCGCCCAGGCGCGGCACGGTTGGTGGAGCGCGATGCTCCTCAGCGCCGGCATCTGCCTGGCAACCGGCGGCGCAGCCGGCCACCCAGCGGCAGCGGCCGCCACGACAGCGATCGGCGGCCCCATCTGCCCGGACTGGGGCTGCGGGGCGAACCACAACCAGGTGCTCCTTTAGCCTGGGCGCGTGGCGGACCAGCCGAACACTCTGGAGATCACCGTCCGCAGCCTGGACGGCCTGCGCCTGGCCGGCACGGCGGTGGTGCCGACGGGTAGGCCGGTTGGCGCCGCGGTTCTGGTGCACGGCGGCGGTGTGACCCGCGAGGAAGGCGGCTTCTACACCCGCTTGGCGGCGGGCCTGGCGGCCGCCGGGATCGCCTCGCTGCGGTTCGACTTCCGGGCGCACGGCGACAGCGAAGGCCGCCCGGAAGATGTGACCATCGCCGGCATCGTCAACGACATCCGGGCCGTGATGGATCAACTCCAGTTCCTGCTCGGGGATGAAGCTCCGATCAACCTGATCGGGGCGAGCTTCGGCGGCGGTATCACCGCGTACGCCGCTGCCCGATACCCGAAGCGGGTGCGGCGGCTCGTCCTCATCAACCCGCTGCTGAACTACAAGAAACGCTTCATCGACGACAAGCCGTACTGGCACGACGACCGCATCGACGAGTACGCCGGCGCCGAACTGACCGCGGACGGCTTCCTGTCCCACTCGCCGACCTTCAAGCTGGGCAGGACCCTCCTCAACGAGGTCTTCCACCTGCAACCACACGCCGCCCTCGGCGCGATCGAGGCACCGACCCTGTTCATCCACGGCACCCGCGACACGTTCATCCCGGTGGAGTCCTCGCGCTGGGCCGTCAACCAGATCGAACCCGAGGCGAAGCTGATCGAAATCGACGGCGCCCAGCACGGCATCGCCGTCCCCGACGACCCGCACTACCGCAACCCGCAAACCCGAGCCTGGCAAGCAAGCGTCATCGAAACCATCACCACCTGGCTCACCAACTAGCCCGCTACGGCGTCCCGCAGCTCCCGTACCGCCGGCCGGGTGGCCCACGCATCGAGCTGTCGCACCAGACGATCCAGCTCCCGCAGTGTGCGGGTCGAGTTGGTCGCCGTGGCAATCGAGTGTGCCTCCATGCCTGCTGCCGCTGCCTCGTCAGGTTCCTTGGCCGCCGCCAGGGCTGACCCCTGCAACGTCATGAAATAGCCGTAGTCGCGGCTGGAGAAGCTCGCCTTGCTGAGATGGCTGCGGTAGATGGCGACGGCGTGGACCGGCCGACCGGCCTCGCAATAGCAAATGGCGGTCTGCATGGCCAACAATGCACCCTGGTAGTGCGGGCTGACCTGACCGTCCGCTGCGACGTCGGTCGCAAGCAGTTGGTGCGCCCGATCGAGCTGCCGCTGCACCTGGTCGAATGAGTCGCCGAGCATCGCGTGACCGCGTGCATGCTGCTGTGCGGCCTCAGCCCGCACCCTGATGGGCATCAGGTAGGTGCTGCCCTGCAATGCTTCGGTCAGGGTGAACATGCGAATCGCATCGCGCTGGTCCCAGGCGGCCTGGCTCTTCTTAAGAAGGACATAGCCTTGCATGGCGCTGTCACCAGCCGCCTGGGCCCATTCCATCGCCCGATCGCGCCAGTATTCGGCCAGGGCAGGCGTACCACAGTCGCGGTACAGCCAGCCAGCAAACTCCGCGCTGCGGGCGCCGACGGTCAACAGTTCTTTGCGTACGTTGGGCCTGACCTGACGAACGCCTCTTTCGACCGCGGCGACGATCCCCAGCGTTGTGGGCAGGCTGGCCCGCGGACCGTGTGTTCCATCCTCCATCGCGCAGGCCGCCAACCGGTCGCCGAAGTAGGTGACCACTGAGCTGTCCAGGTACCGGCGTGCGTCATCGAAAGCGGCAGTGAGACGGCGGAGCTCGTCCACGTTGAGCGCGGGCGCGCCGAGCGTGGCAAGTCCGTGGATCAGCAGCGTCCGGCGCTTCACATCCTCATCCAGTTCGTCCTGTAACCGATCGCCAACCGCCACCTGCCACTGGCGAACGCGTGCCCGCCGTTCGGCCTGTGCGGCACGTGCCACCGCGTCGCGGCGTCTGCGGTGAGCGGCCTGTAGATCGTCGTACCCGGCGACGAACATCGCACCAGTCCCGAGCGCCAGGTCGCAGCGCTGCCAGAAGTCGCGGGGCACGTTCTGCCGGCCGACTTCGACGTTGGCGACGGTGCTGCGAGCGTAGCCGGTCATCGGCGCGAACGCCGTCTGGCTGTAACCGGCCGCTTGCCGCCGCTCGGCGAGCCGCCGACCGAGGGTCACGCGCAGCGCGGTCGTCTCATCCGGCTCGGTCACCGCCGACTCCCTTCGGTCCGGAGAGCAGGCGACTGGATTGTCGCAGATCGCTGTTGCTGATGTCCGACAGGCGGGACGGCAGCGTTAGCTGGTCTCCAGCGAATAGGCCGGACGGCGGCGGAGACCGATCCATAGGAAGCGGAGATGATCGCCATGAGATAATTCGCCGAATCAATTCCCCGGCCAATTCCCGGAGTCGTATATGCCGCACGCGCCATTCGGTTTCGTGATGACCGAACACCCTTCCTGGACAAGGGTTGGTTCGGTGCGTCAACGCGTACTCGCCATGACGGGCGGCGCGCGCTGCGTTCTCACGGTCGAAGGTGCCAGCCTCGCGCATTCCTGGCTGGGCGGTGCCAGTGGCCCGGTGCGGGTAGGCAGCTTCGCCCTAAATCGCGAGGCGATCGCTGCGCCGGAACTGGCCAGCGCGCTGGCGGGCCTCGGTCGGGTCGGGCGCGTGCCCAACGCCGACCTGTGGGACGCGATCGGGACGGCCATCCTGCGGCAGGTCATCCGTGCCGCGCAGTCCAAGAAGCTGTACCGGGCCTTCTGCGCCGCCCATGGTGAGCGGATCCTGCTGCCCGGCGGCGAGGTGTACGCGCTGTTCCCGCGGCCCGAGGTCGTGCTGGCGCTGCGGGATGAGCAGTTCACCGCACTGGGCATGGCGTTCAAGCGGCGACCGCTGCGCGCCGCGGCCGACGCGTACCGGGAGTACGGTGCCAAGTGGCGCGAGTTGCCGCCGGCGGCGCTGGTCGCCGAGCTCCAGGGCGTGCCGCGCATCGGCCCCTGGACGGCGGGCGCCGCAGTGGCGGACTACAGCAACGACTGGTCGCTGTACCCGTACGCCGACCTCGCCGTACGCACCTGGGCCACCCGCGCCGCCCCTACCTGGAACTGGCCGCAGGACGAACCGACCTTCGGCTCGGCCTGGCGGGCGCTGGCTGGCGACCACCTCTCAGCACTGACACTCCTGACCCTTGCTTGGGGTAGCCAACATGGAGACATCGGCTGACACAGCCGCAGCCGGGGCCGATCTGGGCCGGCCGATCGACGCACTGTTCGTCAACGCGCCACTGCGCGACTACAGCCTCCGCCCGCGAGTCAACGACTTCACCCTGCCCGTACTCGGCATGGGTTACATCGCCACCTACGCCGCGCACCGGGGTTTCAACGTCGGCGTCATCGACGCCGAGGCCCTCGGTCTCGGTATCGCCGAGACCCAGACGCTCGTCAACGACCTGCAACCGCGCTGGGCCGGATTCAACCTGCTGGCACCGACGTACCAGATCAGCGCGGCAATCGCGGCAGGGCTCGACCCGGCCATCCAGATCATGGTTGGCGGTCACCAGGCGAAGGCAATGCCGGCTGAGATCGTGACCGACTCCCGTTTCGCCCGGCTCGATGCCGTGGTGCTCGGCGAAGGCGAGACGCGAGTCGCCACGCTGTTGGCCGACAAGGACAGCCGTGCCGCGCTCCCAGGAGTGATGTGGCGGGACCCGGTCCTCGGCACGCCCGTGGCGGGCGACCGGATGGGCGCCAGACACCACTTGGCGCCGGACATCGACGGTCTGCCGTTCGTGGACCGCCGGTTCCTGGCAGGCGACCCGTACGTGGCTGGTGACGGCCGGCTGGAAGCCAACATCGTCGGTGCCCGTGGCTGTCCGTACAACTGTTCCTTCTGCGGAGCAGCGGTCAGCGCCAATCCCGACATCACCGTCCGCACCCGGACGCCGGGAGGCATCCTCGCCGAGATGGACGATCTGCGGGCTCGCTACGGTGTCACGGCTTTCCGGTTCGTGGATGACCTGTTCCTCGGCTACGAACGGTTCATCCGGCGCTGCATGGCGGCTTTCGCCGATCACCACACCGGCGGGCACTACGTATGGGATGCGACCGGACGGATCAATATCATGCACCGCGCCGACGACGCGCTGCTTGATGTGCTGGCCGCCAACGGGCTCCGCGAGGTGGCGCTGGGCGTCGAGTCCGGTAGCGAGCGCGTCCTCGGCCACATGGGTAAGCGGATCACGCCGGAGATGACCCGCTCGGTCGTGCGCCGCCTGACCGAGCGCGGTATCTCGGTCAAGGGGTACTTCATTCTCGGATTCCCCACCGAGACGCGAGCCGAGCTTGACGCCACCGTTCGGCACGTACGCGAGCTGTGGGACATCGCCGACCGGCAGCCGGGCGAATTCCGGGCCAGCGTGTTCGAGTTCCGGCCCTACCCGGGCACGCCCGAGTGGACGCGACTCGTCTCCACCGGCCGTTACGAGGTGTGGCAGCTCCTCGACTATGCGGCCGTGGATCTCACTGACCACGGTGTCGACGAGGCCATGCGCGGCCGGGACGAGTTCAATTTCTCGGTCAACATCCAGTTCGGTGAAGCCAGGGTCGATGAGGTACGGCGGCGGCTGGTTGAGCTGTCTCGCGCGCAGTACGCGCGCGGCAGGAGGGCCCGGGCGAGCTGACCTGGGACGGGGTGGCGTCGGCGGTCAGTGGAGGAGGTGGTGGATGCGGCGGTGGGATTCGGGGGTGGCGGGGGATTGGATGACCAGGAGGAGGTCGGGGTATTCGACCGGGCGGAGTTGGTAGACGTCGAGGGTGATGTGGCCGGCGTCGGGGTGGTTGATGGTGATGGTGGCGGGTTTGAAGTCGCGGACGGGGTAGCTGGGCCACCATTCGCGGAATTCGGGGCTGGCTTCGGTGAGGGCGGTGACCAGTTCCTGGTGGCGGGGGTCGTCGGGGTTGCGGCCGACGGCGGCGCGGAACTGGCTGAGGACGGCGCGGGCGGCCGGTTCCCAGCGGACCAGCAGGGCGCGGTTGGCCGGGTCGGTGAACATCATCCAGAGCAGGTTGCGGCGGTCGGGCGGTACGGCGCCGGGGTCGTGCCGTACCCGGGCGTACGGCGCGTTCCAGGCGACGGTGTCGAAGTGGCTGTCGTAGAGGACGGCCAGGTTGGGGGCCGTCATGTCGGCCAGCCGCTGGAGGCGGGGGAGGACGTCGTCGGTGGCCGTGGCCGCCGGCGGGGCCGGGAAGCCGGCCAGGACGCGCAGGTGCCGGTGCTGGTCGGGGGTCAGCCGCAGCGCCCGGGCCAGCGCGTCGATGACCTGCGCGGTGGTGCCGGCGGCGCGGCCCTGTTCGAGGCGGGTGTACCAGGTCAGGCCCACCCCGGACAGCTCGGCGACCTCCTCGCGGCGTAACCCCGCGGTCCGGCGCGGCCGCAGGTCCGCGGGCAGGCCGACCTCGGCCGGCCGCAGCCGTTCCCGGTGCGCCCGCAGGAAGGCGGCCAGCTCCGCTCGGTCCATCCGTCCCCTCCGTCCGTGACTGGCACCATCCGTACCAGGTTGGGCGCCCCGGTGGTGGCTAGCCTCACCCGCATGAGCGAGCACGCGGGGCCGGTGCTGGTGATCGGGGCGACCGGGCAGCAGGGTGGTGCGGTGGTGCGGGCGCTGGCGGGGCGCGGCCGGGCGGTGCGGGCCTTCGTCCGCGACCCGGACGCGCCGGCCGCCCAGGAGTTGCGGCGGGTGGGGGCCGAGCTGGTCACCGGCAACCTGGACGACCACGCATCGGTACGGGCCGCGCTGCGCGGCGCCGACGCCATGTTCCTGATGCTGACGATGATGACCGGGCCGCACGTGACGGCCGCCGGCGTCGAGGCCGAGGTACGCCGGGGCCTGGCGGCCGCCGAGCTTGCCGCGGAGGCCGGCGTCGGGCACCTGGTGTACAGCTCGGTCGCCAGCGCCGCCGAGGACACCGGCATCCCGCACGTACAGAGCAAGGGCCGGATCGAGGAGCGCATCCGGGCACTGGGCCTGCGGGCGACGGTCCTGCGGCCGACGTTCTTCATGGAGAACTTCGCCACCCACACACGGCCGGTCGTGGTGGGTGGCGAACTGGTGGTCACCCTCGGGCTCGACCCGGGTACGCCGTTGCAGCTGGTGTCCACTGTGGACGTGGGCGAGGTCGCGGCGCTGGCGTTCGAGCAGCCCGAGCGGTTCCGCGGCCGGCAGTGGGTCCTGGCCGGGGACGAGCTGACCGGCGCGGCGATCGCCGAACGCTTCGGCCGGGCCCGCGGGCTGCCGGCCCGCTTCGAGCGGGTGCCGATCGAGCGGCTGCGGGCCTTCGACCCGGAGGTGGCGCGGATGTTCGAGTGGTTCGACAGCGGGCGCGGCGAGCGCGCGGACATCCCGGCGCTGCGGGCGGTCCACCCCGGCCTGCTGACCCTGGAGTCCTGGCTGCGGGTGGCCGGCGGGGTCCCGGCATGACCGACGGGCTGGTGCTGCCGCCGGGGGCCGGGCAGGTGATCGGGGGCAGCGGGATGACGCTCAAGGTGGGCGCCGGGCAGTCGTCCCGCTGGTCGGTCTTCGAGGCCGAGGTCCAGCCGGGCTTCGACGTGGGCGCGCACGTCCACGGCGAGGCCGAGGAGCTGTTCTACGTCCTGTCCGGCGAGCTGGACCTGCTGGCGTTCGAGCCGCGGGTACGGACCGCGGGCGGCTGGCAGCGCTGGGAATCCAGCTCGGGCGGCACGGTCGTCCGCGGCGGCGCCGGCAGCCTGATGTACGTACCGGCGGGCTGCCCGCACGCCTTCGCCAACCCCGGGTCGGGCCCGGCGCGGATGCTGTTCCTGACCGCGCCGGCCGGGCACGAGGACTACATCGGTGAGCTGGCCGCGCTGCTGGGCCGGGACGGTCCGCCCGACCCCGAGGCCATCGCCGGGTTGCGCGCCCGGCACGACATCCGGCAGCTCACCCCGCTCGTACCCCGCTGAGCAGCGCGCTGGCGGCGCCGTGCAGGATCGCTGGGCCGTTCTCGGTGAGGACGGACTCGGCGTGGAACTGCATCGACCACAGGGCGCCGCCGCGCAGGGCGTGCACCTCGCCGGTGCGCGGGTCGCGCGCCACCTCCAGGTCGCCGACCCGGCCGGTACGGCTGACCGCGGCGTAGGTGTTGTAGAACCCGACCCGCTCGGCCCGCCCGAACAGGTCGATCTCGCGCTGCACGCCCTGGTTCGGGATGGGCCGGCGGACCAGCGGCAGGCCGAGCAGGTCGGCGAGGACCTGGTGGCCCAGGCAGACCGCGAGCAGCGGCGCGCCGGCCGTCAGCCGGCCGGTGGCGATCCGGCGCATGGCGGCGATCTTCGGGTCGCCGTACTCGCGCGGGTCGCCGGGCCCGGGTCCCAGCAGCAGCAGGTCGGCGTCCACAGTGGACACCTCGTCGTAGCGGCGTACGGTGACCCGCGGGCCGAGCGAGCGCAGCTGTTCGGCGAGCATCGCGGTGAAGGTGTCCTCGCAGTCGACCACCAGGATGGACCGGCCGGCCAGCGCGGCGTCCGGCCGCCCCCGGTGCCCGGGCCGGCCCAGCCAGAACGACGACATGGTCGCGTTGCGGCTGGCCAGCGCGCGCCGCACCGCGGGGTGCGACCAGGGCTGGGCGGCCGGTGCCGGGCCGGTGCCGGCCGCGGCGGCTCCGCCGAAGGCGGCCAGCAGCGCGGCGGCCTTGGCGCGGGTCTCGGCCGCCTCGCCGTCGGGGTCGGAGTGCCGGACCAGGGTGGCCCCGACGTCGATGCGCAGGTTCCCGGCCCGGTCGATGTCGGCGGTGCGGATGGCGATCGCCGAGTCGAGGGTCCGCCCGCCCGCCGCGTCGGTGCCGAGCAGGGCCAGGACGCCGCTGTAGTAGCCGCGGCCGGTCCGCTCGTGCCGCGCGATCACCCGGCAGGCGCTCTCCAGCGGGCTGCCGGTGACCGTCGGCGCCAGCAGCGTGCGGCGCAGGATCTCCGGTGCCGGCAGGTCGGTCCGCCCGCGCAGCAGGTACTCGGTGTGCGCCAGCCGGGCCATCGGCTTCAGCCGCGGGCCGATCACCTGCCCACCGGCGGCGCACATCTGGCCCATCATCTTCAGTTCCTCGTCGAGCACCATGTACAGCTCGTCGGATTCCTTGCGGTCGCTGAGGAAGTCGAGCACGCCGGCCAGCGTCACGCCCTCGCGCGGGTAGCGGTAGGTGCCGCTGATCGGGTTCATCGTGGCGATGCCGCCGGCCAGCGTGACGTGCAATTCGGGGCTGGCGCCGACCAGCGTGCGGTCGCCGGTGTGCACGCAGAACGTCCAGTGCGCGCCGGATTCGCCGCGCAGCAGCCGGGCCAGCGCGGCGACCGCGGTGCGCGCCGACCAGCCCGGGATGGTGCCGAGCCAGGACCGCTTCAGGACGAAGTTCGCCCCGGTGCCGGTGCCGATCTCGCTGGCCACCACGGTGCGCACCAGGTCGGCGTACGCCCCGTCGTCCAGGTCGAACCCGCCGCCGCGGACCGCGATGGGCTCGGCGTACCGCAGCAGGTCGGCGACCGGCACCTCGTGCCGTTCCCGCACCTCCAGCGCCCGCAGCGGCGTCCCGTCGTCGTGGCAGGCGAACCCGCGCTCGGCGACCTGCCGGTACGGCACCAGCGCGAGCAGGTCGGGTACGTCCGGCAGGTCGGCCAGCCGGTCGGCCGTACGCAGCTCGCCGAGCAGCAACTCGACCCGGTCCGGGCGGCCGGCGGCCGGGCGGTGCAGCAGCGCGAACGGCGGCGGCTCGGGCAGGGCCAGCAGGCGGTCCAGGACGGCGCTCACCGGCCACACACCGCCCGCAGGACGGCCGCGGGCTGCGCGGGCGGCTGGTCCCCGCGCCAGGCCACGTGCTGGTCGGGGCGGACCAGGACCAGGCTCCGCTCCAGGGCCGTACGCGCCTGGTCGCCGTCGATCTCCAGGTGCAGCAGCGGGATCCGCAGCCGCTCCGCCTCGGCGGCCAGCTCCTTGCCGGCGCCGGATCCGGAGCTGTCCAGCAGCGTGAACCCGCTGCCCAGCAGGGCGTACAGCTCCTGGCCGTCCTCCAGCCGTACGCTCGGCAGCCGGGCGCCCGGCCAGGTGGTGGGCACGATCGACCCCCATTCCCACGCCGGCTCGGGCGTGCCGTCGGGGACGATGACCGGGCTGCCGGCGTACCGGTGTCCGAAGTGGATCCCGGTGTTGCCGACCTGGTAGCTCTCCCGGTCCAGGAAGGCGCGCAGCCACGGCAGCCCGGCGCCGTGCGCGGCCAGGGTGGGGAAGCGGCGCCAGACCTCCAGCAGGTTGGCGCACAGCTCGCGGTTGATCAGCGCGACCCGGCGGCGTTCGGCGCCGTAGCTGGCCAGCAGCGTCGGGCCGCCCCACCCGGACAGCACCGCGGCGAGCTTCCAGCCGAGGTCGACCGCGTCGCCGATGCCGGTGTTGGCGCCGTGCCCGCCGGTGGGGAAGAACTGGTGCGCCGCGTCGCCGGCCAGGAACACCGACCCGGCCTGGTACCGCTGGGCGACCCCGAGCCGCCCCTGCCAGTGCGCGACGTCGATCACCTCGTCCACGCGCAGCGCGATGCCGAGCCGCTGCCGTACCTCGGCGAGCGGATCCCCCTCGTACGGCGTGTTCCCGGGCGCCGGGAAGGTCGCGGTCCAGGTCTGCTCGCCGTCCCGGGCGACCAGCGTCATGCCGGCGGTGAGGTTGGCCAGGAAGAACCGGCCGTGCCGGGCCAGCGCCGGGTCGGTGCTGCGGAAGAACACGTCGCAGTGCCACACCGGCGGCCCGAGCTCGTCCACCCCGATGCCGGCCGCGCCGCGTACGGTGCTGCCGGCCCCGTCGCAGCCGACCAGGTACCGCCCGGCGACGGTCGCGGTCCGGCCGCCGCGGGCGACCACGGCCCGTACGCCCGACCCGTCCTGGCGCAGCGACTCCAGCGCCCACCCGGGCCGGAAGTCGACCAGCTCGTGCGCGGCCAGGCGCTGCCGGCCCAGCGCTTCCAGGAGCGAACCCATCACGCGCTGGTACGGCTGGTACGGCTGGGTTCCGTCGTTGACCGCGGCCATCGCCTCGCGTACGCCCGCGACCGAGGGGTGCTCCCACCGCGACAGCGGCTCGCCGTCGAACCGGTCCAGCCACAGGAACGCGAACGGGTGGTCGGCCGGCACGCCGCGCGCGCGGATGTCGCCGGCCAGCCCCAGCCGGTCCAGCAGCTCCATGCTGCGGCCGTTGACGAAGTCCATCTTCGGGTGCCGCGAGGGCAGCTCGGCCCGGTCGATCACGGTGCTGCGGACCCCGTGCCTGGCCAGCTCCAGGGCGAGCGTCGCTCCCACCGGGCCGGCCCCCACGACCAGTACCCGCTCCTCATCCATCACACCAGCAAGGGTTCGTGCCGCGCCGTCCCCAGGCATCACGTCATCGCGCCATCCGTGTCCCGCCGCCGGGTTCGGTCCGGCCGAATGGCGTGAACGCGGGAAGCCCCGGGCCGGCCCTGGCGGCGAGAGTGTCGGTACACCCCGGTGGGCTGTGGCCGGCCGGGGCGCACCGTGAGGGGGAGGGGAAACGGTGGCGGTCAGTACGGGGGTACGCCCGGCCGCGGGGGTACTTGTCCGCAAGTACGGCGGTACGTCCGTCGCCGACGACGCCAGCGTGCGCCGGGTCGCGCGCTCGGTCGCCGCGGCGCGCCAGGACGGCAGGCCGACGGTCGTGGTCGTCTCGGCGCAGGGGCACACCACCGACGACCTGCTCGCCCGGGCAGCCGCCTTCGGGGCGGGCGCCTCGCGCGAGGTGGACCAGCTGCTCGGCACCGGGGAGATCGCGTCGGCGGCGCTGCTGGCGCTGGCGTTGCGCGCGCTGGGCGTACCGGCCACGTCCCTGACCGGGGCGCAGGCCGGCATCGGCGCGTACGGGCCGGCGGGTGCCGCCGTGGTCGCCGGTGTCGACCCGACCCGGCTGCACCGGCTGCTGGCCGCGGGCGAGGTGCCCGTGGTGGCCGGCTTCCAGGGCGTGGACGCGCGCGGCGACCTGCTCACCCTGGGCCGCGGCGGCTCGGACACCACCGCGGTCGCGCTGGCCGGCGCCCTGGGCGCGCAGCGGTGTGAGATCTGGACCGACGTGGACGGGGTGTTCAGCGCCGACCCGCGCGCGGTGCCGGATGCCCGCCCGCTGCCCGCGGTGGGCGTGGACGTGATGGTCGAGATGGCCTTCGCCGGCGCCCGGGTGCTGCACTCGCGCGCCGTCGAGCTGGCCGCGGCCCGCGAGGTGCCGCTGCTGGTCCGCAACACCTTCAGCGCCGCGCCCGGCACCACGATCGAAGGGAACACCGTGCTGGAGGAGTTCGGCATCACCGCGGTCACGCACGACCCGGACGTGGTCCGGGTGCTGGTGCGCACCGCGCGCACCGACCTGGCCGCGCCGCTGCTGGAGATCCTGGCCGGCCAGAACGTCGGTGCCGACCTGGTCGCCCGCTCCGGCCCGTACGAGGAGGAGTTCCGGATGGGGTTCACCATCCGCGACTCCGACGCGACCCGGGTGCTGCCGGCGCTGCGCGACGCGGTGTCCACAGTGGACGGAACGGTGGTGGTGGACGGCGATGTCGGCAAGGTGTCGCTGGTCGGCGTCGGCCTGCTGAACCGGCCCGCGCACACCGCCCGGATGCTGGGCGCGCTCAGCGCCGCCGGCATCCCGACCAGCTGGGTGTCGGTCTCCCAGCTGCGTACGTCGGTGATCGTGCCGCGGGACCGGCTGCTGGCCGCGGTCACCCTGCTGCACGACGCCTTCGGGCTCGGGGCAGCAGTTCACGAGGGAGCGAGGGGATGAGCATGAACGCGCCGTTCGCGCGGCAGTTGCGGCTGCGCCGGCTGTACCGGCACGCCGACCAGCGGTTGCTGGTGGTGCCGCTGGACCACTCGGTGACCGACGGCCCGGTGACCGGCGGCCGCCGGGTCAACCGGCTCATCGGCCGGCTGGCCGGCAACGGCGTCGACGCGGTGGTGCTGCACAAGGGCAGCCTGCGCTACGTCGACCACCGCTGGTTCGCCGACACCTCGCTGATCGTGCACCTGTCGGCCAGCACCACGCGGGCGCCGGACCCGGACGCGAAGTACCTGGTCGGCACCGTCGAGGAGGCGCTGCGGCTGGGTGCGGACGCGGTCAGCGTGCACGTCAACCTCGGCTCGACCGGCGAGGCGCGGCAGGTGGCGGACCTGGCCGCGGTGGCCGAGGCATGCGACCGGTGGAGCCTGCCGCTGCTGGCGATGATGTACCCGCGCGGCCCGCGCATCGACAACCCGCGCGATCCGGAACTGGTGGCCCACGCGGTCACTCTGGCCGCCGACCTCGGCGCCGACGTGGTCAAGACCGTGTACGTCGGGTCGGTGGACGAGATGGCCGACCTGACCGCCGCCGCGCCGGTCCCGGTCATCGTGGCCGGCGGCCCGCGCGTCGGCGACACCGCCGCGCTGCTGTCCTATGTGGACGATGTGATGCGCGGCGGCGGGTCCGGGGTGGCCATGGGCCGCAACGTCTTCCAGGCCGACGACCCCGGCGCGCTGGTCCGCAAGCTCTCCACCCTCATCCACGGCGCCCTGCCGCTGTCCCTCAGCGCCGCCGCCCACACCGACATCGCTTGAGAACATGGGAGAAATCGTGAAGCTCTGCTGGCTCGACATCCGGGCGGTCGACGAAAGTCTGCGCGCGGCGGTCCTGGAGGAGGCCCTGCACCAGCGGGTCGACGGCGTGCTCGCCGACGACCCGGCGGCCTTCGCCGGCCTGCCGCCGACCGTCGGCAAGATCCTGTTCACCCGGCACCGACCCCTGCCCGAGGACTTCGGCGGGGCCACCATCGTGCTGGTCGAGGCCGGCACGCACGGCCACCCGTCGGCGCTGGCCACGCGGCACCCGGACGTCCAGTTCGGGCAGTACGTGGAGATCGTCGACGCGCCGACGCTGGAGGAGGCGTGCGAGGCGGCCCGGACCCAGGCGTGGAGCGTGCTGGACTTCCGCGACCCCACCAAGATCCCGCTGGAGATCGTGCTGGCCGCCGCGGCCGGCTCCGGGAACAGCATCGTCACCGTGGCCAAGGACGTCGAGGAGGCCACCATCATCTTCGGCGTGCTGGAGCACGGCTCGGACGGCGTGCTGATGGCGCCGGCCAAGGTGGGCGACGCGACCGCGCTGATGGCCGCCGCGGCCGACGTGCCGGACGAGCTGGAGCTGGTGGAGCTGTCGGTCACCGGCACCACGCACATCGGCATGGGCGAGCGCGCCTGCGTGGACACCACCTCCTACCTGCGGCAGGACGAGGGCATCCTGGTCGGCTCGCACTCCAAGGGCATGATCCTGTGCGTCAGCGAGACGCACCCGCTGCCGTACATGCCGACCCGGCCGTTCCGGGTCAACGCGGGCGCGATCATGTCCTACACCGTCTCCACCGGCGGGCGGACCAACTACCTGAGCGAGCTGACCGCGGGCAGCAAGGTGCTGGCGGTGGACGTGAAGGGCCAGACCCGCGCGGTCAGCGTCGGCCGGGTGAAGATCGAGTCCCGCCCGCTGCTGTCGGTGGACGCGGTCGCCCCGAACGGCACCGCGGTCAACCTGATCCTGCAGGACGACTGGCACGTGCGGGTGCTCGGCCCGGGCGGCGCGGTGCTGAACAGCACCGAGCTGAAGCCGGGGGACCGGGTGCTGGGCTACCTGCCCTCGCAGGACCGGCACGTGGGCTACCCCATCGACGAGTTCTGCCGTGAGCAGTGAACCACTGTTCGACTTCCACGCGCGGCTGGCACCGCGTCCCGGCGCGGCCGAGCGGCTGCTGTCCACAATGGACAGCACCGGCATCGCCCGGGCCGCGGTGGCCGCGGGCGGGACGATCGACCTGGTCCGGCTGTCCCGCCAGCTGATCGACGGCGGGCACGTCGAGACCGACGCCGACAACGCCGGGGTGCTGGCGGCCTGCCAGCGCTCCGGCGGCCGGCTCATCCCGGTCTACTTCGCCAACCCGCACCGCCCGGCCGACCGGTACGCCGCGGCGGCGGCGGACTTCCGCGGCCTGGAGGTCTCGCCGGCCGTGCACGGCGTACCGCTCACCGACCCGCGGGTCCGCGAGCTGGTCGCCGTGGCCGGCGAGGCCCGGCACAGCGTGTACGTGGTGTGCCTGGACCGCGCCGGCTGCCGGGTCGGCGACCTGGTCTCGCTGGCGACCGCGTTCCCCGCGACCACGTTCGTGCTGGGGCACAGCGGGATCGGCAACATCGACTACTGGGCCGTCGAACTGGTCGCGGACGTCCCCAACATCTGGCTGGAGACCTCCGGCGGCTACAGCACCGTGCTGCGTGCCGCGCTGGACCGGCTCGGCGCCGGGCGGCTGCTGTTCGGTACCGAGTACCCGCTCCAGCACCCGTCGGTGGAGCTGGCCAAGTACGCGGCGGTCGCGCCGGATCCGCTGGCATGGCGGCGGATCGGCTGGCAGAACGCCGAATCACTGCTCGAACTGGAGAGGACATGACCGCGCTCACCGACCGGCTCCCGCAGCTCGGGGACTGGCAGGACTTCGCCGAACTGGCCGCGCTGCAACAGGAACGGCTGCCCCAGGTGCTGCGCTGGGCGGCCGGCTCGCCGTTCTACCGCTCCCGCGGCGGCGTACCGGAGGACCCGGCGGGCTTCGACACGCTGCCGCTGACCGGCAAGCAGGACCTGCGCGACCAGTACCCGTTCGGCATGCTCGCCGTGGACCGGTCCCGGGTCGCCACCTACCACGAGTCCAGCGGCACCGCGGGCAGGCCGACACCCTCCTTCTACACCGAGGAGGACTGGGTCGACCTGGCCGAGCGGTTCGCCCGCAAGTGGACCGGCATCCTGCCCGAGGACGTCTTCCTGGTCCGCACCCCGTACGCGCTGATGATCACCGGGCACCTGGCCCAGGCCGCCGGCCGGTTGCGCGGCGCCATGGTGGTGCCCGGGGACAACCGCTCGCTGGCCATGCCGTACAGCCGGGTGGTCCGGGTGCTGCACGACCTGCGGGTCAGCCTCACCTGGTCGATGCCCACCGAGACGCTGCTGTGGGCCGCCGCCGCGCGGGCCGCCGGCCTCACCCCGGGCGCCGACTTCCCGGGCCTGCGCGCGCTGTTCGTCGGCGGCGAGCCGCTGAGCGATGCCCGCCGGGCCCGCATCGGCGAGCTGTGGGGCGTACCGGTGGTGCAGGAGTACGGGTCGACCGAGACCGGGAGCCTGGCAGGGGAGTGCCCGCACGGCTACATGCACCTGTGGTCGGACCGGGCCGTCTTCGAGGTCTACCACCCGGAGTCGGGGGAGCTGACGGTCGACGGGTCCGGGCAGCTGGTGGTGACGCCGCTGTACCGGGAGGCCATGCCGCTGCTGCGCTACAACCTCGAGGACGACGTCGAGGTGTCCTATGTGGACTGCCCGTGCGGGTGGGCGCTGCCGCGGGTGCGGGTGCTCGGCCGGGCCGCGTTCGGCTACCCGGTCGCAGGCGTGCGGGTCACCCAGCACCAGCTCGAGGAGCTGGTGTTCACCCTGCCTGCCGCGTACGGCGTGTTCTTCTGGCGGGCCCGGGCCGAGCCGGACCGGCTGCGCATCGAGATCGAAGGCCCGGCCGAGGCGGCCCCGGCGCTGACCGGGCTGGTACGTGACCGGCTGGGGGCGCCGGCCGAGGTGACCGCGCTGCCGGCCGGCTCGCTGGTGCCGGACCGGGTGCTGACCGGCGTGCAGGACGTACTCAAGCCGCGCAGCCTGTTCGGCGCGGACGAGGACTGGGACAAGGCGCTTCTCTATTACTAGAAGGGATCCAGCTGTGGGTGAGCTGCGGATCGCGGTCATCGGGGCCGGCATCGGCGGGCTGACCGCCGCCGTGGCGTTGCAGCGCGCCGGGTTGCGCTGCACGGTGTACGAGCAGGCGCCGGAGCTGGCCGAGGTCGGCGCCGGGCTGCAACTGGCCCCGAACGCGGTGCGCCAGCTGCACCGGATCGGGCTGGCGGCACACCTGCGGCGGGTCGCGGTGGCGCCGCGGGCGATCGAGATGCGGCGCTTCGACGACGGCCGGGTCATCATGCGTACGCCGCTGGGCGAGGACTGCGAGCGGGCCTACGGCGTGCCGTACTACACCGTGCACCGCGCCCACCTGCACGCCGGGCTGGCCGGCGCGCTCCAGCCGGGCACGCTGCTGCTGAACAAGCGGTGCGTGTCCATTGTGGAGCGTGCCGGCAGTGTGGCGCTGCGGTTCGCCGACGGCACGGCCGCGGCCGCCGACGTCGTGGTCGGCGCCGACGGCATCCACTCGGTGGTCCGCGCCCTGCTGGCCGCCGACGAGCCGGTGTTCTCCGGGCAGTCGATCTACCGCGGGCTGCTCAGCGCCGACCGGCTGCCGCTGCTCGGCGCCGGGCCGGCCGTACGGTTGTGGCTCGGCCCGGGGCAGCACTGCGTCGCCTACCCGGTCTCGGCCGGGCGGCAGGTCAGCTTCGCCGCCACCACGCCGGCCGGCGCCTGGCGGGCCGAGTCGTGGGCGAGCCGCGGCGACCCGGCCGAGCTGCTGGCCGCCTACCGCGACTGGGATCCGGAGGTACGCGCGCTGCTGCGCGCCGCCGGCCCGGTGACCCGGTGGGCGCTGCACGACCGGGCGGTGCTGGAGCGGTGGAGCACCGGCCGGGTGACCCTGCTGGGCGACGCGGCGCACCCGATGCTGCCGTTCTTCGCCCAGGGTGCCAACCAGGCGATCGAGGACGCCGCCGCGCTCGCGGTGTGCCTGCGGGACGGCCCGGCCGACTCGGCGGCGGCGCTGGCCCGGTACGAGGCGGCCCGGATCCCGCGCACCACGCTGGTCCACCAGCGCTCGCGCGGCAACACCGCGATGCTGCACCTGCCGGACGGCCCGCGGCAGCGGGAGCGCGACGCCGCGCTCGCCGCCGGGTCGGGACTGTCCACGCAGGACTGGCTGTACGGCTACGACGCCGAACTCGCCGTAGCCTGAACTGTCCACAATGGAGTGAGGGAACAAGGGTGTTCACGGGGATCGAAGGGAAGGTCGCGGTCGTCACCGGCGCCGCGCAGGGGATCGGGGCGGTGGTCGCGCGTACGCTCGCAGAACGGGGCGCGCTGGTGGCCGCGGTCGACCGCAACGAGGCGGCGCTGAAGGAGACCGTGCGCGGCGTCGCCGGCGCCCGGCCGTACCCGGCCGATGTCAGCGACTCCGCCTCGGTGGAGGCGATGGTCGAGGCGGTGGAGCGCGACCTCGGCCCGATCGGCATCCTGGCCAACGTGGCCGGCGTGCTGCGGCTGGGCGAGCTGGTCGAGGTCAGCGACGACACGTGGACCTCGGTGTTCGCGGTCAACACCCAGGGCGTGTTCAACGTGTCCCGCGCGGTCGCCCGCCGGATGATGACCTGCCGCACCGGCGCGATCGTCACCGTCAGCTCCAACGCCGCGCGCGTGCCCCGCACCAGGATGGGCGTGTACGCCGCGTCCAAGGCGGCCAGCACGGCGCTGACCAAGACGCTGGGCCTGGAGCTGGCCGAGCACGGCATCCGCTGCAACGTGGTCTCGCCCGGCTCCACCGACACCCCGATGCTGCGGGCGATGTGGACCAGCCCGGCCAGCCGTACGTCCACATTGGACGGTGACCCGACCGCGTTCCGGGTCGGCATCCCGCTGGGCAAGCTCGCCGAGGCGGAGGACGTCGCGCAGGCGGTGCTGTTCCTCGCCTCCGACCAGGCATCGCACATCACCATGCACGACCTGTGCGTGGACGGCGGCGCCGCGCTGGGCGCGTGAGGGCGATGACGATCCCTTCCATCGCGCCGTACCCGCTGCCGACCGAGGCCGAGCTGCCCACCGGCAGGGCGGCCTGGCGGCTGGACCCCGCCCGCGCCGCGCTGCTCATCCACGACATGCAGCGCTACTTCGTCGGCTTCTTCCCCGACGGCGAGCCGATCGCGGGCGTACGCCGCAACCTCGCCGCCCTGCGCGAGTCGGCCGCCGCCGCGGGCGTACCGGTCTTCTACACCGCGCAACCCGGCGGGATGAGCCCGGCCGAACGTGGCCTGCTGGCCGACTTCTGGGGGCCGGGCATGGACACCACCGCCCGGCAGCGGGAGATCGTGCCGGAGCTGGCGCCCGCGCCGCGGGACCGGGTGCTGACCAAGTGGCGCTACAGCGCCTTCGCGCGCACCGACCTGGCCGAGCAGCTGCGCCGGCTGGGCCGCGACCAGCTCGTCGTGGGCGGCATCTACGCCCATGTCGGGGTGCTGATGACCGCCTGCGACGCGTTCACCCAGGACATCCAGCCGTTCCTGGTCGCCGACGCGGTCGCCGACTTCTCCGCGGCCGAGCACCGGATGGCGCTGGAGTACGCCGCCGGCCGGTGCGCCCGTACCCTCACCACCGCCCACGCGCTCGCCGAGCTGGCCGCCTGACGGAGAAGAGAACAGCCCCGACCCTCCACAGTGGAGGGTCGGGGCCGTTTCTCTATGTCAGACCGCCAGCGCCTCGCGGTGCCGGTCGGCCACCAGGAATGCCAGCTCCAGGGCCTGCTGCCGGTTCAGCCGCGGGTCGCACAGCGACTCGTACCGGTGCGGCAGGTGCTCGGCGCGCAGGTCCGGCACGCCGCCCAGGCACTCGGTCACGTCCTCACCGGTCAGCTCCAGGTGCAGCCCGCCCGGGTGGCTGCCCAGCCGCTCGTGCACCTCGAAGAAACCGGCCACCTCGTCGAGGATGTCGGCGAACCGGCGGGTCTTGCGGCCGTCCGCGGTCTGCACGGTGTTGCCGTGCATCGGGTCCGACAGCCACACCACCGGCGCGGCACAGTCCCGGGCCGCCTCGACCAGCGCGGGCAGCGCGTCCCGTACCCGCTCGGCGCCCATCCGGGCCACGAACGTGAGCCGGCCCGGCTCGCGGGCCGGGTCCAGCCGGTCCACCAGCGCCCGCACGTCGGCCGGTGTGGCGGTCGGGCCGAGCTTGACCGCGATCGGGTTGGCGATGCCGGCGGCGAACTGCACGTGCGCGCCGGTCACCTCGCGGGTCCGCTCGCCGATCCACAGCAGGTGCCCCGACCCGCCGTACCAGCCGCGCGGGTGCGGGCGTACCAGCGCGCTCTCGTACTCCAGCAGCAGCGCCTCGTGGCTGAGGTGGAACTCGGCCGCCCGCCCCGCGGTGCCGTCCAGGGCGTTCTCGATGGGACCGGTGACCGCGTCGTGCCGGCAGCCCAGCAGGGCGTGCCGGGCCATGACGCCGCGCCAGGCCCGGGCCTGGATGCGGCGCGGCGGCTCGGCCTCACCGTGCAGGACCCGCGCGGTCCGGGCCGAGGACCGGTACGCCCGGCGCAGCCGGTCCGGGTCCGGGCGGCGGGCCCGCTCGGTGAACTCCGGC